>Ga0315906_10000491_pt1 | contig 63249 bp, 85 predicted proteins | sample LakEriMetagenome_4_FD_203526 | JGI IMG/M metagenome (GOLD analysis project Ga0315906, IMG submission 203526) | Freshwater fungal communities from buoy surface, Lake Erie, Ohio, United States - Buoy 2 MA122 | ecosystem: Environmental > Aquatic > Freshwater > Lake > Lake biofilm | place: USA... | reverse complement strand
ACTGGTCTAGCGCTGCGGCTGACTCCATCAAAATCCAGGCGTCGTACGCCGCCACTGTTGCTGCCTTTGTTAGGCTAGCAGTGCTGGGAGCACCTCCATTTTGTCCGCCACTTGGTACTGGACGTGCCACTGAGACGCTGAAGGTAGCCGTCCGTGGAGCCTCGCATTTTTGCGGTGAAGAGACCTGCGCACCCGGTGCACCTAAGTACATCTGTTGGAACGAGACCACGAGCTGCTCGCAGTCTACCGGCGGAAGCCCGATAGTCCAGTACCTGCGCGTTGGAACTGGCATGTTGTAGGCCTCGTACTGGGCAACGATTGTGTCAAGCACTCTCTCTAAAAATATTTTTAGGCGCTTTGCGTCGTCCGAGACTTCTTCGTCAAATGAGGGAATGCTTCCGGGGGCGTAAGTCATGGTGACTCTGTTTCTGGCGGACTAATAAGCAAATTTGCTTGTCTGTCCGCTTCAATTTGCTCTGGAGTTCTGCCGCTCCTCGGCGCCTGTGCTGCACGTATCGAGCGTAGCACGCGCATTTGCTCTAACGGTGCCAGGTGGGCGTACTCGTCTGGTATGTCTCTGTGTATTTTTCTCACTGTTATTCCTTATCTGTGTCTTGCTCTAGTACTTCTGTCTTCTCTGGTTCGACGTACGTCTGAGCTACTACTGGAGCAGCTTGCGCCTTCTTTACTCTGCCTCGCGCTGGCTTAGCCAATCTTCCCATGTCTACTGATCTAAAGTTTCTCATCTTTTTTCTTTTTCCTTTTCTTGTCTAGTCCGGTTTACAGGGTGTATACCGGTTCGGTAGGCTCGGCCAACTGGATTGAGAGGTTGCCCGAGACTAAGTTGATTACTTCGTCTACGCTTGGGTTGTCTGGAGTTGGACGCGACACGTAAAGGTCCCACGTGCCCGGGTCGTGTAGTCCTAGAATTGACTTTGCTTCTGCGTAGGAGACAGTTACAGTTACTCGTTCTCCTGCTACGTCTAAGGTTGCCGCATTTGTCAGCGCGGTAGTAGAAGTTCCAGCCCAGTTAGTTATGCGGACTTCTAGGTTCCAACTGTTGTCGTCCAGCAGGAACTGTCCACTTACGTCTTCTAGCTGTATTACTCGTGCGCCGACCTGGCTAGGCTTAGTGGCGATGTCAAATGTGCTCTGAGGCAGTACAAATGGCTTTGGATTTACTCGACGCGCTCTAGGTACGTCCGGTGAAAATACTCTGGCGCGTGCTCTGGCCCTGTCTGGGTTTGTAGCACGTAAGAATAAGTCTACTGCGTAGATACCAGAGCGTAGCTCGTCAATAAAGTCTTGGTTGTCTAGTACAGTGTAAGTTACGCCCTGACGTGCGACAGACGTGACGCGGTTTGGCAACGCGCAGTCGTCTGAGTTTTCATACAGCTTGACTAGTTCTAGGGCAAGAGTTCTAGCCGCTAGTCGACCTGCTGCCGGAGGCGGGGCTCCGTACGTGTAGGTTACTTCTACGTTGCAAGGAAAAAAATTTTTACCGTAGGTGGCCTCTAGAGTCGAGTGCTCTACCAGCCTGTAGTTCATGGGATCTACTAGGTCTCCCTTTAGAGTTCTTACGTTGTGTACTTCTACAACTCTGCGACCGCGCAGGCGAAGCCTGGACCTGGCTGAGTTTGCCTCGGAAGAAAACTCCGTGCCAAATCGGTCTATGTCTCCAACTGGAATGTTAAATATCGTACCCTCTAGCAGCGCTGGAGTAAAGGTCTGAGCTGAAGCTCCGAGCAGACGAATGTTGCTGGCGCACACATATCTCTCTGTGACTGTAGTGATGCCCGTAAACTTTCGACCAGACAAGGCCCACAGCATGTAAGACGCGGTTTTGCACGCCTCATACGAGTGTGTAGAGCCGGCGTACTCACCTAGCTCTTCAACGTTTGTCCATAAGTTCGTTGCCATACCTGTGTCCTTTGCTTAGCTTGCTCTACCGATAAAAGAGGGCGACGTACCTGTGTCTACATTTTGACACAGTTGGTACGCCGCCCCGTTCTTAGACCTGTTACGGTGTTGGGTCTTCGGTTGAGGCAATGATGTAGTCGGACGGTGCCTCTGGGTTGTAGTTCTCGTTGCCCGGGATGTTGTAGGCTGTCGTAGACGCTGTGTCGGTGAAGCTGGTGACTGCGCGTCCTGCAGCTGGAACAACTGCACTTCCGGTGTCTGCAGTAGAAGGAATGTTTGCTCCTGTCTTGCTGTAGGTAAACGTTGTGCTGGTTGGAGCAGCAGTGATGGTGTAAGTACCGTCGATTGCTGGGTCCAGGTTGCTTACTGTCACACGGTCGCCCGCTAAGTATCCGTGGGCAGCGGCTGTAGTCAGGGTAACTACGTTATTTGTAAGTTGCTTGTTGGTGACTGAAGCGGATAGCTGTGGGTGCCATGTGTGGAAGCCCTTGTATCCGGTAGGTGCCCAAGTTGTGCGTGCGTAGGCGTACGGACGGTCTGACGCGACTGGGAACTCCCAGCGGTCGTCTAGACCGGAACCGAATGTAGCGTTTCCAAGACCGTAGCCTTCAAATGTGTTTGCAAGCAAGCCGTTCTCAATTACACGGTCGCCAGACTGACGTAGCTTGACGTACGGGAAGATCCAGTGGAAGTAAGGCAGTGTTAGTGCTTTCTTTCCATCTTTGATTGCCAGTGACCAAACTTCTACGGCTACTCCGTTTGCCTGTGGGTCGTCACCTACTGAAGGTGCTGCCCAGCCGACGCTCTTCACGTCAGGTGAGGCATAGGTGCCTAAATTTTTGCGCAGCAATAGTCCGCCGGACAGCAGCTGTGAAAGCTCTGGGTCTGGCTCGCAGATTGCAATTTCCATGGTGACACGCTTTAACGTGTCTGGTGCCTGGTAGGCTACGCACACTGTTCCGTCTGCGGCCTTCTCTGTGATTTCATCGCCAGCTTCGTATTCTGGAGTGAAAGAGGCACGGATGAATGCGGATGTCGTGTATACGTCGTTTTCACCGTTTAGTAGAGCTCCGTTTGCGTCTAAGCGGGTTACCCGTATAGACACACCTTGGATGCTCGCTGCGTAGTCCTGGGTAGCCATTTAGCTGTCTCCTTGATTTTGGTTGTTTGACCTGGGGTTATCTTACGCCGTTATGTCGACCCTGATAGTTTGAAAGATCGAGGTATCAAAGTAGATACCAGCGGCACGTGTCGCCTTTATTCTCATATCATTAGTGCTGGCGGCGGCACCCTGGGCCAGCGACTCGTTTATTACTTCTGACTTGCCGAGGTGTACCTCGACACCACCAGTGGCATACATCCACTTGTGGGTAGCGTCTGCAGCTGCCTGGGCGTTTCCTATAGGACCGCTTCCGGTGTATCCGGAGCCGACTACTACAGGTGTGCCTAAACGCGTCGTAATCTTGTCTTCGGCCATTATTAACTTGTTTCCTAGGATAGAAGCGACGTCGCGTGTCATGTGGATTACTGCCTGCTCACCGCATGGAGAACCGGCAATACTTTGTTCTAGCTTGGCCAGACAAAGATCTGCTTTTACGTTGTTAGCGTTGGAGATTACTGTAGCTCCACCAGTCTTAGTCAGGTAGGCTGTAGTGTTTGCTGCTGCACCGCTTCCAGTGTCGCCGCGAACAGCTACTCCGTCCCACAATTCTTTTTCTAGCGCTTTTTGCGTGGCTGCCTCTAGTTGACGCAGCACGCGGGCAAAACGATCTTCACCTAGCACGCCGAACATCGAGATAAAGTCTTCGGTCTCGATGAAGAACGGAACAATACGCTGAAAGCGCGCTGTACCTGACTGATCTGCCAGTGGATTATCACTGACAGCTTCGTCATTCTTGTTGAGAATGCGAATCGTCGGATTTGACTCGTCTTCCTGGTCAAAGCCTCGAATCCAGCGTTCTCCGTCTTCTGAGGTGCTGTGGTTGTGTACCTTGGCGACACTCAGAAGCCCAAAAGGGTTCGGAATCAGCTCTGGAGCTTTTACTACTCCTGTGAACGGCATCTTTATGTTTCTCCTTTGTGCTTCTGAGTGTTCGCTTAAGTTACTGCTTGACTAGCTGAGTTCTATCTTAGAGCTCAACTGTTGATGCTGCTACGCCGCCCAGAGTGTCGCGGAGAGCTGCTGCTGCACCGTTGATCTGGATTGTGGACGTAACTGAGAGGCTCTCGATACCGACCTTTGCGATACCCTCGAAGGTCTCAACGAACATCTTGTAGTCGTTGGTTCCGACAAGCGTGGAGTCGCGGATGATACCTAGGTCCAGAGTTCCGCCGTCTAGGAACAAGAATGTTCCCTCTGCGAAGATTCGCCAGACGAATGTGTCTGGGAACTCTAGCATTGCGGCTGCGGACTGTGCACCGAATACACCCTGGTCAGTCGTGAACGTGATGTTCACGCCACGGCTTGCAAGGTAGCCTTCGATCTCGGCGTATGTTGCGCCGAGTTTGTCGTCGCCAGGCATGGTTAGTGCCAGGTCAGCGATCATGGCGTCGCGTACCCATGCAGGCACGATCGCTGCAAGTGGTGCGTCTGCCTCTAGGCGGTGACGTGAGCGGTAAGCGGCTGCGGCGCGACCAACCTGTACAAGGAAGTCACGGGCTACACCGATTACGTTGGTAGACGTAACAGCTGTTGAAGCTGAGTCGATCTTGCCAAGTAGGTACTGCTCTGCAGCACGTGCGTGCTGGATCAGACCTAGCTCGTTGTGTCGAGCTACAAGCTCTGGATACGCACGGGACATCAAGTTACCAAACTGCATCTGCATCGTGATCGCGTCAGTTGCAACGGTGTTTTCACCGGCTGCTGCTACGGTCAAGCTTGCCTTTACGTTTGATTCTGGGGTGATGTCTGTTGCGTTTGTCCAAGTTCCTACAGCGTTAGCTGCACCGGATAGTGTTGGAGGCGTGATGAAGCGAATACCGCCACGGTCAGCCTGGAACTTAGGAAGTGAGTCACGCACCGGACGGCTTGTTGTACCAAAGCCGAAGATGTCGTAACGTACCTCGAATGGTGCAGCGTGGCCGCCGGAAGCAACGAGTGCCTCAGGTCCGGCTACTGCCTGTACCTTTGCCCAGTTTGCTTCTGCATCCTGAGTTAATTGACGATCCTCTGGGTATGTTGTTGCCAGAGATGCGACGATGTGCTGTTCTCCGTCGCCACCGTTTACACGGCGTAGGCCGTGTAGGCGCTTGACGAAAGCGTCTGCTACATCTGTCATGGTGTTCATCGGTGCTCCCGCTGTGTAGCCAGGAATGTCAGCGCCTGCCGTGATTGCCACGGGTGCGGCTTCTGTCGTCCTGTCTGTAGGGCGGCGGTCAGCTGGTGCCTGGATTTCCAAGCTCTCTGACTCGTTTACGGCGGCTGTCACTGTTGTTGCCTCCTGGGTTTCTACTGCGGTTTCTGCCACAGTCTCGTTGCTGGTTGCTGCGGCTTCGGCTTCTTTTGCCGGTTCTGCTACTGCTTCCGCAGTTGCAGCTGTCGCTAGCTCCGTGACCTCGGTCGAGGCCTCGGTTTTTTCTTTTTCTTCTTCTTTTGCCTCTTCAGCTGGAGCTTCCTCCGCTGGAGCTGCTTCTTCAGTCTTCTCTTCAGCTGCTGCCTCGGTTGCTGCTGCTTCCGTGGCTGGTGCTGCTTCGACTACTGGTTCAATTGCTGTTGCTGGTTGTTCTGGTTGTTCGGATGAAAGCTCTGCGGCCTTCTCTGTTGCAGTTGACGCTTCGGTCATTGCCGGTTCTTCTTTCTCTTTGTCGGTCTCTTCCTCGGCTGGCATCTCTGCTTCGCCTTCGGCTTTGGCCGGTTCTTTATCTTCGTGAACGGCTTGTTCCGTGTCGTCAGCATTACCACGTACTCGTGCTGCAGCTTCTGCTGCACGCGCAGCTAGCTCTGAAATCTCTGCCTCGCGGCGAGTTACTTCTGAGCGAACCGTGTCGAGCATGTCGGCAAGCGACGTCATCGCGTCGACTGTCTGTGGAGATGGATCTTCGCTTTCAACCGACTCAAACTCGCTAACAATTTCACTCTGTAGCTCAGTGAGTTGTTCCTCACTTAGCTCAGACAGCTTGTCTAGCATTTCTTTGATACGGTCCACTTACTGTCCCTCCTCCGGGCCAGTCACGACAAGCTAATTTTTAGCCTGTCTCGCTGATCAGTCGAGGTGGAGGGACTCTTAAAAACCACTTGGGCCAGAGGCACTCTACCTGATCTGTATATTACTTTGGGTTTATCAGGTCAATCTGTGAGATTTTGCGCACTCAGGTCAGTAACCTCAGTAGCTTGCTCATCTCGGAAGAGACCTCACTCTGTGTGAGTACGTCTCCTCCTGACATGAAAGACTCCAGTCCGGCGATTGCCTCCTTGGCGTCTTCCTTGCCAATCTTGTCTACTACCCGGTCGATCATATCTTTGACCAGGTCTCTCAGGGCCGGCGGCAGCTCCGAGTACTTTAACTTTGCTGTTTCATTTCCGAACGGTAGCGGCAGGTTGGCCAGGACCTCACCCAGCTGTCTTGCGCCCTCGCGGACGTTCTCGAGCGCCTTTGGGTTCAGGGCGCCCGTGTCAATGCGCTCCACTACGTTGATCAGCTTTCCGGCTGCCTTGGCCGCTTCATCATAGTCTCCGGCCTGTGCCAGGCGATCTGCCTCTTGAATGTCTTCTACCACTCCCTGGTTTCCGCTTTGACCTAGGTCAGACTTCAGCCGGGCGAGTACGTCTCTAAACTTTCCCACTTCGTCGCGTGGTTGGGTGTCCGGGGTGTACTTTCCACCTTCGTACTTCAGTGGTGCGGCTGCGGCGGCTACTCTGGCTTTTAGGTCTGCGGTTTCTGCGGCTAGCTCGGCGGAGTTGCTTTTCCACTTATCTGGAATTAGATCAGGCGCGTCCAGCCCTCTAGCACGACGCATGATGTGTCGTTTTACTGCAGCTTTTCTGCTGTCTTTGGCCAGTCCGTACGACTGAATAGCGTTCTTCAGGTCTTGTATGTTTCTAATCGGGAACGAGCCGTCTGGCATTGCTTTTTTCTCTGCAGCCAGCTTTTTTCTGACCCTGCGTGAGATGAACCCAAACTCGTTCATGTTGTCGTCCCAGGTGGCTTCTTCGCCGTCTACCCGAATGGCGAGTTCAGCTGCGCGAGACCTTAGTCGCTCGTTTCGCTCTGCTCTGGCTGCGGCAATTCTCGCGGTTGCGGCAGCGCTAGCAGCTATAAGTGGTTGCTTTTCTAACTGTTCCAACTTTTCAATTCTTTGTGCCAATTCGGTGACTGGGTCTGATTTCAGACGTGCCAGCACACCTGCACCGGCGGCGACCAGTGCCATAACCTGGCCAGAAGCAACTCGTGCCCTAGCAATTGGAAATCCTGGTACGTTTACTTGGCACACTGCTACTAGCTCTAGTCCACCCTTTATCGGTCTCCAGTCACCTGACGGTGCCGATGCACGAAGGGCTCTGACCTGCTCTGGAGTGGTGCCTGGACGTACTGCACCTGCTACCCAGATGCCAAAAGCGTCTTCTCCGGCGTGTACGTCTGCAACTGCGGACGCGGTGTCGTCGTAGTGACGGGCAGCCTCTGCCGCCGTGGCACTCAGCGAGGCGTGTCCGCCTGCCAGTGTCAGTTGTCCGACAGGAACATCTTTGCTGTCGTCTGTACGAACTACTCCAGTGTGGAAATACGCATACTTGCTCTTGCTCTTAGGCGGTTTAGTGCCGTAGGACATTCCAATGTGGTCTACATGCCAAGCCGCGATGTGCCCGAACACCTGTCCCTCGTCAGTCACTGTCAGCGGGGTTGGCTTGGACAGACCTTGGTCAGAAAACCACGTTGCCGGTGGGACTACTGGTATTGAACCTGCTATTAGACCGCACGCGACAAGCGCGGACGCCTCCATCGGGTCCATTTCTTCTGCGTACACTCCGTCTGGTATGCTCACTTGGCTCTCCTGCTCTGTCTCAACTTGGTCGTCGAGGTAAATACGGCATTCTTGAAACGCCGGTTTTGACACTAACGTAACTGCCATAACTCTAGCTTTGTTGATTGTAATTTTACCCCCACCGAGGTCTTGGCTTGCCTCTTCCGGGTCGTCTTTTTGCTGTTTTTCTTCCTTTGCTTCAAACTGATCTAGGTCTGCAGAGACGCCTCTGATAAAACCACTGCGCACCAGTCTTTCTGCCTCTGCACCATAAGCGCCTCTGTCGAATACGCCTATTGCGTTACCAATACCGCCTTCTACCCGCTCCATTTGATCTATTCGACCCACTACTACAGAACCAGCATGGCCTTCGCCAGTCTTTATCTGCCATAACAAAGGAAGAGGAAGGTCTCTCATGCTTATTGCACCCTCTTCAAAAATTCTTCCGTCACCAGACTCTATACCTTCCGGTATCACCAGAGGAATCTTGAATGCACCTGGCTCTGTTGCCTCTAGCTCCACTGTGCCTGATGCAACTAAGTTTGCAGTAAATCTTTGAACTGCTTCTTTATGCCTAGCAGCCAGAACGCTTCTAGACATGTACGTGTCGCTGTCTACTAAAAAGTCAGCGGTAGAAAAAGACTTTCCACCCCTTCTTCCGTGCAGCTGGCGGTGGCGTTTGTCTCCTGTCCACATTCCAGTGGCCTCTTTGTGCCGTAGGGCGCAGTAGCCTTTGGCGCGCGGTCCCATGTACTTTGACAGTTGTCTAAAGCACCTAGTCCAGTCACCGGGAGTGTTCCAACGAATTTTTGCAGCGCCTTTGCCATAGAGCCAGTACCGTCTTAACTTTTCGGCATTGCCTCTGTTTCGATCAAGTCCTCCTGCAGCTGACACTGCGACCAAGTCACCGGTGCTAGAGCTATAAATGGCAGTTAGCCGACAGTCTACAGGCTCCACCCATGCGTACGCCGCTGCAGTCACTGCTGCACCGTCGATCTGCTCCAGTACCTCGGTCAGCGCCTGGTCGTCTAGCACTACCAAGGGAGGAGGTGTGGGTGAGTTTAGATCGGCAAGTATTCTTTCGTTTTTTTCCCACTTGCCGGGTTTACGCGTAAACGTAGTCGGCTTGGTAGAGTCAGAGGAGGCTGGAATAAGCGCTACTAAGTCTAGAACTGCCAGCGGGTCGTCAGGCGCGACTATGGCCATGTACACCGCTGCCATGTCTGAAGTCTCTGGTGTTAGTTCTTTTTTGCTCATTATTTACCCTTAGGCACTACTGAAGGAGTGGCGGTTGGAATCTTATTTGGTTGGTAGTAGACGTTTGGTCCTTTTCCAACTGCTGCTCGCTGCTCGCCTGGTCTGTTGCGTTTTGCAGTAATCTTAGACGCGTCTTCTTCTGGTTTCTCGATCATTCCCTCTAGACCCGGTTTAACTATAGGGTTGTACCAACCTCTGTTTACAAAACGCTCTACTCCATCTTTACCCTTGTACTTTTGATCTAGCCAACTGCGTAGCATGGGATCATTGTAGGCATTTGGCGCGGACTGCACTATTCCGTAGGTTACTGGTGTTGCCGGTGCAGGCGCTGGTGCCGATGTTGGACTCTGCACTGAATCTGTGTTTCCAATCTTTAAGTTGCTGCCCTGGGCAGGTGATGACTGTACGTTAGGTGCTACCTCTGGGCTTACACGTTGGGCAGCTGCCCAAGCTCCCCAGTCTCTCATCAGCAGTGACACGTCGTTTTCAGTCAGGGCCGGTAGCAGTCCAGGCAGCGTTGCCAACGAGCTCCCTTGCGGCACTCTAGGCTTGGCCAGTAGACCGGTGGTGTCTAGCCTGCCTCCATCAAATCTTTCAGGTGAAGTCTGCACCGGCGTCGCGTCGTCTACACCTTGTGTGAACTGCGCTCCAACTGTGACTAATTTGCCGTCTGACAGTTCTACGCTGACTTGACCAGTCTTGCTGTCTACTGACTTGACTGTGCCAACAGCTGCCCTGTCTCCGCCTATGAATACTTTTGTGCCGGCCGCCGCAAACTTTCCGGCTGCATCTCTAACTTGACCGCTGGCTTTTTCTGATCTCTCTTCTGGGGTGTACACTCCCGGGGTGTCGTCTTTGCTCAGGCCCTCTTCTCCGGCGGCAGTGACTGCGGCCCTGTCTATGAGTTCCCAGTCTATTTCATCTGCTGCGTCTGCCATTAGTATAGCTTCTTCAGGTTCCAGCATGGACGGTCCGATGCTCGAGTACGGATTTTGTTGTAAAAATGCAGAAACTTTCATGGCGGACATAGCGTCTATCGAGACGTGTGCTCTAGGCGCCTTGTCGTACGGTTCGTCTAGAGACTTATCGTATGTGTTGAAGTCGTGTGCGGTGTGTCCTAGGTCTTCCCATCCGCTGCCGTCCCAGACGAATACTTCTCCTTCTGGTTGCACCTTGTACAGACGGTCTATGCCACCGTCTTCTAAGTTTATGCGAACTACGAACTCTGCAGCCTGCTCTACGTCTAGCAGCTCGGCGTCAAAAAATTCTCTGAGGTCTTCAGTATTATCGCCAAACAAATCGTATTCTGCGTCTGGCATACCGGAGTAGGCGTCTGCGCGTACGCCCTTCTTTTTCTTGTTTTCTCGTTCGACAATTGCTCTAGCCCAGCGCCAAGCAGGGTCTCCACCCCAAAGCGCCCAGGCAATACGACCTCTGCTAGGATAGCCGTCTTCTCCTGGACTCCAGCCCTTGCCCTTCTTGTCTACTTCATGACGTGGAAAGTACTTTGCAATGTGTCTAATCTTTCTGATGCCAATCTGTCCGCCGCGAGCTAACGTTCTTGCACTGTTTACGCCCACCGGAGTTCCGCCACGATTGTGCTTTGCTCGCCACTCTAGTCCTCGTTTTGCCTCTGCCTGCGCGGCTTTTGGCACCGTGTACATGCGGTCTCCGCTTGCGACTATGCGAATGTCCAAGTCAGTTAGGGCACCGAGTGCTAGGTCTGTCATCGCTCTTGTTGGCTTAATGCCTGGTTTTTGCCAATTTGCGCTTGCTAACAAGACACTGCTGGTTCCAGTACGCACAATTGTATTAGTCTCCGTGTCTAGCACAGCTGCACGATTTTCTTCTACAAATAGATACAAACTTCCATACCGGCCGGCTACTCTCACTGAGACTCTCCCATCTTGCTCTCGTCTGTAACTGGTCCACCTGAAATCCATGCGTCGCACGTACGAGCTGAAGCGCACTTAAAGTCTAACGCCTCACAGTAGCCTAAGTCGGCAGCCTCTACCGTGTCCCAGCCTGCTGAAGCTGCTAGTCCGTTTACTATGCACTCTTTCATCTCTGAAGTCTTAATAAAAGCAGCGCAGTTGCCGCAGCGACTAGTCTTTGCCTCTTCAATGGTGACCGACCACTTTTCAGCCTTTTTCTGCCAAAACTCTTCGTTTGGTTCGTCTGGATTCATCGGACCGTATCCGATGTCGTCGATTGCATTTTGACGATTTTCTAGGTTTAGCGCAACGTCCTGTGTTGCTGGCGGACAGACAAACTCTCCGGCGGCTTTAATTGCTTTTTCTTTTGCTGGACGTTCTACTTCCTCGCGGGAGAGTGGCTTTCCACTTTTTTCTGCTTTGTCAAACGTCTCTATAAAGTCAGGAGAGACCTCTACGATAATCATGCCGTCGAACTCAGTGTGCTCGGGCGGGACCCTGAACCAGGCTAAATTATTGCGGCTAAACATTCCAGCGTCGGAGGTGTAAATTAGTTCCTGCACGTCTTGTGCGCTCTCATCTAGTAGGGCGATTAGTGACTCTCCGTCACCCGGGTCTCCCGGACTGAACGCCATAATAGTCTCCCTCATGTACATACCCTCTAGGGCTTCGGCTGGAACTGGCACTCGAAGAGTCGATGACCAAGACCCGTCCGAGTCTTGAAACGCCCTAACAGTGTACGCCTTGCCGTAGCTATTGAACGTTATTGTGCCACTACTTCTGTCTACTGTTACGTCGTTTTTGCTCCCTAGAGGATACTCTAGCACCTCAGATAGAGTAAATAGCGCCATTACTGGACCGTCCTCGTCGTGGTCAAACCAGGCAACCTCCGACACGGCGAAAGTCTCTCTCGGCTTGTCTAGAGTTTCAACTACGGCAGGACCGACGTAGCCAGTCGTGTAATCTTCCGGTATGGTAAGTTTTCTCTGCTCGGTCATGGTTGCCTCTGTCTCTTTACTTCTTCACCGGTATAAGGTCGTCCCACGATGAGGCGCCGTACTTCTCTGGCGGTACCCCATTGTCGAGTAGCATTTTAACTAGACGTTCACGCACCGCCGGGGACACACTTATGATGGACAGGTCTGCCCACGATATTCCGTTCTTAAACATCAGTTCGTAGGTGCCGCTTCCCGAAGTGGGCTTGGCTGGTTTTATCTCGCCGATCGGGTCGGTCTCCTTCATGCGCTTTCCGTACTGGTCCTTGAAGTTAGCCCAGAAGTCCAGCCGTGAGTACAGCTTAATCGGGTCAAAGTGAAAGTACGCGTGGTTGTCTGTTGCTACAGAGTAGGGCTTCATGGTTGCCTTAGGCTTTGTGAACAGGTAGTCTGCTCCTCCTGTTTTTATGTCTGCCTCGCTTGAGTCGCCGTGACCGCCGATTCCCTCTGTCCAGCGAACTGACGTAGCTTTTAGGCCGTCTTCCATCATGAGCAGGTTGAACATAGCCTGGGCCGCTGCGTCTGGACTAGACGAGCTCTTGATTCCAAACGAGTGAGTTATGGCGCCAGTCTCTGTTTTTTTAACCATGTACTCTGCTATTGCCTTGCTCGTTCTGTACGACAGTCTGTCGTTTAGGTCGTAGGCCGGAGTGTCTAAGTTTAGCCACATCTGTTCAAACGGCAGTCCCAGCATCTTTTCTATCGCCTTAAGCTTCTGTACGCGGGCAGCTCCAACTACGTTTTTTGACGGATCAGTTTCTTTGCCAAAGATGCTCATCAGACGATTTTCAGTTAAAACTCTTACGTCCTCTTTCTTTGCCGGTCTTGGAGCGCGCACTCCGCCCAGCTTCATGCCTCTTGCAATTACGTTGGCGGTAGAGTTTGCGTCCTGCTGCTCTGGCACTAGTATTTCTACTCTATTGTGAAAAGCAAGTCCGTCTCGTTGCGCACTCATACTGCTTACTGGCTTTGCGTCTCTATTTGCTCTGTATACTCTGATAGTTGCACCGGTAACTTTGTCTGTTATTACGTATGTAGTTGTTTCACTGTAGGAAGAGGTGTACTCCCACTCAGTCTGAGTACCAGACTTTAGTATTGCCATGTTGCCATCTACGTCTCTTCGCAGCTTCGGCATTTTTATACCTTGGTTTATGAATAGATCGTACTCTTCTGTGTTTGGCACTTTTTTGAGAAGTTCAGCTACCAGAGCGTCTCCAGCCCAAGACGTGAGCTTGAAGCTGGCACGTGTGTAGGTCTTGTCGCCGTCTACTACAGTCATCATGTGCACGTCTAGGTCTTCAACGTCTCCTGCGTCTACTGCAGCTGACCGACCGCGTGCTCCGGCAGCCGGGCTGCTCTGCACGTGTGCAATTGCGTCTACTAGAGACTTGACCCCTGCGCCAGTGATCTCGCTCTGTGACCAGTCTACGCTAGCCAAATCTGGGTCGTCTACCTCTGGTACGTTTACTCCAGGACCCGCCTCTGTCAGTTTTGTCTGGTCAAATAGCCTGCCACCCGTTACTTTGTCGACGGAGCGGACTTTCTTGCTTCCGTCTAGGAACTCTACCTGTACGTAGTTCTCGTAGCCCTTTGCACCTGGAAAACCGTAGATCACACCTTCGTCGCCATTTGCGTCGGTCACGGTTACGCCTTTGTACAACCAGTTACCAAATCTGTCCTTCTTAAACTTTTGATTTGCGCCTGGTGGCGGTGCGACATCGTCTTTGATTGGGGCGAGATCGTCCTTCTCAAAGTCTACGCCCAGCCAGACCGAGTGCGGACTGTCTGGCTGTACGTGCTTAAGGCTTGGATTATCTTTGTAGTACTCGTTGGACGCTGGCGCTTGCGTATTTTTGCCATCGCTCGTAATCATTCTTGGAATTGACTGGTCTTTTATGCCGACTATAAAAACACCACTGTAAGGAGAGTAAGTTACAAAGTCTATCGGTTGATTATTATTTTCTTTCCAAAATTGTATCCAATTTTTTGTAGCAAGTGCGCCGTTTTTAAGCGAGGTGTTTGTGTCAAATGGACCAAAGTCAATCTCGTTGTTGGCTACTGTTTTCTTGGCGGCGTCTGCCCACTCGTCTGGAGTGTACGCCTTTAGCGGAGACCCAGTGCTGCTGGACGAAGACGGCGGCGGCGGCGGATTAGGTACGGTCGGCGGCGGTGTGTTTATTCCGGTGCCGCTCTTCGGTGAACGAGTGCTCTTTATTACTGTCTTTCCACTGTACTCTACATACTGTTGATTTCCGTTAGTGTGCTGTAGAAACATGCGAAACTTGTGCGTCTTCTTTCCTTTGTTGTAGGCAGCACCGTGCGACGCCACACGCGCCCAGCCGGAGCCGTACGGAATGTAGTCTCCAACTTTAAGATTTTCTACCTTGACGTCTTTCTTTTCGTACAACTCTGGGTTGTCTAAGTCTTTCTTGTCTAGGGCCAACGCTGGATTGCCGACAGGCGTGTCCGTGGTCGCGCTCTTAGACTCGGCTGCGCTGCTCTTTTCTTTCTTCTTTGCTTCGAGTAGGTTCTTGACTAGCTCCGTCGCCTTGGCGTTGTTTCCACCGATGTGCCAGTCGTACTTCTTGTCTGGGTCAAGCGAGTCTAGTGTTTTCCAGTCGTACAGCCTGGCAAATACAACTGCGCCGTCCGGGCTCTCAAAGCGCATTGACCACTCTTGCTGCACTTTGCCGCCAGAGCCGTACTCGTACGGCTTGCCTAGGAGCTCAGCTAGCTCCTTCGGAGTGTACTCCACGGTCTCGTTGAGAAAATAGGTGCCAGACACGAACGTCGTCGTGTCGTTTATGTTTGTAACTTTGTACGAGTCTGTCGCGCCGAACTGCGGCTCCGGCGGTGCGGTGTACTTTTGTTCTGCCGGAAGATCGGCGGGCTTTGGCTTGACTGGGTCTGCGGACGCGCTCGTGGTTGACTCTATTACGTGCGTAGAAAAGTTTTTCTTCTTTCCGCCGTCTCCTAGGTCTTCTGCAACCAGGTTTTTAGTTTTTGTTTTTGGGTTGTCCCAGGTGTTGAGCGGGCGCACGGTGCGTTCCTTGCCGTTGTACACGAACTTCAACAGCTTCTTGTCCTTGATGGCCTTGTCTATCTGGTCGTGCAGCGCCTCTAGTGTTTCAGAAGTTTTCAGTACTACTGTGTCGTCAGCCGCTGTCGGCTCAGGGGATAAAGGGACGGCAGGCTCACTGCTCGGTGTTGGCTCTGTCGGAGCCGGTGCGTCTGGTTCACCTCCTCCAGGTCCCCCCTCTGGGAAACCTCCGTCGTCTACAATTTGCAGCGTCTTGGTTGTTTTCAGCTGCTTGTCTTTCTTGCCTTCAAATTTTACCCAGGCGTAGTCAGGGAACACAACGCCTTTCTTCTTGTACACATCTAACTTAGAGACTACGCCGACTTCGCCAGTCTTTGTAGACTTTACCTTCATGCCGGCCGCGATTGGTGTCTTGCCGTCGGCGGAGAGACTCTTACCAACCGGACTACTGTCTTCGGCTGGAGCTTCGACTACGGTTTTTTCTGGCTCGGGTACAGACACGTCGGCTTTGGCGTCTCTGTAGACGTCGCCAAAGAAGTTTTCTGGCTTCTCGTAGTAGCCAGCGGGTGCTTGTATGAACGGACCTAGGTCAGCTTGTTTTAGCTCGTTCCAGGTTTCGGTAAACTCGTCCATCTTGTCTAGTGGCACGCGTAGCTGTACGTCGTAGGTGTTGTCTTGCGCTTCTCCCTCGATGACAATGTACGGCACGCCGAGATCGGCCAGGTCTACTGGTCCCTCGTCGCCGCCAAACTTTGGCATGTCGCCGCCGATGTCGTTCAGCGTTACCTCTACAAAGTTACCGTCGTCTGACAGCTTGGGTGGGTTGGCGTCGTCAAACCACTGCGTGGCTCCGGCGTTCTTTGCGTACTTACTTGCGTCCACCTCTTCGGCCGTGATAATTGGTGACTTCACTACGTCTATCTTGTCTTTCTTGGCTACGTCGCCTGCTATGCGTAGATTTTCTGCGATGCTCTTAAACTCTCCGCCTTTGCCGTGCTTTTCTTGCATGTAGTCTGCAATTTTTTCTACTTCGCCCTGTAGCTCTGCAATGTCGTCTGGATTATCGACTGGCTGTTTTTGTTGTACTGTCTTCTCTAGCTCGTCTAATTTTTCTTTCAGGTCCAGGTCTTCTACCGGCAGGTCGGTCTGCTCCCTGTACAGTTTAATTGCATCCAGTGTCTCGTCTGCAAAGTCGTTGGCTATGACGTACGCGTCTTCAGGCTTGAGTTCGTCTTCTTCTTCCTCTTCTGCAGTGTCTAGAGGTGGCTCAGACGGAGCTTTTGTCTCTGTTTTTTTGTTCTTGTTTGTAGACTTAAAGCCCTCTGGTAGGGGTCCGTCGTAGGCGTCGCTGTTCAACGCCTCCTTGATGGCTTCTCCGGTCTCAGACGCGGTCGCTTCTGACCAGTCTAGTCCGTACTCGTCGTCAATGACGTTGCGCACCTTGTTGGCATTTTCCTCGTCCAGTCCGGTAATGTCCATGATAGTCTGTGTATGCGCCTGTACGTTCTTTAGGTTGTTGGCAGTAACTGTGGTGTCTTTGTCAGTGAGTCCAGCGCGCTCGAGGATGTCCATTCTGCGCATCTCTAGCTTGTCTGCGACGGTCTTTTGCAGTACTGGTTCGTCTGGAAACGCGGCTGCCACGAGGCTGTCGATGTCTGCTCTGGTTACGTCTAGCAGCTTGGAGGCGCTGGTCTTTAGGTCTACGTCGGTCATGTCTGCAAAAATCTTTGCGGACTGTGGATTCATGTCTGGGTCGCGAAGCGTCTCCCACTCGTCGGCCTTGTCGCCGAACAACGCGCCCTTTGGCTTGCCCATGGCGCGCATGAGCAGTGCTCCTCCGGTGTCTACGCGGTTTGGCTTGCCGTCTACTGAGACTACGTTGTCCATGGCAAGACCGGCGACGTCCCAGTTGGCTAGCCAGGCGTCTATGGCAAAGCCCTCTTGCAGCGCCTTCTTGTAGCTAGGCTCTTCAATTTTCTGCGCCATGTCTGGCTTTGCGTCCGGCAGTATCGGTGAGACGGTGACCATGTTGTCTGCCTCGTCCACGCCAAAGAACGTGTCGGCGCCGTCTACGCCGGCGCGGCGGTAGAGCGCTGAGGCCAGTACCTCGTTGCCGGCGTGCAGCGGACTCTTTGGTGTCTTTACATAGTACTTGCTGCCGTCAGGAGCCTCGTAGGTGCCGCCCTCGTTGGAGCCGAGCTGGTTGCCGATCTTCTTCCACTCCGTGATGTCAAACGAGTTACCAATGCTGGTTCCGATCGCGTCCGTCGGGTTCTGAGACTTGCTGAGCGCCGACTTGTTCTGTCGTGCTACGTCTGCCTCGGACGGTGGAACGGTCTCGTCTCCGGTGCCTGCTAGGTCGCGGAAAAATAGGTTTGTGTTGACACCCTGTATCTGCAGTGCGTCACGAATGGCTTGACCGCTGACCAGGATGTCGGTGCCGCCGTCAAGCGGATACTCCAGTATCGCGTACCCGGCGCTCTCTTCTTCTAGGTCTGGCTCGACTGCAATGCGCAGTGAGTCTAGCAGCGTCTCAGTTTCCCAGTTCTCTGCGATGTACAGTGGACTGTCTGTGAAGCCCTCTGGGAAGCCGGCTGCGACCTCGTTGCCGTCTGCTCCGTTGTACTCGGAGGCGTAGGCGTCGGTGTCTGGCAGGTTGTAGCCTTCTGGCAGGTCTATGTTTTCGTTTGGTATCAAGTAAGGCGTGTAGTTGCCCTCTTCGTTTATACCTATGTTCTCTGCCGGCGTCAGCTTACGAAGCCGAACAATTGTGTTGCCGTCTTTGTCAGTCACATCTTCGACCACGTACTGACCCCAGACCAGCTCTCGGTCTTGTCCTATTGGTGTGGTGGTACCGTTGCCCTCGTCGAGAACTACCACGAAAGTGTTTTCTCCGGTCTTACCCTCTAGTACGTCGTCAATGTCTCCGGTGGCTTTTCTCCAGGAGTCTGGTGGAAACGAGACTACGTTGCCCTCTTCGGACAGTGCGTCTGCAAAGCCCTGGTCCTCTGAGAGGTCGTACGACTTCCAAACCTTAGTAGCATTGGTGCCTGAGTTTACTGCCGACATCTTTAGCAGCGCCTGGGCGGTCGCGTACTTAGGGTCTTCGGAGTTGAACAGTTCTGGTTCTGCCTCTATCGCGACCACTGCCTCTTCTAGCTCGGCTGGGTTGCCGTAGGAGTCTACGATGTTTTCTGAGAACTTGCCGGCTTCCTCATCGTCCATGCCGAGAGTGTCCTGCGCGTACTGGTACAGCGCGGGTGTTACGTTCTTTTGTCCGTTGTCCGGGCCCTCCATCATCCACGCGCCCCACAGTGCGCGGAACGGGTCGTCGGCGGTGCCAAACTTGTCCTGGTCAAAGTGTTTTTCTACGAGGGACAAATAGTCCTTGTCGCCAGAGTCTACGTCCATGAAGTCGTTGTAGACTGACTCGGTTGCCTCATCTACTTCACCGGCAGCTATTTTTTCGTTGTACTGTTTCTTGTAGTCGTTCATGGCTTTGGCAAGCTCGAACGTCTTCGCCTGTCCCTCGTCTGTCTCGTCTATCTGCAGCTTATCGGTACCTTCGCTCGGAACTTCGATAGAGTCCATCTCGTCTAGGTCCGCCTGCGTAGGGAATACGTCGGCTAGGTCTGGTGTCGCCGCGCCGATGCCCTCCTCGCCCTTGCGAGAATCTAGCAGCGCTTGTACGTTTTTATTCTCGCCGAGCTTTGCGTCGTACAGCTGCGCTGTGTAGAGCTCTGCGTCCACGCCCTGCTCCTCGAGCGCCTTGTAGAGCGCCTCAGCCGGTACGTACTCCGAGCCCGCGTTGAACTCGAGCATGCCAAAGCCAGAGGCTGGCGCTGCGTCTTTTTCCATGGTCTTGACGCCGGAGTCGGCCGCCTGTTTCTTTTGACTCTTTGGTTTTGGTCCTGGCTTTTTCGGCGCGTCCTCGTCGACGATCTCGTCTGGGTCAAAGTCGTCTATCTCAGAGTCAAAGTCTTCGTCCACAACTGCGTCGTACGCACTCTGCTTGTTTATGAGCGCCTTGGCCAGGCTCTCGCGTAGCTCTGCCTCAGTGTAGCGGTTGCTCAGCTCTACTGGGTCGTCAGTGTAGTCAGAGCTTTCTTGCCCCTCTACTGGTCCCTCTGGAGAAAACGCGTCTAGGTCCATCTTGTAGGCGCTGCTAGGTGCGCTGTACGCAAATGGCTTAGCCTCGTCTAGTACCGCCTTCTTCTGCTGTGTCGCAGGCACTGAAGGCTCTTCGACTTCGTCTGGACTGTCTAGTCTCGCCTTGCTCTTGGTCTTACCGGCAACCATCTCGTCTAGTTCGGTGGGGTTCCACACGTTTCCTGCGTATAGTCTTTCTGAAAGCTTTACCACTGCTTTTTCTGCAGGACTCTGCATGTCTGCCCAAGCTGCGTCTGCTGCGCGCTCTCTGACTGAGTTTACGGCTGGATCCTTGTCGAGCGCGGCCGCTATGTCTGCTCGTGTGGCGTTCTCTGCCTTTACTGCGTCTATAGTTTCTTGCTCTGCGCCAGCTTCTTCTAGGGCCTTGGCTAGGGAAGTTCTGTTTTTAACTGCATTCTCTTTCAGTGCTTCGACAAACTCTGCTCTGTCTTTGAAAGTCTTGAACTCCATGCCACGTGACTCACCTAGTATCCACGGAGCGCGGAACGAGCCGTCATCGTTTTGTTCTAGTCGAGCGACTACATCGCCGTTGCCGTCAGTCAGCTGTAACGAGTTGTTCTTCACGTACTCCGTGTCATTGACGTCGTACTTTTCAGGTGTAGGGTCTGCGTTAAACAGTTCTCCCTGGTCAGGGTCAAGCGGGTTTAGCTCTTTGCCTAGGCCGCCTTCTTTGTACATTCCTGGAACGTTGTTGACTTCTTTTGGTGGACGAATGCTCTTCTCGTCCTGCGGTACAGCTGACCAGCCTGGCTCGAGCGGGTTGCCCTGGCTGTCTACGCGGTCAGCAGCCTGCTTTTTCAGCATGGCGGTGCGCTCTGCCACGTGTTCGGCATGGTTTGCCTTAACTTGCTCGTTGAACTTCTTTACTTTTTCTTGCCAGGCTTCCCACGTGTTGTTCTTTAGTTTAGCCTTTACCTGGCGCTCTTCTACGCTCTTGTCTAGCCTTGGCTCGTCGGTCTTGATAATTTTCTGCGTCTCTGCCCAGTCCTGCGAGACACCAATTGCAGTTAGCTTTGGCTTACCGCTGGAATCTTCGTCTCTTCTAGTTGCAATGTAAAAAGGCTTTTCTTTGTCCCATGCGCCGTTTTCGCCGGCCCCGACTAGTTCGCGCAGCTCGCGCTTGTCTGGCTCTAGGCTCTCCTGCAATTCGTTGTGTTTACGTATTCCTGCGATGGTGTCTCTTAGACTTTGATCTGGTTTTTCTACCTTGGTTACTACGTACTCGTCGTCTGTGCTTACGTATACGGTACGGCCTTGTAGAGTGTCTTTGTACTTTCTAAAACCTGCAGGCGCGTCTATACGTTTGACGTCTGACTCATTGAGCACGATGTCTTTAGAGCTGTAGCGTGCTTCACCTTTTTCTACGTCTGTGTCTGTCTTTAGTACCGCCTTCACGCCGCTGGTAGCGTTAGCTGGTACTCTGTAGACTGAGCCGTCGGATGTTTGTACGTCAAAGGTGTCCGTGTCTGGGTCCGCCGCTATGGTGCGTCCAGTCATCCAACTAACTAGTCCGTCTAGTCCCTTTTGTAGCCACCTGCGTCCGCCGCCCATCTCGGCAAACTGTCCTTCTGAGTCACGGCGTTGTAGCATCGCACGAGCTCTGCGAGCGGCTGAAGAGTTGCCGTCACCTATGGCTGCGACAAGCGCAGGTGCATCTGCGCCAAGTACGTCGTCTGGCACAAATCGACCAATCACTGACTGCAGCTGTGCGACGGCGTGAACCTGCGCAGGCGCTCCGACCGGAGCGCCAAAAGCAGACGCAACCACTGGACGAAGGTCGTCTTCTAGCCTTGGATCAGCAGACATCCATCGGCCGCGAGCCTGGCGCAGCGCCGAGGCGGTCATCGAGTGTCTACGACTGCAGAGCGGGTGAGACAGCGGCAGCAAGTCGGTGTTGTCGGCAAACGTCGCTGTCTTGTTGTTTGGATTCTGGCTTAGAGAAATAAACGTGCCTAGGTCGCGCAAGGCCTGGTACTCTCTGATAGAGAAAGAAAGCCCTCGAGTACGGTCTAGTGACCTGCGCACCACAGTCAGAGCTGCACGCTTTGTGACACGACGCTCTGGCAGTACTTTTGGATTCTCGTTGGCTAAGTACGCTATAACGCTGTTGTACAGCAGCTGCGCCTGCTTTTGTACGTTTAGGCGCTGCGGTCTCTTTGCTACGGCGGCTTTTTTATCTATTGCGTTTACAAGCTTGTTTAGTATGCTGCTGCTCATAGCGACGCCTCTTCTTTTGGTAGCAAGTCTAGATCTTTAGAGGTGCTGCTCAGTTCAGCCAACGCCAGCGCACGTTCAAACGGAGACTCTCCGTCTCGCACGGCTCGCAGCCAGGCTGCTCTGAAGGCTGGCTCGGCGTGGTAGCCTAGACCAGAGAACTCTGTCAGAGCAAAAACTGCCTGCTCCGAATTTTCATACTCGCTCGGTTCTAGCAGCACGACGGAAAGTTCGTCAGCCCAAATTACATCGGCTGAAGCCAGTATAGCGTTGTCTTTCTTAGTTGAGCGCGGGTGCGACGCAGGAAGCAGGTCGTTGTCTGTGGTGTAGTTTGCGTTTTTTGGTTTACCGCTCTTGAGCAGTTTTAGAAAAGCGTTAACTCTGGCTGCGGCCCACTGGTCGCGAGACATGCCTGGACGATGGCTGCCGGAGAAAGCTCCTGCGCCGCGCCTGTACACCGCCTTGAGCATGGCGCTAGACGCCTTGCGTCCCTCTGGTGCCTTCTCATTGTGCTTGCGTACTTTTTCGGCTAGCATGGCCTCGGTGCGCTTTGAAAACTTAATAGTCTTTGACTTTTTTGCGGTGGCAGACTTTGGTTTGTTTTTGTCAGAACCACGGACGCGCTCGTTTGGTTTTGCTTTTGGATGACGCTTACCGGCGGCTAGTTCTTCAATGTTTGCGGCCTCGTCTGGCACGCAGTTAGGAACCATTTTTCCGTTTTTCTTTTTCATTCCGACCTGCTTGTAGCCGTCCCAGCATGGTCGTGCCGCGCTCACGATGCTCTCGGTTGTGGCGACTATCTCTTCTTCGTACGACACGTTTACGCCTCTGGTTCAACTGGTAGTTCACCTGGATCGGGCGCCTGTGCTGGCTCCGTCTCTGCTGGTGGTGCTACGTCTTTTGTCGGCTCCTCTGTCGTTTCTGTCGTTGTAGGTTGTGCTCCTTTTGCAAGTTCCATTACTCGCTGTACGTCCGCAGGCAGACTTTCAGTGGCGTTGCCGCGAACCCTGGCCATGGTGTCAGGCGTAAACACCTGAAGCATTGCTTCGGTCAGCTCGGGGGTGACTTGACCCTTTTCAACTAGTACGCGGAGTGCAATCTCGGTCTCACTCGGCGCGTCGGCAGAAGAAAAACCGTGTGTTCTACGCCAAGCGTCTCCGGAGATAATGTGTCGGTCGTAGCCTAGATCGGCGTCTTGTGCTCGGTCGTTTCTTGTAGACACGGCGCTTGGGTCGTACCAAATAGTTAGTCTGTCTACTTCTGACGGAGTGTAGCCGTTGCTAATTAAGTACGGTCTGAAGTACACCACGGTGAGTGCGTCTACTATCAGTAGCATCAGTGGCTCGATGTGCGCCTTGTACATAGACTCGTCGATCTGTAGTGCGTTTGAGTACTTGATGTTCGCCATACCGGTGACTACGTCTTTAGGAATGTCGATACCCTGCAAGATACGCTCTAGTACTCTGTCGGCACGCTGTGCAAGCGCAGGATCAAAAGAGCGCTCGAACTTAAACTGCTTAATCTTGTCACCGAGTTCTGCAGGTCCGCGAATGATGAGTGGAACAACTGCACTGGCAGAATCTTCGTCGCGGATCGGCGTGGTCATCGCGTCGATGAGTTGATCTTCAAACTCGTCTTCTGCTTCTTGCGTGACTGCGCCCGGGTTCAACAAGTCATCGTCGATTACGTCGGGGTCACCGCTGGCTGCGACGGACAAACCGTCTGGTAGGTACAGCGCTCCTGCGTTTAGACGTGATCGGGCAGTGGCACGAAATGTTCTGTTGAGCAGCAGCAGCTCGGCGCAGAGGTCGAGCATGCCGCGCAGGCTTGAGTCTGCCTCGTCTGAGAAACGAGGATGCGCTCTCCAGATACGTCCGACAAACGCCTTGTTAGGTAGCTCGTAGCCACCCTGTCTAGATCCAGCTTGTCCGCCGCCCATTTGCTCGCGACGGCTGATGATTGAAAACGAGTTGTTCTTGTTGGTGACGGCGACTACTTCGTCAGTACTCTTGATGTCCCAAGACTCTGGAATGCCGGAACCGGGTCTGGCTGGTATTTGTACTAGGTAGCACTCACCGCATACGCTGAGGTTTAGCGCCGCGTCTCGTAGGAGACCGGCCTGACCGCCGTACGCAGAGTCGAGACGCAGAATTGCACGCTCTGCTGCCATGGCTAAATTTTTGTCTACGCTCTGCACGTCTCTTACTGACTTGGGCGCCTCGGAGGGATCGTCAATGACTGCGGGAAAAAGACGAATGCGTGAAATTACAGAGGCGACTAAATTGAAGGCGTACTTGATCTCGCCTATGGCGTCGTAGTACTCCCAGGCCTCTCTCTGCCAGGCAGAGCTCGCGGAGTTACGGCGAAGTCTAAATTGTTCATACTCATCTCGGTTGTTCATCTTTACCTGAGCCGCGGCCGCGGTCATTACGCGAGGCGTACTGAAAGGCACTGCAGTTGCGGGAGAAAGGAAGATAGATGACAGTCCTCTTGCGGTAGAGACGGCCGTGTCAGAGATAGTTTTGTTGGCTGCGGAAGATGCACGCAAAGAATTAGCTGGCGCAGTGGGCTCGTTAGAGCTTGGAGTACGTCTGAATACGCTCAAGGTTTTCTCCTACACAGTCGTTTGGACACGGAGTATGACGTCTGTCTTAGAGGACAATTTTCATACGCGGTGGTGTGGTAAATCATACACACATATTGAATAAGTGTTACTACAGTTTTTGAACTTGGTACAGTGTCTTCGCTAGATCGGCGATGTCCTCGAGTGAGAGGGTGAGTGCCGTGTCTGGTCCGGCCATTTCCTCTATTTGGTCCAGTAGGGGAGACAGTTCCTCCCGGCTTAGGCCGGTTCTTTGGCAGAGAAACCGCTGCATTTCTTCCAGCACCCTGGCTAGGTTTTCTCGTACGAAGGCCATGGAAAGCTCAATCTGCTCCAGTCTGAGCTTCATGTCCTCTATGCTTTCCGGCTGGTCGTGGTCCCAGGCATCGTTGGGGTGCACAGCTGGTCTCCGTTTTCTCCTAGGTTTTTGGCTACTAGGTGGTATTATTCTAGTATGACATGTATAGTCGCAGTTGTTGCAGCTGGCCGAGTCTTTATGGCGGCAGAGCGAGGCAACAGCGATGACAGTCTTATAGTATCGTCTTTAGACCCAAAGATAGTTACTCGTGGAGAGTTTCTTTTTGGCTACTCTGGCAACACTGGAGTGGGACAGGCCGTTCAGTACGGATTTACGATACCGCCGATAAAAAACAAGAAAAACATCAGCGGGCACATGATCAGCGTAGTTGTTCCAGCTATGCGCCAGTTCTTCAAGGACAACGACATTACTTGGAGCGGGGACCCGAAAGACGACGACGGGTGCTCTCTGCTCTTCGGTGTGGCCGGAAGAATATACGAGTGTGACACTGCGGACTTTCAGATGGTCGAGTACAAGGAGCTGGCTATCGGTTCCGGTGGCTCCTACGCCCTGGGCTCGCTCTACTCCACCAGGCACATAAAAGATCCGAAGATTCGTTTGAGGTACGCCGTCGAGGCTGCCATCGAGTTCAGTCCTTCTTGCCGAGGACCGATAGACTACTTCTACGAGAGCGTGCCGACTGCCCGTAAAAAGAGAAAAAAGAAAGCTGCGGTAAGTAAAAAAGCAAAAAGCTAAATCTCTAAGTCTTCCTGTTCCTTGAGCGCGTTCCAGATGGCTAGAGCAAACGTCACTCCACCGGCCATTAGAACCAGTAAAACTAGCAGTAGTCTTTTGCGTTTCATTTGTTCTCTAGCTCTTTTGTTTTGACTCTAGTTCAGATATACGTCTCTTGATGGGGCTGAGCATGTGCAGGACTAGTAAAAAATCTAGGGCTAGACCCAAGAAAAGGCCTGCAAAAAACCAAACTGCTTCGTTCAATTTTGTACCGGCTCTCTACCTATTAGACGTCACTATCTTGTATGGGTCCCAGCTCCTGAGACGGCTGCCGCAGCCGCAGTTGTCGTCCCGCATCCAGGCCAGCGACTTACCGCTGACAGTCTTGATGTGGTGCACACCCTTGTTCTTGTCCATCGGCGCAATCCTGTGCTTGTAGTCTTCTCTAAAAATTAGTTCTGGACCCTGTAGAGAGTCTACGGCAATAGCTACCGTCGTGTCCGTGACGAACACGCGGGCACGAGACACCCGGTACACACCCTGCGGCAGGGCGTTGTCGTTTAGCTCTAGAGTGCCTAGACGCTGTGTGTAGGTGTTGTCCGCCAAGACGCAGTTGGCTGGAAAGGTGTCGCTGACTATGCGCATTTAAGTTGTCCGTCTCTATTTCTGTGTGAACTCGTAGTGTGCCCACCCTAGCACACTTTTGGCCACTGCGAGTGGTAAAACTATGGTCTGCTCCACGGGGGCGCTGTCTAGTATGTTTCTGGCTTCCTCGTCTGAGTTGGCCAGCAGGCAGTCCGAGTACGCAGGGTCTGAGAGGAGGATACTGAGCGGACGTGCCAGGGGGACCTGTGAAGTGGCGTTAGTCACCGTGGACAGAGTTCGTGCACGTGGGTGTTTGGAGTTTGGCTTGTTTATCCAAACCGTGACCATGTAGTCCTTGCTCAAGTCGACGCCTGCGCTCTTCTTATCACGGCGCGGTAGGAGACGCCCATCGCCACGGCTACCTCACGCAGCGGGACGCCACGTTTGTGCAGGTCCTTTACTATCTCGGTCAGTTGCTCATTTGCCTCTGCGTAGGGGGAGTCCGAACGTGTCTTAGAACGATAACGCCTCGCGAGTGCTGAAAGCTGGGCTAGTGTCTCTACTAGCTCTGGTGGGACTCCTGGGGACATCGGACGACGTTTTATGGCTATCGAGGCAGTACGAACAGGAGACGGTGACGCTGGCATAGGTACTAGAGTCGCGTTGCTCGCTGTCGGGTCGGCTCTTTTTATCCAGGAACGAACTGTCGTACGTGCTCTTTTGGGGACAAAGGCAGCTGCAATGCTGGACAAAGACCAGCCTGCTCTGTACAGCGCGTCCACGCGCAAGTACAGCTCTTCGTCCTCTAGAGTGGCCAAGTAATCACACTCGGCGGTCGGTAGTACCGCTTTTCTCGCTGGAGGCCTGGTTCTGCTTGTCATGTTTAGTATCGTACACCTGTTTGAGACTTCTGTGCAGATCGAGGTGCGGCACTATTTGTACGATTAAGCTAAAAAAGTGAAGCTTAAGTAAAAATGACTTTGCCGCGACAGAAGGCCGTACTTACTGTGCGCGAAGCTTCGAAACGTCTCCGCCCCCTTAAGGGGCTAGGCTTGCTTGTCTAGCTTTGTTCCTGTATCGTGGAACTGCGAATGTGCAGCTGAGCTTAGTGCCTAGTGCCTAGGCATAGGGGCGGGGGCATGAGGCAGGCGGGTAACCTATGTGACTAGGACATGTGCTGAGCTGGGCTTTGTCGAGAATGTTATTGACGAGCGAGCTTGTTGCCTGTGCCTTGGAAGTTGTAGCTTGCTGACGAGCTGACGAGCTGACAAGCTGTCTGCCTCGGAGACGTGGCTAGGGATGGGCCTACGAGCTGTGAGCGCTGAGCTCGAGCTGGCCTGTGCTCTGACATGAAGAAAGCCTGGTCCCAGCTTTCCACGGGGGAAAGTCCAGGCCAGGCTGTCGACTGGTCCTACGATGTGTGTGCGCCTAGCCAGCTAGCTTGCGAGCTGTGTGCGCTGTCGTGCTGTGCAGCTGCGACGCGTACGCGTAGGCGACACGGTCTAGAGTACGATTCGTACTCCAGGCTGGTTTGCAAATAGTTTCTCGAGCGTGGTTCTGTCGAGGATGCCTGTGACGTCCAGACCCTGGGTAGCTTGAAACTTGGACACCGCATTAAAGGTTCCCTCGGCGTAGTGGCCGTCTTGGTCCGCAGTCACGTCCGCATACCCGGCGTGGTAGAGCTGGTACTGTACACGTCGGACTGAGGCTGAGTTCTTGTTTACGCCTGGGTACGTCAGCGCTGCCAACACTACGTCTACCGCATCTGCGTCTACGACACGCTCGACTGGGGCGACCGCAGCTGGTGGCTCGGCTACGACCTGGACTGGCTCTGGCTCTGGTTCTGGCGCAGGCGCGAGCTCAGGCTCTGCAGCTGGTGGCTCTTCCACGGCTGCGACCTCTGCGACCTGGACTGGCTCCGCAGCTGGTTCCGCAGCTGGTTCGACAGCTGGTTCCTCGGCGACGAGCTCAGGCGCTTCGAACACTGTCTCTTCGCCCTTGCCCGCTTGGCTACGCTTGGCTGGACGCTGGAACGCTGTTCCGTCTTGTACTAGGCCGTCACCGTCGGTGTCGACCGCATTGGGGTTGTACCATTCTTCAGTCATGTGTGTATCCTACACCTTCTTTGCTTGCTTGTCCACGGCACACTGGCCAGGACTGGACGGGAACTTGGCTGCCCACTCGGCCGCACGGTTGCCACCGTATGTGGACCAGGCGCTCCAGTTGGTGCCAGCCTTGCTCATGTAGTATGTGATAGCTGCGTTGGTCACAGGGTCCAGCAGCTCTCTCGGGTGGTCCAGGTTGAACTTCTTGACTCGGTCCGCACCCAGGTCGCCAATCATGTTTATCTGAAAGACTCCCATGGAGTTGTCGCCACTGAGCGCGTTCTTGTTCCAGGCCAGCGGTCTGCCGTTCGACTCGGCCTTGGCTATCGCCCAGGCGGTCTTCAGGCTCTTGCCCTCGAAGCCCACGGCCTCGAGCAGCTGCCGCAGCTGTACGTCGGTCAGCGGTTCGGTTCTGTCTTTGAACTGGGCCAGACGCTCTGCGTCCGCCTTCGGTGCCAGCTTGTGTAGTATGTCGCGGACGAAGTCAGCCGGCATCAGCAGGCGTGCACTCGACTCGTTCTCTGTCTTTACTTCGGCCTCTGACCGCAGCACCGTGATGCTCGGGTTCCAGATGGCCAGGCAAAGCATTACTTGTACCAACAGTATCACCGCTGGCTTTGGCTTCTTGTTCAGGATGTTTCGCAAGTTTCCTCCGATGTAGGGGTGGGCAGACGGACGCAGTCCTGTTATGGTTTGGATTCTGCGGCTCTTGGGACGTCGATGGCGACGTCTCCTCTGCTTAGGCCGACTTTGAGTTGGCTATGCTGACTGGTCTCCGACCAAGTTCAACAGGTTAGATGGATGGGACAGGTGGTTCATTTGTGGTTCTCCTAGTCTTTTCCTCTGCCTAGTTTAGCACGTCATGTGCCGTAGGAAGATAAGAAACACTCCCTAACGACGTGTTTTCTTCGTAGTCCGGTCGTGCGTCTGCATCTTCGACCTGGTGCATCGCGGACCAGACGTCGTGCAGTGCGTCTGAGTACTCGACCGGCAGGGTGCTGGCGCACCTGCCCTTGAAGTTGGAGTAGGTGATGTCGCGGACTGAGTGTGCAGCCCAGCGAGCGAAGATGTTCTGGTCTACGTACAGTCTGTACGGATAGTCTGCCTCCGGAGTGTTCAGGATAGCGACCTCCTGCTCCTGCATGGCGAAGATGGCCACCTGGAGCGGCTCTAGTGCTGCTCGGTCACGAGCGCGCACGACTAGCTGGCCTGGTATCTCGCGGTCTGAGACCGCAGACACGAAGCCGGTTTCTGTAAAAATCCACACTTTATACGTCCTTTCGTCTTGTTTCGTCGCGGTTAGGCGACTGAGGGGAAGTACTTGACACACTCGGGACCAAGCAGTCGCTCTCGACTCTTTTGGTCTGTGAGTTGTGCACCGCATCTGGCGCAGCACCGGTGGTGCTCGCCGAACAGCCTGGCGTACTTGTACGGGTCGTGGACGACTACGTTCACGAGTGCCTGCTGCTGCGCCGGCGTCATCTTGGACCTGTTGAAGTGTCCTGGTGCACCGTGTAGCTGCCGCATGTACGTGGTTCCCATGTAGACTCGCACCTCGAAGAAGACCAGGTCGTTAGACTCTGGACTGTTCAACACGTGTGCGACCGTCTCACTCGGCACCGCATACTTAGAAACTGGAATGCGAGAAAGTGCCTCTCTTGTGTCCAGCCAGGCGCCCTTTGAGACCGGTTTGTCCGCCGGCTTGGGTCCAGGGCCGAACAGGGTGAGCTGCTCTGCTACTGTCGTCATTCTGTCCTCCGTACTGGAGTAGATGGTCTACTCCCTGTACTATTATACCATACCTGCGCTGGAAAGTAAAGTCTAGCGCTTCGGCAGCTCCAGCTGCCTGGTTGGGTATCTCTTCTTCATTGCACGCTGGAGGCGCCTGAGCGTCCACGTGTTCAACGCGAGCATGACTCTGAAGTACACCCTAGACTCGCTCTCGGATTGACAGCACTGCGGCTGCGATGGCGCTGAGGCCCAGGGCCAACACCGCACGGTCGGTTCCCACAGCTGCTGCCACGAGCGCGGCTGCGCTGAGCACCACGGCCAGGACTGCGGACCAGACTACGTCCTTGAACTTGAGTCCGTTCACGCTAGCGGAGACTTTCTTGTGCGACCCTTGAGACGCTCGGATGGGTCGCGTAGCTCTACGCCGGAGAGCTGCACTGCCTTGCGAGCTGTGCGATAGGTGACGCTGAGTTCCTTCGCGATTGCCTCGACCGCGAGACCGGATGTGTAAAGCTGTCCTGCTTGTGTTGATAAGTCTACTGCTGTTGCCATGTGTCTTTTCCTGTTCTGTGTAGTCTGTCTTTGTGCCCGCTGCGGGGCAAGGTGGTGTATAGGATGCACCGTTTTCGTCAGAAAGTAAAACCTGACTCCCGGTGTTTCTTACTGATTTCGCGACTTCCTGGCCCAGCCTGCCATGTCGAGGTACAGGCTGAGACGCAGGAAAGCTGCTGCGGGGAGACGAAGCAACCAAGTCGACCCGCAACTTACCGGCTCACTGACCGGTAAATCTATGCGTTCAAGAAGAGTTTTCGTGCCCGTCTGCCCATGGGCCCACGGTCGCGCGTCTCTTTTGGCACTCTGTCCGCAATCAGGATGAGGGCCCGGTTGAAGGACTCTACGTCCTGCAGACTCTCCCACTCCTCGGCGCGCATGTCGAGCGTGAACTCTACCGGCGTCGGGTCTTGGTGTGGCTCTAGGTTCTCCCACTTTTTTGCGAGTACGTTGATGCGGTGATGGACTATGTCCCTATTAGTAAGCCCCTCGTGATTGAACAGCACGAGTTTGGCTATGTGAAAACCGTCTGGGTCCAGGCGCATTGCGCCTAGGTCTACCGCAGAAGGGTATCTGTTGAAGCCCAGCTCCTCTGCCTGCTTGCACAGACGCTGAAGGTCGGGCGTGTTCATTACTCTTATGTCTTCTTTTATGGCTTCTCCGTTCCGACAGATTCAGGGAACACTGATTCCAGTAGCTCGTCTGTTGTCATGATTTGGCATGGGGTCACGCCTTGTCTCCAGTCACAGATTACGTGTCTGTCTGCAATTACGTGGTTAATCCCGATGGCTACAAGCAGCATCGCCATGCCCAGCACTACCCAACCGCGTGTGGTCACGCGCCAGGTGGTCTCAGGCTTGGTCTCTGCCTCGCGTATCGGGGACTGATACACTTTTGTCATGGTTGCTCCGTCTTTTGTCATTTGGCCGGACTGTCCGGCACTAGGATTATTATACCGTATCTCCCTGCCCAAGTACAGCAGGCTGGTCTAGGCTTTGTCCAGCAGTTCTCGCAGGGTCTTTGGTTCCCAATTGCGGTCTCGCTCGACTCCTGGCACCTCGACCGCGCCGAAGCTGGCGGTCAGGCTCTCCAGCTCCTTGAGGGAGAAGTAGCCCAGCTCTCGCTCCAGTCCATCGACCAGTCCGAAGAACAGGTCTTCTCCGTCGAACTCGGACGCGTACCAAGTCCAGCTTGAGTACGGCGTGAAAAACTTGACCAGCGCCTTGGCGTCTAGGCCCTTGTCCTCTTGTGAGTACAGCTTGGGCAGCTTGGTCCGCAGCTCCTTGGTGAGCAGCATCATGTGTCGTTCCTCCTTGTTAGGTACAGTCCACCAGGTCGGAGTTGTTTGCCGGGGCTCCTAGGATTTCGACCCCTCAGTTTGGCCACCGAACTCCTGGTGAACTGTATAGATGTATTATAGCGCAGGAAGGTGACAAAGTACACCCTAGCCGGCAGGTGTTTCTAAAAAGGTTGGTGTGCGCTAGTCCGATGCTTCGTATAGGCAGCCCGAAGCTGCCCCATCGCTCACTGCAGGGACGAGACTAGTTCGACAACACGTCACGCACACCTTGTCTCGTTTGCACAGGTTTCTAAGGCTTACCCGGGAATACTAGCCTTCGGCAGTCAAGCTGCTTGCCCCTGCGGGCTCCTGAGATGTCTGCCCGGATTTCTTTTTGGTTCCGTTCTCGTACTCGTCTTTGGTCGGGTGCTTCTTGTGCAGCTGCACGAAGCTCTCGTCCGCGCAGCCGAGCTTGCAGCTGCAGACGTAGAGACGGTGGTAGTAGCGGATGGAAGGCTTGCACTTGTCGTGCTCACCCATCATGCACCAGCCACAGAGAGTACCGGCACTCCGCACGATGTAGTCGATTGGAGTGTTGTACGGGTCTTCTATCTTTGCCATGCTACTGAGCTTTGGCTGCTTCTGCCGCTCTGTACGCTTCGGCCATCTCTTCTATGTCTTTTTTAATCATCGCGTATGCGTTTCCGCACCGGTAGCAGTACGTCTCGGTGGGGATACCTCCGAGCGTGAAGGCGGCTACTCCTGAGTAGACGAGGTCAGTGCTCTCGCAGTTGAAAGTCTTGCACTGCTTCACGAAGAGACCTTGCTCTTGTGTAGCAACTCGGCGTGTGCACGCTCCAGTTGGATGTGCTCGTTCATCAGACGTCCGTAGGCACGGATGCTGATTATCATGACAGTGCAGGCTCCAAGGAGCGCAATGATGATTGCTAGAATGTCAGTTGTCAACAGCGTCATCTTTTATTACCATCTCTCTTTTGACTTGCGAGACAAGTACACAAGACCACCGATTGGACTTGCAAGAACGTACGCTACCACAAGACCGGTGAACCCGTCTAGCACGAAGCCAACGACTAGAACTACGACCGCAAATAATTTTGCGAATCGTACCCAGGTCAGCATCGACCAGAACATTCCGACCAGTACTGTTGCCTCGTAGGCTTGCTCAGCAGGCGTTTGGAGTGGCTTGTTCTTCGTCCGCACCAGTTTCTTACCGGTAGTAAGAACCGCTGAGTCTGGCAGTAGTCCGTACTTCATCTTGTCCTCATCTCTCGAACCGCTTTGGTTCGATAGATGTATTATACCGTAATGGACCGACAAAGTACACCCTAAAAGGAAGAAACCCCCGGGAGATGAAACCGGGGGTTCCTCGGGGAGAACTGCTTACTTGGCCTGGAGGACCGTGTAGGCTGTCTCGGTTAGGCAGGCAGTGTATGCCTCTGGGAAAGATACTTGCAGGGTCTCGCGGTCAATGCCGCTGCGATTGCGCTTGAGAATGCGTACTCGTTCTACGCCGTTGATGGTTCCAGTCTCCGCGTCTCCTAGGAGCTCTCTGATTTGACCCTCGACCTCTAGCTTTTGAGCTTCTAGAGCCTTCAGGGCGGCTTTGGTGCTGTTGAAGCTAACGATTAGCTTCTCTACTTCTTTACCGAGCTCGACCGAGTCGGTAGTTGTGGAGACCACTACTTTGGTCTCTATCTTGGTGCTGGCCATTCGACCACTTCCCTTCGTCTTTCGTCTTTATCCAACCGGTTGGTTGAATAGATGTATTATACTATAGTGGAGCGACAAAGTAAAGTATTTGAGCCGTCTTCGGGAATTGAACCCGAGGCCTACGCTTTACGAGAGCGTCGCTCTGCCGACTGAGCTAAGACGGCGAGCTATTCCTCGGGGAACAGGATTAGACGCAGCTGCTCTTCGTACCTTGACGCAGTCCAGTCTCCTGACAGGTCTTCGTTGTTGGACAGGTCCTCCAACGAGAACACCGCGCAGTATCCCGGTTCGTCGAAGAGCACCGCGAGCTTGGTGTCGCTCTCGGCGGGGTCGTCGAAGATTGCCACGGTGTACGGCTTTCCGCCTTTACCGTTCTTATGTACAGCAGAGGCCACGACTTCTATCTTGGTTGTCATGGCCGCTACTCTACCGCAATTAGCCTACTTGAGTCAGGTCTCCGCAGCCGGTACACCAGTACCAGTCTCCGAGCACGGAAGTCTCGTCGAACTCGTGCTGCCACTCGAACTTGTCGTGCTCACAGGTTTCTGGGTTCTTAGACCCATCTCCCCGCACGACTTCAGAGTCGTCTACGCGGATGAGTACGTCCTGAGTCCCGTCGCTGTCCAGTCTAAACCTGATTACTTTGTCGTTTACCATAGGTCTTCCATCTCCATTCGGTAGATGTGTCCTGGGCCATTGCCCTCTGGGTCTTGACTCGGTACCATCACCGTGCCATCATCTAGGGTGAACACCACCGGCACACTTCCGCCGCCTTGGTACCAACCCATGTTCTCTACTTCTTCTTCGGTCATCTCCCGCACAGACTTTATGGTCCGACCAACCAGTGGTCCCCACTCGTCTTGCACGTAGTCTTTACGTACTGCCATACGAGTCCTTCCGTCGTTTCGCGAATAGGTTTCGCGTTAGACCTATTATACCACAAGGGAGGCTAAAGTGTAAGCCCCCAGGAAAGTCCATGCTACTCGCCGGTAACGTTACCGATGGGTAGCAAGCTTTTCTAAGTCGGGGATTTGCCTAGGGGTACCGCAAAAACTTTTCTGAGAATCTGCTCCCTTAGGGTGTACAAATGTCAGTGCTAAATGGTATAATACAGTTATTGAATCAAACAGACGGGTTTGGTTCTCTTAACGAGATGGAGATGGATTAGGTGAATACTAATCTGAAAGAACTTCAGTCCTTCTCACTTGAGACCGCATTCAAGGCGGGCGAAGAGTGGACAAGCACTGAAACTGATGTTCTTGCCAAAGCAAGAGCAGCAGGTACAAACTACTTTGCAATAGCAAAGATGTTAAACCGCACTGTCTACTCAGTGACTACTCAAGCAAGAGTGGTTGGAATTGCAAAGCCACACCGCAATGTCCGCAAGAGCAAGAAGGTCTCAGTGCCTGCTTGTGTAAACTGCAACCTAGTGCATTCTTACAAGGAGTGCGACTAAACTAAATGCCAGAAGGGCATTGACTAAATGTCAGTGCCCTAAGGTATAATAAGACTACAACTTAATACGGAAACCAACGACAAAGAGATGGAGATACTAATGAGCGCTAAATGGTGCTTAATGAATACCAGCGATGGAAGTCGCGGGGAAAACGGTAAGAAGAAAGTCTACGAGGTAATTCTCGAAGGCAACAAAGTCCGCATGATTTGGGGCATGGCAGAAAAAGATTCTCGCCAGTCAAAGACCATGGTCTTCGGTACTGAACTCGCTGCTAAGTGGTTTGCTCAAGGCAAAGTCCGCGAGAAGATTCAAGACCGCGGGTACGAGTTGGTCTACTCGGTCTAAACGACTAAGACTAAACCCCCGCTGATGAGGCGGGGGTTTTTTCATGCGTCGAACTTTCTACAGCCTAGACAGAAGTAAGGAGTCCTAAGGTCTGAGAGCGGTACAGACACAACCGCAACGCAGTGTGAACACCGCACCTGTCTCTTCAGTACTTTTTTGGTCTCTTGATTTTTTCTCGAGCCAAATTTAATTCTTAACTTCCGCACGGTAGTACTGAATTCCCTCTGCCTTCTGCATCTCGTCTTGGACCCAGGGTAGACGGTGTCTAGGTGCGTCTAGCATCGAACTCGCGAACTCAACAGCCGCACGCTTTGCAGCGCCGAGAGTCGAGCAAGCGGCACGACGGTATGTGTCCGTGTCCGTGTCTTTTACCTCTACCAACCACGCCGACTGCGGCGCTTTGTTCTTTAGCATCGTTGCAACTATCATCTACTGCGTCCTTTCGCTCTGTTCTTTCTTAAAACTGTTTGGAGCGCTCTGCTCTTTCCAGTTGTCTTCTTAAAGCCGTAGCGTATCATACGGTTTGCTACGGCCGCGTGCGTGACTCCCAGCAACTTTGCCAATGTGGCAATCTGTACCTTCTCTACCTTCACCGCGTAGTCCAGCAGGCGCACGTACTCCTCTGCCTCCGCACGGTACCTCGGGCCGTGCCCACGTATCATCTCGGCGTAGGGCTGTAGCTCCAGCAGTCGCTTTCTGACGCGGTCGCTGGGTTGAGGCGTGTCTCTGACGTACTTCTTTCTGCCGTGGAACTCCGCATAGACCGGTGCAGGTGGCAGCGGGAAGTGAGTCAGTACGTAGTCGAGCCAGTTGTCTTCCGGCCTAGTTTGGCCAAGTTGCCGCACTCTCTCACGAGTCACACCCATCGCACGAGAGATTGCGCTCGCAGTCCAGCCCAAGTCCTTGAGCTTCCAGATGTAGGCACTCCGCATACGACCGGTAGACTTGTCGGTCTTCAGGCCAAAGTCTTTCTCGAACGCCTCGTAGACCTCCGGTGGCAAGACTTGCCCGCTCTTCGCGAGTTGTCCCCACTTGCCGTGCGGGACTTCATGTACTACCTGTTGCATGTAAACCTTTCGTTGTGTCGGTCAGTAAATGTGTGGACAGTTTTAAGCCATGCCCAGGGCTCCCCCGCGCTACTAGCCCGAGATGGGTTGGGCGAGCGCAAGAAGTTTAGATTTATCGTCGAGCAAGCCACTTTCGTGCCGCAACGATTACCACTGGAATTAACAGCGTCCAGGTCGGTATAAGTGCGTCTAGGCCGATTGACTCGACGTAGATGCCAATGAAGTCCAGGTACAGGTACAGTTCCATTAAGCGCGTCTTGTGTTGGCCATGTGGTACAACTCTTCTTCAGAGAGTACGCCGCCAGTCTCAGTCGCTCGTCCCGTGAACTCTTCACCGGTGATTTTTTCGTACAGCGGCTTTGCCATCGCGAAGCCAGTCTCGCCGCCGTCAGAGCTCAGCAAGATTGCATCCGCGAAGTGCCGCTTTGCCAGCAGGAGTGTCGCAGTGACGACTACGTCGTAGTCGTAGCGGTTTGTCTTGCAGAAGTCGAAGCCAGAGTCGTTGAGCTGGATTACTAGCGACTCGCACGGACCGTTTACTACGACCTCGTACTGATTCGCGACTATCCCGCACTTGACGCTGGTTGCCGACTTTATCTTCTTGACATCTTCCGCAAACGCTTTGAACTTTTCAGGTTCTAGCGGTTGCTTGATGTTCCAATAGTGGGTGTATCCCATCTTTGTCCTTTCGTCTTTAGTTGTGGGCGTCCTGGAGGACTTACCGCGGACGACCGCTCGAGTGAGCAGTGTTCCCCGCGCCCTCAGGTCGCTTAGAACTATTATACCGCAAGGGGATGACGTTTGTCAACCCCTCACGGTTTAATGTTATAGATACTGGATGTGTTCTCCAGTAGTTGGGTCGAACGTCAGTTCGACCACGAAGTCGAGGACCTCGACTGGAACTTCGTCCCGGTCTATCTCCTCTTCGTCTCCCTCTAACCAGAAGTTGACGTTCGTGTCTTCGACACCCTCGTCGTCAGACAGTAGTTGAATTACGTAGTTTTTACCCTCGAACTCAACCGTGAAGTTTTGGTACCAACGACAAGGTGTCGGTGCTTCCATCTTCTTTAGGTTTACCATGGTTCTCCCATCCCCAGTCTACTTCTTGTTCGACTGAATAAATGTATTATACCGTGCAGGACTGACGTTTGTACACCCTTAATTGACGCGTTGTCTTGCGTCTTCGAGCATCATCACCATCAGTTTCTTGAGTGGTTTTGGAACAGACTCGTACGGGATTTCGAGTACGGAGTCGTCGTCTCCGAATGTCATCATGTAGCAGATTTGGTCGACTATGTCCTCGCTGGAGTATTCCAGCTTTATCGGCACTAGGTCTTTACCCGCGAGCAGCAGGTACTTCGCCGCTTGAGAGATTTGCGTTTCCATCTCTTCCATAGTCTACTCCTCCTCGTTCAGTACGTACAGAAGGGTTCCCATGTCGTACCCGAGACCAGTCCGCACTATGATTTCTTCGCCGTCTAGCACCACGGTTGCACCGGGCATGTTCTCACTCACGAAGTTCTTCAGGTCTTGCAGTGTGTCCATCTCTTGCCGTCCTTTTCGTCGCTGGGTTTAAGGTTCAACACGGAGCGGCGTATTGTTTCGGACCCTGCGCAGTAGCAGTCTTTCGTTTGACCAGCGCCTGTCCTCCGTGTTGAATAATTGTATTATACCGTATTGCATTGACAAAGTAAACTACGCGTGTCAGACCGAGTCGTCGCCCTCTAGTATGTTGATGAAGTCGGTGTGCATCTCCTCTATCGGAGTGCCGAACTCCCAGATTGTCTTCTCGAACTTGTCCGGTGCCTCGTAGATGACGCCGTCGCGGATGTCCAACTCACGGTCTGCTGCCACGTCTGTTGGAATGTCGGATGCCCGCATTACGTAGATGACACTGTCGGGATTGAACTCCCACCAGTCGCCGTTCTCGTTTGCCAGGTACAAAGATTTGGTCGCCATCAGACTTCCACCTTTTTCTCGTTGTCGACGCCCTCTGACACGTAGGTGAAGAGTTCGTCCGGACTTGGGAAGTATTCGTCCGACTGTGCGCGTTCGCAGGCGTATTTCCACGCCGCATCTGAGATGTCGTCGTTCCAGTACTCGAAGTGTTCTTTCAAGTAGTACTGAAAGCAGACGTGCTGAGTCTTGTCCTCAATCTCGTTGAGACTGTCAATCAGGTCTTGGACCGTACTTGCCATCGTCTTTTCGTCCTTTTCCGGTCAGACTGTCTGACCATTAAATGTATTATACCATAATAGAGCGACAAAGTAAACTACGCCAGACCGGTGTCTCCAGATTCGGTCGATACTGCGACTGAGTCGACTGTGGCCGTGCCGACCGGACAGCTCACCGAGACTCCGGCCATAGTGGCCTGCTCGACCGCTTCGGCCATGGTTTCGGCCTCTATGGACAGGTCTGCCCAGATGTTTACCCGTACTGTGAATGGTTGACTCATAAAGCTACACTCCCTTGGTTTGGACTATCTCTTGCCCGTATCCTACGCCTAGTTTACCGTTGCCCAGCGACGCGAAGTGTACTTCGCAGAAGTAGCCCCATGGGCCCGTGAAGCTTGCCGCGTCGTACTTGGCGTTGCTCAAGCAGAAGTCGCACCGTGGAACCGGGTCTATGACTACTTGCCGTCTCTCACCGACCCAGACTGGACCTGGCCGCTTCTTCGGCCTACTCTTGCCGCTCATCAGACCTTCTCCAGGATGCCGACTGGTGCCACTACCGGTGCCGAGTACACGGCGCCAGACGAGTCTCTCCGTGCAAACCGGCCGACTGGGTCATCGAGAGTCACCACTACTTTGGTTCTCCGCTTCGACTTGACCGTGCCGGTCTGGCCAATCATGTACTTCGTGCCGCAGTCCGAGTTGAACTTCACCCGGTCGCCGACCGACAGGTCGGTGATGGCCAGCTTCTTGGATGGGGCACTGGCGAACGTCCGCGAGGGCGTGAGGCCGCTCGACGCCGTCTTCGGCAGCTTTCCAAGGTCTTGGAGCCGCATGTTGATTGCGGTCGAGAGCTGGTCTATGTCCGCGTCAAAGGTGCCGGCATGTACCAGGTCGGTTATCTGTAGTACGTCTATCGTCGTTTGATTCATGAGTCTATTATACCATGTTTAGCCGACAAAGTACACTCCTTCGTGCCGGTCTTCCGCAGGTCTGCCCAGATGTGCCGACTCCAGTGGCTGTACGACCACAGCCCCATGAGGAGGCTGCTTCGTTCCAGTCCGCTTGGTCGGTAGTCCGACGTGAATGTAGACGACACGTACTCGTGCCGTCTTGGAGTCTTGCCCGCGCGACGCTCGAGAGAAGTGTACGAGTGCCGCGCGGATTTTGTTCTGTCGGTCTTAAGCCGCAGAATTCTTGATGCCAATCTTTGACAGTAATTTACTCGCCGCCATGCCAATCTCTTTGGAGACGTGTTCTACTTCAGACGATGTCTTGGTGTCGATGACTACGCCGTCTGCGTGCTCGGCGTACCTACGTGCTGAACCGTAATTGTCGAACGGTACCCACAGCACGGCGACGCCGGCATCTTTGCAAGCCTTCATCCACTTGACGGTATGAGCGCGCTCGTCTGGAGTGTACTCACCATCACTTACGACAACGAGCATGCGAGCACCTGAACCGTGCAGCAGATTGAGTGCGCCGTCGAGTGCCTTGAATGCTTTTTCAAACTTTTCAGTGCCATCGTGCGCAGTGTAGACGTTTACTTCGTACTCTCTTGCAAGTGGCTTGCTTGAGTAGAATACGTCGTTGCCATAGTACACCTGAGCATAGCGACCCTGCACGCGATGTGCAGCCTCACTCATTACCCACGCAGTAGTTGCCATTGGTTGCATCGCTGAGTCCATAGAGCCAGAGATGTCTACCATTACACCTACTGATAGTGTGGGGTCGTCGGTGTGCTTGCGTGTGGTCTTGCGCCAAGGAGTCACTGGCGTACGTACACCTGCAGACTTTTGGGCAGCACCCTGTACTACTGTGCGAGTGTGTAGACGTCCTGGAGGCAACTGCGAAGCGGAGACAGTGATGTCACGCTCGCGGTACTTTGCCTTCTCCAGTGCATTACCAATCAAGACTGCTGCTGCACGCTCTTGTGGAGTTGGTGGACGGTGAGCAATCAATCTTGAACTTGTGTCTGAGGCACCAGGACCACTTGATTTGCCAAAGACTTTGCTGAATGTCTCTTTGTGGTCATGTTGCTCTGCAGAGGCTTTGTAGCGTGCTGCAACTGATTGACGACGCTCTTCTTCAGTCTGTTCGTCGTTGATAGAGGCAGTGACACCCACTGCTACGCAGTCGGCTGCTTCTGCCAATGCTTCAGTCAGTGCTGCGATTAAACTTTTGCTAGGTGTGTCGTTCAAAGTCTCGCCATGCTCTTGTGCTGCATCTTTTAGAATGTCTAGCCACTCGTCGACAAGAGGGTACAACGCAGTGATGTTTTTGTCGTCTGTGTGTGTGCGAGTCTTGTTTAAGATTTCGCGAAGGCGAGAAACTCGGTCGTCGCCGAGCCAGTCACTGCATACGTCGAAGACAGCCTGTACGTCACGCTGGTCGAGAATACCTGCGTCGACTCTAGAGTGTACGAGAGCGACAAGCATACCTGCACTTCTAGTTGTAGAGTTCTTTGTAAACTGTTCGGCTGCGTCGTCAATCGCAATTTCGAGCGCACTTGCACGGAGGAAGTTAACGTACTCGGGCGCGATTGTAAGGGCGCGAGACTCGACTCTGGACTCTTCGAACAGGACGAGTGTCTGGTGCTGGGATTCATTAAGGTCCTCTGCTGCTTTCGCTAGGTCCCACAAGGAGTATCGTGCGTGCATTGCCTCGTGAAAGATACAACCTGTGGCTTTTGGCCATTCGTACTGAGTGCTCTTGTCGAGCATTGAGCCAATGTCTTCTGGCTTGACATAAGGGGTAAATGCCATTGGAATGCTTACTTCAACCTCTGCAGTAGCAGGAGTGAAGAATGCGGCAGTCTGTCCACCGGCACCGGGACCAACGAAGGCAACGATGTCCGAGCGGTTGGACCAGGTGTTTACCAGTTCAGAAATCTCTCGACTGAGAGGTAGCCACTCGGAAGGAGTGCTACTTTTCCGACCAAGCACACCGGGTGTGTAGTCTACGTGGTTCATGTCTTACGTCCTCTTCTCTTAGGGTTTAGACTCTTGAATGTATTATATCGTGTTGGGGTCCATAAGTAAAGTTAGGGGTGGAGAGGGAGGTGACCCAGTACCTCCCCCTCCTCCAGCAACGAAGAGTTAAATCTTCGCTGGTCGGCACTCCTCACCGTAGACTCGACCTAACACGTCCGCAACGACGGCGCGGTCGTGCTCGGGAGCACTTGCGATGAGGTTCGCTAATGCGAACTTTGTGCCGAACTTTAATGAGATGTCACGGAAGGCGAGGAGTTCTCGCATCTGAGGTGCCCATGACACTTCACTTGATTGTTGTTTGCGTGCAAGATTTTGCGCCGCATTAACTAGTTGTACAGGTGTGCCCAGTTTACGTGCAAGCGTCCAGTCTGTGGTCATCTCTGACTGCAGACGAAAGCGAGACACGAGTGCTTCAGAGAGACGAACTCCCGGAGCGTTTGGGTTTGTCGCAGCGACGACGAAGAAGTTTTCCTTCACCTTTATTGCGCCGCGGTCTGGGTTTGCGGTTATCAGCAACTCTGTACGACCGTCCATGATTCCGTAAACACCGGCCATGACCTTAGGGTCAATCAGACCTACTTCGTCAATGAAGAAGACTGAGTCGTTTTCGAGTGCACGAACGAGTGGTCCATCGACCCATCTGAATGAGTCTTTGTCTTGTACGTAGCCACCAATGAAGTCAGAAAGTTCTGTGTCACCGGTACCAAGTACGGTTTCAATACCACCTGGTTCGTTGGAGAATGCTGCTTCTAGCAGAGCGGTTTTGCCGCAGCCTGGAGCGCCATAGAGCAGAGTGTGAAGTTTACTTGCACGAGCTTCACGAAGTACCATTACGTCGTCGTGCTCACCCCACTTGCGTGTGTAGTAGTCCTCACCATTAGGGCGAGTGTACTTTGTTGCTCCAGCGAGAGAGTCTACTTCATTTTCCATTACACTCTCTTTCTTTGAAGCAATAACAGTGTTGGCGCGTATAACTACTCTACCAGAGTCTGAGACTAGAGAGTTGAGTATATCTTTGCCAGCAGGATACGCTTGTTGCACTGCTGCCAACCCAAGCAGGGATGCCACGGTGTGTGGAAATCCTGTTGGCTCGACATAGGTGCCAAGTTTGTCGTCGTACCTGGAAGTCCAGGGATTAGATGTTGTAGTCACGTTGGCTCCTTATGCTGCAGGTACCGCGTCAGCAGGGAATCCGGCTTTTAGGCGGCACTGCTGCATACGGTACATAAGTTTGTAGGGAGTCTTACCTTTTGCGATGTCATCTAGGTCTACTTGAGAGACCTCCATCACGAGTGGCTTTTGACGCAGTGTCCAGTGCTGAATGACGATTGCGTCGAATAGCGGATTTGCGTAGTCAAGACGCATGAATGCTTTTTGACCCCAGGTGGTTTCGTCAAGTTGTGCAACCTCACCACTGAGTACGTCTGCTACTATCTTTTCGTTTGTAGCAGTGACCTTCCACTGCTTTTTGCCTTCGCCAGGTTTCATACGTCGGCGGTATAGGTGCGTCTGAACGAGCACACCTTCGCTGTTGTAGCCATCAGGTGTTATCAGCACCTGTTGGACTGCAAAGCCAGTGTCGTACGGCTTCTCGTACTCTAGGTAGAGAGCCAGACCCTGGACATGAGCTTTTTTGTCCATTTTGTCCTTTCGTCGTTTTCCACGGCTGGGTTAGCCGCAGTAGTCTTATTATATCGTATTAGGCTGACGTTGTAAAGCCAACGTCTTCTGCTGCCCCCTTGAGCACTACCTTGTCCACGATTTCCTCGTGAATCAGTCTGGCGTCGGCGTCGTGTAGGCCTTTGAACTCTACGTCATACGCGACCTTGCGCTCAATCTCCGTGGCAATGCGCTTGCGCCAGTACCACTCTGTGTCTTTGTACTTGCTGCTCATAGATACTCCAATTTTTGTCGTCGTTGGATTTTAGAGTGAAGTCCGGGGGCAATGAGCCCCCGGAACTCCACTGCTTGCAACCTTAGGCCTTGAGGGTCTTAAGGTATGAGTAAGGATTTGGCTTTGTGATTTTTGCGACAATCTCTGGCGCAACTAACTCACTAAGCATCTTCCGGTCAATGTTGCTTGAATCGACGTGCTGGACAACTACTCGAGTGACGCCATTGACGCTTGCTGCGTCTGCATCACCAATTCGCTCTTTGAGCGCTTTTGTCACTTCGTCTTTTTCGGCTTCGTAAACTGAAATCTGCTTGCGAGCGTTTTCTAGTCGCTCGACCAGCGCAGCACCTTCACCGTCAAGTTCAACACTTGAGACTGTACGAGACACGGTCGTGCTCGTGGTCACAATGGTTGGCTTATCCACTTTTTCTCCTCTCCGTGTTCCGGGGTCAAACTCTCTTTTGTTTTGACCTTATGAATGTATTATACCGTAGGGCAGCGACAAACCTTAAATAAGCTCTTCTATGTCTGGTCCTTTGTATTCTGGGTGCATACTCCAGAACATATCCATATCCCAGTGTGTGTCTGTCCCGCAGGTGGGGCAGTCGTCCGGCCATACGTCGTTCGGGTCTGAGGTGTCTAGTTCCACGGTCTGTGGACCACACGAACCAAACTTGGACCCAATCTCGTTGAGGATGTTTGGGCGAAACATAATTGCAAATCTTTCAAGGGGGGTTAGGCCCGACCACGGAGTGGCCGGACCCTTACACCAGATAGTCGCCTGGGTCATCGTTAATCCGCAATCTCTGCGTCGGGGAACCACTTCGTCATAGTTTGAAGTAAATGGTTGTAGTCGCCCGCAGTCATCTCTGCAGTGAACGCTGAGACTTCGTCTCCACGTCCCGTACGCTCCAACTCACGGCGGCCAGCGCCGATGATTGCGAAAGCGTTTCCATCAGTTATCAGAATTGGCATTGCTTGTCCTTTCGTCGTTGTGTGTAGTCGGAACGAGATTCTCAGTTTCCCACCGCGGTGGCCTTCATCTCTATTCGGCGCCCTACGGGTTTCCGCCGACTACTGAACTATTATACCATAGGGGAGTGACGTTTCTACAACTCTTCAAGCACTGAGACGCTGAAGTCAAGTTGAATTCCGCGGTTGCGCTCTTCTGCGTCCGGCAGGTCTGAGATGTTCATCTCTTCGTCTTGGCACTTCTCAAGAAGTTCTTCAGCGTGAGCGAAGTTCTCAGCGGTGAACCACACCTGGTTCATTGAGACTTCGTCAAACCTAAATGAGTATCTTGGCACAATCACTCCTTTCTAGTTGAGTAATTGTATTATACCATAGGGGAGCGACAAAGCAAAAGCACTAGTCCTGGTCGTACTCCCGGTCGAAGGTCGCCCGTGAGTTGCAGACCGGACAGGACCAAGACCAGGTCTCGTATACCGAGTGGCGGTCGTAGTAGGTTTCCAAGTCGACCTGGCGTTCTTCCGTCTTGTCGAACTCGGCGCACTCGTCGTTCTGGCACGAGGCCTCGCGATGGTCGACCGTGAGCTCGGAGTCCACGCCGGCGATCTGTGTTTCGAACCCGGTCACGCCGGGTGGATAGTTGCTCGCCACTTTACGGAACTCTGGTTCCGGGGGCGTCGCAGAGAGTACGACGTACGTACTTCCAGCAGAGACGCTTCGATCCGTCCGCGCCGGTCACCACGCCGAGGAACTGCGCGTTGGCAGGCAGGTTCATCCAGGCCGGTGGCTCGATCCAGGCCGGTGAGGCCGCCGTGATCGGAGTCTTCTTCGGCGGAGGAGTGCAAGTCTTGCAGGTGGCCGCGGAAACCGGGCCTACCGAGATGCCTAGTGTGGCTAGGACCGCGAGGCCCGATCCTAGAAGATGGACCCTCCTCACAGCATGCCCGCGTTGATCAGGACTTCCGTGGACACGCCGAACACGCCGATCCACTCCTGAGCTCTGTCTTTCGCCGCCTGTAGGTTGCCTACCGCGGTGTCTTCGAATGTGTACAGGTGTTTTACCGGGATGCCGGCCTCGAGCTTCCATACCTCGAACAGCGCCGATCCGTCCCAGCATACGAAGACGTGGCTATTCCGTGCCACTACCTCTCCGTGGTTAGTCTTTTGTGCCATTTGATTCCTTTCGTCGTTTCGTCATTGGCTCTATTATACCGTGTCGGGGTGACAGGATTCGAACCTGCGACCTGGTGATCCCGAACCACCCGCGCTACCAAGCTGCGCCACACCCCGCCGGTGCCTAGCCGAGGAGAGACCTCAGCTTGTCCTTGAGCGACGCCAGCTCGGAACGTAGTTCCACGGTGGCCTCCTCGATGAGCTGTGTGACCAGCTGTCCGATCTGCTCGACCCTGGGGTCCAGGCCCGATGCGCTTACAACCGGCTGAACTCTGTCCGTCTCGCCGTCGGCTGCCGCCGTGACCATGTTGTTAAATAGCTTGCCGACCGTGCGCGGTGGAACGTGGTCGCCGTGTGCGTACAGCTGGGCGAACCGACCAGCCGGACCGCCGTTGCGTAGGATGCGTTCTTCCTCGGTCTCGGTCCTGATAGAAACCGAGCCGGCCTCGATAAGGGCGCTGAGGTTGAGTCGCACCGACCAGTCGCTGGCCTGTACGTTTTCTGTCCGCAGCGAGAAGAGAACCTCTTCCGCGGTGAGCGGGTGCTCGGATTCGAGCATCACTACCTCGATGTAGTCCGCGATCGTGCTCGCGGTGCCGCGCTTCGCCCGGGCCTTTGCCTGAGCTGCCTTTGCGATTTCGAGCATCTTGGCCGCCGCGTCGGGGCGCATGAGGTCTCCGATGGAGTTGCCTGAGCCGCCGCTGGAGAAGGAAGACGGTACTTCGACTGTGTTGCGGTTGGTAAAATGCGGCACTGGTACCGGCTTGGCCGTGTTCCACTTCTGTGCGATGAACCAGACCGGTGCCGCCTTGCGCTGCTCGAGCGCGGGATTGTAGACGCACGCCGCGTTTCCGGTGGCGCGCAAGTATCTGTAAATAGGTTGTATAAAGGCGTCCAGCTCGGCTCGGCGAATCTCGCCGGCGTACTGTGGCCAAATCTTGGTGCAGACTCCGCGCATTACGAGCTCACCCTCGAACCCGGACACGCCGTCGTTTGTTGTCAGCTCCCACTTGTTTACCTGTGCAAAGCGGAGCACCCATTCGTATAGCTCCTTCGCCTGGGCTGCTACCTGGGCGTCGGTCCGTGCTTCATTACTTGTTTGTGTAGTCATTTGTCCTTTTTTCTTTTTTAGTAGTTTGTCTTTAGTATCCGGCTCCAAGTGGGGACCGAAGAGTGTATTATACCGTGTATAACTCCACAACGGTGCGTTTTATTCCCGGTCTATAGGGGTAGCTCCATCTGGACAGGCTGTGCCGTTCGTGGCTTGGAGTCGAAGTACCAGTTTGTCATGGGGCGGACGTGCTGTGGGTTTTGGATCCACCAGCAGAACACGAAGGTCCAGGCCAGGCCGAAGAGGATGCCGGTGGCCAGGTAGTTGAAGGGGGAGAGGATCAGGATCACCGCACCGGTGGCCAGGTAACCAAAGCACCAGGGGTTGCGGCGCAGGGCCAGTGGCCAGGCGATGGCAAAGGGCCAGAACACCGTGGCGAAGGCGCCGATGAGCACGGCGTAGCCCAAGGCCGCCTCTTCTTCGTCCGAGTACGGCTCTTTAATCTGTGACTCTATCGACGCCGCCTTGTCGGCGATGTCGTAGAGAAGTATGCCAGTTATTAGTCCCATATCACTATTATACCGTGCGGGGGCAAAAATGGACAGGGGGCACAGGATAAACTTTTAGCTTATCCCAGGCCCCCTGTATAAAACCGGCTTCTTTAGGCCAGGTTCTTCTTCGTCAGCATGCGTGTCTTCGGGTTGCGAATACGCTCGCCTGACTGGATGATGTAAGACTTGGCGGTCGGATAGGAGACTCCTAAGCGAACTGCCACGGTCTCGACTGACATCTTGTCTGCATAAAGCTTCCCCGCCTTACGCACACGAGTTGCGATTTGTGTTTCCGTCATTTGTCCCTCCTTAGTGGGAAGAAATGATCGTCGGCACCGTGCCGACATTTACCATTATGGCACGGCGGAGCACCGAAGTAAAGTGTAATACAGTGATGCCTATCACGACCGGGAGGCCGCTCGCGCGTACTCGCACGCGAGAAGTCCCCAGGGACGTTTAGATCTAGGTCAACGCTGACAGACGATTCCGCGGAACTACGCGGTCGTGGTTCAGTCCGACAGCTGCTCGATCAGCGGTCTGTGCTCCAGGGCACGCCGCAGCATCGGCTCGAACGCCAGCATCCAGTCCGGCACGACGCCGTCCTCGACTACCGCGCCCGCCTTGGAAAGGGACAGGTGTCGGGCCGCCTCTCGGAGGTGGCGCCAGGCCTGGTGGTGGTGGTAGTGGTGGTTCGAGTAGGCCGCCGCCGTGGCGGTCAGTCCGTTTCTCGATCCCTGTGCTTTGGGTGCCGCCGGTACGCCTTCGCGTTCCGTGTCGGGCCGCTCGCGGACGAGCGTCTCAGCTCCTGTATCCGTCTCAGCTTCTCCGGCACGTACCGTGCCGCTCTGTAAATTCTGTCTTTGTTCATTCATCTATTATACTGTGTTTCTCTCTTCATGTAAAGCGGACAGCTCGGCGTACAGCCGGGCCGCCTCGTTGGCGCGCGCCGTCTGGCGCACGTGTTCCTCGCGGGTGCGGCAGAGCTCTATGTCTGCCCGCATCTGTTCCGCCAGAATTCTCAGTTGTTCCAGGTGCTCTCCGCTCACTCCGCGGGCCCACCCTCCTGCTTGTCGGGGGCCGGCTCCGTGGGCTCGGCCTCCAGGATGTTCTGCTGTGCCAGGGCCGCCGCGCGTTGCTCCGCCGCCAGGGCGAGCCGCTGCAGTCTCTCCGCCACCACGAGGTGGGGAGGCCGTGAGTCGTGGACGGTCACGTTGGAGTCTACCTCCACGCCGCCCCTCACTCCGGCGCGGTCGAGTATCTCCGTGCTGGCCTTCAGCCGCACGGGCTCGCTCGCCGCCCCCTCCATCAGTTCTTCCAGCACGTCGACCGCGTAGGTCGCCGCCTGCACCAGCTTCTTGCGTGCCCGCTCGACGTCCTCGCCGGTCTTGCGACCCTGTCCGAGGTGTGGTCGACACAGGCCGTCGTCCTTGGGACGACCGCTGGACCAGAGCATGCACCGCACGCCGTCCGCCTTGACGGAGCGGCACCGCGTCGGCTGGGAGGCCGGCCGTGCCTTTCCGGCCGGGGGGTTGTTCTGCTCGGCGAGCCAGGCCCGCGTCGCGCCGACCACCCACGGCGGGGCGAGCCGCATGGCCTGGTCGTCGACGATCAGGTCGACGCCGGTGACGTAGTCGGAGTTGTGGTTGGACGGGTCGGCCAGGAGGGGCCGCTTCTCCGCCAGGGACAGGAGCCGCCGCTCGCGCGCGGACTCGGGGGAGCGGGCCGCGATCAGGCCGGTCGGCTTGCCGGTGCCGTCGTAGACGGGGTCCCAGTTCAGCTTGCCGCGCCGCAGGGCGGAGCGGTTCTCGAAGGTGTCCTCGCAGACGCCGCGCTCGATCTCGACGATCCCGAGCTCGGCCAGGTCTGGCCGCATGTCGGACGGGGTCTCGGTGCGTGGCTCGAGGTCGACGGGGTCGACCTCGACGACGGACGGCGCGAGGCCGAAGTCGTCGGGGGTGGTGGTCAAGGGGGTGTGCTCCTAGTGGGTCAGTGGGTCTGGTTCCGTCGTGCGTCGCTGGGACGTGCTAGCTCTTCTTCCGCGGGACTCTCCGGGACCGGAACACCGCCACCAGGGGCGGGACGGGGGCGGGACGAAGGTACCGGTAGGCGGCCGCGCCCAGCAGGTAGAGGGCGGCGGACGCCGCGCCCACCCGCAGCGCCTGGCCGGCCGACGCGTCGACGACCCGGGCCGCGTCCGAGAGGACGACGGAGAGGGCGGTCAGCGCGGCGACGCCGAGGGCGCGCGGGGGACGGGCGGTCACGGGGCTACTTCTTCTTCTTGGCCTTGGCCTTGGCGGCGGCGTCGAGCTTCTTGCCGGCCTCCTTGGCGACGGCTTCGCCGACCTTGCCGAAGGCGGGGTCCTTCTTGTTGAGCCAGCGGAGGGCGGTCGGGATGACGGAGGCCCAAAGCGCGTTGGCCACCAGGAGCCACTCGCCGGAGCCGAACTCGAGGGGAGAGGCGATGCCGCTCGTCTGGGAGACGATCATGGTGGCGCCGATCACCTGGCCGAGCAGGTTGCGTGCGTAGGACTCTAGGGCTGCTTTGTTCATGCAGGGTTCCTTCTGTTCTGTGGGCGTAGGTTGGACTCCCACTGATGACATGCTGTCGTGGAAAGTTATTTGGGTGTGTGGCGAGAGACGTCTGCTTTCATAAACAGATTTTTGTCAAACTAAGCAATATCTATAATAGAAATGCCCCTCCGTGCTTGTTGGCCGCACGAAGGGAGACTGTAGCCGGGAGGCTAAATAACTGTACGAAGTGCTTCTGATTTAGTGAAAGTTATCTACTCTCCGGTGAGTGTTTTGTTCCAGCACGGTGAGCAGTAGTAGCCATTTAACTCGGCGGACCAGAGGTGTCTTAGTCTAATTCTGATACGTTCTTTACAGATTACACACCTGATGGCGGGTCTGGTCATTTGTGCTTTGCTGTCGGACTTCTGCCATAGATGATGTCGATGGCGTGTCTTAGGCCTAAGCTGTAGAGAGATTTATCGTCTTCCCCCATCATGGACTCCCACTCGTCTACGATTGACCTGATTACGCCCGTTACCTGAGCCAGGTGGTCATCTATCTCCCGTAGTGTGACCTGCGTGTATGGATTTCTGCCGTCAGCCGTAGTGAATACTCGTAGGTCTGGTGCTAGCGCTTTGGAGATTTTCTCGGCCAGCTCTTCTGGTCTACGTAGTAGAGACTCGTCTATTTCTTCCATTAAATTGCCTCTCTGCAGTCTTTGCATAGCATGGCGTCGAACCCGGTTGCTCGACTTACCTGTATTCCGTTTATAGTCACTGGGACTGGAACTACTCCGCCGTCGGCTCTGCCACAGCGGTCGCACACGAGATCTTCCAGCCATTTAGCACTGCCACCAGCTTCTTCCAGCGCGGCTAGACCACGGGTGAGGGCGTGTAGTGCACCGCCACCCTCGGTGCGACGTAGGAAGAACCTTAGGTCGGACACCTCTAGCATGGGTCTCAGCTTCTTGGCCGGACACTCCATTCGTGTCGGCTTGCAGTACACGATTCCGTTGGCGTTGGTGACCCTAGCGACTGGATGTCCGCAGATGTTAATTCGGTGATCTCGCTTGGCTTTTGCCGGTCTGGCGTTCAGCTCGTAGTCTACCTTGAGAACGTCCTCAGGGTCCAGCCCTAGCTTGTCGAAGAGCGACTTCGCGGGCTCTAGCCCTTGTTTTATCTTTCTAGCCATCGCTGTTAGTATCCAAGTCTCGGTAAGGGCAAGTAGCATGCGCCAGCTTGCAGGTTGAAGTTTTATACGGACCGCAGACCTTGCAGTCCTTTATGGCCATGTCCGTACCAATGCTGGTAAGCTCGGTCATGTAGCCACGTCCTCCTTTGGGGTAGGCGCAGTCGCCATAGACCCGCAGTTGGCGCATTGGATGTCCAGGAAGTATGCGGACATTCCACCCTCATCGAACTTTGCGTACACTATCCACAGGTCAGCTCCGCACACGCAGACAGAGCAGGGGTTATCCTCGTCGCGCAGGTCAATAGCCGCGTCCAAAGACTTTGGCTTGATCTCGGTGACTGGTTTTATAGGACCGTTCCAGTCCATTTGCTGCCCACCTCTCTCTGAGTAGATGGGCAACAGTACCGCTAAAAACTGAAAAAGTACGACTAGTGCACCGGTGTTTCTTGACTTATTTTTGACTTAAGTACTAGATGTTAACTATTAACTATTATCAACTATTATTTGGGTAGCCCCTATGTGTATGTGCATACGCGTATACTATAAATAGTTAGCATTAGTTAATAGTTAACTACTTTATAGCTATCGCTACCGTACTTTTGCATTTTGTTTTTGTTGTTTCTTGGTAGTGTATTTTGCCCCATCAGGAGTCGGACACCCCGTGCAGGAAGGCAAAAATCTCGGCGCAGGTGGGGCAAACTTTGTACTTCTTGGGGTCTCGGGACGGCACCCAAACTTTTCCGCACAAAGCTTTTACCGGCTCACCGGTGATGTACGCACGGGTCGAATCGTTCTTGTCTACATAGTGTGCAAACCGGTCGTGGTCACCGTCACCGGCGCTGGGCTTTGTGGTGGTCTCTGTCTCTGTCTGGCTACTCATACCGCACCGGCTCTATCCATGGTTTTGGAAAGTACTTGGTCTTGAAGTAGTGCTCAGGTCTGCCGTACCTCTCGGCTAGGCAGGCAGTGCAGCAGTTGTGGTCTCCCCAGTCCGAGTTCAGCATCTCTGGAATAATCTTGGTTGGTTGCCAGGGTGCGCCACAGAAGCTCTCGACCTGTTCTCCCAGTATGAAGGCTTCCTCGGCTTCCTTGCGGCCTCCACGAGGGATGTGCGGTATCGGTGGGTTTAGGTGCAGTGTCCTGAGTGCTTGGTCGCGCTTGACCTTCTGCAGGGCACGCATTTTTATGGCGTCTTTTTCTGCGACTGAGAACGGCTCTTGCGGTAGTGGGTTTCCATCCTGGTCGTGCGGAGTCTGTACGAAGTAGTCTTCTGGTTTTTGCATCTTATGGCTACTTCTCTAGCAGATTGGTGTAATCCTCGAACAACGCTATGCCGTGGGCTACCAGCGGTCCGGCTAGCTTGCTTCCGTGGTGCAGGCAGAAGGTTAGCTCCAGCCCAGACAACATGATGGCCCTGAAGTAGGCCTGTGCTCCACACTTGTCGCAGCGGTCCAGTCCGGTGAGGGGTGGTCTTTGTTGTATCGGCGTTTGTGTGGTCATGCCTGTATCTTACACTATGTGCGTGTCGTGGTTGTGTCCACAGCCCCATCCCGCTTTGTTTGGCCAGCCTTCGTACTTTGTAGTGTATATGGCGGCGTACTTTCCGTTCTCGTACTCCTGGGCGTGCACGGTTGGCTGCAGTTGCTCGTCTACCTCTTGGCTCGGGTTTAGTATCTCGGCGAAGGTCGACAGGTTGCTGCTGGTGGCTAGACGCACGTTGGTCCTAGAGAGTATGAAGGCGTCTAGTATTGCTTCGTAACCGTGGTAGGCTGGAGAAGCACAGTGCCCAAACATTGGCTGTCCCTTGTCGTTTGTGCCTCGACATACGTTGGTGTAGAGCAGCTTGTCCCCGTATCTGACCTTGAACTCGTTTACCTCTTGCTCGTTGTCGGTCGACAGGTAGACGTGATACCCGTTGGCAACGTACGCGTCCAGCACGCTAAACACGTCTGTCCTCCGTGGTACCGGCCCGTGACCCCAGTCCGTCGTCCTGCGGTGCGTTCCAACCGTCTTGCGGTTGCGGATTACTGGTTCGGCTGTCTCCTCTAGCTTGTAGCGCACCCCTGGTCTAAATCCAAATATTTTTTCCCATATTTCTTCGTTGGCCTGCTTTACAAATCTGGCTCTTGACTTTTCATTTCTGTGCACGGAAAGCGGACCCCAGGTGCACTTGCTGACCATTGACTCGTCGTAGAAGCCAGCTATTTTTGCTCCAATCTTTCTGTCTACGCCAGGCAGCACCGGCTTGTCAAACAGCGGCGTGAAGTAGTACTCGAACACGTTCTTGCCGGAGGCTTCGTGGTAGTAGCAGCAGTCTGCACCCCACTCGACGGCCAAGTCCGTGTCGTAGTGTCCTAGCACTTGTTTTGAGCGAATTAGCTGGTGAAACACCTCTAGAGTCTCAGCGAACAGTCCCATCGGGTTTCCGGGCTGGTGACCGGCGATTAGTACCTTTTGCACTTAGATCTTTTTTACTTTGGCCCAGAGTCGCTCGTGGAAGAAGTACAGCACCGACTCCCAGGCTTGCTGTGCTATTCCAATCGCTAGAGCTACCTTTATGTCGCGCGTGAAGAAGTATGCGATGGATACCGTCACCCCCATGTCTAGCAGGTTCCAGGTCAGGGTCTTGACTAGGCTTCTGAGCATGCGCTCGTCCTTGGTTTTGATTATTACCTGCACGTGCGAGGGGACTGGTACGTACTGTTCTTGCATCGCTTTGTCCGTTCTCTTTTTGTTTTGTAGTCTGTTTTCGTGCCTGGCTAGTGCCGCCTGCGGATCTTCCTGCAGCATACGTGCGAAGTGTCTTGGCACGGTCTGCCTCCTGTTTTTGTAGGTTGCCTTGCTCCTCGACCTGGACTCGAACCAGGACTGGGTGCTCCAGAGGCACCTGTGCTGCCATTACACAATCGAGGAACCTAACTATAACCTAACTTAGAAACAATTCGCGCGGTGTTTTAGTAGTGTTTCGCGTAGTTGTATTTTGACTCTGTAGCGTAGAGTTACCCCGTATGAGCTACAAAATGTACTTGTCTGGACCGATGACCGGACTGCCGGACTTTAACTATCCTGCCTTCGCCGCGGCGGCTACTTCCCTGCGCGACCGTGGCATAGACGTCGTCAGTCCCCACGAGGCGCTCGGCGGCCACGGAGACCGAACTCGCGAGGAGTACATGCGAGAAGACCTGAAGCAGATGCTCGAGTGCCACGCGGTGTGTCTGCTCGACGGATACGAGTTGTCTCCAGGAGCACTTTTAGAAATTGAAGTTGCGCGTCAGTGCGGCATGGTCGTACTAAATTATGAAGACGTGCTTTGGATAACTGGCTTTGATCCAAAGATTTATCGTCCAGCTTGGCCGACAACCGGTGTCGTTTACAGCAACACGTACAACTCCACCAGCGCTAGGATTATGCACAACTAGCGAGGAGCATACGTGGCTTTTCATCTTAGCTTCAGTATCGGTGAGATAGAGATCAACTTTGACTCGGACATAGACCCAACCCCAGATGTAATTGACATGTTTATGCGCCAGATGAAGTCACAGGCGCTGAACGCGCACGTGACCTACTGCGTCGCCATGGGTGAGATGGAGAGCTACGACAAGGCCGAGATGGACAAAATACTTAATCTAGACAGTCCAGGAGCTGAAGTTCCAAACATAGAGGACATGCTCGACTAGTAGCAAATACTAAGTATAAACCTAAAGTTAGTACTTTACAATATAACGACCAAAGGCAGTAGGAGCGAAGAGCTCTGTTCCTAATGCCTATTTTAACTACAAATAAGAAAAAGGAATACTGACATAATGCTAATAAAATCTAAAAAGATGTCGCTTGCCTTTGCACTTGCACTGGCTAGCACAGTTTTGCTGCCTACGGCGGCAAAGGCTAATGCCGGTACTGTAACTCTGACTGTAGCAGGTTCTGCTGCAACCGGAGGCACCGTTGTCACCACACCTGTTGCACTACCAGTCCCTGCAGACAATAGTATTGACGCTGCGGACGCGCTTAAGATCTCAGTAACCGGTGTTGACACCGGCACTGTAGTTTCAGCCGTGGCTGTAAATGCAACTATTGTTTCAGCACTTGCAACTACTGCAGCAGCGGTAACCGCTTCTTCTGGAACTGCCAGCTTGTCTATCGCGACCGGAACAGGAACTGCAGCTGACTTCTACGTTTACACGAAGAGTACGGCTGTTGGCTCAGTGTCCATCACTCGCGCCGGCACAACCACCGTCTACTACGTTCAAGGTACTGCCGGTGCACTAAACTCAATTACTCTAACCGTCCCTGCGTCAGCAGCAGCCGGTACCTCTCAGGTTGTCAAGGTGGCTGGATACGATGTGTTCGGCAACCTAAAGAGCGGAGCTGCAATCAGCACGCTTGTCTCCATGAACGGTGCGGCTACGTCGACCACCCTGACCACTGACTCCGCCACGGCGACTTTCGGCACCAAGGAGCAGGTAATCACAATGCCTGCTGCTGGAACTGTGACCGTCGTTGCGACCGCTACGGTAGCGGCTGCGGTGACCGGGCTGGCAGCACCAGTCGGTGCAGTAGTCGGTACGATCGTTACCCGCGACATGGGAGCAGAGCTTGCAGCCAAGGACGCGACAATCGCTTCCCTGAATGCAGCGCTTGCGACCGAGAAGGCTGCGCTAGCAGCTGAGAAGGCAGGACGTGCGGCCGACAAGGCAGCAGCTGATTCCGCCACGGCCACTGCTAAGGCTTCTTCAGACAAGGCAATCGCTGACCTGAAGGCCAAGTTCAACGCTCTAGCCAAGAAGTGGAACAAGAAGTTTCCTAAGCTAAAGGTAGCACTGCTTAGCTAGTAACAGCAGTAAACACGGCGGTTTTTCCAGTCTGCACTGGGAAGACCGCCGTTCTGCTTTTACGGCGTCTAGGTGTGTCTGTGCCCTCCGAGGGCAGGTTTGTGCTAGTGTAGCCGTGTAAGCTGCACCCTTAAAACTACTAGAAAGAGACGACAGTGGACAACCTGATTATTGTGATAGCCGCGCTTGCGGTAATTGCTGTTGCATACGTTGTTAACGATCAACGCAATAAGAAGAAGAAAGCTAGGCAGATTAACGCCGTGACGGCGCTTGCAGTTTCAGCGGCCGTGAAAAAAGCAAAGAAGAAGACAAAGAAGAAGTAGTCAGATGGAGATACCTCCAATACCAGACGTCAACCTCTCGGTGCTCAGCGTCGCCAGCACGATCATGGCAGAGTTGGGGTTCGGCACGCCAGAAGACACCCCAGACGAGAAAGACTGGAACCTAGAGGACAATACCTCTCAGGTCCGTCTCATGTGCGACATGGTCACGGACGTGTTAATCGCGATCGAGAAGCTGGAAGCTAACTACGGTCCAACACTTAAGTCAGACTTATTCACGTACGCGAGTTCGCTGTTGCCGGCAAAAGAACCGATAGAGGTTCCATTGTGATTGATGCAACCTGGTCGTGGGTGCTACTTGTTACCTTTTTGGTCTCTCTGTTTAGCGTGAGCTCACTGCCTCGTCGCGCCTGGGTAACTATGACGGTGCACCAGACGTTGTGGGCGTTGTACGCCTACCAGTCACACCAGTGGGGGTTTTTAGTGATGGCCGTCGTAAACAGTTTGATGTACCTGGCGGTATTCAGCAAGATAAAAGAACTGGGCTCGAAAGACAAGGTCTTTCCGCTCAACTAAATGTTGTCGTCGCAGGACTAGTAAACGTCCCCACACGTTAAAAACTAGAAGCACCAGCGTACCTGCGACGATAACCCACTCAGTTGTGCTAAACTCTACCTATGGAGCAAGACTGGACTAACGAGTTTCAACGTCGAATAGAAATTGAATCTGCGTTGCGAGAAAAGATTGCGGCAGACGTACGTACGTACGCAGAGGTAGCCGGACTTAGAAAAATGGACCCACAGTACTTGGCTGCTCTCTTAGTTGCAGAGCAAGTTGTGCTTCTTGGCCTCGGTGAGGACGGTGTGCTAGTTGGCGGTCCGCTTTCATGAGTTCTGGCCTACCAAAGACAAAAATAACTACTACCGTCACGGTTCACGGCGCGGAAGAAACAACACCGCCTGGTACGGTTGATGTCAGCATCCCTCCTGTCTTCGGTGATAAGTTTGCACGTACGTACACCTGGAACGGTGAACGTTGGGTTGAAGCTTTATCGGCAAAGCCGATAAACTGGTTACAGACAGATGAATGTCCAATATACGGAACAGAGGAAGACGCGTACGCCGCGGGCTTTTCCGATGGACAATTACGGGAGCGCTTGTCTATATTAGAAGAGATGGCAGACAGGGTTGCTAGGTACGAAGACGCTGAGTTTAGCGACGCGGTGGACGTCGTCTGGGATCGCATGTCAGAAGAAGATAAAGAAGACAGCTGGCCGGTGTAATCAGATTGTTTTTAGCACACTAAATACTTTGATAGAGTACGTCCATGCACATTTTAGCCATCTGTATTATGCTAAAAATAGTTGCAATAGTTTAATTAACTAACACACAAAAGTAGGAGTATGCACTATGACTATGTTTTCTTTTCGTCTAGCTGAAGATTTTGTAGCTCCTTACACAGATAAAAAGTCACCGTTTGGCTACGCAGACGCTGCCGGCAACTCTGTTGGAGAGATTACTTTTCTTCGTACATACTCTAGACTAAAAGAAGACGGTAAAAAAGAAACGTGGAGCGAAGTCTGCGAACGTGTTGTTAATGGCATGTATTCAATACAAAAAGACCACTGCAAGAGCCAGCGTCTTCCATGGAACGACGCAAAGGCACAGGCGTCTGCCAGAGAAGCTTTTGATCGTCTGTTTAACCTCAAGTGGACACCGCCCGGTCGCGGCCTGTGGGTGATGGGAACTCCTCTTGTAAATGAGCACCGTAACTCAGCAGCGCTGCAGAATTGCGCCTTTGTTTCTACTCTAGAGATGACTAAGAACAATCCAGGCAAACCGTTTGGATTTCTCATGGAAGCAAGCATGCTCGGCGTCGGCGTAGGCTTTGATAACAGAGGAGCAGAGAAGTCTTTTACCATCTACGCTCCAGGCGAAGAAGTAGTGCACCAAGTGCAAGACAGCAGAGAGGGCTGGGTAGAGTCAGTAGTACTGTTGATCAACTCGTACCTAAAACAAAACCAACTTAAGTACAAGTTTGACTATAGTTTAGTTCGTCCTGCCGGTACTCCTATTAAGACGTTTGGTGGAACCGCGGCGGGTCACGCCTCGCTCGAGCGGCTGCACAACTACATTACAAATATGTTTACCAACCGAGCTGGAGAACTTTTAACTCGTAAAGACATAGCAGACATTGGTAATTTAATCGGTGTGTGCGTAGTTTCTGGAAACGTAAGACGCTCTGCAGAGCTACTCATCGGCAGTATTGACGACCAAGAGTTTTTAGACCTAAAGAACGCAGAGGTGTTTCCAGAGCGCAACTCCTACGACGCTAAGAGTCCAGGCTGGGCTTGGATGTCGAACAACTCTGTGGCCGTTTCTGTTGGCGCTGACCTAGACAAAATTGTCTCAGGCATTGCGCTAAACGGAGAACCAGGCGTACTTTGGATGGACGTGTCTAAGAAGTACGGTCGTTTGGCAGACCCGGAGAACAACAAGGACTGGCGCATCTCTGGCTACAACCCGTGCGCTGAGCAGAGCCTAGAGTCTTATGAGTGCTGCACCTTGGTTGAGACCTACTTAAATCGTCATGACTCGCTCGAAGACTACAAGCGTACTCTTAAGTTTGCCTACCTATACGCCAAGACTGTGACACTGCTTCCTACCCACTGGGAAGAGACCAACGCCATCATGCAGCGCAACCGTCGCATCGGCACTTCTATGTCCGGCGTAGCAAACTTTGCAGACATACACGGACTACCAATTCTTCGCGAGTGGATGGACAGCGGGTACCAGGTTATCAAGGAATACGACAACAGCTACTCGGAGTGGCTCGGCGTACGTGAGTCAATCAAGACTACCACCGTCAAACCGTCTGGCACAGTCTCGATTCTTGCGGGCGAGTCACCAGGAGTGCACTGGACACCGGGCGGTACTTTCTTTCTCCGCGCAATTCGTTTTGCCAACTCAGACCCGATGTTGCCGCTGTTTGTGATGGCAAACTACAAAGTAGAGCCAGCTTCAGAGTCGCCAGACGCAACTTCCGTGGTGTTTTTTCCAGTGAAGTCTCTAGCTCGCAGGGCCGAGAAGGACGTAACTATCTTTGAAAAGATGGCCTTAGCTGCGACAGCACAGCGTTACTGGTCAGACAACTCCGTGTCTGTTACGGTTTCTTTTGACCCAGAGACGGAAGCAAAGCACGTTGGCACAGTGCTGCACATGTACGACGGTCAGCTAAAGACCGTCAGTTTCTTGCCTTCAGGTAACTTTGTGTACCCGCAGATGCCGTACACACAGATTACTGAGGAAGAGTACGAAGAAGCGACTAAAAAGCTTTTTCCGATAGACTTTGCCGGTGTCTATGCCGGAATGGCGGCCGACGCAATCGGAGAAGCCTACTGCACCACCGACGCCTGCGAGATCAAGCTCATAAAGGAAAACTCATGAAAACTGTTCTATACACAATGCCAGACTGTCCTCAGTGCAACGCGACCAAGAAGTACCTAGACAAGTACGGCATAGAGTTTGACACCGTAGATATAAGTACAAGCCAAGAGGCGTACGACCTGGTTAAGTCGTTGAAATACCAATCGGCTCCCGTCGTGACAAATGGCACTATGCACTGGTCTGGCTTTAGACCAGACAAGATCGCGGCGTTGGCAGAAAAGCTAGCAGACTCGGCATGAGCACGGTACAAGACGCTAGAAAACTACCGAGAGAAGTACTCAATCGCATGATGGGTGCGCCTGGCTACACTGCTCCCCTGCAAGAAAACTACGAGTGGCAGAATCAAGCAGCGTGCAGAAAAGTTGATCCCGAGCTGTTTTACTACCCAGACTCCGAGCGCGGTGCTGCTAGAAAGCGCAGAGAAGTCGCCGCAAAGAAGGTCTGTGCCTCTTGCCCGGTGTTGGCCGTCTGTGCACAGTTTGCGTTAGAAAACGTAGAGGTGTACGGCATCTGGGGCGGTCTCACCGAGAAAGAGCGCCAGCGAGCGATGAACAGACGGTTTAGGCGTTAGGACTGCAGCTACAGCCGCTTTGACAGCAGACGTTCTCTATGAACATGTTTGTCGCTAGGCTCTGTGACTCCGGAGGAATAACTTTCCAGTTACGGATCTTTTCTGCTAGACTGTCGTAGCCAAGACTTTCGGCCTCTTGTGCAATCTCTTCGCACAGCTCTTTCATGCGTATTGCTACCGTTTTTTCCACGGTTTATTTCTTGTCAAACGCAGGCAGCTCTAGTGCTGCCCAGAAACATATAAAGTCTATGTTTATCGAAAACTTGTCAATACTAAAGCCCAGTCCAAATCGCTTACTGAAGCCAAAGTAAAACCAAAACTCTCCAAAACGGTACTCTTTGCTTCTACTCATCTGACGTTTCCTCTCTCGTGTAGCTTCCCTCTTTTTCTAAAACAAAGCCCGTCTCTCTGTCGTACAAGCGATAGTCCATTGAAACTACGTCAAACTGACGCTTGATGGTCTCTAGCACTAGCTCAACGTTCAGCTCTCCGCAGGTGTACAGGTCAAACTGCAGCACGGCTGGATTTTTTTCGTCCCAGATGTGAAAAGCAATGTGACTGGTTTCGATCATAACTATCGCGGTGAGACCCCTGTTGCCCGGTGCTTCTACGTAGCTGGCAAACGGCCCGGCGATAATCTTCATGTCGATACTCTCGACTAGGTTTTCTAAGAACGCCTTAGCTTCGTTTTCAGTCTGCAGCGGACTGTCTACTAGCGCGTTGATTAAAACATGTTTGTGTTGCAGCATTAGTCTTTACCTGACTTTCTCTTGAACATGCGTCTTGCTGCCCTAGAGTTGCTAGAGATGACTTGACGCGCCTGCCCGGACTGTGTAACCGCACGTCGCTGGCCAGACATTTTTCTGCCGAGTGCGTCTAGGTAGCGCATTTTTAGCTGCGCAGTCTCCCAGGCCTCGGGGTCTTGCTGTATAAACATTTCTTTCAACTGCTCTTGCGTCAGCTCTACTTTTTCAAAGTTTTCTTCTGGCAAGTCGGTAGCAGCCTGCGCCTCCGGAGTCTCTTCTAGCTCTTCGCCTAGGTTGCCCATCAGTCTAGATACAATTCTGCTAGCAGCGCTCGCTTGCTTCGCGCACCTGTCATAATTTTTACCGGCTTTCCGTCTACAAACAACACCGCAGTGGGTATTGAAGCTATGCTGTACTTTATCGCAATTAGTGGCTCTTCGTCGACATTGACCTTGTACACGTCTAGGGCTTCGTGTTGCTCCGTAGCTATCTCGTCCAGTATCGGACCCATCGCCACGCAGGGAGCACACCACGGTGCCCAGAAGTCTACTAGCACCGCCTTGTCTGTGTTCTTCAGCACCAGCAGCTCAAAGAGCGCCGTGTCTAAGTCTAGACAAATAATTGTTTTGGTGTTATTTTCCATATTTTCTCCAGATATACATGCAGACTACGAGCGTGACAGTGCCGTGCACCGCTATAAAGACTGCCTCGGCGGTGCTGATCATATTGACATCCACCCTTCATACTTCGCGTTTGGGTTGTCCTTTAGCCATTTTTTACGCATTTCGTTCTGCTTTTTCCAGTCTATGTCGCTGTCTTGTCTCAGCTTTGTGCAGTAGTCCGTACAACGATCACAGCGGGGAAATAACCTGGACTGGTCACAGACACAAACATTGCTCATCGCTACTTGTTAGGGTTCTTAACTCTTACGAGACGTTTGCGCTTTTTTCCTTCGCTAGCAACCCAGATGTACTTCTTCCAAGCTTTTCCGTTTGGACGGCGGTCGTTACTGCCAGTTGCCTGCTGCGGTTTCTTTATGGCCATGTGAGCTAGTCTCCCTTCCTCGTTTCACACGAGCACCATAGCACCTATGCAGACCGGCGACCGCGCGACACCCCACAACTCCCCACCTTTTTTCCAGGCTCCCCCGGCCTCGCCTGCACCTCACACCTGACTGGCCGTCCGACCGGCGGCACTTTTTATTATGTCACGAGCGGACCTGCAGGCCTCCCCAGCTCCGGTGCACGTAGCCCACTCCCGGCGCCACGCGGTGGCGGTCCGGCATCTCTCGCCGCAGCAGCTCGCCCCACAGGGGCAGGTCGCCCCAGCGGTTCTCTAGGATCTTGTTGCTGCGCTGCAGCTCGTCGATGATCTTGCGCAAAATTGGCACCTCGCGCAGTCCCGCTAGGTCCAGCCCCAGCACCTGTGACGACGGTCCGGCGTAGTCTCCGCAGTAGCACTGCGAGCGCTGCGGCTCGTGGCAGCCGCACGGCCACACTGTCCGCTGCGTCTCGACGTGCCTGTTGAACCAGTCTGCCAGTCCCTCGGTGACCCAGCCGGTGTCCCGCTGCCACATCGCGTACGTCACCAGCGTCTGTCCGTCCATCGGCGCGGCCAGCGCGCTGACCAGGTCGGTCTGCGCTATGCAGTCGTCGTCCACACGTATCAGCCTGTCGTAGTCCTGTACGTACTTCCAGAACTCGCAGAACCAGAACTCGCACATGCGTCGGTAACCCCAACTGAACGCGCCGGCGTGTCGAAGCTGTATCCCGGCCACCGGTCTGAACGGCTCGATGGGCACGAACGTGCACTCCGGCACGAGGCGCATCATCTCGTCCGGCACGGTGCCTTTTTCGTAGAAGACCAGGTTGTCTACGCTATACATGTCGCAGTGCTCGCTGAGCGCGTCGGTTCGCTGGCACAGGTTTAGGTAGTCGCCTGGCTTGTCTCCGCCGCGTATCAGTGTTGCTACAGCGGTGCGTTGTGCGCTCACGTGCAAATCGTACGCCAGCCGCTCCCCACAGGTCCCTCTTTTTTCCCCTCTCCACCTCGTCCCCCTCGCTCGCTACCTGACCAGCCGTCCACTCTCCCCCACTTTCCATTACACCGTACCGCCCGCCCCACCGCACCCCTTCGCCCGCCACCGCCGCCTCCTACACCTGACTGGCCGCGCGGACGGAGGGACTTTTCATTACACCGCAAAAACGCGGTAGCGTTTCACCCATGACCGAGGACCCAGACAAGTACCACGAGGAGGTCGCGCCGGTAGTCTTCGAGCTGCGCGACCCGAAGCACCTACTGTGGCGCCAAGACCCGCGTCGTCTGCACCTGTACCCAGAGCTGCCAGGCGCGCCGAGTCACGTGCGCGTCGCCGCGGCGTGGGAGCGCATGGACCGTCTTGGAAGAAACGGCGGACCAAACCAAATGGCCATCGGCATACTGATCGACCACTGCCAGACTCTGCACGACACCACGCTGACTTTCTCGAGAGCCTACGAGCCGCCCGAGCCGCTGCTCGAGGTGCTGCTGCCGCTGTGCAGCTCAAAGCCACGTTACTTCGTAGAGGCCGGCGCTGGCCCCGGCAAGAGCAGCACGACGTACATGCTAGAAAAGAAGTGGAACTGGCCAGGCATGCTGATTGAACCGTCAGTGCCGTGCTACCGAGAGCTAGCTAAGCAAGGACGAGACGTGCACCTGGACGCGAGCGTGCTCTGGAGCGAGAGCAACGTAGAGAAGCGCTTTGCGTACAAAGAGTACGACGCCCTAGTGCAGCACAACCCCAGGGTACTGGACGACAACGAATTGTTGCCAGAGGGCTGGCTAGAGCGGAGCACTAGAACGGTCACCCTGACCGAGGCACTGCTAAGTGCGGAGCAGCTGCACAGCAAGTGGATAGAC
>Ga0315906_10000487_pt1 | contig 63442 bp, 50 predicted proteins | sample LakEriMetagenome_4_FD_203526 | JGI IMG/M metagenome (GOLD analysis project Ga0315906, IMG submission 203526) | Freshwater fungal communities from buoy surface, Lake Erie, Ohio, United States - Buoy 2 MA122 | ecosystem: Environmental > Aquatic > Freshwater > Lake > Lake biofilm | place: USA... | reverse complement strand
AACAGCTTCAATGCTGTCAATAACGGAACGTCTGTGCAAACGGCTAATCTTTCCGTAACAGCTACACTCAACGGATGCGTATCCGCTGCACAAAACATCAGCATCATTGTAAATCCGCGGCCGCAGATCAGTGTCAACAGTACATCCATCTGCGCAGGAGATTCCGCTACACTATCTGTTGTCGGTAATGCAGATACCTACTCATGGAGTCCCGCGACAGGACTATCCCCTATCAACGGCCCCGTTGTCAAAGCTTCACCAGCCATTACGACTCCCTATACCGTAACGGCCACCTTCAATGCAACGGGTTGTCAGAATACCGCGCAAGGAACGGTTACTGTCAGACCGAGACCATCCATCACGTCATCATCCATTAATCCAACCACATGCGGTTCCGCAACAGGAAGTATTACCCTGAGTGGCCTGGCGGCAAGTACCATCTATACATTGAACTATTCCAAAAACGGAGTTCCTGTTACACCCGTTTCAAGAACATCCTCCGCAACAGGCACCATCCTCATCTCTTCGCTCAATGCGGCAACTTATTCTAATATCAGTGTAACACTGAACGGTTGTGTATCCAATGTATTAGGGCCTATTGCACTGAGTGATCCCAATCCGCCCACACTAACCATACCCGCCAATAATGTCGTGGTATGTGCTACGAACCCAACCGGCAATATTACTTTCTCTGCTAATCCTACCAATGCTACGATCAATTGGACCAATAACAATGCCTCTATCGGACTCGCTACTTCCGGAACAGGAAGTATTAACAGCTTCAATGCTGTCAATAACGGAACGTCTGTGCAAACGGCTAATCTTTCCGTAACAGCTACACTCAACGGATGCGTATCCGCTGTACAAACCATCAGCATCATTGTAAATCCGCGGCCGCAGATCAGTGTCAACAGTGCATCCATCTGCGCAGGAGATTCCGCTACACTGACCGTTACTGGTAATGCAGATACATATACCTGGAGTCCAACTACCGGACTATTCCCCATAACAGGGCCTGTTGTCAAAGCTTCACCAGCTATTACCACACCGTATTCGGTGACTGCTACATTTAGTGCAACCGGATGTCAGAATACAGCACAGGGAACCGTGACGATTAAATCAGTTCCGTCGAAACCGACCATTACACTAAACGGGAACCAGCTGGTATCAAGCAGTTTATCGGGTAATCAGTGGTTTTTAAATGGAGTCGCAATCAATGGAGCCACCGGCTCTGCGTGGTCTCCTTTGCAAAGTGGCATCTATACGGTACGGGTTACCATTAATGGTTGCAGTAGTTCTCTTTCTGATCCGTATACTTTTATTTTCACCGGACAAAACGAATTATTTCAAAAGGAATATATTCAATCCTATCCGAATCCTGTAGGGACTGAATTAAGAATACGATATCATTTCAATGATAATACTCAATCAATACAGGTTCGAATAATGGGGTCTGACGGCAGTCTGCTGAAAGAAATAAAAGAATTGAAATCGGATGAAATTATCCCAACGATTGACTTGCCGGCAGGTTCATTCATCCTAATAATTGAAACAAAAGAAACGAAACGACGATTTATTTACAAAAGCATTAAAATATAATATTACGGTCACAGACCAAGATATTTTAAAGTACGATATATCTCAGCCAATTATTAATTCTTAATTATTAATTACTAATTAAAATAAATCCAATGCCGTTCCCAATTGAATAATAGATGTTTTCCATTCATTATTCAGATCGGCATTGCCGATATCATTTATCCCCATCTGATATCTGATGTAAAATCTAAAAGCTGACACATGAAATTGTAACCCGAACAAAGCAGATACATCACCGGCTTTAAAGGCCTGCTCACTGTTTTGCAATAACGTACCATTATGATTAACCAGAATAGAATATTGCATACCTCCCTGTAAGCTGACCACTTTACCGGGTTTAAATGAAAGTGTTAGCGGGATTGATAAATACTCAAGTCGAGGGTCCTGAAAATCCTGACTAACAAGATTATTATAGATGGCATTAAAACCGGCCACTTTTTCTGTTTTCACCTGAGACCAGTACAACTCTAGTTGAGCATTCAGTTTTTTACCAATTGGAAGGCCAATAAATGCACCGGCATGATATCCGATATTGTATCCATTGGCGAAACCGCTTCCGTCAATTCGTGTGACATTGGCCCCCACCATGGGACCTAAACTAAATTTCTGAGCCTGTAATTTATGAGCCGGCAGACAGCAAAGAACTGCAATGAAAATTAAAAAGCAACACGAAAGGAGTTTAATCATATTTTAAATTTTATTGAATGAAGATATTTATAAAAAGTGACTATCACAAGGGGTCCGTATCAAATACCACCACCACCGCCTTCCATGCCGGCTGCTGATGCATGGCAGCTTCCAGCTCGTGGAGTCTGCTTTTACAGCTTTCAATGAAGGAGCTGTCTCTCGGAAGTTTTAGAATGAGCTCCATGATATATTGATTACGTACCCTGTTCACCACCGGTTCAGAGGGACCGACTAAAAACTTATCATAAACAGAACGAAGGCCGTTATAGATATATTGTATGGCTTCCGTTGCCACCTGCTTATCCCGATGACGACAAATCACATGAATCACTCGTGTAAATGGCGGATAATTAAATTGTTTTCTTCCGCTAAGTTCAAATTCATAGAAGCTTTGATAATGATGCTCGCGCACAAAAGTCAGAATGGGATGATTGGTTTGTGCCACCTGAATAATTACTTTCCCGTCTGCATCTTTTCGACCGGCCCGACCGCTTACCTGCTCCATTAATTGAAAAGCTCTTTCATTCACCCTGAATCCTGCAAAATTCAACAGACTGTCTGCATCCAGAATACCTACTAAATTCACCCGTTCAAAATCCAGTCCTTTCACCACCATTTGTGTGCCTACTAATATGTCAATTTTTTGTGCTTCAAATTCTTTGATCAGCTGATCATGGGCTGTTTTCCCGCTCACCGTATCATAATCCATCCGGGCAATGCGCGCCTCCGGAAAAAATTCCTGCAGTTCTTCTTCTACTCGCTCCGTACCAAAATTCAGCTTCATGAAATCATGACTACCGCAGGCTTCACAGTTATGCGTAACCGGATACAATGTGCCGCAGTAATGGCATTGTAATTTATTTTTAAACTTATGATAGGTTAAACTCACATCGCAATGACGGCAATGCGGTATCCATCCACAGGCACTGCATACATGATGCGGTGTATGCCCACGTCTGTTCTGAAACAATATAACCTGTCGCTGTGCAGCGAGTGATTGTTCAATATTTTCTTTCAGTACTGGGGAAATGATCACTTTCTCTCTCGTCTCTTTATACAATGGTTTGGTATCCACTACCTGAATAAGCGGCATAGCACCGGATCCGTATCGTTCCGCTAATGTTACTAAACCATATTTGCTGTTAGATGCCTGATAATAGGTTTCAACAGAAGGAGTGCCGCTTCCTAATACTACTTTAGCTTTTAACTGCGAAGCATAATAGATAGCTGCATCCCTGGCATGATAGCGTGGTGCCGGCTGTTGTTGCTTATAAGACGAATCGTGTTCTTCATCGCAGATGATGAGTCCTAATTCTTTGAACGGAAGGAAAAGAGCACTACGGGCACCCAATACGACACGAAGTTTACCGGTTTTGATATTATTCCAGATCTCAACCCGTTCATTCTGACTGAACTTACTGTGATAAATTCCAATATATCCTCCAAAATGTTTTTGCAATCGCCGGATGATCTGCGCTGTCAGTGCAATTTCCGGAAGAAGATAAAGCGCCTGCTGCCCCTTTTGAATAGCTTCTTCAATCAGCTTGATATAAATCTGTGTTTTTCCACTCCCCGTCACGCCATGCAGCAGACAAACCGTATGTGTTTTTAATTGCGCGCGAATCTGATCCAGAGTTTCCTGCTGTTTATTGGAAAGTGTAAAATCAATATCTGTTTTTTGCGGCAATGATTTCAGCCGATCGACCGAACGTTTTTCCAGAAGAAGGATTCCTTTTTCAACTAATCCTTTCAACTGAGCATCGGAGGCATTGCTTTTTTTTAGTAAAGCAGTTTTTGTCACTTCTCCTTCTGTTTTCAGCAGATGCAGATAGGAAAGAAGCAATTCCATTTGTTTGGGCGCCCTGCTCCAGTTGTTGAGCAAGTCAGCTAATTTTTCTTCTGCTGCATAATCCGGATGTAATGCAACGTAGGTTTCTTTTTTTACCGTATAGGTTTCCTTTAATGATTCCCAGACATAACAGATCTGCTTGTCGATCAGACGTTTGACCACCGGATATACATGCGACATATCCAGGATCTGTTGTACTTCCGGCAGTTTTAATTCTTTACGAATCTGTAGTGCTTCGGCAACCAGATATTCTTCTTCATCCAGTCCGGTAAAATCTTCACCGGCTTCTTCATTGAAGACCAGAATACTTTCGCTGCTGAGTTTAAAATGAGCCGGAAGAGCAGCAGCCATCACTTCGCCTTCGCTGCACATATAGTACTTACTGATCCACGACCATAATCGCAACTGAGCCGGATAGATGATCGGTTCGGTATCGAGCAGATTGAGAATATCTTTCGGATCAAACGCTGCGGGTTTATTAGAATGAATGGATTTGATGATACCCGCGTAACGTTTCTTTTTTAATTCAACCTCCACCCGCACACCTGTCTGAACAGTTGATTGATAATGTACAGGAATACGCCAGGTATAGGTACGGGGCAGCGCCAGCGGAACGATGATGTCCGCATAGACAGATGAATCCGGCTGATGGCCGGAAAATATATCTGAAGGCGCTGTTGACATGAAAAATAAAATTAGGAAGAAAAGCAGGTAAAAACAGATCAGGCATCCGGAAGAATCCAGGAAGGCTTATAATAACGGATCTTTTCCTCCATCAGATCATATACTTTCTGGCGAAGCAGATGAACCTCCTCCAGCGTATAACCTGCCGGAGAAACTTCCTCCAGATAAACCGTTCTTAATTTCCCGGGGGTAATCATCATCAAATTTTTCCAATGCAGCCGGTCGACCGCATCCAGGAACAGCATCGGCTTGATGGGTGTTTGCGTTTCAATAGCCAAACGGAAAGCGCCGTCATAAAAACGGGATAATGGCGCCGTCGTTTCATTGAAGGTACCCTCCGGAGCAATATATATTGAAATATTATCATGCAATAGCTCCTTTAGTTCCGCAACACTTTTTGCCCGGTCTTCCGGACAGGAACGCTTCACCGTGACTACCCCGGCATTATAGATCAGGCCAAATAAAGGAATATTGCCGGTTTCTGCTTTCCCTAAACCCTTGATGGGCGTTCGCACCGCTTTCAGCAGCTGCGGAATATCCATATACGAATTATGATTGCTCACAAAAATATAGGCCTGATTCTTTCTCATCTCCTGCTCTACTATGCGGATATGCCTGATGCCGATCATAAACAGCCATACATCAGCCCATATATGAGCGATTTTCATTACCGCAAGACCTCTTTGTTTTTTATTGAACATCGCCACTATGATCGCAAAGGGCAAGATAATCAGCACCATGATCACAAACAGCACAATCGCATAAACCGCGTATATTTTTTGAAGCATATCTTAAAATGGGTGCGAAGATATAAGATTGTTGTCAAGGTTGTCGTTGTTGTCAAAGTTGTCGTTGTTCAGCAATACGATAATGTTTTGTTACTTTGCAAAAAAATACTATGCCACAACCTCTGGTCGGAATTATCATGGGAAGCGACAGTGACCTGTCCGTCATGCAGGGTGCCATTGATATCCTGAAAGAATTTGATATTCCCTCTGAGGTCACGGTAGTATCTGCGCACCGTACACCTCACCGTATGGTTGATTATGCTGAGAATGCGCGCAAGCGCGGATTAAAAATAATTATAGCCGGTGCAGGCGGTGCTGCTCACTTACCGGGTATGGTAGCGAGTATAACGACATTACCGGTAATCGGTGTACCCGTAAAATCGTCGAATTCCATTGACGGATGGGACAGTATCCTGTCCATACTTCAAATGCCCAATGGTGTTCCGGTAGCAACAGTCGCACTCAATGCATCCAAAAATGCCGGACTGCTGGCGGCACAGATTTTGGGAACTGCCGATCAGTCAATTGCTTCGAAACTGGAGCAGTATAAAAAGGAAATGAAAGAAGAGGTGACAGAAAAAATTCAAAAAATGAAATCATCCGGGCTCAATAATCAGTATGATGCCGGATAAATCATCGTCGTTATTTGCTGATCCATGGCAGGCATAGCGGTGTACAGTTCGTCGATCCATTTATTTCCCATCAAAGCAAAATAGCTCAGCATACTTTCCTTTCGTTCCTGCAAAGCACCTTCGGGAAACAATTGTGATTTTACCTGACGAATTTGTCTTCCGGTATCTTCAAAACGACGCTTCTCCGCCCGCAGCATCTTTTTTTCAAGCGCCTGTAATTTTTTTTCGGCTCCCTTAAACAAAGCGACCGTGTGCGGTTTCAATGTCGGGTCAATGACAGAAGCTTTCGACTGAATCTTTTCAAAAATATTTTTCAATGCCAGACTTTCTTCGGCAAGAGACAGATCGATGCCGGAATGTTTGCGCACATACGCTTGTAAGAGATCATCCGCAGACCGAAAAATATCATTGACAGCAAACCCCATTTTCTGCAAACGATCTTCTTGTTTGTCATTCATCTGCAATAAAGAATGACGCAGCAAAAGAACCGGATAAGGAATCTGATAGTGATCAAAGACTTTTTTCAGTTGCAGCCAGTAAGCCATCTCACCGGAGCCGCCAATCGTTGCAATATTGGGCAAAAGTTTTTCCTGATAGAGCGGACGCAGAATCACATTCGGGCTAAAGTGATCAGGATGATCTTCCAGATGACGGATCATATCTGGCTCACTGAATTGAATATCTGTATTCAACACATGATATCCGTTTGAATGCTGTTCAATACGTTCACGAACATGATCTTTCAGATAGAATAAATTAACAGGTCTGGCATTAGCCTGCCATTCCGCTGGATACGGGAAAGAAGATTTGACTTCCTGTAAAATCTGATCAGCCGAATGATGAATCAAATCATCTTTCATTTCAGGAATAAAACATGATTTGAATGATTTTGCATCAGGTATAAGAACGACCAGACCATAATTCCCGAAAAGATGATGAATGAATGCAAACGTTGCCTCTGCGATGGTTTTCCCTTCTGCGTAACATGAACGGAGTGTACGCATCATGTCATTTGCATGAGGTAAACTACCCAGCTGGGCTTCGAGCGAATCGAGCAATTGAGTCAGGGAATTATCTATGAGCATACGACCGAAAGCACCCTCCTGCTTTGTATTCCACTGATATTTTTTCCCCTGCACCGTAAAGTGACTGAGCTCAGCAAAATCCGCATCTTCCGATCCCATATAAAACACCGGCACGAAATGATGATCCGGGATTTGTTTATTCAGATGATCAGCCAGCTTGATGACGTGCATGATCTTATAGACAACATACAAAGGGCCGGTCAGCAGATTGGGCTGATGGGCCGTCGTAACCGTAAAGGTATTTTCATGAAGCAACTTCTCTAAAGAAACAGTTACTGCCGGACTGGATGAAACAGATTCATATTGTCTGGTGAGTTGCTCAACCAGCAATGACCGGTTCAGAGGAAATTGTTTTCTCTTTTGAATGGCCTGTCGGATACCTTGAATATCGGGTTGATGAGAGATATACGAACGAAGAGACGCATGATGATCCAGATAATCCAGTATCAGTGAAGAGAAACAACCTGTATCGCGGTAAGGTAACTGATGTGCCGTCCAGCTCATATACAAAGTAAAGTTAACAAGAAATATGTGCCAGAGGGTTAAACAGGAAGCAAATATATTTGCAGCAGAATTTCATTCACATGCAAGATATTTCCTGGTTGTCTAGAACGAAACTATTGATCGGAGAAGAAAAATTAATATCGCTTACCCAAAAACATGTGATGGTCGTTGGGTTGGGGGGCGTAGGATCCTATGCAGCTGAGTTCATTGCGCGGAGTGGCGTGGGTAAAATGACGATCATTGATGGTGATGTGGTGGATCCAACCAATCGCAATCGCCAGTTGCCGGCACTCGCTACCAATCATGGGCAACCGAAGGCCAGGATCATGGAAGAAAGACTTCGGGCTATCAATCCGGAGCTGGAATTAAATACCATTCAATCATTTGTTGAGCCGGAGATGGTACAGGAGCAGTTATTGCGCCGGCCCGATTATGTGATCGATGCGATCGACAGCATTACACCGAAAATAACATTCATCCGGATGGCTCATACCAGTAAGATCCCAATGGTAAGCAGTATGGGGGCCGGCGCGAAGCTCGATCCTACCCGATTGCAGGTAGTAGATATATCCAAAACATATAATTGTCCTTTTGCACAACAAATCCGTAAACAACTGAAACAGCATGGTATCAGACGGGGGCTTAAAGTTGTTTTCTCGCCCGAAGAACCCATCAAAGAAAGTCTGATGCTGACAGACGGAAAGAATTATAAAAAATCTGCTTATGGTACCATCTCCTATCTGCCGGCGGTATTTGGAGCAGTAGCAGCTTCAGTAGTGATCAGGGATTTGATTAAGTAGTTCATTGGTTGAAGGCTGTAAGTTGTAGGTTATAAAAAGTTAATCCATCACAACTATATAAGATAACTTAGTACTAAGATGTAACACTTGCCCAATGTGGAGAGATTGAGGTGGAGTTAGTGATACATTGATATATTCTTTCTGATTTTTGAGCCGACATCTAATGAATGAATAACTGCCTTTAAAACAAACTTCTTCTATCACTGCCTCGGCTCCATCCCCATTTTCTGAAAGAAGAATATGTTCCGGACGAATGATATACTTTTTCCCGGCAACAAGATCAGAAGAAGTATTTGTCAACTGCTGAACCAGTGCTGCATCACATACATTATAATCACCCAGTAATCCCGCCACATGTTCATTGAGGGGATGCTCATACAGTTCTTTCGGATTTCCGCGCTGTATAATCTTGCCATGATTAATGACCATCAATTCATCAGCCCAGGACAACATATCAGCTGCATCATGAGACACCATAATCAATGAAACATTCAGCTTAGTGCCAATTTCATTGATCAACTGCATGATGATACGCTTCTGATTAAGATCAAGATTTGAATAAGGTTCATCGAGCAATAACCATTTTGGATCGGTAAGCAACACCCGTGCCAGTGCAATTCGCTGACGCTCCCCTCCCGAAAGTGCATCAGTCCGCCGTTGCAGTAAATGTCGGATATGACACAGATCTATGACTTCCTCCATGCGATCGGGAGAAAGTTTATTGGCCATATCGAGCAGCTCCTTTACAAAATAATTATTTCGAAGTTCATAATGCTGCGACAGATACCCGATCCATTTATGTCCGGCGATCAATTGCTCATTCGGTCCGAAAACACGATCCTCGCCCACCCATATCTTTCCGCTATCCGGCTGAATAAAACCTGCCAGCATTTTAAGCAAGGTAGTTTTGCCGGCACCCGTACTGCCCATGATGCCAATCCGGCGATGTTCTTTTGTATCAAAAGAAAATTCATGAAATAATGGTTGACCATTCCTGGAAATACATATGCTCTCCGCCCTGATTGATAACATGAAAATATATTTATGGCGCTAAACGCTCAATGATCCAGTCATCTGTCTCTTCTTTCCGGTACTGAATCCGGTCATGCATGCGGTTGGGGCGTCCCTGCCAGAATTCAATTTTATCAGCAACAACCCGGTATCCTCCCCAGTGAGGCGGGCAATCAATATGGCCATCAGAAAATTTCTGACTGAAAAATTCAAACTGACTTTCCAGCCATTTTTTATCAGGTACTACCTGACTTTGCGGAGAGGCCCAGGCTCCCAACCGACTTCCTTCAGGCCTGGATAAAAAATACTCTTTGGTCTCCTCTGCCGTAATTTTTTTTGCGCAGCCTGTGATACGCACCTGCCTTTCCAGCTCTTTCCAGAAAAACAAAAGACTGCAATGAGGATTCTCTTCCAGATGACGACCCTTTGTACTGTGATAATTGGTAAAAAAAACAAAGCCCTGTGTATCAAAACCTTTCAGCAGTACGGTGCGCGCCTCAACCACGCCTTTTGAATCAGCCGTTGCCAGTATCATGGCATTCGGTTCATCAATATCCGATTTTAATACATCATCCCACCATATACGGAATTGTTCTACAGGAGAGGACATCACTTCTTTTTCGTCCAGTTCATGTAAGGCATATACTTTTCTGATATCAGCAGGATTCATATGAGATAGTTGACCATGCAAAGTTGGCCTTTTATTCCGGATTCTGAAATTCTTATACTTAAAGTATATTGCAGTATGCAGCAAAAAGATATTCTTATTTTATCAGTCCTACTGGCAGTCGGTATACTTATCGGCTGGATTCTGAGAAAATGGTTTTTCCCTTTCTTGTTCCGTCTGATCCTCAGAAGACAGGCAAGCAATGACAGTCTGATATTAAAATCCTTTAAAAAATGGATCATCGTGCTGATTGTTGCCCTGGGGGCATATATAGGCATCAACAGAATCCCGCTGACACCCAAATACCACCAGTGGATCGATCAGTCCTTTGTGATCTTTTATATTATTTGTGCCACGCTGATGTTGTCTGAGATTGTAACCGGCATGATCCGTATTAAAACCCATGAATCGGATTCCGCTATTCCCTCCTCTTCCATCATCAGCAAAATTGCCAATGCCATTATATATGGATTGGGGTTAGTCCTGATTCTTCAATCGGTCGGGATATCTGTTGCGCCTATTCTCACCGCCATGGGCGTGGGAGGTTTAGCGGTAGCGCTCGCATTGCAGGATACCTTATCCAATCTGTTTGCCGGTTTGCAGATCCTGGCAGCCGGAAAGATCAACCAACATGACTTCATTCGGCTGGATAACGGACAGGAAGGATTTGTACAGGATATCAGCTGGAGGATAACCACTATTAAAAATGCCGCTAATCAAATCATCATTGTGCCGAATGCCAAACTATCCAATATGATCGCAACGAATATACTGCTTGAAAAAAAGACCTTTTCATTCAGCATCGATATCAGTATTGACAAACAAAACGATCTGAAAAAAGCCGAACAAATTGCCCGGGAAACAGTCGTGGAGACACTGCAGGAAGTAAAAGGTGGGATCATGCCCGATGAGCCGGCTGTTCGTTTTGTGCGGTTTGGCAATAACAGCATCGACCTGAAAGTATCCCTGCAAGTGCAGGAACATATCCAGCAAGCAGAAGCTACGCATGTATTCATCATGAAACTTCATGAACGTTTTATGAAGGAAGGCATTCAGCTTGCCACGCCTATTATCTATTCACAAACTATTCCCAAAGTGTAACATGCTCGTTTTTCGTCGTTCGTTGATCGATTTTTTTTAAGATCAGAATTAAACCAATACGATTCTATTAAATTTAAAGGAGATAATAGACGTATATAAAAAGAAATAAATATCTTGTAACTCTCAATCATCATCAACATGAGCGTACATATCAGTGCTGCTAAAGGTTCGATAGCCAAAACTGTTTTACTTGCCGGAGATCCCTTAAGGGCTAAATACATGGCCGATCATTTTCTGAAAGATGCGGTGCTGGTCAGTCAGACCAGAAACGCTTACTATTACACAGGCACTTACAAAAACAAACCGGTTACGGTAGGCGCCAGCGGCATGGGCTGTCCTTCTATTGGTATTTACTCATTTGAATTATATACAGAATATGAAGTGGATACCATTATCCGAATCGGGACCTGTGGTGGATATACCACCGAACTGTCTGTTTATGATCTGGTGAACGTAGAGATCGCAGCGAGTGAATCAACTTATGCTTTGCATGCCTGGGGCATTGAAGGAAACATCATCAAATATCAGGGCAACGCATTTAATCTGATTAATGAGACAGCAGCCAAACTGGCGCAGACAGATCCCCGTTTTAAAACCCGTGCAGCGACCGTTCATTCGAGTGATGTTTTTTATCGCAAAACAAAAGGGATACCCCCTCTTGCTGCCGAAACCGGATGTATTGCCGTTGAAATGGAAGCCTTCGCTCTTTTTGCGAACGCACAGCATCTGAGTAAAAATGCAGCTACACTCCTGACCGTATCCGATATTATTCCTACTATGGAAATGATCTCTGCCGATCAGCGGGAAAAATCACTGCTCCCCATGATGGAACTGGCGCTGGAAACAGCCATTCAATTGTAAAAGAGCAAGATGAAAATCATCCGTCTTTTTAACCGAATCGTTTGGATGGCAGGGATGATCATGCTTCAGCCTCTTTTAGCTTCAGCACAAAAAATACAATTACTGGATAGCGGTAATAGCGTTTCTTTACGTGGCCTTAGTGTTGTAAACAAAAATGTATTTTGGTTGAGCGGGAATAAAGGAACTGTAGGTATAACCCATAACGGCGGAAAAAAGATTCAGTGGATCAATGTAACCGGTTATGAAGGGAGAGATTTCCGTGACATAGAAGCTTTCGATGCAAATACGGCGCTGATCATGGCCATAGATACGCCGGCCATTATTCTGAAAACAAGTGACAGAGGCAAATCATGGAGGAAAGTCTTTGAAGACAAAAGATCCGGTATGTTTTTAGACGCGATGTATTTTCAAAACGAGCAGCAAGGGATCGTTGCTGGAGATCCTGTTGACGGCAGATTTTTTCTGGCAGCTACAAAGGATGGGGGCGAAAGCTGGTCAGTTCTCAAAGCGTCCGAATGCCCGGTGGCAGATAGTGGCGAAGCCTTATTTGCTGCCAGCGGATCCAATATCATTTTATCTAAAGAGAAAATATTTCTTGTAAGCGGCGGGACAACCTCTCATATGATGATCAGTATTCAAAAAAACAAATTGCCTTTACTTCAGGGAAAGTCATCAGCCGGCGCCAATGCAATTGATATAGCTGAAGACGGAAGAATGATCATGGTCGGAGGAGATTTTTCTGCAGATAAAGAATCTAAAGACAATTGTGCAATAACCGATGACGCTGGAAAAACGTTCAGGTCTCCTATTCAATCTCCTTACGGATATAAAAGTTCCATCAGCTATATTGGCGACAAAACATGGATCTGTTGCGGCACATCCGGAATAGATATCAGCACCGACCATGGCATGAACTGGAAGCATGTATCTGATCAAGGTTTTCACGTAGTGAAAAAATCCAAAAAAGGAAATAAGATTTTTCTTGCCGGTAGCAATGGCAAAGTCGGTGAGATTTCCCTTCATCATTAAACGCTGAACAATATCAGTTGACAGATTGATATTAATCCTTGAGTCAGTGTATCTGTATAAAGTATCTTGAATAAAAATATTTATGCATATACACATTCACGACAAGACCACCCTTGGCGAAATACAAAATGTATTCGGAACATATTATCCTTATTTAAGACTTCGTTTCTACAAACATCCTCACCAGCATTTTCAGATCTCATCAGAAAAAGAGCGATTGTCGGAAGACTTACATATAGAAAATATCAGGCAAACACACATGGATAAAGTACTTGAGATCATGCCAACACAACGAGTGGATGAAGTGGAGGACCTTTTTCTGAAACAGTTCGGACTAAGCGTGCAAATCCTGAAAAAAGAAAAAAACGAGTGGGTGCAAACCACGGGGCTTGATTCATATAGTCTGAAAGAAGTAAATGAATTCAGCCGGAACGACTCGGATGAATTTGTCATACGCGATTACGATGAAGGCTTTGAGGAAGGCGTCTTTTAACGAAAAAGTATTCAATAAAATTTGACTACCTTCGTTATAGTTTCGTTATGATGCAATACGACACATCCAATACACAAAAAAACCGGAAAGCTTTCCTGATTACGCTGGCTGTACATAGCTTATTGCTTCTTTTATTTTTCCTGTTTTCATTTAAAACCCCTGACGTCCCTATCCCACTCCCGGAAGAAGGCATAGAGGTCAACCTCGGCAACAGTGATATTGGTTTCGGTGATGTGCAACCTTTACAACCCGGTGAACCGGCTCCGGCTCAGGAAGATATCAGTTCCGTTCCGGTACCTGCTCCATCAGAAGAAATATCGACCACCGAAAAAGAGACCACTGAAAAAGACGAACCGGATGTACCGGAGATCTCGAAGCCGACTAAAAAAACTGCCGTTAAGGAAAAGCCTGCCGAAGAAAAGAAAGTTGTTGCAAAAAAAGAAACAACCAATCCGGCTGTATCTGCACCGAAAGAAACCAAACCCAGACCTAAAGCACTTTTCACGGGAGGTAACGGAAGCGGAGGTAATGGACAGGACTCCTATAACAACAGTACCAATCAGGGTATTGCCGGCGGCAATGGCGACCAGGGAAAACCGGGAGGCAATCCAAACAGTGACAGTTATGCCGGGAACGGAGGTAATGGTTCAGGAGGCCCGCGTGTCATAAGCGGCAACCGCAAAATCGTAAAAGCTTATTCATTTGAAGGAGAATTGGATAAAGCAACCATCTATGCAGTCATCAAAGTATCTCCTTCCGGAAAGGGAACCTGGCAGGACTTTGGAAAAAAATCCACCTCAAGAAGTGCAGCATATAAAAATGCTATCATTAACTACCTGCCTCGGATACAATTTAATCCCACCAAAGAAGAATCCATGGTAACGGTACAATTTGAATTCAGCATCCGGGATTAACATTCAACTCCTCTTTTCCGGAATATCTATAATTTTGGATGGTCATTGCAACATGAATTATCAGCAAACCATCGAGTATCTTTTTTCGAGACTACCTATGTTCAGCAGACAAGGGGCTGCTGCTTACAAGAAAGATCTCACCAATACCATTGCACTTTGTTCCGTTTGCGATAACCCACATACAAAATTTAAAAGTATTCATATTGCGGGTACCAATGGTAAGGGATCGGTCAGCCATATGCTCGCCGCTGTTTTTCAAACAGCCGGCTACAAAACGGGCTTGTACACCTCTCCGCATTTGCATGATTTCAGAGAAAGAATCCGGATCAATGGTGAACCGATCCGGGAAGAATATGTGATTGAGTTTACTGAAAAAATGATGCCACATATTCCTGAAATTGAACCTTCATTCTTTGAGCTGACCGTCGCCATGGCCTTTTCTTATTTTTCCGATGAGCATGTTGATATTGCTATCATCGAAACAGGTTTGGGAGGAAGACTGGACAGTACCAATGTCATTACACCGGAATTAAGCCTCATCACCAATATCGGATGGGATCACATGAATCTGCTGGGCAATACCAAAGCATTGATTGCCGGAGAAAAAGCGGGCATCATCAAAAAAAATATTCCCGTAGTGATCGGTGAAAGTATGGAAGAAACAAGACCGGTATTTCTTCAGAAAGCAGACGAACAATATGCGCCGATCTTTTTTTCTAAAGAAGAATGGAGCATACCGCGTTATAGTATGCAAAATGGCATTGATCTTGAATTACGATCTAAACAAAATAAAATACTCGATCTTCATCTGGATTTGGGCGGCATATATCAGTTGAAAAATATTTTGCCGGTGCTAACTGCTATCGAATTGATGCAAAAAGACGGCTGGGAAATCAATGATCAGCATGTCAAAGAAGGCTTAAGTAATGTGCAGGTACTAACAGGCTTGCAAGGGCGCTGGCAGATATGGAAAAATGATCCACGAATTGTACTGGATGTAGGACATAATCAGGATGGGATTGAGCAGATCATTCATCAGCTAGCTAAAACAGCTTTTGACAAACTGCATATCATCATTGGCATGGTGAAAGATAAAGAGATTGATGAAGTATTGAAGCGGCTGCCCAAAGATGCCACTTACTATTTTACCAATGCGGATATTCCCCGTGCATTGCCGGGAGATCAATTACGGAATCAGGCCGCAGACCAACAACTTTACGGTGTAGCTTATGTAAATGTAAAAGAAGCGATACATGCCGCTAGAAATGCGGCCGGCAAAAAAGATCTGATCTTAATATGCGGCAGCGTTTTCCTGGTGGGAGAAGCCATTGACGCATTGAAGAAACAGGAACTATTATCTGAGTAACCTTAAAATTCTACGATCTTTAATTTTTGAAATGCATACATTAAAGCCGTAACGTGCATGCTTTGAATGATTTTGTTTTCACGAAGTAACTGCTTCACTTCATCCACACTCAGCAATAAAATTTTAATATCTTCTCCTTGATCCAGCTTTTGTTCCTTTTGCCAGATACCGTCTGTAGCCAGAAAAATATGCATGAGATTATTATTGGTGGACGGATTGGCGCTGGTTTTACATAAATACGTGTAGTTGTCAAATTCATAACCGGTTTCCTCGAGCAATTCTCTTGCGCATGCCTGCTGCAGATCAGTATCGGTAGCATCGACACAACCGCCGGGAATCTCAATGGACACTTCACCCAGTGCATGACGATATTGCTGTATCATGACTATTTTACCCTCTTTGGTAAATGGCACGGCTGTCACCCAGTTGGTAAATTCATATACATAATAAGGCTTGATAATGGTTCCGTCCGGCTTTTCACAGGTATCTGCCCGCAGCGTGAGCCAGTTATCCTTGAAGAAATAATTTGATTCTAAAATTTTCCAATGCATCGTTGAGTTGATTAAAAAAAAATGGCTGAATGTATTCCAGTCAGCCAGTGATTCATAATAACTAATTTTCTCTTATTTCTTCGTCGGTTTTACATCGAGCAGCTCCAGTTCAAAGATCAGCGTTGCACCGCCGGGAATATTAGCGCCCGCACCGCGATCACCATAACCATAATCGCTGGGAAGGAAAATCTCCCATTTACTTCCTACAGGCATTAACGGCAGAGTTTGTTTCCAGCCTTCTACCAGATTATTCAGCGGAAATTCAATCGGCTCTCCACGACTATAGGAATCATCGAAAACTTTTCCATCGATCGTAGTTCCCTTATAATGAACTTTGATGGTATCTTCCAGTGCAGGTTTTACTCCGGTACCCTGGCGGATTATTCTATACTGAATACCGTTTGGCAACTCAGTAATGCCGGCCTGCTTTTTGTTTTCGGCTAAAAATTTCTTTCCTTCTTCTTTTTGAAGGTTGATTTTTTTACTGGCGTATTCCTGTAATTTTTGTTGTATAGTCATAGAGGCAGTTTGTTCGTCTAATAAAGGTTTTTTACCGGCAGCAACCGCATCGCGCATGCCCTCATTCATGGCTTCATAACTAAAATTTTCGACACCCTGCGATTTAAGATTACTTCCAACATTCAGTCCGATGGCATAACTCAGACTATCCATACCGGTAACAAGAATGAAAGCTCTGGGCACAGCGGCAGATTTTACCGCTTCTTTTACGGGTGCTTTAGTCGCAGGCTTCACCGGCTTTTTTACATTTTGTGCAGCTGCAGTCAATCCGAAAACCAACGCCGCTGATAAGAACATTGTTTTTTGCATATAGTTTGTTTTATGATTCTTCACGCAAAGCATGACCGGTCAGTGAGATAAACACATCTTCCAGATTGGCCTGTTTCACTTCCCTTTTCTTTTCAAAACCCTGCGCAATCAAATGATCGATCAAAGATAACGGATGATCTAATGCAACAATCTTTCCGTGATCCATGATTGCCACACGATCGCAAAGATACTCGGCTTCATCCATGTAATGCGTGGTGATGACTATCGTTGTACCAGCCGATCTTATTTCTTTTATGAGCTGCCATAAATTTCTCCGTGCTTGCGGATCCAGTCCGGTAGTTGGTTCATCTAAAAAAATAATCTTGGGTTGATGGATCAGGGTTGTCGCAATGCTGAACCGCTGTTTTTGTCCGCCGCTGAGTGCTTTGTATTTAGCTTTTGCCTTGTCGGTGAGCTGAACTTTTTCGAGCAACTCCATCGGATCGATCGTACGGTTGTACAGGCCGGCAAACAACTGAATCAGTTCTTTCAGGTTGAGATTTGGATAATAACCCGAGCTTTGCAATTGTACCCCGATGATTTTTTTGATTTCGGCCGGCATCTTATCCAGATCAAATCCGGCAACGGTAATGATTCCGGATGTTTTCGGGCGGAGGGTTTCAATGATCTCCAGCGTAGTGGATTTGCCAGCACCATTGGGACCCAGCAGACCAAAAATTTCACCTTCCATTACATCAAATGAAATATCATTGACGGCACGTAATTGCCCATAATCTTTTATGAGATGCTGAACGGTAATGATTGGCTGTGCCATGGTATTGCGAAAATAAAAAAAGAAAAGACTCAGCCCTATTAGTAATTAATAATTATTAATTACTAATTAAAAAGCTATCCAACTCATCCATCATATCCTTACTGCCGATGAACATGGGCACCCGCTGATGCAACGTGGTGGGTTCGATTTCCAGGATACGCTGTTTGCCATCTGTTGCTCTTCCGCCCGCAACTTCCATAATAAATGCAAACGGATTACATTCATAGGCCAGTCTCAGTTTCCCATTGGGTTTGTCTGTGGTGCCGGGATACATAAAAATACCACCTTTGATCAGGCCTCGGTGCACATCAGCCACCATACTTCCGATATAGCGCTGTGTGTAAGGTCCTCCGTTTGATTTATCTTTTTTCTGACATTCCGTGATATACTGCTGCACCCCTTTTTGGTACCTGAAAAAATTACCATGATTGACGGAATAGATATTTCCTGTCGACGGACACTGGATATCAGGATGACTCAGACAAAATTCACCAATCGAAGGATCGAGTGTAAATCCGTTAACCCCTCTTCGGGTAGCATAGACCAGCATCGTACTGCTTCCGTACACAATATAACCGGCAGCAACCTGTTGTATTCCTTTCTGTAAAAAATCTTTTTCATTGCAGGGTGATCCTTTTTCACTCAGGCGGCGATAAACGCCAAAAATAGTACCGATGGAAATATTGACATCGATATTGCCACTGCCATCCAGCGGATCAAACATCACCACATATTTCGAATTATTACTGATCTCATCGTCAAAGATGACGACGTCATCCAGTTCCTCACTGGCAATACCGGCACAACTTACCCCGTGCTGCAAAACTTTCATGAATTGATTATTGGCAAAAATGTCAAGCTTTTTAACATCCTCACCCTGTACATTCACACTGCCGTGATCACCCAGTATGTCCACCAAACCGGCTTTATTCACCTCTACATTGACTCGTTTGGCCGCTAAGCCGAGATCGCGCAACAAACTGCTTAGTTCACCGGTGGCATGAGGGAAATTGCGAAGCTGCTGAATGGTAAATTCATCCAGTGTCAGAATTTTTCTGTTGAATTGCATAAATTTCTATTAAGACAAGCTTTACAAAAATACATGAATATGCCTAAGCTTACAAGTGTTTGTATGCAGAAACTAATCCTCTTTGAAAGTAAAATATTTCTGAGAATAGAAAGAGAAGGCAACCACAATGACGGTTGTCAGAAGTTTAGCAGTGAGTGCAGACAATGACATTGTTTCAATGAAGACTTTGAGGAAAAAATAATTCATAAGAATAGCGCCCAATACCACCACCATATACTTCGGCAACTGTTCACGTTTGCGGCTATCGGTATTTTCAAAAACCACATAGCGACTTAAAAAAAAGCCAATCGGAAAGGTAAAAGTAAACGACAAAAGAAAAGCTGCTATATGAGGCGTAAGTGTTACATACGGCAACTGAACCAGCTTGCCATTAAAAATATATTCATGCCCGATGTAAAACAGCGAAATATCCAGTAAGGTATTTCCTCCTCCACAGGCAGCATAGCGAAATGTCTGAACAGGAAATATCCTCCTAAACGGCGGATAAAACCAATCAATACAAGTGTGAATAAATGCTACTGTTCTGCCTATTATCATAGATGCAAAGATAGACTGCAAGCGGATAAATGTAAAACCATCGAGCCGCGACAGAATAAGTTATTCTAAGTCCACCCGCTGAATTAACTTTGCCGTTGCAAAAAATCTTTAATGCCTGATCTGGAAAATGAGTGGTTCAAAGACTGGTTCAATTCACCGTATTACCATATTCTGTATGAAAACAGGGATGAAACGGAAGCGGCAGCATTTATTGACAGACTGATTCTTCATCTGCTTCCTAAACCGGATGCCCGTATGTTGGATATTGCATGCGGCAAAGGAAGGCACAGTATTCAACTGGCCAATAAAGGATATGCCGTGACAGGGATAGATATAAGTCCATCAAGCATACTGGAAGCACAATCAACTCCATCCGAGAACCCTGAATTCTTTGTCCACGACATGCGTCATCCTTTTCGGATCAACTACTATGACTACGCATTTAATTTTTTTACAAGCTTCGGATATTTTGATACCTACAGAGACCATCTGAATGCCATACGCAGCATGACGCTTTCCCTGAAAAAGGGAGGTTGCTTTATCATGGATTATTTAAATCCCTCCTACATCAAAAAAAATCTGCAACCCTACAGCGAAGTAAAGAAAGGTTCGATGGTTTTTCATATCGAACGAAGCCATGATCAGGATTACTTTTATAAAAAGATCAGCATACACACACCCGATAAGCGTAAACCATTGATCTTTATGGAGAAAGTTGCCAATTTTGATTTGAATTCTTTCCAAAATATGTTTGCACTGAACGGCTTAACCCTGCTGAATGTTTTCGGGGATTATTCACTGCACGCTTTTATGGAAAACGAATCTCCCCGCATGATCATGATCTTCCGGAAAGCTTAATAAAATACGTTTTGAAGAATAACTTGTACTTTTAAAGACCCATGTTCAAAAAAATAATTGAATCCGACCAGTATGTATTCGAGCTGATCAATCAGCAATGGAATAATCCTTTGATGGATGTCCTGATGCCTTTTTTCCGGAATCAATTTACCTGGGTACCTGTCTATTTTTTTCTGCTCTTACTGGCGTATTTCAATTTCAGAAAATCGATGATTCCATGGATTGGTTTTTTTCTTCTCACCTTTGCACTGACTGATCTGATCAGCACACAAATCATCAAAGAAATGGTGCAAAGACCCCGACCTTGCTGGAATGAACTCACCTCCGATCATGTTCGCATGCTCATACCCTGCTCTCCCGCATATAGCTTTGTTTCTTCCCATGCAGCCAATCATGCGGGAATGGCCATATTTATATTTGGAACGCTCTATCATTTCTTCGGTAAAAAGCTCGGCATCGTATTTCTCTGGGCCATGCTGGTTTGCCTTGCCCAGGTTTATGTCGGCGCACATTTCCCGGGTGATGTTCTCGGTGGAGCCTTACTGGGTTGGCTGACAGGTTATTGTACCATGAAATTATTCAACAAATACTATCCTTTACAAAACGTAACTAAGGAAGATCAGCCATAAACTAATTTTATAGTATCTTAGACGCAAGAACGTCCACCATTATTCATAAAATTATTCATATCCGACGTTCCCATCTGCATGACTGAAATTTTTATACTGATCGGACTGATCATTCTGAACGGTCTCTTTGCACTGGCTGAAATAACGCTGGTATCTGCCCGTAAAACACGACTTGAATTACAAGCCAAATCCGGTAGCCGTAAGGCAAAAACTGCTTTACATCTTTCTGAACATCCGGAAATATTTCTTTCCTCTGTTCAGATTGGCATTACACTGATATCGATATTCACGGGTGTTTATTCCGGCGAAAAATTCAGCAGCGATCTGGCTCCTTTTTTTGAAAATATCGCATATCTCCAGCCCTATGCCATGACCATTTCCACCACTGTCATCGTGATTGGCGTCACCCTGCTGTCCATCATTCTGGGTGAATTGATACCTAAAAAGATAGGACTGATCAATGCCGAAAGAATAGCGATAGCCGTTGCCATGCCCATGTTTTATTTTTCGAAACTTGTTCATCCGCTGGTATGGTTGCTGAACAGCTGTACCAATATATTTTTTAAAATTTTCAGTCTGAAGCATGCCCCGGACAATCAGGTAACGGAAGAAGAGATCAAAGCAATCATCAGCGAAGGAACGGAACAGGGTACCATTGAAGAAGCAGAACAGGAAATCATTGAACGGGTGTTTCATTTGGGTGACCGAAATATCAGTTCGCTGATGACACATCGCAACGATATCGTCTGGTTTAGCCTCACTGATAAGGAAAATGATATTCGAGAAAAAATTATTGAAAATACCCACTCCGTTTACCCTATCTGTGAAGAGAGTCTGGATAATATCAAAGGAATTGTATCTATCAAAGATCTTTATGTGGAGGATGATTTTACGCAATTCAAAGATCTCATGAAGCCGGCGCTTTTTGTGCCTGAAAATAACTCGGCGTACCAGGTACTGGAAAGATTCAAAGAACAGAAAGTGCATTGCTGTTTTATAGTAGATGAATACGGCAGTGTACAGGGGATGATTACGCTGAATGATATTTTAGAAGCCATTGTGGGCGACATGCCAGTACCGGAATCCGACGAACATGCGATTATTCGCAGAGATGACGGAACATTTCTGGCTGATGCGCAAATTCCTTTCTATGATTTTCTATCCTATTTTGAAAAAACAGCATGGATGCATGAAGGCGAGCAGGAATTCAATACCCTGGCCGGTTTTATATTACACACGCTTGAACGAATTCCGAAAACAGGTGATCATTTTACCTGGAAGGACTTCACATTTGAGATCATTGATATGGACGGACATCGAATTGATAAGATACTGATCACTCAAAACAATCAATGACCCGCACGCGATTTCTTTTTTGCAATATAAATTAATGAGCTGCAAGTTTTCCGGTTGAATAAAGCCATGATATTGGAAAGCAGCGCTACAACAAACGCACGGACAATATTCCCTTTTTTGTATTTCTCACTCAGCATGCTCACATAAAAGCTGTCAAACCACATGGGTTTATGAGCAATGATATCAAACCCATGCTGATCCAGTAATTTTTTCATGGTAGCAGGTGTAAAATGATAGAGATGCCTGGGCACATCATAAGCTGCCCATAGATTTCCGTAATAGCGGGCATCAAAACTGGCATGATTGGGTACGGCTATAAAAAGGCGTGCATCCTCATCCAGCATTTGATGAATCTTTGAAAGCATCTTGTGAAGATCATGCACATGTTCAAGAACATGCCAAAGTGTTATGGCCGTATAGCTTGCTTCCGAAAAATTTTCCAGCTCTTCCATCGGATAAATAGATGCGAGATACAATTCATTGGCTTTTTTTCGGGCCATCGGATCAGGCTCCACACCGATAGAGTTCCAGCCTGACTTTTCCATAGCATGCACAAATGAACCGGTACCGGCTCCAATATCCAGGTGATGACCGACCATTTTCCCTGTATATTTACGAACCAAAGCCGCTTTGTTACGAAGTGTGAGCTTTCTGACCTGATGATATAATTTATTGATCAGACCGTTTTTCGTTTCTGTATGTGATACGTAGTCATCGGAACGATAATATTTCCCCATGAACTCCGGAGAGGGGATATCATACGTAAAAACAAATTGACACTCCTTACAGGAATAAAGGGTAAACTCTTCTCCGCTGACGGCATAATCCTTAACTGTCCTTACCGAATGAATATTGGAAGAAGAACATAACGGACAATTTTTGGTCGCCGTTTTTTTCACCAGATCGTTTTCACTCATCTTTTGATAAAATTTTATAGGCAGGCTCTGCAGTCCTGACCTTAATGTTTGGTTGCTGCTGATGGGAATGAATAAAATTTCTGTCTGCAGCAAAAAGATAAATCATCGTCAAAACTGCCATACCAAGAAGTGCAACAGTGATGATGATCCAATGATGACGAACTTTTACAAAAGACTTTTGCAGTTTTTCCTGCATATCATCCGCCGAAAAAGTCTGATCACCTACCAAAACCGAATGATCGGATTTTTTCCGAACAACTTTTTCAGCCGGAACAGATGCATGTCCGATTACACGTATAACAGATCCGTTGAAAAACATCTGGCCCTCTTCTTTTTTTTCCAGAGATCCCCACGAACCCCACTGGATCTTATTTTCAAGTTGAAGAATTTGAGTCAGTTGATTGATGTATGTTTGAAATAACTCAGCAGAAGCTTCTAAAGATATATTCATCTGGCCTGCCAGCCAACGTACGATGTGATTATCCTGATCAGCCTCACCAGTCCATTCGATCATATATCCACCCGCTTCTATTTGCTTTTCAAGTATCTGCAAGCGCGCCGGTTGTCTTTTAAGAAGGAGCGTGCCAATACCGGGCATCGGAAGCCGATGAAACGTCAAAAGATAATATGATAGCAGGTCCAGCGTCATCCGGGCTGATTTATTTAATTTGATCAAAATTAAGGCGAATTCCGCCAACTGCCTGCAAACCAACCACCGGATACTGGTACCATCGTTGGTAGGCCTGATTGAAGATATTATTCAGTTCCAGCCATAAGGAAAACAATTTATGGAGTCGTAAATCCAATGAGGTATTGAGATCAACCACTGCCGGTAATTTGGAAATCGCTCCGTTTAAATCCTTCAGTACATAAGGTCCATCCCATCCGGACAATTGACAGGTTAGTATTAAATTTTTAACGGGCTTCCAGGAAGCGGACATATTCACCTGGACAGGAATGAAATGCCAGGGTTGTTCCGAATCTTGCTGACGAACGGCCTGATAGATATTCATTTCGGCACTCGCTGAGAGTTTATCCGAATATGCCCAGTTGACCGAACCGCTAAGATGGATGGTCTGCAAATTGCTTTCGGAAATCACATCAAATACGGAAGGCTGTTTGACATTGATAAATAACGGCAACTGATGAAAATGAGTAACTCCTCCGCGAAGACGATATGACAAGCTGTAAGGAAGGTCTCCCCTGAAGCCAAGAAATATCTCATCCTTGCGCGTATTAAATTGAAAGAGTGGCTGACGTATCCAGGGATTCACATCAGCAAGCTGCTGAAAATTATTTTTCTGAAGAGAGGATTGCCATCCTGCCTGCAAAATGAGCGCCTTGGTGCGTAAAAAAGCTTCCATGCCAAATTGGGGAAGGAATACGAGTGTCCCCTGATCCCATGCAATACGCCCTCCTGCATCAAAACTGACATCTTTTACTGGAAACGAAAACGAAGGCTTAATGCCAAAAATATGATTATCATAAACAGATGCACCGGCAGGATTATAACGCGTGAGATCAGCATCCATCAATACGGAAAAAGCAGACCGCTCACCTATACTAACGGAAACCGGCACACGAAGAATAGCATTCAGCTCAAAAGATGACCGATCACTGAACCGACTTACCTGAAAGGTTGGATGCCAGGAAATGCCGAGATCATTGGGTTGCGTATCCGACCAGTCAAGTTGAATATTAAAATGATCAAATGTTTGAAGAAGTGAATCTTTTTTAGCATTGATGTTGGCAGGATCCAAACCATAATAATACAAATTCTGCCTGTTGATTGATGCCTTTGCGCCCAGCACATGATTCTTCTGATACATTTGTACGTGGGCACCTGCATAGGTGCGATTATTTTGCTGAAAAGGAAGATTTCCCCTTATAGCCTGATGGCCTGCCATCAACTGAACCTGAACCGGTTTGCCTGCACCCCAACTGCTACCGGCATCGGCATAGATGCGACGGAAATTACCATAACCCAGTTTTAAGAAATGATGATTTACAAAAGGAATGGAATCCGGTATGTAAACTGCTGGTTTCAATTCAACCGGCTTCATGATCACTTTAAACTGCTGATCAGGCAATCGGTATGACAAAGGTTCCTTTGACGAAACAGCAGGCAAAGGAGACGCCGAAAATGACCACTTGGTGGCAGGTTTCAAAACCGGCTTGTAACTGGAAATGATCTTAATCGATTTTGTGTGCGCCGTATCCTGTGCGCTTGTCTGAACTGAATTGAATAATAATCCCGTCAACAGAAATAATACGATCACAGTCTGCCGGAATGAATATGTTTTATGTTTTATGTTACTCATAGAACTATTGTATTGGTGAAGCAGCATTTTCTTCTTCTTTGACTTTGATCAGTTTATCGGCCGCTTGGTTTTTCAGCTCAGGATCTTTGGCATTTTCCGCCACACTCTGGTAAGTTGCTTTGGCATTGAAGTAATCCTTCTGTGCAAAAAAGATATCGCCCAACAACAAATAAGAACGGGTCACCCAGAAAGGATATGATCCGCTGCGCCTGATTACTTCAAAAGCCGATTTTTCTGCTGCTTCATATTTAAGCTGCGCATACTGAACAGCAGCGATCTCATAACCGGCTTCAGCAGCCCATTCAGCTTTATTGAGTAATGTTGTTTGCTTAAATGAGGTGATGGCTTTCTCTGCATTCCCATTGAACTGCTCATATTTCCCGATGATCAGATGAGATAAGGCTCTATCATCCGTCGCTGCCATCTTCATAGGCAACATTTCCCTGGCAACCACAGCCCCCTTTTCATAATCTTTGGTATAATATAAACAACGCAGATGCCCTCTCAACGCTTCATATTTATTCTCTTCACTGATAGCATATTGCTGCAGCAACTCATAGTAGGGTTGCGCCTTCGCATAATCTTTCTTATCAAAAAAGTAGGAACGAGACACAATCAGCGCTGCTTTTTCTATATAGGGATTATTGCCTTTTGAACAGATTATTTCATATCCTTTCAATGCCTGCTCCTTATTTTTTACGCTCATATAACATTCGCTCTGATGAAAGAGCGCTTCAATATGATGCGCGCCATCCGGGAAGCGTGTCAGATACTGGCCAGCCGCCTGTATAACGGACTTGCAATCATCGGCCGCCAGCTTCATCTCCACCGAGGCATAAGCCAGTGAATCGGCCTGCGAAGCACTCAGCTCCATGCCCATTGAACGCATCTGAGCTTCATACTTCTCTAACTCTCCGGTTTCAAGATAAATCGACCGCATATTATCCATCGCCTCTTCTGCCGCCGCCGAATAGGGAGCCTCTTTCAACACCCGATTAAACTGAACCAATGCTTTATCATAATCATCCAGATTATACCAGGCGACTCCCAACTGAAGAATGGCCTCAATATGATAGGGATGTGACGTATCACTTTGTGCAACAGAACTCAGATAAGGAATGGCTTCGCGAAAACGTTCTTCCGACATAAGCGTTTTCGCAATTTCCATAACAGCTTCTCCCAGCAATGGGCTGGCAGGGTATGATGCCTCCATGGATTTCAGAATATCAATCTTTGCTTTCGATCCTGAAATACCGGCAATCATGGCTTTTTGGAAAGTAGCATAATCAGCATTGCGCCAGTTATAATCAATAGCTTTCTGATAAGCAGCACGCGCTTCCGCATATTGTTTGAGCATAAAATAACAATCGGCCTTACGGATAAAACCATCTTGCTCAAATATTGCGGATGAAGCTTTAACAGAAGGAACAGCCTTATCAAATTGTTGCCATGCAGCCTGATAGTTGGCCGTCTTCAGATAACAATACCCCAGGTTATAAATGGCAGAAGTCTGCGTGGCCTCTCCTTGCCCTTTATGACCACTCTTGATAAATGACTGATAAAAACTGATGGCGGCACTCATATCACCGCGCTTATACGCCAGTTCACCTTTCCAGTACTGCACTAAAGGCCAAACAGATTCTTTATAAGACAGCTTTTCGATATCATCCAGCATTTGCTCCGCATCCTGTAATTGCTGATCATTTAACAATTCGGTTGCCCGACCAAATTTCATGACAGGAATAAGCTTTCTTGTTTTCTCCGAAGGATCAGGAATGGTTTCAAGCAACACGATGGCATCCTTATAACTATTTGCCGTTGTCAAAAGCATGATCATTAATTCCTTTGCCTCTTTTTGATAGATACTTTTCGGATAATCAGTTATGAACTGCTGTAATGACTGCATCGCTTCGCCCTGATACCCCAGTTCGGCTGATAGCTTTCCAAACATAAACACAGACACTTCCTTCTGTAAAGAATCTGTGTTGTTGACGGACGCATAAGAAAATGCATTTCGCGCCTTATCTTTCTGATTCGTTTGCAAGTATGCATCGGCTAGTAAATACATCGCAAACTGACTGAGCTTATCCTTACCGGCACTCAATTGCCTGAGTCCGGGAATAGCTTTATCATATTTCTTTAAACGATAGTACGTATCCTGTAATTCAAAATACACATCTCTGCCCACCTTCGTTTGTGCGGCCACGTAAGCTTCCAGATGCGGTAATGCCAAATCGTACTGACGACGATCGTAATATATATGTCCAAGTAATCGTCTGATCTCATTTTTCGATTCCGTACCGGCTTTTTTTAAAGCAGCCTCGCCCTCCCGTATGGCTTTATCAGAACTGCCAGTATTAAAATAAACCGAGGTGAGATAATAAGGTACTTTATTCGCATAATCGGGATGCATGCGAACCTCTTCAAATGCCTGTAAAGCGGTTGCATAATCATTCTCTTCATAGGCGATAAAGCCCAGATAATATCGGGCATCAGCCTGATTCGGATGACCGGCTACCTGGCTGATGGATGAGAGAAGAGGTTTTGCTTCTCCAAACCGTTTAAAATGAAAGAGCGCATATGCTTTCCGGAAGGATGACATACCAATCTGCTCGTTGCTTAATCCTTCTGCACCGGCTCTTTCATCATACTCCAGCGAATTGGTAAAATCTCCTTTTCTGAAATAATAGGCCGCCAGCTGATAACTCAACTGATTTTTACGAATGACCGGATCTTCCTGACGGATGAACTCCTGTGCATTATAGATAACCTGATTCTTATCGGCACGCAACAAACAATCATATAGATAAAACATGCAACTGCGAGCCTCCTCCGTATAGGGAATCGCACTATTGGCATAGCGAGATAAATAGTGTTCCCTGAAATATGGAATAGCCAGATCATATTCTCCCCGATCATAATGATCAAGGCCTCTTTGATAAGGGGTTAAGCGAGTCACTTCAACAGCTGTAAATTGTCCGTAAACACCCGTGACACTAGCTGTTAGCAGACACGATAAAAAGCACAGCAGGAGTTTTCTTCTGTAAACGATAGCATGCCGGTTCATATCGACAAAGTTAACGAGTGAATACATGCGTTGATACATGCAAAGGATTTGTGGATAAAACCAACCATATGATTTAATTTTGTATGAACGTGCAAAAACGGAAAACTGTATATCATCCCCGCATATTTATTGTCGTGTTTTAGTTAAATATATTCCCATGTTTAAAGCTTCCACTCACATAAGAGTTCGTTATGCCGAGACCGACCAGATGAATGTGGTCTATCATGGCAATTATGCCCAGTACTTTGAAGCGTCCCGCGGTGAAGCGATCCGAGGGCTTGGTATTACGTACAAACAAATGGAAGAGGCTGGTGTTATCATGCCGATCGTGGAACTCAACATCAAATACCTGCGGCCCGCTCATTATGATGACCTGCTGACCGTTGTTACCGAATTAAGGGAATGGCCAACCGATCATCGGATCCGTTTTCATCATGAAGTATATAATGAAGCAGGCAAGCTGCTGACAACCGGAACTATTCTTCTGTACTTTTTGAAATCTGCCGATATGTCGAAGACGTTGATGCCGGAAATGTTAAGCGATAAACTGAAAGGGTATTTTAATTAGTAATTAAGAATGAATAATACACTATAACCTACAACCTACAACCAACAACTTAAAATGTCTTCATCTGTTATAACCGCCTCCATCATGACCATCGGCGATGAATTACTCATCGGACAAACCATTGACACTAACAGTGCCTGGATGGCACAGCAGTTAAATGCCATCGGCATCTGGGTCAAAAGAAGAGTAGCGGTGGGTGATGAACGTGCGGAGATATGGCAGGCACTGGATGAAGCGATCGTCTCCTCTGATATCATTCTTATTACGGGCGGCTTAGGTCCCACAGCTGATGATATCACCAAACCTTTACTTGGTGATTATTTCGGCGGAAAGATGATCGTCAATGAAGAAGTACTGGAGCATGTGAAATATATTTTTCAGCATATACTCAAACGTCCGCTGCTGGAAAGGAATCTGAAACAAGCGGAAGTCCCGGATAACTGCAGGGTGCTGATCAATAAAAACGGAACAGCGCCCGGCATGTGGTTTGAAAAAAAGGATTCTTCATCAGAGGCAAAAAAGATCATCATTTCTTTACCCGGTGTTCCGCATGAAATGAAGGGTCTCATGAAGACCTATATCATCCCCGAACTGACTACGCTAACCAATCATCAGGTGATAATCCACCGGACATTATTGACTGCAGGCGCTGGCGAATCCTTTATTGCCGAACATATACAGGCATGGGAAAACAACTTGCCTGAACGTATCAAGCTGGCATATCTTCCTAATTATGGCATGGTACGATTACGGCTGACCGGCAAAGGACAACAAGGATCTGACATAGAAAAGATGGTTGATCATAAATTCATAGAGCTGCAACAATTAGTGAAAGAATGGCTCGTCATTGAATCTGATGAACCGATGGAAAAAGCATTGGGCGATCTCTTAATTCAAAAAAACAAAACCATCGCAACGGCCGAAAGCTGCACCGGAGGTTATCTGGCACATCTGCTGACCAGCATTCCCGGCTCTTCCGCCTATTACAAAGGTTCAGTTATCGCTTATGATAATAAAGTAAAAGAGGAAATACTTCAGGTGCGTAATAATACCCTGAAAGAATACGGAGCAGTCAGCAGCGAAACTGTTCTTGAAATGTTGCAGGGACTTCTTGCAAAAATGGGCACTGATTATGGTATAGCAGTATCCGGCATTATGGGACCGGCAGGTGGCAGCGAGGATAAACCCACCGGAACCGTATGGATCGCTTTTGGCTCTGCTGAAAAGCAGCGGACCATATCTTTTCATTTTCGGTTTGACCGGCAACGAAATATTCAGCTGACGGCTGTACATGGCTTGCTTAACCTGTTTAAGTTTATTCAATCGGAAAGCTGAATAATCACGGCAAATCTTTACATTTGCGCCGTTAACGAATTGCTTCAGCCCGCGGACCTGAATATTGTGTTTTGATTCGTGCCTGTTCCGCCGATGGCTGTTTGCGTCAGCCGATTTAAACCTTATTTTACATACGTTATGGCTATAGTTGATATTGTAATGCCGAAGATGGGAGAAAGTATCATGGAAGCAACCATTCTGAAATGGCATAAACAACCGGGAGATACCATTCAGGCGGATGAAACGCTGTTGGATATTGCTACAGATAAAGTTGACAGCGAAGTTCCCAGTACCGCAGCCGGCGTACTTAAAGAGATTTTATTTAAGGAAAATGATGTCGTTGCCGTTGGAGCTGTCATTGCCCGGGTGGAAAATGAAGCATTGGCTTCATCTAATGTTAGTCCGGCTGCTCCGGCACCTGCTGCTCAGCCGGTTGCTCAGGTTGCACCACCAACTGTCACTGAAGAAATCCCTTATCAGCCGGTAGGCGCTCAGGTTGCACCATCAGGCATTCGATTCTATTCACCGCTGGTGTTGAATATTGCCGCTCAGGAAGGTATTTCAATGGCCGAACTGGAAACTATTCCGGGTACAGGCAATGAAGGGAGAGTGACGAAAAGAGATATTCTCAACCATGTCAGTCAGCGCGGCAAAGGTGTTGCACAGGCACCAACTCCGCAGCGAGAAGCCGTACAGGTTTTACCTGCACAAAAACAACCATCTGCACCGGTCAGTCAGCCCACGTCCTCGCCTGCTGTTTACAGCGGAAATGTGGAGATCATTGAAATGGATCGTATGCGTAAACTGATTGCCGACCACATGGTGAAAAGCAAGCATACGAGTCCGCACGTAACCAGCTTCTCCGAAGCGGATGTAACGAATCTGGTGATGTGGCGAGATAAGGTGAAAAAAGAATTTGAGAAGAGAGAAGGAACGAAAATCACCTTTACTCCATTGATCATAGAAGCCATCGTTCGCTGTATCAAGAAGTATCCGTTAATGAACAGCTCCATTGACGGAGATAAGATCATCGTAAAAAAAGATATCAATATCGGAATGGCTACGGCTCTTCCATCCGGCAATCTGATTGTGCCTGTTATCAAAAATGCCGATCAGCTGAATCTGGCCGGACTTGCCAAACAGGTCAACGGTCTGGCTGATGCGGCACGCAATGGCAAATTAAAAGCCGATGATACGCAGGGTGGAACCTTCACCTTTACCAATGTGGGAACCTTTGGAAGTCTGATGGGTACACCGATCATCAACCAACCACAAGTAGCTATTCTGGCCGTTGGCACCATCAAGAAAAGACCGGTGGTTATTGAAACACCGCATGGCGACAGTATTGCCATCCGCCACATGATGTATATCAGTATGAGTTACGATCACCGCATTGTAGACGGAAGTCTGGGTGCTACTTTCCTTACTGCAGTGGCCAATGAACTGGAAAGATTCAATCCGGATAGGGACGTATAAAGTCAGAAGTTATAGGTTGTAGGTTAACTTTGTTCATTCATGCAAATCCATCAAATCATTCAGGTTCTGGAACAATGGGCGCCGCTTGCCTATCAGGAAGATTATGATAATTGCGGACTGCTTTTGGGGGATCGTTCGATGGCCTGCAGTGGGGTATTGATCAGTCTGGATGTGACGGAAGCTGTTTTGGAGGAAGCCATTACAAGAAAAGCCAACCTGATCGTTGCGCATCATCCGCTTATCTTTCGCGGGATCAAACAAATCACCGGTAAGGATCTTATTGACCGGATACTGATCAAAGCTATCAAACATGATATAGCGATTTACGCTATTCACACCAATCTGGATAATGTGAGCGATGGGGTGAATAAAGCGCTGGCCGAAAAATTAGGTCTTCAAAAAACACAAATCCTTCTTCCGAAAAAAAATCAGCTCAGCAAACTATTCAGTTTTGTACCGACGTCTCATAAAGAAGCTGTTCTTGAAGCCTTGTTCAAGTCCGGAGCCGGACAGATCGGCCAGTATAGTGAATGCAGTTTCAGCGTGGAGGGCAATGGCAGTTTTCTCCCCGGAGAAGGCTCCAATCCCTTTATCGGTACTATCGGCAAGCGACAGATTGAGCCGGAGGATAAAATTGAAGTGATCTTCCCATCCTACCTTTCCAATACAATCATTAAAGCCCTGAATGAAAGCCATCCTTATGAAGAAGTGGCCTATGATATCATTCGATTAGACAATGAATATCAAATGGTTGGATCGGGCATGATCGGTGATTTGTCTGAGCCCGCTGATGAAGCTGATTTTCTGCAGATACTCAAAAAAATTACCGGAACTCCCGTCATTCGTCATTCCCCTTTACTGGGTAAAAAAATCCAAAAAGTCGCTATTTGCGGGGGAGCAGGGGTATTTCTGATTCAAAGAGCCAGACTGATGGGGGCTGACATTTTAGTGACCGCAGATATCAAATATCATGATTTTTTTGAGCCGGATGGGCGCCTGGTCCTTGCCGATATTGGCCACTGGGAAAGTGAACAATTCACCATTGACCTGATATATGCGTTCCTGACCGAAAAATTCCCTACCTTTGCCGTCCTCAAAACTGAGGTTAAAACCAACCCGGTCGGTTACTTTATATAGATATCTTTATAAGTTATCCGGCGGATAAATCAGTATAAAATCAATTTATGGCTGCAACAAAAGAATACTCGGTAGAAGAAAAGCTGAAAGCGCTCATTCATTTACAAAAAATTGAAAGCAAACTGGATGAAATTCAGATTCTCAAAGGAGAGCTTCCCATGGAAGTGAAAGATCTGGAAGATGAGATCGCCGGTTTACATGCCCGTCGTCTTCGTATTGAAGAAGAGATCAACGGCATTCAGGAATTCATTGAAGGCAAAAAAAATGCTATCAAAGAATCACAGGAGCTGTTGAAGAAATATGAAAAGCAAAGTGAGAATGTAAAGAACAACCGGGAATTTGAAGCCATCAATAAAGAAATTGAGAGTCAGGGACTAGATATCAAACTCGCTGAAAAGCATATCAAGGATTCCAATGAGGATCTGCAGGAAAAAAGCTTTCAGCATGAGAACATCAATAAAACTATTGCCGGGAAAGAAAAGAACCTGGAAATCAAAAAAGGCGAGCTGGATAAGATCATCGCCGATAATGAAAAAGAAGAGAAGCATCTGAACAAGGATATTGAAAAAGCCCGCGAGGCAGTGGAAGAAAGATTACTGGCAGGCTATGAGCGTATCCGTAAGAGTTACCGCAACGGACTGGCCGTAGTACCTATCGTACGAGATAGCTGCGGCGGATGTTTTAACAGTATTCCTCCTCAAAGACAAAGCGAAATCAAGCAGCATAAAAAAGTGATCGTGTGTGAAAACTGCGGACGTATTCTGGTGGATGCTGATCTGAATGAGAGCGTTTCCATTTAAGAAAAATTCCTTTATGATAGCGAAAGCATCTGTCCGAAAGGCAGGTGCTTTTTTTAAGTCAAAAATCAAAAGGCAAAAGCCAAAAGTTTTAATTGGTTTTGACCTTTGACTTTTGAGTTTTTCTTTAGATGCTAATTTTATATCTAAAAGCATTGGATTTATTAATATCATTTAGCTTTGAGTAAAATATGCTGAAAGCGCTTTCCATATCAAATTTTGTGATCATTGACCAGATTGAATTGCAATTCAGCAGCGGATTTTCTGCGATTACCGGAGAGACGGGCGCAGGAAAATCCATTTTACTGGATGCCATGTCCTTGCTATTTGGCAAGAGAGCGGAAGTAAGTGTATTGCGCGACAAAGACAAAAAAACAATTGTCGAAGGGATCTTTACAAACAAGCATAATGTTCCGGCAAGTCAATGGTTAAAGGATCAGGAAATAGACATTTCTGATGAGATCATTCTACGAAGAGAGGTAAGCAGTAATGGCAAGAGTCGTGCTTTTATCAACGATACGCCGGTGAGTCTGCAGCAATTAAAATATTTAAGCAGCTTGCTGATTGATGTACATCAGCAATTCGATACCCATGAAATTGGCAGCAGTGATTTTCAGCGAGAGGTACTGGATGCAGTGGCGAACAGCTCAACAGAAGCGAATACTTTCCATCAAAAATACATTTCCTATTCAGCTCAGCTTGAGGACAAAAATAAAATAGCAGACAAACTGAAAGAGCTGCGCGAGACATCCTCCTACAAGCAATTTCTATTAGAAGAATTGTCCGATGCACAGTTGCGGTCCGGAGAAGATGTACATCTCGAGCAGCAATGGGCCATGATGAAAGAGGCGGATACAGTATCAGGAGTACTGAATGAAAGCCAGCAACTATTGAACGAAGGCAACACTCCTCTTCTGCTTCAGTTAAAGAAGATCAGCACCAAACTATCTGCCTTCCATCATCTGCATCCAAAGTTTAAAGAGACATCCGATCGATTGCATACGGTCTGGATTGAGCTGGATGATATTGCGGGTGAGATTGATAATTTAAAAGATCTGGTGGATCATAATGAAGAAGCGAAAATGAAGGTTCAGCAGCGACTGGAGTTGTTGTATCGCCTGATGAAAAAGCATCAGGTCAATACACTGGACGCTTTACTTGAAGTGAAAGAGGAATTATTGAAGTATGATCAGATGATGATAGATTTGGAAGAAGAGTTAAAGCGTAAAGAAAAAGAAATTGATGTACTCATAAAAGAACTGGAAGCCGATGCAAAGACCCTGCATCAAAAAAGAAAAAAGGAAGCACCGGTGCTGCAGGAAAAAGTGAATCGTATCCTTCGTGATATTGGTATGCCCACTGCAAGGATAAAAATTGACGTAAAAAGTACTGCATTAAATGCCTACGGTTCTGATCATATTGCGTTTCTTTTCAATGCCAATGTGCCGACCGGCATTAAAGATGACGCCGTCCAATTTGAACCGCTTGACAAAGTAGCCAGTGGTGGTGAGCTGAGTCGTTTAATGCTGAGTGTGCAATCACTGGTTGCAGAAAAAATACAATTACCTACTTTAATATTTGACGAAATTGATAGTGGCATCAGCGGTGAGGCAGCTATACAGGTTAGTCGTCTGCTTACTGAAATTTCCAGACACCATCAGGTAATCGCTATTACCCATCTGCCCCAGGTTGCCGCCAAGGCAACAGCGCATTTCTTTGTCTCAAAAAAAGAAAAGCAGAGCGCCATCGTTGCAGATATCAGACTTCTCCATAATGATGAACGAGTCGATGTTCTTGCCTCCATGCTGGGCGGAAAAGAATCATCCGAAGCTTCCAAAAAAACAGCGAAGGAGTTGATGGGAGACCGATATAATTAGTAATTAGTAATTAGCAATTAATAATTAGTAATTAGTAATGAAGAATTAATAATTGATCCCATGAAAAAATGTTCTTACATTTTTGCCATACACGTTTTATTATGCATAAACAGCTTTGGTCAGCAATGGGTAGATCGGATATATACCTATGATAGCCTTTTAAATGTTACGTACGGAACAGCCACTAATTTTCTGGGAGGCACGGACATCCTGGATATGGATATTTTTTTACCGGTTTGTTCACCGGCCACGCAGTCCACCAGACGGCCTCTGCTTATATGGATTCACGGAGGCTCATTCCTGGAAGGCAGCAAAAATGATGCAAGCATTCAATCACTGTGTAAAAAATTTGCTCAACGAGGCTATGTAACTGCCAGTATCAGCTACCGACTTGGTTTTATTTCGGACGATAACAGTTGGGCATGTAATTATCCCAACTATGCCTGTGTCTTTGCAGGTGATAGCGCAGAATGGGTAAGGTCCATGTACCGCGGTATTCAGGATGGAAAAGGAGCCCTTCGATACCTGATCAATCGGCACGAACAATTTAAAATTGATACAGCCAATGTATTTGTTGCCGGTGAAAGCGCTGGCGCTTTTCTGGCTTTAGGGATTGCCCTGATGGATACCCCTGATGAAAAGCCGAAAGAGACCTTCGCCACAAGTAGTCTTCCTTTACCCAATCAGGGTACCCGTGAATGCTCGTATAATAAAGGAAAAATTTTTGAAGGCACTCAAATTCCTCGTCCTGATCTCGGTAGCATTGAGGGCGATATTGAGCCTACCAATATCCAGTATACCATCAAAGGAATCGGTAATATTTTCGGAGGCATGACCTCTGATCTCTTAAAAAATTTACCGGCCGCGAAAAATAAGCCGGCGATCTATTCCTTTCATCAGCCATGCGATATTATTGTCCCCATAGATTCAGCAAACATTTACTGGGGGCTCAGCTGGTGTTTTACCAATGGATATGGCTGTAATGCCATTGCCAATACGAATGTAAAAATCTATGGAGCCCGTGCTTTTACAGGCTGGAATACCACTAACGGATACGGATACCCGACAAAAAATGAGTTTACAACGACAACATTCCCATTTAGTTATTTGTTGGGACAGGGTAGCTGCGTCGATCAGCTATTCACACCCTGTCATGCTTATGACAATCCAATCCTCCGGGAAAATAATTTAGCCTCCTATTTTGCGGGATTGGTCAGTACCTCACCGGTTTGTATTGGAGAAACAACCTCTGTTACCAACTTGAATATCCCTCATTTTTCCATGTATCCCAATCCGTCGGAGAAGATGCTGCATATCGTACCGGCAAACGGGCTCAGTGATCCAATCTGCTCCTACGAAATTATTGATCTGAACGGGAAAGTAGTACTGTCGGATATCCGGCAACAGCATCATGCTCCGTTTACCATTTCGTTAGATGCTATTTCTTCGAAAGGACTCTTTTTTATCAAACTCACCACCCGAAAAGAGCAAATTCATATTCAAAAATTCATCAAATACTGATTGGCAATTTATTGCGCATTATACCTAGGGATAGGATGAATGAATTCGTATTAAAAAAATATAGATATATATTTTTGTTGATTAAACCATGAATTAAGGTCGATTAAAATCAAATTTTTTACTATATTATCAGATATTTTTCATAAATTAGAATGACTTCGACGAATATTTTAAATGTATACAGGATAATGAATGGTGCGGATCTGATAAAAAATTACTCTTCTTATTCCGGTTTTTGGGATGAAATGCAAGGAACTGATGGTTTGAGGCTACCCTACTCTGCATTGCTGGATGTAATGTCTCGTTTGCAGCTATCTGATCTCCACGACAAAGAAGCCCTGGCCAATAAACTGTTCATCAATCAGGGAATCACGTTTACCGTTTATTCCGATAATAAAGGCATTGAACGAATCTTTCCTTTCGATATTCTCCCGCGTATAATCACAGGAAGCGAATGGAAATCCGTTGAGGAAGGAATCAAACAACGACTCAAAGCTCTCAACCTTTTTTTGAATGATATCTATCACGAACAACATATTATCCGCGATGGTATCATTCCGGCTGCATTGATTGCCACCTGTGCGGGATATAATCGAGAAGTAAAAGATATCAAAGTCCCCCACTCTATTTATGTGCACATATCAGGCATTGATTTGATACGAGGAGATCAGGGACAATTCTATGTGCTGGAAGATAATCTGCGCACGCCTTCCGGCGTATCGTATATGCTGGAGAACAGAGAAGTCACCAAACGGCTTTTCCCAGATATTCTCGGTCGCAATAAAGTGAGGATGGTCAACAATTATCCATTGTTGCTGCATAATATTCTTTTGTCTCTTTCTCCTCGGCCCGTTTCTAATCCAACCGTTGTATTACTCACGCCTGGAATTTATAACTCTGCCTATTATGAACATACTTTTCTGGCTCGATCAATGGGTATTCCATTGGTAGAAGGAAGAGACCTCTATGTGGACAATCATAAAGTATTTATGAAAACAACCAGAGGTCCGCAGCAGGTGGATGTGATCTATCGTCGTATTGATGATGAATTCATTGATCCGTTAGTATTTCGTCCGGATAGCGTGCTGGGTATTCCGGGCATGATGAGTGCTTACAGAAAAGGACATGTTGCCCTGATCAATGCGGTAGGTAATGGAGTGGCGGATGATAAAGCGGTATATGCTTACGTGCCGGCTATGATTCGTTATTATCTCAATGAAGAACCCATCCTTCCCAATGTTCCTACATATCAGCTGGGAAATGAAGAAGAAAAAGTCCATGTATATCGTCATATAGAGAATATGGTCATCAAACGCACCAGTCAGTCGGGCGGATACGGTATGCTGATGGGTAATAAAGCAAGTGAAAAAGAGATCGAGGATTTCAAAAAAGAGATCGAAAAGAACCCGAGAGATTTTATTGCACAACCACGCATCAACTTATCGACCGTTCCTTGTCTGATCAACGATCAGTTTGTACCTCGACATGTGGATCTTCGTCCCTACGCACTGTATGGCCCATCAGGCATACAGATTGTTCCGGGCGGACTAACGCGCGTGGCATTAAGAGAAGGTTCACTGGTTGTCAACTCTTCACAGGGCGGGGGCAGTAAAGATACCTGGGTAATCGATGAATAATCATTAATCATGAATAAGAAATGATATGCTGAGTAGAATTGCGGATGCACTTTTTTGGCTGAACCGGTACATGGAACGAAGTGAAGGAATGCTGCGTACCATTCATACACACTATATTCTCTCTTTCGATAAAGATGAAAGCGATCAGCATTTCTGGAAACCCTTACTGGAATTATTTACGCATATTCCTCAAGACAAGATGGAATCTGTTTCAGCCAATACACAGGAAGCACTTCGCTATTTAGTGTATGATCCGCAGAACATCAATTCCATCAAACAAATCATCGGCAAAGCAAGGGAAAATGCTCGAGGGATTCAGGATCATATCACCAAAGAAGTATGGGAACATGTCAATCGCCTCTATCATCGTTTGCAGGAACCGATGTTTGAACATGAACTCAAAAGCGTGGATGCAGTGCCATTAATGGATGATTTACTGAGCCGTACCATTTTATATGTTGGCATCAGTGATACTACCATGCCCCGCGGTATGGGCTGGAGTTTTATGAACCTTGGTCGCTTTACAGAAAGATGTCTTCTCACAGTACAGCTCACCATGAAAGAATTTGAAAAAATTGATTACGACATCCAACTGGAAAGAGATATACTCTACTGGCGTCATTTATTATTGAATCTTTCCGGCTACGAGCATCATCTCAAAACATATCGAAGTGCCAATACTAATTTTAATATTGTGGATCAGACCATCCTTGATAAAAATTTTCCCCGATCGATCAAATATGCCCTCAACCGGATGGAACGATATTTAAATGATGTGGTGCAAAGTGATGCATCTCCCACTCCATCTGTACAGCAACTCTATCTGGAATTCAGCCGTTTCAACAGTCAGATACAATATGCCGACATACAGTATATCCAGCAACTGGGTTTGAAAAATTTCATGCAGATGATTCAAGCCAATCTATATCAGTTCACCAATCGTTTAGGACAATTATTTTTTTCGTACACCTAATTTTGCGGCATTCAACTATGGCGATTTTCAGCATTCATCACATTACCCGATACGAATACAGTCAACCCGTTAAGGAAAGTCTGAATCAAATCAAAATTCATCCGCTGATCTGTCCGACGCAGGAAATTCTGCAGCATGATGTTATCATCAGCCATCAGCCTGAATTACATCTGTATACAGATTACTGGGGAAACCGTACCGGCATCTTTACCATCACCGAGCCGCATAAATCACTGAGTATAGAAAGCAAGCTGATCGTAAGAACGATTGAGCAGCCTGAACCAAACACGACAAACATTTCCGTTTTCAATCCCATCATCCCCGGCAATGATTTGCTTTTAACCGAACTCTCACTGCCCGAACAAATCAGCCGACAATCGGAAATTATTGACATTGCAGAAGACATCAAGGAACAGCGTGAAAATTATATTGATATCATTCACGCAAGTAATGAGTACATCTACCGAAATTTTCAGTATATCAAAGGAATCACTGATTATGAAACCACCGTAGATGAAATACTCGAACATAAGAGTGGTGTCTGTCAGGATTTCGCGCACGTACTCTTACAAATTCTTCGCACCTTACGTATACCCTGTAAATATGTGAGCGGTTATATCTGTCCGAATAAAAACGGTATGCGCGGTGAAGGCGCCACACACGCATGGGTGGAAGTGTGGATTCCCGGCTATGGCTGGGCAGGCATTGATCCTACCAATAATGTTTGGGTAAAAGATACACATGTGAAATTATCCACCGGAAGAAATTTTTATGATTGCTCACCTGCAAAAGGTACGTTTAAAGGTATCGCCAAACAGCAGCTTAGCGTATATGTTTCCGTTGGTTATGAAGACGGACATATATTTGAAGAGATGAATGATGTGGGCATGGAGATCAACATCATAGAATCATTACCTGCCCAAGAAGAAATCTTTATTCCCGGACTTGATCAGCAGATGCAGCAGTAGATGCCCCTACGGGGAGTTGTCATGGTATCGCGTTGTCATGGTATCGCGTTGTCATGGTATCGCGTTGTCTTGGTACCATGACAACCTGACCACAATTAGCAATCTCCCTGAATATATTCATATAATCAACGTAAGGCGGTCTTATACTTTTACGCTTTGTAATCGGATATTATTTTTTTCATAAAACCAAAGCGTATGTATCATTCATTTCAAAACAAGTACTCATTCAATATATTGAGTCTTGCATTCATCACTTCATTTATTTTCATTTTAACGACACCTGTATTTTCACAATTGGCACCGGTAACACCACCGACCGGAGGATTTCGTATAGATGGCAATCTGATTGCGGGTACACCCACCACAGGTGAAGGCGACTGGGTAGCGGGTTCCAGCGGTGGATATGTATTTTATAATACAGGCGTAGCTGTGAATCCTACGCATTCTAAACTAACCCGCGATTCTTATCATAGTACAGGCGATGATGTTTTTTCCGGATCTTCATTTGCTCAGAATCCGAATGCCTGGAAATGGGCTAATGCCAGTGCAGCGAATAAAACAGATATCAGCAATGGGATGTATCATATTGCGAGTGATGGTATGCAGAAATGGGTAATCATGGGTGGTGACAGAGAAGCGAATACCGGAACGAGTTATATTGATTTTGAATTTTATCAGGGATACCTCACGAAAAATAACAATAATAGCTTCTCCTCTCTGTCAGCCGACAGTACATCACTTGTAGCTACCGGCGGAAGAACCGTCGGTGACTTTGTATTATCGATGGAATATACCAACGGTGGTGCTATTGCCACCGTGCATTATTATCGATGGGAACTTTCCGGCGGAACCTATCGTTATGTAGAATACAGTATTCCCACCGGAACAAGTGGTCCGAATGCATTTGGTGCAAGTAATACAACAACAATCAGCACACCCTTGGGAGCATTTGGCTTGAGCAATTATGCACCTTATTTGTTTGTAGAAGCAGCCGTCAATGTAGATGCGATCCTCAGCGCCATCAATCCATGTTCACAGATCAGCATAAAAACCGTATTCATCAAAACAAAAGCATCCGATTCATACAATGCTGCCTTAAAAGATTTTATTGCTCCTATCCCGGTCAATTTTGTATTTGGTCATGAGTCGTTCAGTTATCCGGAAGGGCCATTCTATAATTGCGGAACACTCACCCCTACCTTTACAGGAACAGGCACCTTCAGTGCAAGTCCTACAGGATTATCACTCAACTCAACAACCGGTGTGATTGATTTATCAGCCAGCACACCGGGCACCTATACGATAACCTATACCTATAATGCCGGAGGAGGTTGTACGATGCCGGCAGAAGCAACCGTGACTATTCTACCATTACCCGCTCCGGACAAAGTGAGTAATCAGATTTTATGTAGCGGATCACCTTCATCAGCAATTAGCTTCAGCAGTGCACTGACTCCCGTAAGTTTCAGCTGGGTCAATGATCAGACTTCTATTGGACTTGCTGCGAGCGGCACGGGAAATATTTCATCATTTACTGCCATAAATAATAGTACATCATCGGTAACTGCAACCATTACTTATACACCCAATTACACAACGAATGGTGCATCCTGTGCAGGACCTTCGGATTATTTCACCATTAGAGTCAATCCACTACCTGAAGCTGCGCAGGTGCGTATCGATGAGCCAAGTATTTGCGGCCCATCAACAGGTACTATTACGGTTACTTCACCCGTAGGCAGCGGATATTTATACAAAAATAACGGCGGGGAATGGCAGACCGATTCCGTATTTGCAGGCATAGCAGCCGGTTCTGGTTATCATATACTGGTCAAGGATGGTAATGGATGTATCTCTGGTGATGATGCAGAATGTGCAACAGCCACCACCTCGAATCGTGAAGTCAATAAAACAGAAAAACAACAACCTGCAACCGTCAGAAAAGAAGTCAGCACCTTCACCGTGAAAGAAAGTAAAAATATAAGCATAAAAGTATATCCCAATCCGTTTCAGTCGAGGGTACAATTTGAAGTGAATGTGGATGAAGCGGGGTACGGTTCACTTGAAATATATAACATGATGGGGCAAAAGATCAAAACCATCTATGCCGGACAACTTAACAAAGGCTTGCAGTATTTCTCGACCATTGTTCCTGCCGGAACACATCAGTTGGTTTATATCCTACGGACAGGTGAACAAAAAGTCAGTGGTACGGTAATCAGAGAATAACCGAGGATTTTAAAAACAAATCATCATAGCCAGGGGTCTAAAGCTTCTGGCTATGATATTGTAAACCCTTTTGTAATATTATACAGTTCATACCACTCCTGATGTTCGAGTTCGAAGCTGAAACCAGCAGCAATATTTTTAATACGACCTTCATTGGTTGTTCCGATGAGTGGCAGTGCACCAAGCTTTACCAGCCATGCGATCGCTACTGATTCGAAGTGTGTATTGTATTTGGCAGCGAGTTGCTCGAGTTTATCTCTTACCTGTAAAGGCACTTTTTCATTGCTTTCTGCAATCTTTCCTTCAGCCAGTGGTGCCGTTGCGAGCGGACGCATGTATTTCTGTTTGATATAATCGACCTGTCCGTTATCCAGTGCGGATGTATTCAGCAAATTCAGCTCAATATGATTGGTAACAATCGGTGTACGTAAATAAGAACTTAACAACTGATGCTGAAAGACTGAAAAATTAACCACACCGATATTCTTCGCTTTCCCGGAAGACTTAATCTGCTCGAGTGTACGCGCTGTTTCCTCCAAATCAGAAATAGCATCCAGATGATTTACGAGAAACACATCCACATAGTCGGTCTGTAAGTTTCGCAAGGACTGTTCCAGACTTGCCAATAAATGCTTTCCGGAACTATTATAATGCGGCACTTTGATCTCCGGTCTGAGATAATGGGGCACTAAATATCCCGCTTTGGTAAATAGTACGATATCTTCTCTTTTGATATTATTCGACTTAATAACCTTACCAAAGAGTTCTTCGCAATGATACCCTCCGTACATATCTGCGTGATCAAAAGTATTGATACCCAGACTCAGGCATAAATGCAAAATGGATTCCATTTGTGATTGAGACAGATCATCATGCTGCCATCGGTAAAAGCCATAGATGGCTGGGGATACTTTCGGACCGGAATCGCTGAGATAGATTTTATTCATTGATAAATAATAAAACAGGTCAGATAATAAAAAAGCAACTTACATAAATATCAAGACAAATCTACTATTTTTATTAGTCTACCTGTTTGGTATATTTAATAAATGTACAAGTTTATTTAAGATTTTTCAATTAATTTGACAGGCATATGAATACCGAATTTCAAAAAATCATCATCTTCCGCAGATCAAACAGAAAATTTAACCCTGATGTTGAGGTGCCTGATGAAATTATTCGCACCAGTCTGGAAAGAGCCATTCTTTCACCCAACAGCAGCAATATGCAATTGTGGGAGTTTTACTGGATAAAATCTGAAGAAGCATTGAAGGCAATGGTACCGCTCTGTCTTGGTCAGCAGGCCGCTACAACAGCGAAGCAGATGGTGGTTTTTGTCACAAGAAAAGATAAATGGCGTGAAAGAGCAAAATGGAATCTCGACCGAATCAAAGAAAACATACAGGGCCAACCTATAAAAATTCAAAAGAAAGCACTCCGGTATTATAGTACCATCATGCCCTTATTATACAGAAGCGATCTTTTAGGCATCAGCACTCTTGTACGCAAGTGCATTAGTTTTTATATGGGATGGAGAAAACCTTTTTACAGAGCAGGTGGCAAATCTGAACAACGCATTACGGTGCACAAGTCCTGTGCGCTGGCTGCACAAACCTTTATGTTATCTGTAGCCGCAGAAGGATTTCATTCCTGTCCCATGGAAGGCTTCGACGAAAAACGCGTTAAAAAATTCTTAGGTTTACCTCATGGTGCAGAGATCAATATGATCATTTCCGTTGGCCTTGGAACAGAAGCCGGCATCTGGGGCAAACGATACAGAGTTCCTTATGATGAGGTTGTTTTTGTTAGGTAGGAGATCTTGCCTTATTTATACTTACTATAAAAAATAATTCTTGATCACCCAGCCAATCAAAGCCGCGGCCACAATGATATGGATCTCGTTTACTTTTTTAAAATTTAATAATACTGCGCCGGATACGAGTGCAATGACTAAAGTCGGAATGTCTACTATAGATCTTAACGCGATAACGATGACTGCTCCGGTCAAAGCACCTACCACTGCCGACGTAATCCCCTCTACAAAAGCTTTGATACTTTTATTCTTTGATATTTTTCTGAAGTAAGGTGCCGGAATAATGGTCAGTAAATAACAAGGTAAAAAAGTGGCGAGGGCTGCTACACAGGCTCCTTTGATTCCGGCTACCAGATAACCGATGAAACCAACGGTAATAACTACAGGACCGGGTGTGATCATGGCTACCGCAACGGCATCAATGAATTGCTGCTCACTCAGCCATTTATATTCATTCACTACACCGCTGTGGAGAAACGGAACTATCGCCAGTCCGCTGCCAAAAACAAACGCACCTGCCTTGGTGAAAAACCAGGCAATCTGAGAGAGTTTGCTCCATTGAATACTCATCAAACTAAAAATAGGAATCAGCGCCACTGAAGATGCATTTGGTTTTTTAATCCATGATGGTGGAGCTTTAATAAGCATGTAAATAAAACCAAGCGTAATAAATAGCAGTACTTCTTCATTTTGTGTGATGACCGTTAGTGTAGCAGTAATAATGTAAAACAACCATAGCAGCCAGTTTGATTTTATGGAAGTGATATCAAACCTGCTCACAGATTTGATGGTGAGCTTATAGGCACTGATAGCAATAATGCCGATCACGGCAGCACCCACCCCGTAAAATATGGACTGCATCCAGGGAAGTCCGCCGTAAATGGTATAAGCGATGCCTAATAAAACCACCATGATAAATGAAGGAAGTACAAATGCGAGTCCGCTGAGTGTGGCGCCCAGCACGCCGTGATGCACATAACCGAGATAAATACCCAGCTGTGCGGCTAATGGACCGGGCGCAAGTTGTGCCAGCGCCAGTCCTTCTTTATATTCTTCTTCCGATATCCATTTGCGATCTTCAACGAGATCGCGGTGCATATAACCCACCAAAGCAACGGGACCTCCAAAACCGGTGGTGCCCAGTTTTAGAAAATATTTTACGAGATCGGTTAATGAATAGGATGCCATGAGAAAAAGATTTTAATAATAATCACCTCCCCCTTCACCCCCTCAATGAGGGGGATACGTTCTAAAAGAATTCATCGACACCATGATAACACGACACCTCGACACCACGACAATTTTTTTGTTTTTGACTTTTGCCTTTTGACTTAAAATAAGAGGCATCCCGTTCATTGCCGGGACACCTCTTTGTTTTAGGGTACGCTCTCTTACTATTGCTTACCTTATTATGCTTATAAACCAAAAACTCCATTTGCTATTGTATACCATATCTCAGTGTTATTCCATAGGTTAGTGGATCGCCTAAAACAGCGCCATATTGTCCGGTATTACCTCCGGCAGGAAGTAACTGCTCGAAATAATTGGTATTGGTCAGGTTTCTGCTCCAAAGAAAAGCAGAGAAACCATTGGTTGAACGGAAACCCAAACGTGCATTCACGATCGTATATGCGGGAATGTTCAGGAAGGCAGACGGAGTCGGACTGGATGAAAATTCTGAACGATAGGCCGCTTCCCCTCCGATAAAGAATTTACCCTTCTTCTGAAAAAATTCAGCAGGCACAGCGTATTCGCCACCTAATGAACCGGCCCACTCAGAAATACCGGGCAAACGACCTCCTGAAATATCTTTAAAAGATTTCGACTGACCCGTTTCTTCAAGTGGAAGCGGAGCATTCGTAAATTTCACATACTTACCATCTGTATAAGTCAACGCACCAAAAAATGAAAAGGCATTATTTAATCGGTAATTCGCATCCACTTCTACCCCTTTCACATTCACTGCTTCGGCATTGGCTATATATCCTCTGTTTACATTCAGCTGAGGAGACTGAACATTGGTCTGATAATCCTTAATATCTGTATTGTGATAGACAATATTCAGAGTAAGTTTATCGGTCGGATTCGACTTGATACCAAATTCATAGTGCGTCACGTATTCAGGTTTGATAACAGCCAGCGTCAGATCAGGATCTGTATTCGTTGAGCTTACTGTAGGTAAGCCGGCCACATTCACACCAATTGGTTTAAAACTGGTAGAGTACGTAGCAAAAGCATTGATCTTTTGATTCGGTCGGTAAGCAACGGTCAACTGATAGGTAAAATTATTTTCTTCTGCATTCGCTGTATAAAACTGATTTCTGTACACCTGATTTTTTAAACCCTGCAAACTGGCTTTTTGTGAAGAAGTAAAACCTGTTACAGTTGCTGTGTCCAGTCCTCCGAAAGCTCTTCTGTCAAAAAACACATCTTTTCTGTCGTAGTTAAACCGAATACCGGGTAATACATGGAATCCATCAAATATTTCCCAGTCGATATTGGCAAAAGCCGCCGCACTTTGTGATTTGATCGATGAATTGGTTCTTACACCAAGGCCATCTAATAAACCGGGTGTTGCCCACAAGGTATTACGGCCTCCGCTTGATGTGGCTGTTTGTGAAAAACGCCACTGATCTTTACCGGCCTGTTCCAGTCCGTTGGTCGTTACTTCTTGATCAATATAATACAAGCCCACTACCCCACTAAGTCGAGATGTAAATTCACCGGCATAACGGATTTCCTGCGACCAGTTCGTATGTCTGGATTTGTTAGCTGATTTAACCAAGGCCTGTAAGCCAGTAAAATCTCTGTCGTTCGAAGGATCCCAGTCCCAGTAGCGCCATGATGTAGTGGCCGTCAGTTTGCCGGGTCCGATCTTCTGATCAATATTCAATGAACCACCACCCAGATCATTTCCGGAATTCCAGGGAACATCATGATCGATTACCCGATCAAACGGATTACGTGAAGGCAAACTGTAATTCAAATCTTTGGCAATAGAATCAAACTGACGAAAGCCTTGTCGTTGAGTGGTTACTACACCGGCCACAACCTGAGCATAGCCATCCGGACGTTGATTATTAAAGTCACCGGCTAATGTGATCGTTGTATTCTCAAATGGCTTATACAGTAACTGACCGCGAACGCCGATATTGTTCAATTCATTGGTATACTGTCCTCTTACCACATTATAGATTGTTCCATTACGATTGGTTCCGGAGAAAGAAATACGGCCAGCGATTTTTTTGGTCAAAGCTCCTGTAACGGAAGCTTTTGCCTGTACAAACGCATAGTTACCATAACTCACTTCAAAATTGGCACCAGGCTTAAATGAAGGCTTGCGTGTAGTAATATTGAATGAACCGGATGTCGTATTCTTTCCAAAAAGGGTTCCCTGTGGTCCACGCAGAACTTCGATCTGTTCAATGTCTATGAAATCCAAGGTAGCAGCAGCCGGACGAGCAAAATAAACACCATCTACATAAAAACCAACGCCAGGATCCAATCCATCATTCGTTAAACCAAACGGAGATCCCATACCCCGGATATTAATCCCGGTATTGCGCGGATTGGATGAGTATAATTGAACAGAGGGAACAATCTCTTTCAAACGGTTAACATTAAACGCTCCCGCATCATCTACCTGTGCACCGGAAACTACTGAGATAGCAATCGGTACATCCTGTGCTACTTCCGTACGACGACGGGATGTGATCACAACTTCTTTCAGTTGATCATTCAGTCCAAGCGTGATCGCATAAACCGTATCGGCCAATGATTCAATTCGCTGATTGAACGTTTGATAACCGGCTGCTGTAATTTGTAATACAGCCGGTAATTTTTCAGGAAGCTTAATAGAAAACGTACCGGAAGCATCGGCTGCAACCGTTGTTTTGGTTCCTCTTACATGAATGGTAGCCGCTTCAATGGCCTGACCTTTTTCATTTTTCACCTGCCCTTTGAGAATTTGCTGGGCAGTTACCTGCAGGGATACGATAAAAATTAACACCCCTGTCATCATTAGATTTTTTCTCATGTGTAATTTTTTACTGGTTTTAAATGGTCACATGTAATGCCCTTTATAGTCAATCTTATTTCGGAATAAAATTTCAATTAGGACATTTCATTTTCTTTTCTGAATTTATGTGGTTGATTAATTCACTTGTTTTTGTCTATTGTTTTAATAGACTATATACCCATTAAAAAACTCCGGTTTAGCGGAGGCAATAGAATATATTTGTCTATCTTTTTAATAGACTTATAGCCCCTATAAAAACTCCGTTGCTGGCGGAGTCATACCGGGATTATCCCAAAAGAACTTTAGAAAGATTACCGATAAAAAACACCGATTGTAGTTCTTTCCGGGTGCAAATCTAGGAGAAAAATTATAATCCTATTATTTTGGTAGACTTTTTTTAAAAAATATTTTTAACGTATAGTCAGTCTTCGTTTCCTCCCCCTAAGTCCCCCTCTTTTATGTTCATCAAATTCATCCTATATTGCATCATGCTTGCAGCCAGAATTTCTAACATCCATCTTCTGCCCTATTTCCTGAATCTGATCGCAGCAGGAGAAGGGAGCCTGCCCGACTACTAATGACAGCTTTCTAATCGATTACTGACCCTGACCATTTTTTCACTTAAAAGTTATTTTATGTCGCATCAATATTATGTTGAGAACGAATTAGGCAACCTTAAAAAAGTACTGATCCATAGTCCGGATGGAGGAATCGGAAAGATCATCCCCGGCTCCTTTGCCGATAATCTGTACGATGATATTGTGCATCTGCAAAGCATGCAGAAAGAATACAATCATTATGTAAAGCTGCTGCTCTATTTTCTTGACAAAGAAAAAATTGATTATATCAAATCCTATCAGCAAGAAGCGGAAGAAGATAAAAAGGGCTGGTGCTTTATTCCTGGAAAAGAGGAATATTTCAATAGTGAATACGTACTTGAAACGCAACAGCTGCTTGCAGAGATCATCAAACATGAAGACATCAAACTTCGCCTCATCTCTGCTATTTGTTCTTATGAAGAATCGAGTTATGCTACCCAGCAGCAACTGGAACAGATCAAAGATGCTTCGCTGCTCGCCAAAATTTTCATCACCGGTATTCTTCCCGGTGAAGCCAATCAAAGCGGAGAAGATCAGTATATCTTCCCTCCTATTCCCAACTTTATATTTACCCGTGATATTGGTATTATGGTGAAGGATCATCTGCTCTTAAGCCGTATGGCAACCGGTGCCCGAAGAAGAGAATCCTTGCTCACGAAATATTTATCGCTCTATTATTTCTTTAAAGATCAGCCGCATAAAGTCATCGAGATCATTGAGGAAAGCGACTTCTTTTTATATGAAGAGGAGGAAAGAAAACACCGCATCATTACGATTGAAGGTGGAGATGTGATGATGATCCATCCCAAACATTTTGTGATTGGTTGCAGTATCCGTACCTCGCCCAGTGCCATCAATGAGATTATTCATACATTTTTCAGTAAACCGGAACTGGGTATCGAAAAAATATCTGTCGTAAAAATTCCGAAGAATCGTGCACAAATGCATATTGATACCATCTTCACGCAAGTCAAAAAGAATGTCTGGGTATTGTATGGTCGCTTCTCCGAAAAAGTACTAACCGCCGAACATATCAGTCGTCATACCTATATCAACAAACTCTCTCATCTGGCCAGACCGTTGGAAATGGAGCAGGTAGAGATCATGCAGTTTCATAAACCGGTCAGCGAAGTCTACATCAAAACAAAAGATTACAGTGTAAAAACACAACTGCCCGGCATTGAATCTTTACTCCGACAAATCAGTGTGGAAGATTTTGGTGTGAAACCGGAGGATGTAAAGATCATCTATAGTGGCGGCAATGTATTTCCTCATGATGAACGGGAACAATGGACCGATAGTTGTAATGTGGTGGCCTTAAAGGAAGGAGTCGTGATTGGCTACGACCGCAATGATAAAACAGCGGACGCCTTTAAAGATGCCGGCTTTGATGTGCTCACCACGCGACAGGCCTTTGATCTTTTTGACAAAGGACTTGATCCGCAAAAAATGGAGAATACACTGATCTTGTTACCCTCTGCTGAATTATCAAGAGCAAGAGGAGGAAGTCATTGTATGAGTATGCCGTTGTTAAGAGAGAAAATAAGTTGATAGTTATTGGTTAATAGTTATTAGATCACATACAACTAAAAACCAACAACCAATAACCAACAACTTACAACCTCTTATTCATAATAATTAATTCTTCAAAAGAATGCTTCATAAACAAACAACATCTCATTTACTAATGATCCGTCCGGTGGCTTTTGATTTCAATGCCGAGACGGCAGTGAACAATGCGTTTCAGCAAGTGGGAAGTAATCAGGACGCGCAGATCAAAGCAGAAAAAGAATTTGATGATTTTGTCAATAAACTTCGCGCTGCCGGAGTGGATGTTACCGTTATACAGGATACACCTGAACCTCGCACACCCGACAGCATCTTTCCCAATAACTGGATTAGTTTTCATGATGACGGAATGATTATTCTGTATCCCATGTTTGCCGTGAATCGCAGAGCAGAAAGAAAACCACATGTCATTGATGAACTGAAGAAAAAATTTATTATAAATAACACCATTGATCTGACAGCATTTGAAAACAAAAATTTATTTCTGGAAGGAACAGGCAGTATGGTACTCGATCGGGTGAATCAAATCTCATATGCCTGTATTTCTCCTCGGACTGATTTATCGGTTTTAAACGAATGGTGTCAAAAAACAAATTACACCCCCTGTTCCTTTCGGTCGGTTGATAAGAACGGAGGCGAGATCTATCACACCAATGTGATGATGTGTGTAGCCGACAAATATGTAGTGATATGTCTGGACTCAATTCCGGATACCGAAGAGAAAAATAAGGTTATTCAACAAATCAATCAAAGCGGAAAAGAGACCATCTCCATCACGCTTGAACAGATGAATCAGTTTGCCGGCAATATGCTGCAGGTAGAAAACAAAGAAGGGGGAAAATATTTAGTGATGAGTTCACGAGCTTATCATTCGCTGACACCCGAACAGATCGATAAGATCAATACATACAATGAAATCATTCACAGCGATCTGAATACGATTGAAACCAATGGTGGCGGCAGTGCACGTTGTATGATGGCGGAAATTTTCCTCAAGGAAAAGTTGTAGGTTGTATGTTGCTGGTTATTGGTTAACTTCTAACTAACAACCAACAACCAGTAACTTTTTCTACTTGATTATCACCATCGACGTATAACTTACATTCTCTCCGGAGAATTTAATCACGTACGTACCCGGTTTGAGTGATTTAGAAAGCTCCATATTCTGTGTAAGGCTTCCTCCGGCATGATCGATCAATCGGGTGAAAGCACGTACACCAATCATATCAGTCAGTTCAATGGTATACGTACCGCGAGGCAGAGATCCTGCTTCAATATTGAATCGGCCATTGGCTTGTACAGGATTCGGATAAATATTTAATCCGCGGTTGCCATTTTCAGGAACTACTTTCACAATAGAACTATACTGAAACTTTCCGTCATTATCCACGGCTTTGATGCGATAGAAAACCGTACCATTGCCCGGCGTAGCATCGATCCATGTATATTTATATGAGGAAAGATTTTGAGCCACGGCATTGACTAAACCAGCTTTACTAAATGATCTTCCTGTATAAGACTTCTCTACTTCATAACGAGCCACATTGTCTTCACTTAAAGCTTCCCATTGCACATTCACAATCTGATTATTTCTGGAAGCGGATATATTGCCAAATTTGAGGGGAAGCGGTGTGCCTAAGACAGCAACAATAAACGGAGAGAAAATGTTTACACCGGTACGTGTAACAGTATTGCCAGAATTGTCACCATTGATACCGGCAATAGGATCCCAAGCTGTTCCATCAAATCTGGAAATACCAATTTGATTATCGGCAGCTGAGGAGAAAGCACCACCCTCTAAACTCTCACTCCATGAAAAGGTGATATCTGTTGGTGTAGTCCCTGTATTTCTGTCAATGATCCAATTGGCATTCACAATAGGACTAACTGAAGTAAAAAGAGAGCCATTAGGTTGTCCATTCAGCGCAGCCCCGCTGAAAACAGCCACATTGAAATCATTGGTTCCGACAGAACTCAATGTAGCCGGCATATAATAATTGCCTTCTCCAAGAGGGAAAGTTCTGCTGCCGGAGAATGAACCCGAACGGATATAGGCAATTATACCTGTTATAGCATTTTTTTGTGTAATAATATGTTTCAACAAACCAAATCCTGTTCCTGCAATCTGGTTGCCAGAAGCTATATGCATAATATATCCTGAATTCAACGTCAGCACTCCATTAGTCAACGTCAAAGTACCATTGATCGTTGCATCTCTGTCAAATGCAACTCCATTGGTGTTATTAATAGTCAGATTTGATAATATACTCGTAGTAGTTGGAACTTCCAGAGAAGAAGTAATGATTGCGCTTGTTTGTTCGTATAACAAGTTAACAGATAAAGGAAAGAAAGGTGTAGCTTGAAAACTTCCTCCTCCTCTAACAATGGTAGAACCGGAAGCCATCGTTACGTTAAATGAACTATTATTAAATGTGCCGTTTCTCAGTGTAATTGAATTTACGCCTGAAGTACGTAATGTTCTAGCCGCGTGCAATGTTACACCATTCGAATTGTCAATGATCAGATTGGAAGGCGCGGAAGCATCGGTTCTAAATTCGAAAGCACTCGTTGTCTGAGCAGTAGAACCTTTATATTCCAATGTGCTGCCTGTTGCATAGGTTGGTTGTGTGGTAGTCATGAGTGCGGTTCCCTGAAAAGAAAGCACACCTGTAATAGTCGCGGTAGAAGTAGAGGGCAAATCTTTATTACCACTACCGGCAAGGGTAAGATTACGATATGTTACTGATACAGTACCCGTTGAGCCTAGCAATCTGCTCCTGTTGATAGTTTGGTCTCCACTTCTGTTATAAATTACTGTTGCATTCGTCCCATTTAAATTTAGGTTGTACGTGCCGGCACTTGCTGTACCATTGGTACCCCAACCAGAAGCAGTTGTGAAATCCACATCGCCATACCAAGATGTTGCATTGCCTAACACTAGGGTACCACTTTGACTCCCTTCATTCATTAAGAATGAAGCGCCCTGTCCGGAACTCGAACTAATATTCGGTCTAACTCCCCCACCAAGGGTAAATGTGCCGCTTTGCAAGGAGAAAGACGCATTCGAATTATTTCCGGAATTATTTCTGGAATTCAAAGCAATATCTCCGTTACATGAAAAAGATGCGATAGTTACATTGAGTTTTGTATTACCATTTGCAGAAAGTGTTGGAGTTCCTGCCCCAATAACTATAGACCCCGCTACAATAGATCCCGAACCGGAAATTGTAGTATTATTCGTACCTGTTGCTATGTGATTAACAGTAACAGCACCGGATAAACTAAGAGTAAAACCAGAGCTTACTTGTAAAGTAGCCGATGCCCCGTTAAAAGTAACTGATGTGCATAAGAAATCTCCATCAACAGTGACGTTAGAGCCATTGGGAATAATCACTGCACCCGCAGCTGTAGGAACTGTATTTGTACTCCAGTTATTGGCGCTGCTCCAATTTACTCCATCTCCACCTCCATCCCAAGTTTGAGCCCAAGTATTAGAAGTAAAAAAAGAAACGAAAATCAAAAAAAGTAAAGATATCCGCATATATGGTTGGTTTTACAAAAAACAAAAGTTAAGTTACGGATATAAGGTGTAAACCATTGAGTTATATGTATGTAAAGAAACTAAAAAAAAACCATGCAGAAAAATATTGTTAGATATCCAGCATGCTTGCCAGACCCTCGTTCAACGAATGAGGAACATACCCCAATTCCTTAATGGCTTTAGTAATGACAAAACCGGTTCTGGGTGGTCTCTTAGCTGGCTCAGTAAAAACAGAGGCGTCAACCGGTGAAATTAAACTCTTATCTGTATGGGTCAGTTCTGCAATTTTACATGCCAGCTGATAAGGGGTGCATGTATCCTTGCCGGAAATATGATAAATTCCTTTGGCATGTTTCATGATAGCCAGTAAAATGCCTTTGGCAAGATCTTCGACATAGGTAGGAGTTCTTATCTGATCATTAACCACTTTAATGGGTTCTCTCTTTTCAAGTTTATCCTTCACCCACAAAACAAAATTCGAGCGCCCGCCGGGCACTTTATTCCCATAAACCAGAACAGTCCGGATAATGCACCAGTGAAGTCCGGACAGTTGCACCATTTCTTCAGCCAGTAATTTAGACTCCCCATACAGATTCACCGGATTGGGTATGGCTGATTCGTCATATGGCCCTTCCTCACCGTCAAATACAAAATCAGTACTGATGTATATGAAGTAGGATTTCTTGAGTTGTGCCGCTTTTAAGATGGCTCTTGTGGCGCCCACATTCACCTTCCAGCAAAGATCAGGCGCTGCGACACATTCATTGGGCTGAGACATGGCCGCAGCATGGACAATAATATGTGGGGAAATTTTTTCAATCAGCTGCTGCGTCTTTTTAAAATTGACCAGATCGATGTCATGATAACTGACGCTGCTAGTTTTCCCGTAAGATAAACGTGAAGGGCCTTTACCCAGTGCATAAATCTGAAACTTCCCTTCCTCAACCAGCATACGAACCAAATGCTGGCCAACAAGTCCATTGGCTCCGGTAATGAGGATTTTCATTTCAACGTAAATATAATCAGGAAATGTTTAAGATGAACAATTGCAAGGTTCTCATTGTTCTCGTCGTTGTCCGTAGTTGTCTTTATGAGTGCATCAAACCTTAGAACTATGATAACAACGACAACCAGGACAACTATGAAAACTTATCTGGTTTTGACTTTTGCCTTTTGAGTTATGCATCAATCCAAATCCTCCGGACCGGTAAGTGTAAGATTCTGAAAGAGTTTGGTCGCTACGGCTTTGCCGTCTTTTATGGCCGGATTCCACTTAAGTTCCTTTTCAAATCGTTCGATAACGATGGGATTAAATACATCCACAACACTTCGCACTACTTTTGCCTGTCGGGTTACCCCTTCGCTATCCACGATAAATTCGACCTGCATCGATACAGAAGTCTCGGGAGGCAATTTAGCCGACAATTCCTTACTCAACTGAAACAACCATTTCTGAAAAGCAGCGTTTCCCTGAATATAGACAGGCAATTTATCTACAGATATTTCAAAAGCTAGGGAAACAGGGGCAGATGGCGTATCATCTTCGTCCGGCAAACGCGCCACACGCGGGAGGTCGGGATTAATGGCAATAGCATAGGATCCGTTTTCATCAATCAATACAGCAGGGAGTTGATGAGTGTTTTCAAAAAAATCATACGCTTCTTTTAAAGGCTGATGAAACGCTTCCCAAAAAGGATTATTCTTCACCCTTGCCAGATATTGTTTTTGCGATTTTGTTTTATCAAAACGATACGGATAAATATGCACGGGAATAAAATCCTGCCCTTGCTCTTTTGCCGCAGCTGTCAGAAAGTATAAATGTTCGATCAACGAATCGGTAAGTGGCAAGCACCCGACCGTAACACAATTACCATGAATATAAATATCTCCTCCCGGCTTTTCATGATCACTTAACAACAGATCTGATGCATTCGGATAATTCAGCCCCAGGGCGAGGTGATAATTACTGTTAGGCTTCCATTCATTGATATAATAGAACCCTTCCGGAATTTGTTTATCCCCTTCCCGACGCTTAGGACCAAAGGTTCCTGAACCAGCACATACGGGATACGTTTTATACAGTCGGAATGACTCCACTTCATCATTTTTCACCCACACCTCCAGTTGCTTTTCCATTTTGAATGCCCTTAGATACATATAACTAACAGGCCACACAAATCCATGTTGTTTCAGATCCTGAATGATGCTGTCGCGGATATTTTTAAAGACGCGGGTTTCCTTTGTATAAAAATTAAAGTCAGGTGCAGCCGACATTTGTGCATGTGAACTAATACTGACAAGCAAGAGAAAAAAGAAAAATGTGGCCCTACTTCTACGCATGGAATTTAATTGCAATTTATGCGCAAAGTTATTAAGTCATTAGTAAAAAGTAAAAACTGAAAACTTAAAAGTTAACCAATGAAATCCTATATCTTCTTTTAATTTTTAACTTTTGAGTTTTGAGTTTATTACAGATTTCCCCTGGATTCCTGCTCCCTTTCAATAGCTTCAAACAATGCTTTGAAATTCCCTTTGCCGAAACTCTTCGCTCCTTTTCGCTGAATAATCTCAAAGAATAAGGTTGGTCTGTCCTGAACAGGTTTGCTAAAAAGTTGAAGAAGATAACCTTCATCATCTCTGTCAACGAGAATACCTAATTCTTTTAAGGGTCCAAGATCTTCATCGATAGTACCAACACGATCCAGTAAATCATCATAATAAGTGGTAGGTACCTGTAAAAACTCCACGCCCCTGCTACGCAATTGCTTCACCGTTTTAACGATGTCTTTGGTAGCCAATGCCACATGTTGTACGCCTTCCCCATTGTAAAACTCCAGATATTCTTCTACCTGGCTTTTTTTCTTCCCCTCAGCGGGTTCATTAATGGGGAACTTAACATATCCGTTACCATTACTCATCACCTTACTCATCAAAGCAGAATATTCGGTGGATATATCATTATCATCGAAGGAAAGAATATTCCGGAAACCCATCACCTCTTCATAGAATTTCACCCAGGGATTCATCTGATTCCAGCCTACATTCCCCACACAATGATCCACATATTCCAAACCCGTATCCTCCGGAGCAAACCATGGATTTTCCCATTTGCGGAAACCCGGCAGAAAAGCACCCTGATATTTTTTTCTTTCAATAAACAGATGCACTGTATCGCCATACGTATGAATACCGCTCATAACGGCTTCACCATCTTTATCTTTCAATACTTGTGGTTCCATATATGATTTTGCTCCACGAGTAGTGGTTTGTTCCCATGCATCTTTGGCATCATCAACTTTTAAGGCAAGAAATTTAACCCCGTCTCCATGTTTGTAAATATGATCCGCTATCTCATTATTGCCACGGATGGGAGTTGTTAAAACAAAAGTGAGTTTATGCTGACGCACGGCATAGCTAGCTCTGTCTTTTACACCCGTTTCCGGACCTGCATAAGCCAGCGCCTGAAACCCAAAAGCACTCATATAATAATGAGCCGCCTGTTTGGCATTACCTACATAAAATTCTACATAATCTGTTCCTTGTAAAGGAAGGAAATCATTCTGAACCCCGGAAGAGGGTTTTACGGAAGTAGCAAGAGACATAACAATCGTTTATGATGTAAAGTTAAAAAGGATTTGCTGGATAAATGGAAACATGAGGAAAAAGAATTTATCTTGCTGATTGAATACGTAATTAATAATCAGGAATTAATAATAGGCGGGTCAAAAATGAAAAAAGCTGGTATACTCGGTGGCGGACAATTAGGGAGGATGTTGCTGCAGGCAGCGGCAAATTATCCTGTTGAAACCTACATTCTTGAAAATGATTCTCATTGCCCCTCGGCTCACCTCTGCCATCATTTTACAAAAGGAGATATCAACGATTATGATACAGTCTATCAATTCGGAAAAAATCTGGATGTGATCACGATTGAAATTGAAGCCGTCAATGTGGAGGCACTTGAAAAACTGGAAAGCGAAGGGGTACAGATTATACCTTCTCCTTCGAGCCTGAAAACGATCAAAAATAAAATCACACAAAAGCAATTCTATCATACCAATCAGATACCTACTGCCGACTTTCTGATCACACAAAATAAAAAAGACCTCCAGTCACATACCTCTTTTTTCCCTGCAGTTCACAAACTGGCCGAAGGTGGCTATGATGGCAAAGGGGTGGAAGTACTGAAAGACGAAAAAGATATTCAAAGAGGCTTTGACGCACCGGCTGTGCTGGAGAAAATGATTCATATTTCAAAAGAGATATCTATCATCGTGGCGGTTTCAAAAACAGGTGAAATAACCTTATACCCTCCTGCTGAAATGGTTTTTGATCCTGCATTGAATCTGCTCGACTACCAGATATCACCCGCCCGTTTAGAGGAAAAAGTATTTTTTAAGGCAGAGGCAATTGCGGTACAAGCAGTGAAAAAACTGGCATCCCCGGGACTATTTGCCGTTGAATTATTAGTGGATCATCAGGGTGAAGTGTATGTCAATGAAATAGCTCCAAGAGTACATAACAGCGGACATCACAGTATAGAAGGCAATTACTCTTCTCAGTTTGATATGCTCTGGCGTATTCTGCTGGACTATCCGCTCGGCAGCACAAAACCTGTCCATACATCTGTTTTGTTGAATATCATAGGGGCCGAAGGGCATAGCGGCCAGGCGGTTTATCTCGGCTTGGAACAGGTATTAAAAACAGAAAATGCATTTATTCATCTTTACGGGAAAAGCTATACCAAGCCAGGAAGGAAAATGGGACATATCACTTTGCTGGGAAGTGATATCAGCGAATTGGTTTTCAAAGCACATCGCATCAAAAACATGTTAAAAGTAGTAGCAAGCACTTAGTGTCGGCGAATAACCCAATACCAACCTTCAGATATTGACTTAAAATTTTACCTTTATATACATGCAAAAACCTTTCCCACATAATACCCGTCACCTGTTCGCGTTCATTCTTTTCATTTTCGTGCATGTAACTGTTACTGGTCAATGCGTAGAATATATTCTTAGCGCTAATGGAGACACGTTAAACTGTGTTGACAAAAAAGGTCATAAGCAAGGAAGATGGACGAATCGTATTGAAGAGATCAGAGGAGAGCCGGGTTATGAAGAAGAAGGCGTTTATCTGAATAATGAAAAAACGGGATACTGGAGAGTCTTTACACTTCAGGGTGATCTTATTGGCATTGAAAATTACCGATATGGTCAAAAAAACGGGTTACAACAATACTTCACAACCACTGGCAATATCGTAAAAGAAGAGAGCTGGCTGGCTCATAATCCGGAAAATCCTACAGAAACTGTTGAAGTATTTGATGTGAATGATCCGGGAAAAGTTTATCTGGTTGAAGTAAAACTGGAAGCATCAGCTGTTCCGCATGGCTTGTGGAAATTATATGATCCGGCTTCTGGAAAGCTGGTCAGAAAAGATAATTATATCCTTGGCAAACTGGATGATGGCAGCGGTACGGCCAATGGCATGATCAAAAAGGATAAAACCAACACAGAAGAAAAAGATACCGAAAACAAACCGGAAACTAAAGAGAAGCCAAAAGAAAAACCCAAGCCAAAAGAAGTGCAGGATTTTGAAAAGAAAAATGACGGGAAGAAAAAATACAAAATCAGAACGGGGGCGACGGGTTGATTGATTAGAAATTTCACATAAAGATCCTCCCCCTAAGTCCCTCCCGCCTGAGCGGGATAAACTCTCCAGAGGGGGATACTACCTATAACCAACAACTAACTACAAGTTGACTTTTACCTATCTTTGCGGCGCAAATGCGTCTGAATACTTTACCTATACGTTTTTTTACAATAATCGTTCTACTGGCATTGACAGTGCAGACGTTTAAGTTCAATTTTGTAGTGGCTGATTATTATGTAAACACTTCGAACTACATTAAAAAATGTATCAACAAGACGAAGCCCAAATCAACCTGTCAGGGTAAATGTCAGATGATGATGAAAATGCGCGAGGAGCAGCACAAAGAAGAGCAATCATCCGGCAGTCGGTCTGAAAATAAATTTGAACAAGTCATTTACGTCCATTCAAAGAGCGATCTGTTAGCTGTTAATTTCATATCCGGCACGATCAACTTCCCTCCTTTCTCCGAAGGAAAAATTCAGGATTTCATTTCTTTCCCCTTTCAGCCGCCGGGAGTTTAAACTTTAACGGGAAGTAATTCATATTTAAGTCTAAACATTTAAGTTATCGTAGTTGTCGTGGTTTTCATTGTTGTCATGGCTCAAACACTATCCAGGATAACGACGAGAACAAAGACAACCATTACAACATATATGGTTTTGACCTTTGACTTCAACGTATCATAATCATTATCACAAATGAGAGAATTATTATTTATAGTACTGCTTGTACTGAATATATCTGCATACGCGCAAACAAAAAAATACCGGCTTTATGATGCCGATACGCAGGAGCCCCTCAGCGGAGCAACCATTCAAGCAGGAAGCCAAATCATTAAATCATCAAACGATGGATCATTCATTGTTTCAAGCCAAATCAATGATGTTGAGATTAGCTATGCCGGTTACCAGACAAAAAAAATAACATTATCAGAAAATAGTTCCGCTATCAGTCTGGAGAAAAATAATCGTCCTCTGGATGAAATAGTTGTATCTGCTAACAGAGATCAGATCAAACGAACGCAAAGTCCGATTGCCATTTCATCCATATCGGCCAAAACCATCAGCGATACCAAAGCCACAACCATCGATCAGCTGGTGAATAAAGTAAGTGGTGTCTTTATGGTAAATCTGGGGAATGAACAACATAGTATGGGCATCCGGCAGCCGCTGGGAACAAGAGCCGTTTTTATGTATCTGGAAGACGGCATTCCTATCCGTACCAGTGGTGTATTCAATCATAATGCGCTGACGGAAATGAATATGGCAGCCGTAAAGAATGTAGAGGTCATTAAAGGTCCCAGCAGTAGTTTGTATGGAGGCGAAGCAATTGGCGGAGCCATCAACTTCATTACCCAATCGGGCACTGCAATACCCACAGCAAGAATCAGTCTTCAAGCTAATGATATTGGCTACAGAAGAATCGATCTGCAAAGTGGTTTCTCAGCCGGTAAATTAAAAATGAATATCAGCGGATACTATGCTGAACGATCGGGCGGATTTTTACCGTACAGCGACTTCAGTAAGTTCATTCTCACGGCGAGAGCCGACTATGCTTTTTCTAGTAAAACAAACTGGGAAAACAGTTTTACCACCATGAATTATATCAGTGATATGAATGGTGGCGTTGACAGCATACAATATGTCAGAAAAAGTTTTGCCAGTCAGCATACATTCACCTGGCGAAACACGAATGTGAGCCGTTTCCGAAGCGCCCTTACGCATGCATGGAATGATCAGGCAAAAACTTCGGTCAGTGGCGTCATCAGATCCAATACACTGGACATGAATGCTGCTTTTCGAGTGCGGGATGATTTTCGCAGACAAGGAAATACATTTACCGGAAATAAAGAACTCGCCCACGGTGAAATCAGCGAAAATAAATTTAACAGTTATGTTTTCATTGCTCAGCATCGTCAGCAACTCAAGAAATTCAATACGGTAGTCATTGCAGGCGGCACGGTTGATTATAGTCCAAACACACAATTAGCAAATTATATTAAAATCAAAAAAGATACCATCCTGAATCAGTATGTGAGTTATGAGAATCGCAAAGACAGTATGCTTACGGATTACCGAAATAATATTCTCAACTATGCAGGCTTTGTTAATCTTGAATTCAATCCCATCAAAAATCTGCATATTGTCGGTGCACTGAGATATGATGTCTTTCAATATCAATTCGACAACAACTTAACGCCATCTGCTTTTTCAGGATCAGCAGATACCACCAATTCATTTCAGGCATGGGCACCGAAGATTGGATTCACGTATGATCTGAAAAACAATCGCGGCATTTATGCGAATTACAGTCGGGGTTTTGTGCCACCGCAGTTGAGTGAATTATACAGAGGAGTGAAAGTACCCGACCTCTCCCCTTCTGTTTTTGATAATTATGAGATCGGCGGATGGGCATCTGTCATCAAAGACAAATTATCTTTTGATGTTTCATTATACCGCCTCGAAGGTAATAACACGATCATTAGTGTACGTTTTGATGACGGAACGTTTGGTAATGCCAATGCAGGTAAAACATTGAGTCAGGGTATTGAATTCGGAGTGAATGCAAGTCCTGCCAACTCAATTCAGTTTCGTTTTAGCGGTGCATACAGCAAGCATGAATTTCTTGAATACGTTGAGCGCGGCGTGAAATTGACAGGCAACCAGATCAACAGTGCTCCTCAATTCATTGCGAACGGAGAGATTACTTATAAAACTGAATTTATAAAAG
>Ga0315906_10000483_pt1 | contig 63662 bp, 64 predicted proteins | sample LakEriMetagenome_4_FD_203526 | JGI IMG/M metagenome (GOLD analysis project Ga0315906, IMG submission 203526) | Freshwater fungal communities from buoy surface, Lake Erie, Ohio, United States - Buoy 2 MA122 | ecosystem: Environmental > Aquatic > Freshwater > Lake > Lake biofilm | place: USA... | reverse complement strand
TGCTCACAACTTCCCCTTAGACTTAGCTAGTGGTGAACAGGCTCCCGTAGCTCTGACTGCTCCTGCTATCAATGGTTAATTCCTAGTCTGAACGAAAAGGCACTCCTGCGAGGGGGTGCTTTTTTGTTGTTTGATTATACTCATATTTTCCTTTTTTAAGGAAAATATGGAGTTATTTGACTCGATAAAATTGCTGTGTCAGTTCAGCTGCATCTTTAACCCAAAGGACAAGAGCGACTATAGAAGGTTAATAGATGAAGTTTTTGTTATCATTAAGTAGCTGGTTATAATTAAATTAAAAATAGATTTTAGGTTCGATCCCCCCTGCCCCCCTTGATAAGGTAGGGTTGATTCATGAATCAACCCTACCCTTGATAACGGGGGTGTCTGATAATTTTTAACGCCTACCTACTTAAAACTGAGAGATTTTCATTAAGAGTTATAGTAAATCCCGTTATAATAGGGTGAGTAAAGACGAGGAATTGACGCTCACCGAAGCACTCATGGGAGGGATTCTTGGTTCAACGAGTCCACTTAAACTAGATACCTTGCGTTATCCAACCCAGAGGTGGTTCTCACTCTTGCGAGTTACTTTTCGTGCGCCCCACGTTAGTTGTATTTCTACAAAGTTTGCTTGAATTGAAACGTTAGCTTCAAATACTGCTTTGTCTAGTTCCTGCAAAGACTTTACATCACGAGCCGGCGAGAAACTAGAACTATTGAGTAGAACCCTGTATCTTTAATTGTCAGGGTGCAGATAGCGTAGTGATTAGACTACATGGATTTTTAAAGCGGTTGATTACCCTATCCGCTCTACTTATACAGTAGCTAATTTTCATGAGTAGGCTTCGGCCGTGAGATCAGCGTTCGACCGAGCTCACGCCGAGGTCCGAACGGTCAAGACCCTTAAAAGAAGAAGTTATTCGAGATATGGAAACTACTCCCAACAAATTTATACCCAAGTAGTTTGTTCCTTGTCGCCAACGGCTATCTTATCTACTCGCGCCTAGAAATTAGTTGAATTGACCCAACACTTTCAGCGACAAAATATCTGATTAATTGTGTATCAGTGCGTTTGACACTCCCGTGGCTAAAAGCGAGGGATTCTTGGTTCATAGAGTTTCCTTAACCTGACAGGACGTATCCAACCAAACTAGAGGGAATCTCTCCCCAAGCGTATTAGTTTCCGTGTGTCCCACGGTACTTAGTCTCTTTTTGAGAATGTTGATAGCGGCGTTAATATCTCTATCTTCTACATAGCCACAATGGGGACAAATATGGGTTCTTGTAGATAGAGATTTAGGTACTTTTTGACCACAATTAGAACAGTTTTGACTCGTGTTATGGGGGGCTACTGCTACCGTAGCCTTACCATATTTAAAACCAAAATATTCTAACCATTGCCGAAAAGTTGACCAAGCCACATCATTGATAGATTTAGCTAGTCTAGAGTTTTTTACCATGCCTTGAATATTTAAGTTTTCGTAGGCGATGAAATCGTTAGATTTAATGACGCACAATGCCTCTTTTTCGACAAAGCCTTTACGTTGCCTACTTACTCTTAAATGCTTTCTAGCATATCTCTTTCTGTCCCTTTGGTAGTTGTTTGATTGGGGTTGACCTTTTCTAAACTTTTTGGATTTTTTCCGATTCAAACGGCTTAATCTTTTTTCTGCCTTGCGATAGTATTGTGGTATCTCTACCGTTTCCCCATCACTATTAGTGTAGAAAACTTTTAAACCTACATCCAATCCTACACATTTCTTTGTTGGTTCTAGGGGTTTAGCGTATTCCCGAATATCAACACTAAGACAGAATTGGACATAGTAACCGTCTGCTCGTTTAACAATCCTAACTCATTTAATTTGGTCTAGAGGGTAAAAGTTTAGATCTCTGGTTCATTTCAGTTTAACCGTCCCAATGTTTTTCTTATCTGTGAAAGTAATTTTTTTTCTATCCTCCGATAGTTGACCTCCACAGTTTTTATATTCCACAGAACGATTATTTTTCTGAAACTTAGGATAACCCTTTTTACCTTTAACCTTTTTCTTACAATTGTCATAGAAACGAGCAATAGACGACCGGGCCCGTTCTGCGGCTCGACTGAGCATCGCCGAACGTCCGATGCTTGTCTAGGAGTAGAATTTAGAGTATCGACAAACTTAAACTGTGTTGACATTGTGCTTTTACGTTGACATTGAGCCTTTACATTGAGCCTGTCGAAATGTGTCGAAATGTGTCGAAATGTGGACACTGAGCTTTTACATTGAGCCTTTACATTGAGCCCGTCGAAATGTGTCGAAATGTGGACACTGAGCCTGTCGAAGTGCTGTTTTATATTGGTCGGGGTTTCATCCCGTCTCTAAAAGCGAGGGTCTTCAGACATTTGAGATAAATGTTGCCGATTTACCTTCCCGGAAGCTAGGAATCTGTGCTAAGTTGTTGCAAGGATTATCTTCTGAGGCAGCCCTCAGAAGATAGACCATCAATCGAGATCAACTTTATCCTTTTTAACCTTGAGAGTTTGAAAAATGACCAAAAATCAGCAACTTTTGGCGAACATGGGGGGGGGGAGCCTTGCTCTCCTTCTTTCCTTGAGCTTAGGACAACAAGCTTCTGCCACCACCCTCGTTAGCAACCTATCTCCAACACCTTCTATGGGATACCCAGTAAAATTTGATGAATGGTTACGTTCAAGTTTTACGACTGGCAGTGGCAGTTATGGTTATACTATTAACTCGGTCACTCTTCGGTTAGCAGAAATGACTGCAAATCCCAATTTATTTGTCAGGCTCTATAGCGACAGCAGTGGAGGACTCGGTAGTCAGATAACCAGTTTTACTAACCCTAGTTTCACTCCTAACATTACCAACGATTACATCTTTACCCTTACTACTCCGCAAACATTAGCCGCTAATACTGCCTACTGGTTAGTTGCGGGGATTTCAGAGGGCAGTGGGGAATATCTATGGGCATTTACTCAATCACCCGACCAAACAGGGTTTCCTGGCTGGTCGATTGGTGATAATCCCTTTAATAGTACTAATCAAGGAGGTATTTGGAGTAATAATTTTTCTACTGCATTTAAAGCTTTTCAATTCAGTGTTAACGGGACAGAAAACACTTCTCCCCCTCCCCCTACTAACATTCCTGAACCGGGTTCCGTTGTTGCCTTGTTAGGATTAGGAGGATTGGGGTTAGCCTCTAGGCTGAAAAAACTCTCTACTCGTGCTTAGAAATTAGCTGAATGGAAACATCTTTCCGTCATCAGTCTTCGATGTCTTGGTAAACGAGGGAATATCCTAGCGACTCCCTGACTTTCATTGATAAATCTTCTTGACCTTATCGTGATATAGAGATTTATCAAAGCACGATTAACTTCTGTAAATAAAAACAAATTACCGCTAATTTTTCGATCAAAAAAAAGTATTTCTCAGGCAATTTTTCCCGTATCGAAGTATTAGCGGTGTGTTTTTTTATTATTGAACCAACGAGAAAAGTTTTACTTTAACGAAAGCACTTTCGGATCTTCTCGACTTTGTGTGACAAGTGTGCCATAAGCTTCGGGAAATCTAGCCGCCGCGAGTGCCACCTAATCTCCTTCTCGGTAGAATTCTGGGAAAAGAACGGTGGGGGGGGAATTACGGTTAAAAACTTTTTCTATGTACATGACTGCCATTTTAGCAAATAGGCTTTATCCCTTTCTATTAAGAAATATTACAATAAACATGGGGACATTAAGAAAAGTTAATGGGTGTATACATTGACGGATAAGGGTTTTCAGCTATTATAGTATATATGTATGAGGAAATTTTTCTTCTGGCGGGATGTTACTAGACTAACCGCCCAAGGGAAAAAATAGGAATTCTCTTCGGGCATTTTTGGCTTTTACGGTAAACTCAGAGGGGGAATATATCCCCTATCTGGCTTTAATCTGAACTGAGGTTAACCACGGCTAATTCTAATGTTGTCCCTTCCTTTTCTAGCTCCTTTTTGCTAAAACTTAACCCTTCATCCAAACAATCAATTACCACCGTATCCCCTTCCATAAAAGCTTGTTCGAGAATTTTTGTGGCTAAAGGATTCTCTAACTCCCGTTGGATAGCGCGTTTTAAAGGTCGCGCACCGTAGGTGGGGTCGTAACCAACAGTAACAATATGATTTTCTGCGGCCGTAGTTAATTCTAGATTAATTTTTTGTTCTGCTAATAATCTTTCCAGACGCTGTAATTGCAGACGAACAATGTAACGCAATTCTTCTTTTTTCAGGGTATGGAAAATAATTAAATCGTCGATACGATTCAAAAATTCGGGACGAAAATGACTCCGCAAAGCTGTTAAAACCCGTTTCCGCATCTCCTCATAATCGGCATCTTCGGAAACATTTAAAATATGGTCACTGCCAATATTACTGGTCATGACGATAATCGTATTCCGAAAATCCACCACTCGCCCCTGAGAGTCGGTAATGCGCCCATCGTCAAGCACTTGTAATAAAATGTTAAAAACATCCCGATGGGCCTTCTCCACTTCATCCAATAAAACCACCGAATAGGGACGACGACGCACCGCTTCCGATAGTTGTCCCCCTTCCTCGTAACCCACATAACCCGGAGGAGCGCCGATTAACCGCGAAACCGCGTGTTTTTCCATGTATTCCGACATATCGATGCGAACCATGGCTTCTTCTGAGTCGAACAGTAACCCCGCCAAGGCCCGCGCTAACTCGGTTTTACCCACTCCTGTGGGTCCCATAAATAGGAATGAACCAATCGGACGGGAGGGATCTTTCATTCCCGCGCGTGCGCGTCGAATCGCCGCTGCTACTGCCGTGACCGCTTCATTTTGTCCGACAACTTTTTTCTGTAAATGAGACTCTAATTCTAATAATTTTTGTCGTTCCGATTCCATTAAACGATTGACGGGAATTCCTGTCCAACGGGCAACTATTTCGGCGATATCAGCATCAGTTACCTGTTGTCTTAACAGGGTCGAACCTGCCGCTTGAATAGTTTCTAGTTCTTTTTCTTTTGCTTCTAATTCCCCTTGTAAAATTTCTAGTTTGCCATACTTTAATTGGGCCGCTTTATTGAGATCATAAGCACGTTCGGCCTGTTCCACCTGTAGGCGCAATTGTTCTTCTTCCTCTCGTAATAATTTAATTTCCTCGGCGATATGTTTTTCCGTTTGCCATTGGTCAGCGAGAGGCTTTTGTTTACTTTCTAATTCCTCAATTTCTTCGATAATTCTTTCTAAACGCTCTTGAAAAGCTCGATCTTTTTTCTCCTCTTTTTCTAAGGAGAATTTTTCCATTTGTAACTGCATTAAGCGACGATCTATCATTTCCAAATCGGCGGGTTTAGTGGTACTTTCTACCTCTAATTTGGCCGCCGCTTCATCGACTAAATCGATCGCTTTATCCGGTAAAAAACGATCGCTAATATAACGATGGGATAGGGTAGCTGCTGCCACTAGGGCCGAATCGGTAATTGTCACCCCATGATGCAGCTCATAACGTTCTTTTAAACCCCGGAGAATTGAGATAGTATCCTCCACGGAAGGTTCCTTAATATAAACCTGTTGAAAACGTCTTTCTAAAGCGGGGTCTTTTTCAATATGATTGCGATATTCATCTAAAGTTGTCGCCCCAATACAGCGCAATTCCCCCCGAGCTAACATAGGTTTTAATAGGTTGCCTGCATCCATCGATCCCCCTTCCCTAGAACCCGCACCGACAACGGTATGCAGTTCATCGATAAAGAGAATAATTCGCCCTTCTGATTGGGTAACTTCTTTCATGACTGACCGCAATCTTTCCTCGAATTCGCCTCGATATTTTGCCCCAGCGATTAAACTTCCCATATCGAGGGAAATTAACTGACGATTTTTCAAAGATTCGGGAACATCTCCGTTAACAATCCTTTGGGCTAATCCTTCAGCGATAGCGGTTTTTCCTACCCCCGGTTCACCGATTAAAACTGGGTTATTTTTCGACCGTCGCGAGAGGACTTGTACCACCCGTCGAATTTCTTCATCACGACCGATAACCGGGTCTAATTTGCCTTCTTTGGCCGCCGCTGTTAAATCCCGGCCATATTTATCTAAAGCTTCGTATTTTTCCTCTTGATTGGGTTCAGTAACCTTTTGAGTACCGCGAATTGCTTTGATAGCTAATTCTAAATCTTGGGGGTCAAGATTGAAAGTGCGTAAACATTTCCGGCCAACCCTTTCATCTTCGGCAAAACCGACGAGAAGATGTTCGACGGAGATAAATTTATCTTGCCAACTTTCCCTGGATGCTTCCGCTCGATCGAGCAGCAGATCCAGACCACGACCTAGGTATAATTGATCGACGATGGCCACTTTCGGCTGTCGGTTGGTGAAGACTTCTAGCTGTTGTTGCAGTCGCGGAATTTCTATATTAGCTTTTTGTAAAATCCGGGTGGCTAGACCGTTATTCTGCTCTAGGAGGGCAATAATAACGTGTTCCACCTCTAAGGTCTGGTTTTTGAAGCGTCGCGCAATTTCTTGCGATTTAACGATTGAATCCCAAGCTTGTTCGGTAAATTTATTCGAGTCTGTGGGTTGCATTCTGCACCAATGAGGAAAGCCAGTGTCAGAGGTATAGTATAGCAAGGAGTCTCGATCGATCACAAAGTTCTAGGATCGACAAAAGCTCTGACTTGAAAGAGGGTGTAGGGTGTGGGGTGTAGGGTGTAGGGTGTGGGGTGTGGGGTGTAGGGTGTAGGGTGTAGGGTGTAGGGTGTGGGGTGTGGGGAGAATAAATAAAAAAGTCTCCTATCTCCTATCTCCTGACTTGAAAATACAAGCTGAAATAAGGCAAATTCGTCAATCATACTAAATCCGTTGAGTATAGGCTACATATCAGGAGAGGCACTCCTGCGAGTGAAGTGACTCTCAAATTATTACAGATGCGTCAGCGGCTGCGTGTAAGCATCCCACCGAAAAACTAATGCGCGGGGGGTTTGGGGGGTAGAACCCCCCAAAAGCTTGGATTGAGTAATCAGATCTGAAGTAATACGGCCATCCGTTGAGTCTAGGCCACATATCAGGAAAGAAACTCCTGCAAAAGGGGGAATAAATAATCAGTTTTTAATAACCGGATTTAGGATCAGAATATTTTCATGCTTGACGGTGAAAATTTTTTCATCGGGTCTGACTTATTTATCGCTATTACCCAATTGGGTTAAAGCAGTCCCGGTGAGGCGACAAATTTGCCACTCTTTGAAGGCCTTAGCCCCCATTTTTCCATAAAAATCGATCGCTAGTTGATTCCACTCTAAGACAGTCCATTCTAAAAGTCCTGCATCCCTAGCGACGGCAATTTTAGCCACAGCCATTAGTAAAGCTTTCCCGATACCTTGACTGCGATAATCGGGTAAAACGAAGATATCTTCCAGATAAATCCCCGGTTTAGTTATAAAGGTAGAATAGTTAGCAAAAAATAGGGCAAAACCGACTATTTTACCCTCTACTTCCGCCACCAATGCTTCGATGTAGGGTTTTTCCCCGAATAAATGCTCCCCTAAAGCTTGACTATTTCCTGTCATTAAATGGCTGAGTTCTTGATAGGCTGCTAAGGCAACAATTAAGTCAAAAATATCCTTGACATCGGTAGCAACGGCAGCACGGATGGAATAATTCATGATTGCTGGTCAAATCTTGATTTTAATGCTGATGATGTTTATGGGGAGATTCAGCCGGGGGAGAATTAAGATTGGAAAAATGGCCGTTATTTAATCCCATGCCAACGCTACCAATACTGAAAAGTCCCATGGAAACAAAACCGGCCGCAATTGTCCCCATGGCCACGGTTCCAATGGAAACTACTCCCATAGGAACAATACCGATGGAAATAACGCCCATGGGAACAATGCCAATAGAAATTATACCAGTGGGGGCAATACCGATCGACAACCATTTTCGCCCAGAATTACCACAACTATTCTCTTTTTCTTGACCTAGATTGGAATCCATGCTTTTAATCCCGAAGATGCTTTGAGCCTTCCCATCCTAGGTTAGGGGTAGAATTCTTGTCAAAAGACCAGTAGTCAAAATGAAAGTTAATTTTTTATAAAAACTATTGACTTTTCATCTCAGTTATGTATTGGCGGGATACCAGCCATATCGAGAATTTTCGGGACTAAATCCTCTCGTTTAATCGCCATGATGTGGACACCTTGACATAACTGCTGGGCTAATTTTATTTGTTCGGCGGCGATTTTGATGCCTTCTTCGAGGGGATGGGGTGCGTCGGCGAGTCTTTGAATGATCTGGTCGGGAATTTGTACCCCCGGCACATTTTTATTTAAAAATACGGCGTTTTTAGCTGATTTTAACAGAAAAATCCCGGCTAGAATCGGTTTATCGGCCAGCGAGGCCACCTGCTGCATGAACTTATCAAGACAATCGAAATCCGTAACTAATTGACTTTGAAAAAACTGCGCTCCTGCTTCGATTTTACGCTCAAAACGGCTTTGAAGACCAGACCAACTTTTTGACTGCACATCGACGGCAGCCCCAGCAAAAAGTTCTAGGCGTCCATCGGGTAAAGATTTATCGTTAAAGTCAAAACCTTTATTTAATTTATCGATTAATTTTAACAAACGTACCGATTCTAGGTCAAAAACTGCCCTAGCTTTGGGGTGATCTCCTGCTTTGACGGGATCTCCAGTTAAAGCTAGTATATTTCTCAATCCCAAAGCATGAGCGCCCATGAGATCTGCTTGTAATCCGATCACATTGCGATCGCGGCAGGCTATTTGACAGATGGGTTCGATGTCGTGTTGATAGAGAATAGCGGAGGCAGCCAGAGAGGACATTCGCACTACGGCGCGACTGCCATCGGTAATATTAGCCGCATGAACGCGATTTTTTAGCCAGAGGGCCATTTCTAGCATATGACTGGTATTACCCCCTTTCGGGGGAGTAATCTCGGCTGTAATCAAAAATTCTCGGTCTTGAACCGCGCGTTGTAAACGAGTAGTCATCAATTTATCTAGGTTTTAACCATAAATTTTATAGCAGATTTAGCCCGGAAATGGCTCTTAGGGAAGCAATGATCATCGGGCTGCTTTATACTGGTCGGTGTCAGCACCTGGCTGATATCAGATAAGTTAACTGGCAGGAAAAATTTTTTAATGTAGTATAATACACGGACAGTTTAACCAAATCCGTTTACAAGTGTAAAGGACAACGGATTCGATCGAGCGATCATGCAAACTCTTCCTCCTCCTACTAAAGACAAAGACGCAATCATGACCCATCCCCTTAAAATCGTCGCTTTAGGAGATAGCCTTGTGTATGGCTATGGCGACCCCGTGGGTGGCGGTTGGGCCGAGCGCCTACGTCGTTTGTGGATGGAAAGTGCCGGTCATACCCTGTATAATTTGGGTATTCGCGGCGATCGAGTGGTACAAGTGTCCGAACGCTTAGAACAGGAATTTCGTCTCAGGGGGGAAATTCGCAATCGTCTTCCTGACCTGATTCTTCTCTCCGTCGGTGTTAATGATACAGCCCGTTTAGGCCGGCCCGATGGTCGCACTTATACCGATCACGATCTTTTTCAAACTCAAATTGAACATTTACTGGGCCGGGCCCGTTCTCTTTGCCCGGTTTTGTTTATAGGTATGATTCCCGTGGATGAGCGGAAAATGCCCTTTTTAGATTGTTTTTACTTCAACCATCGCGATCAGTATCGTTTTAAAGAAACCACTAAACAAGCTTGTCTAGAGCAAAATATTCCCTATCTCGATTTATTTGATCTCTGGATGAACCGGGGTGATCTGTGGTGTCAAGAAAGATTAATGCAAGATGGACTTCATCCCAATGTCCAGGGCTATCAATCAATTTTAGAGGATATTTTAAACTGGTCGCCCCTCACCTCCTTTGTCGGTGTGGATGGTTTTATTCAACCGTTTACAGGAATTGTAGAAAAGTGATGTCCTCTGTTATCAGTGGATCTAGCGGTGCTACGGAAACGAGAAGATCCGGTAATATAACTGAACTTACCCCATACATACCTAATACAATGCTGAACAGACAATTGCGCTACTCGTTCAAAATGTAGTAAATTGAGGGGCAAAATTTCCCAATCATTGCTCTGAATTTGTGACTCAATAAATTCTCGAAAAGGTGAATCAAAAGTTAATTTTCCCAGACTATATTTGATCGTCATTTTACCAAAACTACCTTAACTAAGATAAACTAGATTTTCTCTTTCATTAATCATAATTTTATGGTTGTCTCTCCATTGTTTATTATTAGTGACATACCAAAGAAATACATGACTATCTATTAAAACTTTGAGCATAATTATTGATAATCTTCAAAATCAGTTAAAGGGGCATCAAAATCATCGGCTATCCAAAATTTTCCCGCAGCACTTCTCGGTTGAAGCGGTGGTTTCTTGGCTAACTTTACAGGACTTAATTTAACTACAGGTTCATTATTTTCTGTGATGATAATTTCTTCACCTTCAAGTCCAGCTTCCCATAACTCATTAAGTTGATTTTTGGCTTGTTTTAATTCAACTGTAGTCATTAGTTTACCTCACTGATTAACAACACAAACATTAGTTTAATCTCAATCAAGAAAAGCGATGGATTAAGTTATATCTAGGGTTTGCTGAATAAATGTGAAATGTAGGCAAGGTAAGAGTTTTGTGGCTTTACGAGCGAAACAGGTGCAAATTTTGAGAGAATCGTCGTTCAAAACCTTGCGTCTTCATCGGCCCGCGTCCTGTAGGGGCGAAGCATTCGGGCAATAACCTATCGGTGAAACCGGAGATTTTCTATCCGAATGCTTCGCCCCTACTTTTTGCCGCAAACCCTATCTATATCCTTACTTTTAATCATGATACCAATACTCACCCCCTGTCAGGAATGTCAGACACATTCTCATACTTTCTAGCGGAATTATCGCCATTAGCCTGTAGTAGTAGTAGGTTGGGTTGAGGAACGAAACCCAACACACAATAATTGTTATGATTTCTTGGAGCAGCTTGAAAAATCGATCTTCTATGTTCAGCAACATCACCACATCAGTGAAGAAATCTGCACTCGGCAAGGGGCAGTATGAAAATGGGATCACTTATTTAGATTTCAGATGGTATATGGTAAAATTTGCATAATTCAGTAAGATTAGTATTATCCTATATTATTTCAACTCAACTTCCTATGAGTAGCAAATCTACGATTAAATTGCTGATCGCTTTTAACGATCCTAACCTGGAGCCTGAAGAACGCGACGAACAGGCCCAAGTATTACTAACAGAACTACAACAGGCAGATGAAGTTGAATCGGTTAAACGTATTCTTGATCCCAATCCCCCTGAAGGTAATAAGTCGTTGGGCGGTTTTTTGGGAGGAATGTTAATGACCGAAGTTAACCCCGCTAATGGGAAAAAGTTGTTAGGGTTTCTGGGCGATCGCCTGGGAGGTAAACCGATAGAATTGTCGGTAGAGGCCAATGGTCGCAAGTTGACGGTTAAGGCTCACAGTCGAGAAGAATTGGAAATGGCTATTAAAGCGGCTCAAGACTTTATCTCAGGTTAAAGAAGGTATTATGGCAAAAATTGCTTTGTTAATTGGTGTGAGCGAGTATTCCGCAGGATTGCGCCCAATTTCTAGTGCCATTCTAGACGTTGAAGCAATGCGCCGAGTATTAGAGCATCCAGACATGGGAGCCTTTGATCAGGTTACAGTTTTGCCTAACCCAGACAAAGGGAGCATGGAAAAAGCAGTTGAGGTTTTATTTGCTAATCGACAGAAAGATGATTTGGTGCTTTTATATTTTTCTGGGCATGGACTTAAAGCTCAAAATGCTAGATTTTTTCTAAGTACAAGAGAAACTGGGCGTGATCAGAATGGAGATTTTCGTCGTGCAACAGCTTTAGCGGCAACTAAACTTCAAGAGTACATCACAGATAGTCGTTCCCAAAGGCAGATAATTATTCTCGACTGCTGTTTTAGCGGAGCATTGGTTCAGGGAATGCCAATCAAAGGGGAATTTAACATTCAAGAGGAATTAGGAGGTAAAGGAAGGGCGATTTTGACCTCTTCTAGTCCAATTGAATATTCTTTTGAGTCGGAAGATAACGATTTGTCCATCTATACAAAATATCTAGTTGAAGGAATTGAAACTGGTGCAGCAGATCAGGATGGTGATCAATTAATTTCTGTTAATGAATTGCATGAGTATGCCAGCGAACGAGTAAAGGAAGCTGCCCCGGCAATGACTCCCAAATTTTATCTTTCTCTTGAAGGAGATGATACTATTTATTTGGCCAGATCTCCTCTTGCTGCTAATGATCCTAAATTTAAGTATCGTAAAATAGTTGAGGATATTATTAAAAAGTGGAATGATGAGGATATTAAAGATTATTGTTTTAAGGAGGAAGACTTTTCTGCTGCAGATAGGGCAGTTTTGGATGCAACAATAGATCAATTAAATCTCTCACCAGATGAAGCCAGAACGATTGAAACAGAAGTTCTTAACCCACTGCTACGGCGACGAGACAATATTAAGAAATATAGGAATGCGTTTCGGAAAATAATAGCTGCTGCTAATCATACTCCATTGAAAAACAAAGATATAGAGAGTTTAAAGAAACTGCAAATTATCTATGGACTCAGGGATGAGGATATTCAGTTCATTGAGAAAAAAGTGAAAGCTTCTTTAATGGAAAAAATTTTGCATTCTATAAAAACTTTAAAGCCCCAAAGTTTCAAATTAAATCTGCTATTTAGCATAGGAATAGCATCAATAGCAGTTGTAAGTTTATTTGCCATTTATCGCCCTGATAATTGTTCAAAACAAACGGGCGACTTTATTAGTGAAGGAGAAGAAGTTCTTAATTACTCTCAATCGTTTAACAAGAAGAAAGGTGCAGAATATTTTGCACAGTGTGATTATCAAAAAGCCCTGTTAAGATTTAAGGACGCATGGCAACAGGATAGGCTAGATCCAGAAACGTTAATTTACTTAAATAATGCTTTACTAGAAGCCAATAAAATGCCATATTACACGATTGCTGTTGCTGTTAGTATTCCCAAAAATCAAAATGACTTTAATGATGATGATGGTGATAGTCGAGCAAATGAAATGTTACGAGGAGTAGCGCAATTACAAACAAAAATTAATCTAGGAATTTTAAATGACAATGATCCATTCCTCAAGTATTTTCCAGATCAAGATTTTATCAATAAAAAAGCGATTAATGGTAAGGGATTAAAAGTTGTCATTACTAATGATGAAAATGACGAATTACTAGCCCAAAAGACAGCATCATCTCTTTCCCAGCGTCCTGAAATTTTAGGGGTTGTTGGTCACTATCCCAGTGAAATGACTGTGGCAACGGTGGATATTTATAATCAAAATAATTTAGTTTTGATTTCTCCCGGATCAACGACTAGCGAGCTTACTAAATACCCCAGAAAAAATTTCCTGCGAACTGTTTTTTCCAGCGATCAACAATCTCCTGCCATTGCAAAATTTTTGCAAGAAAAGTCTATTAAAAAAGTGGTGGGCTTTTATAGTGAAGGAAGTCCATTTAGTGAATCTTTTTTTAATAGTTTTAAAACTATTTTTACACGCCCTCCATTCTCTGGAACTGTAGTAAAATTAGATGAATTTGATCTGGGAAATAATTTTAAGGCAGAAGAAGCCATCCAAGAGTTACGACGACAAACAGAAGCAAAAATAACAGAAACAATAGGGCTTGTACTATTCCCAAAAGCAATTGGCAATGCTCAAGGCGATGCAATTAGACTTATAAAACTTAATAATAGTCAAAATTGGGTTATCGGATCATGGGGACTTCGTAGTTCTCGTACCTTAGAACAAATTGACAACCTACAACCTTTTCAAAAGTTTGTTATAGCGGTTCCTTGGGATTCTTTAACCAGTCCTAACAAAAATTTTCTTAAGGATGCCAAAATTTTATGGACTACAACTTCTGTTAATGCAATAACAGCCCTATCCTATGATGCAACGCTTGCTCTAACAAAAGCTCTAGAAAAGGCAAATACTCCCACACGAATTAATATCCTTGAACACTTAAAGTCTCGTGAGTTTCTTGTCACTAAAGGTGCAACTGGGACAATTCAATTCGATGAAAATGGCGATCGCAAGAAGTTGGATGAAAATGGCGATCCCCAAGATCCCTCCGTAGAATTTGTTCACATTGTGGAGTGTCGGACACTAAGTTCAGATTTTGCTTTTGTCCCAATCAAGTATCCTACTGCTAAAGATGCTGGTTTATCCTGTTTAAACTCACCCAAAAAGCCTAGTCCCTAGCTAATCAGGGTTGACGGAAAAAGTCTGAAATGCCGCTAGGAAAAAGGTTTCGACTCAATCAAGCGATCGCCGACATCGTACCTACGTTCATCTTATATTTAATTCCACCCACCCACTTACAATAATCTATATTAAGCCAATAAAGCCCGTTTTATTGGTTTTCTTGCCTCCTATTAACAGTAGGCTAAAACTAATAATTAATATCATCGTCGCAATTACTCGTGGACTGGAGACAACAACTAATTATTTTTACCCGTTATCCGGAATTGGGGAAAGTAAAAACCCGTATGATTCCAGCTTTGGCAGCCGAGGGAGCCGAAGAATTGCACCGCAAACTGGCCGAATATACTCTCGGTAAATTAGCGGGTTTGAAGAATTTTCTCTCTCTGATCATCTACTACCATGGCGGCAGCGAGGAGAAAATGCGTACTTGGTTAGGTGAGCATTATTCCTATCATTCTCAACGGGGAAAAGACTTAGGAGAAAAGATGCAAAATGCCTTTGCCGATGGTTTTGCTCAAGGGATGACAGCGATCGCTATTATTGGCACAGATTGTCCAGAAATCGGGGAAAAAGAGATTTTAGCAGGCTTTGAGGCCCTAAAAACCCACGATATGGTTTTAGGGCCGGCGTTAGATGGAGGATACTACCTAATTGCTTTAAAACAGGTCTTTCCAGAGCTTTTTGACGGTATTCCTTGGGGAACGGGGGAAGTCTTGGCAAAAACTCAGACAATCGCCGCTAAACTGGCTTTAAAGACCGCTTATCTGCCTAAATTAGCCGATATAGATCGCCCGGAAGACCTGCCCATCTTAAAAAAATACCTGCCAGAATTAAGGTTGAACGATGACGGGGGTTCCCCTGCGGACTAAATCAAACAACACTTTCACATCCCGATTCCGCATCCGCACACAACCATGGGAAGCGGCGCTACCGAGGGAATTTTCCGCGGGGGTGCCATGAAAACCGATGGAATTTTTGCCGTCACTCCAAAAACCGATCCATCTTTCCCCTAGGGGACTATTGGGACCGGGAGCGCTGACTTTTCCCGTCCAGGGACTTTTCCAGACGGGATTGCGAACTAATTCCCGCACCTCAAATTTACCTGTGGGGGTTTCCCAGCCTTTTTTGCCGACGGCGACGGTAAATTGTGCTAAAACTTTACTATCTTGATAAACGTAAACTTTTCTCTCTTTCAGTTTCAGGACCAGATGGGTAGCAAGAGTTTGATTGGCTGCCGTATTCGGGGTGACGGTGCTGATTTGGTTAGCTTGGGCCGGATATAGGGGTAAACAAGTTAATCCTAATCCGATGATTAAGAGGGTCAAATTTCGTTTGAACGCCATTATTCCCACACTCCTCAATTGCGATAGCGATAATTTTTAAGGATAGCAAATAGGGAACTGTTTGGAAGCTCAAGCCGCTTATACTGTGCCAGTTTTAGCTTCGTACTGCCGACAACCTTCACAGGGACCTGTGGGATTAACCGCACAACGCAAATGGGGGGAATAGGCATTAAAACGACAACTAAGATCACCGATCAAGGCTGGTTTATTTTCTGTCCCTAGAGGAATTGACAAAAAATCACTGGCCATCACCGGGCTGTATTCGTGACGATGGCGAATCCCCCTCAAACGGTTGCTTAATCTCTGTTGGGATCGGTTAATCAACCAGAGACTAACGAGAGAGGGAAAGAGGGCGAGGATAAAAACAAAGGTTATCCTGATCACGATTTTAGTTTAGGCGATCACCAGTGATGCTAACTTATTATTGAGGCCGGCGCTAGAAATTAGGCCATAACCAGGGAAGACTTAAGGGGTTCTTCCTTTTTGCTTTCATAAACTGCCGCAGGACCGGGGAATCCTCTGGTTAGTTCCCGCACTTTAATCTCACCTGCTTGCAGGGATTTGGTCAAAATTTCCATGGCAACCACGGGTTTACCGGCACCACAGAAGAATAAATCGGCGGCGAAATAGCCGTGTTCAGGCCAGGTGTGGATCGCGATATGAGATTCAGCTAAAGTCGCCGTCGCGGTAACTCCGTGGGGACTGAACTGGTGGACACACAAATCGATCAGCGTTGCTTCTCCTGCCGTAATTCCATCGAGGATAGCGCGACGAATGCGCTCGGGATCGTTGAGGAGGTCAGCAGGTACTTGCCAAGCATCGACAATCAAATGGGTTCCCAGTTTGGTCATTTTTTTTTCAATACTCCCTATCGAAAAACCTTCACAGAATTACCAGCATAACACAATTTTTCTAACTTGTGCAAAAAAGATCAGGTTTTTTTTTGGGTACTTTCTCTAAAAACTGATACAGAGCAGGGGAGAAGGGTGTGGGGTGTGGGGTGTGGGGCGAAAGCTTACTTCTGCTTGACAATAGTATCGTTAGGCGTTAGAATTTGATCATCAGTTATAGCGGTGTGCAGTCGTATGAGGTACAGTGTCACGAGCTATAAACCATGCTAGGCAAAGCTTGGTCTGTATCTCACTCAAGCGCTTACCGCTATAATCAGTTATCAAAGTGACAGTTATCATATGATCATAAATTTCAAGTCCGAAGAGACTAAGCTCATTTTCGAGGGGTTTCAGTCTCGTCACTATCCCCCTGATATTCAATCGGTCGCTCTACGAAAACTGCTAATCCTTGCAGCGGCGTTATCGATTAATGATCTGCGTGTCCCACCGGGTAATCGGTTGGAGAAGTTGCAGGGCGATCGTCAGGGCCAGTACAGCATCCGTATTAATGACCAATGGAGAATTTGCTTCATTTGGACTGATGAAGGCAATGCTGATCAGGTAGAGATAGTGGACTACCACTAAAATTAGCTAAATGCAATGAACAGCAACACTTCGACACATTTCGACAGGCTCAATGTAAAAGCTCAGTTCCACCGTTTGCCAAATATCCATCCCGGTGAAATCCTCAAGTTAGATTTTCTGGAACCGCTCAATATTACCCCCTACAGACTGAGCAAAGATTTAAGCGTAGCTCAAACTCGTATCGGTGAGATTTTAGCGGGTAAGCGTAGTATCACTGCGGACACAGCTTTGCGTCTGTCACGATATTTTGGTAACAGTCCTCAGTTTTGGCTGAATCTTCAAACAGACTACGATCTCCGTCAAGCTCAGGCAAAGAATGCCGAAGTTTATAAGCACATTCCCATCACTCCATTTATAGATGTAGCTTAGGGGACTAATTTTATCTAGGAGGGGGGACGGGATTAGTGGGGACGGTGGGACTGGGAGAAGCGGCGGGAATGGGTGGATTTTCGGGTTTACGGACTTGGGGGACGGGTAACAGATAGAAAAGTAGGGCGCAAGCGACAAGACTGCCTAATCCTGCCAAAAAAGGCACTGTTCGACTGGCCACCGATTCATTCACCTTATGGTAGCGACGGGAAACTGGCTGTAATTTTAGGGTTAGGTCAGGTAAAGTGCGAGTATCGGCAAAAAATTGGTCAATCGCTTCTATTAAATCGAATAACTGCACGGTACTGATTTCTATCTTGACTGGACTTTCCGGGATATTCAAGTCCGTTGATGGATACCAGACCAGACGATGGAGATTCTGGTCAATCTTTTCTAGGTACACATGATCTGGTTCATGGACGGGGTCTTGGGGATGACGAACACCACTTAAAAATTCTTGGGCATACTGACTGACCGCTTGGACCAAATTTTCCAAGAAAACCCGACCACCTTGCAGGATTTTATTGGCCCCGATTAACCGACATTCTACGTTAGTCAAAATTGAGAGTAAAGGTCGGCTATCACCGGGATTAGCTGGGGCGAAATCATCGCCGAAACCATCGAGAATCAGGGTACAATTGGGCAAGCTATACTGTCTTCTCATTTTTACACGATCTCCCCATCAAATAAACTAATCCAAAACCGCTGCATTCCCGTGGTACCAGTACAAAATAATAACTGATCGAGGAGGGATAAAGCCAGTTCATTTAAAGCATTTTCATCGGCTAGATAAACCGATACTTTGGCCCGACGGGGGTTCATGCGACTGCGAAAATTGGAGCGAAATCTTTCTAGGTATTCTGATAAAAGAAAATTATTATCCACGGGTAAACCTTTTGACTCCATCTGTTGCCGCGCTAACAGTAATTGTCGGATGGATATAGCTAGAGGTTTGGCCCGATAACTGGCAATGATAACTAAAGCTTTTGCTTGGTCAAGGGTGAGACGGTCGAGGGTGTAGGAAATTCGCCACGGATTAGTACAGCGTAAGCGCCAGAAAATAATCCGGTTTTTGATAATTTTATCGAGTCCTAGTTCTTTACAGAGGGCTAACAGGGCCTCCCCGGCACCTACTTCTAAGGATTCCAACGCTAACAGCATTAAATCGATATGCTGTTGGAGATGTAGGGCGCATTGCTGACTGGCAATCGGAAAATCGGGTAAAACGCTTAAAATAAACGGTTTTTCTGGGGCTGATGTTGTAGATTCGGGCGTTAGGCTAGTAGGGGTCATGATATAGGAGAACTAAAACACAAGGGCGATCGAGTCAGGGTATTGTAAATTGTATTGTATAGATAGCTGTCCCCCATTTTACGAGACACGGAAACCGAATGGATCTGAAATCACTGATTCGCGATATTCCCGACTTTCCCAAACCGGGTATTGTCTTCCGCGATATTACTACCCTACTCAATCATCCCCAAGGATTACGTTACACGATCGATACCCTAACGGCAAAGTGTCGCGATTACGGTTTATCCCCCGATTACATTGTCGGTATGGAATCCAGGGGTTTTCTCTTTGGTGTTCCTTTAGCATACCAATTAGAAGCGGGATTTATTCCTGTCCGGAAACCGGGCAAATTACCCGCCGCCGTTCATAGTATCGAGTATGATTTGGAATACGGAAGCGATAGCCTGGAAATTCATCAGGACGCGGTGGCATCCCATCACAAAGTCTTAATTGTCGATGATTTAATCGCGACGGGAGGGACGGCGAAAGCGACGGCCGATTTATTAGAAAAAATTGGTTGTGAGGTGTTAGGATTTGCTTTTATCATCGAGTTAATCGACCTCGGTGGTCGGGAAAAATTACCCGATTTACCGATTATTACCCTCATCGATTATTAGGTTTTTTTCTATGACGGCGACTGATGATAATTATAAGGCTGCAAACGCTCGATCGAGTGCTAATGGGTTACAATCTCTCCTAACTAGCGAAACTTTTTTATATATTGTCAAGCGTGTTCTCCAGGGTTTATTAACTCTGTTGTTGGCCTCGGCTTTGAGTTTCGCTATTATCCAATTAACCCCCGGCGGTTTTCTGGCTTTGCTTGACCTTAATCCCAAGATTAGTCAGGAAACTAAAGAACAATATATTGCCCTTTTTGGTTTAAAAGACCCGGCGATTGTCCAGTATTTTAAATGGTTGTGGCAAGTGGTAACTCAGTTTAATTTTGGTCTGAGTTTTACCTATTTTCGTCCCGTGTCTTCCCTACTATTAGAGAGAATTCCAGCGACGTTATTAATGTCTTTGACTTCCATCATTTTAACCTGGGCGATTGCGATTCCCTTGGGCATTCTCAGCGCCGTCAAACAAAACCAATTTATCGATAAATTTTTTCGAGTTATCAGTTATCTTGGTCAAGGTTTCCCCAGTTTTATCACTGCCCTTTTACTGCTAATTCTCGCCCAAAATGTCTCGCCGCTTTTACCGGTGGGTGATATGACCAGTATTAACTATTCGGAATATTCCCCTATCGGTAAAGTTTTAGATATCGCTTGGCACATGATTTTACCAACTATTGCCCTGACAGTTACCAGTTTTGCCGGATTACAAAGATTGATGCGGGGACAATTATTAGATGTTCTGCGACAGGATTATATTCAAACTGCCAGGGCGAAAGGTTTACCAGAAAATAAAGTTATCTATGTCCACGCTTTACGCAATGCTATTAATCCCCTGATAACTCTTTTGGGCTTTGAATTTTCCAGTTTGCTAAGTGGGGCATTTATCGCCGAATTTTTCTTTAACTGGCCCGGATTAGGTCGTTTAATTCTACAAGCTGTGACGGCTAAAGATTTATATTTAGTTATGGGCAGTTTAATGATGGGTGCTACTATGTTGATTATCGGTAATCTTCTGGCTGATTTACTTCTCAAAGCTGTAGATCCTAGGATTAAATTGGAGGATTTAAAGTAGGGTGATAGGGAAATTTCAGCTAAATTTCCCACTACCCAACGGGTGCATCTCACATTTGCAGAAATAGGGACAATAAGCAATTATCAGTGACCCTTAAATTATTACAGATGTATCAGCAGCTGCGTGTAAGCATCCCACCGAAAAACTAATGCGCGGGGGGTTTGGGGGCGGCGCCACGCCCCCAACGGGGGGTTTGGGGGGTAGAACCCCCCAAAGGCTTGGATTGAGTGGTAAAATCGGAAGTAATGACCAATTTTAGAAGATAGTTTCCCTTTAAAAATCCCAACTCAGTAGATTTACAAAAATGGGATGTACCCCCACCCAACCCCTTTTTTCCTTTTCACTTTTCACTTAATAAACTATGTTAGCAACTACACATTATTTACTCAGGTCAAAACAAGACGGACAATACCTAGTGGCGCGTCTGAGAAAAGGTGAAAGCGAAACTCCGGCTAGTTATCTGCTTCTGTTTAAAGAATCCTACGATGCTTTAAGTTATATCAATACCCATGCTCAGGATTTAGCCAATAATTTTTCTGTGGAAACTCTCTCAGGAACACAATTAAAGGGACTGATGCAGCGATGGGGATTTGCAGGAATTGGTTTAGTTAGTGAACCTTTGGAACCACAAGTACAGTTTTTAGCCTACGAAAAAGGATTTAATCTCTAAACTATGAAAACGCTGTTAATCACTGGAGTTAGTGGGTTTTTAGGTTGGCATATTTACCAAAAAACTCGCTCATCTTGGGCAAGTTTTGGTACATATTTTAATCACAATGTCAATAGTAATGACCCGAATTTAATTAAAATTAACTTAACAGACTTAGCCGCAGTTAGAGAACTTTTTCAACAGATTAAACCCGACGCGGTAATTCATGGGGCTGCCCAATCAAAACCGAATCTCTGTCAAGAATTTCCCCAAGCATCCGAGGCAATTAATCTGACAGCTTCTCTAGAAATTGCCCGTTTATGTAGTCAATATCAAATACCGCTAGTTTTTACCTCTACCGATTTAGTTTTTGATGGTAAAAATGCCCCCTATTCCGAAAATGATCCCGTTTCTCCCGTCAGTGTCTATGGTGAGCAAAAAGTAGCGGCAGAAAAGGGTATTTTAGCAATATATCCTCGGGCGGCCATTTGTCGAATGCCTTTGATGTTTGGTTCCCCTTCTCCCACCGCTAATAGTTTTCTGCAACCCTTTTTAAAAACCCTCCAAGAGGGAAAAGAACTATCTCTATTTACTGATGAATATCGGACGGCTGTTGGGGTTAATAGTGCAGTGAATGGTTTACTTTTGGCATTAGAAAAAGTGCAAGGGATTATTCATCTGGGGGGTAAAGAAAGAGTTTCTCGTTATCAATTTGGTTTACTAATGGCGGCGGTTTTTAACCTTCCCAAAGAACAAATAAAACCCTGTTTACAGTCAGATGTTCCCATGAGTGCGCCCCGTCCCCAGGATGTTTCTCTTGATAGTTCTCTCGCTTTTTCTTTGGGTTATCAACCATTAAGTATTAAAAGCGAATTAGAGGCAATTAGAGATGAAATTATCTGAACAAAAGCGGACTATATTAATTATCTTGCTCCTTTTTTTTACCGCTATTCTCATGACCAATTATTTTGAGGTAGGGATGACGGGAGTGTTAGCTTTTTTCGTTGCCTATCTTTCTAAAGGAATGCGAAAATTTAAGTAGGGTATGCTGAAAAAGCCTGAAATGCCGATAGGAAAAAGGTAAAATATCCTAAAAGTCCTGCACTTTTTTTTCAGTACAGATGTATAGAATCTCGGCGGCAACTCCATCAGAACCGGAATCATTTGAACTGCCCTTTGCAACTTAATTGGCGTATTTACCTGCTTATTCTCCCGAATTATCTCCTATTTTAGTCTTTTCTTAAGTCATTTTTTAAGCATTTGGTTATAAACTTGTCGTGAAAGAATTGGGAAAAACTCTTTATCTTGATAAAACTTTTTTTCATCTCCAAAGACAACTAAAATATAATGAGCTTTGTTATCAGGACTGACGATAATAGCCGCATCATTTCGATTATTAAATGTCCAGCCCATCTTAGCATAAAATTGAGTGTTAACCGGGAGAGATTGACCTAAAAAGTTTTGGATAGGATTAAAAGGTTTTTCTTTCCACGCTTGAGGATGTAAATCTCGTTTAATTAATTGTTTAATCGCTTGGCTATAAGCTGGCGAAATGGCTTGTTCTTGCTCAATTTCGAGCAGTAATCTAGCAACGCTATAGGTATTTAAATAATTTCGTCTCGGGGGTGAGCTTTTGCCGTTAAGCTGACGAATTTGTTGGTCTGGTCCTGCTGGATCCTCGAGTAGATTGGGGATAGGAAAAGTTTTCTGACTAATATTAAGGGGGTAATTAACAGAATCAACAAAATAGGATGCAAAAAAATCATTAAGAGCATAACGTTTTCTCCTCCATTCGTTGAGTTTTTCTGGTGCGAGGTCTTTTTGACTCGATTTGGTTTGAGTAATGTCATCAACAATAATACTAGCTGATTCATTATCGGAATCTTTAATCATTTTAGAAATAACTTTGAGTTTTTCTGGAGGAATTTGATTCGGCTCAATTCCTTGATAATAATATTGACTATAGAGAACTACTAGCCAGAAAAGCTTGACAATACTAGCCGGATATCTCAATTCACTATCTTGATAAGCAGCATAAGCGCAACATTCAGATTGATTTAAGTCAACTAAACTGATAGATAATTTATCTATTGGTAACTTTCTAGATCGAGCTAAACTTACAATATTGTCAACGATTTTTTGCAATTCTTGATCTTGATAAAAAGTAGGCGACTGTTTAACGTTATAAGTTAGCTGATTAGACTGACTAGGAAGTTGAGGTGTTAAAGGTGTTAGGGACAAATCATTAACGGGCGTTTTTCTGGGCAGATTAGTTGTATTTTGCGAGCTTACTATCAGGTTAATTTGATAATCTAAGTTATCTTCTTGCGTCTCTATGACTAGCGAATAGTCGCCTGTTTCCGACAGAATCGTTTTATAATCTCCTTGAAGATTTTGGTATTTATTACTTGGAAAAACTAGGCTTATTTTTTGATTAGTTGTTAATTGCAATTGCTGTCCTTGAATGCCCTGAAATTCATAACATAGGGTTTTATTGTGATCAACTTTACCTCCAATGGACTTAGGAACACCGTTAATTAACAATAATTTAGTTATCCTACAGGATTCGTTTTTGGAGGAGTTTAAGATGAGATACAGAGCGATTGCAGATGTTACAAAAAAAGAAATTAAGATGGGCAAAAACCTAGACCATTGGATATGGTAAGTCTTCGATTGTGTTCTGACTTTTATTGACTTTATTCTTTTTCTTTCCATGATTAAGTTCCTACCTTATAGTTAAGAATTTTCCAATTTCCACTCTCTTTTTGAAACCAATAGGTAACATTTTTTTGATAAGTCTGGGTTGGGGTTCCACATCCAGCACTTCTGGGACCATGGAGTGTAAGTTGTTCCGTTACATTGACTGTTATTGAAGGTGACGAACCTGAAGGATCAAAAGAGACTATCCGATTAATATTGGAAAAATCATAAGTATAATAACAGCCTTTAGAGCGCAGCCAACCCACTGTCCCCCCACAGATTCCATCATTACATTTTTCTAAGGTATTAGAATAAAGTTCTCCGGTGGCGTATTGCTTTACTAAGCTGTCGTCAAAAGAAGAACCGAAAGCTTGTCTTTTAACTTCATACCAACGTTTAACAAGTTTTGCTGCTTCATCTTGTGTGAGATCATGGGAAGATGAGGGAGATGGAGAGAGTCTTGGTGTCGGTGTCGGGGAAGAAGCGAGCGTTCCTAAACTTATATCTATCTTAAAAGTTTTAGAACCTTTGGGGGCAGCAATTTGCAGCAAATACTTTCCGTCTTCTGGCAATTTTGTTCCTTGTAAAATTTGATTGTCTGGACTATAAAGCCACACACAGATATCATCATCTGTGTTATAGCTAAGGTTTTGTCCTGACTTTCCTGTAAAAGTGTATCCGACAGCTTTAGTGGCACTAACCTGATTAGATTTGGTGATAGTTTCAGTGGTTAGGTTAACATTTTCTAGATTTTCTGCCATGAGAATAGCTGTGGGTTTTTGAGGACATTCTGAAGTTGTTTGAGGTTGATTAAACTGAAAATTACAACTACTGAGAAAAAAGAGAGATGAATAAATAAGGATCTGTTTCATGACTTTACAAGTGCCGAAAATATTTAGGATTAGTTTTGTTTTTCCTTTAACCATTTTCCCCAATAATAAAAAGGAATAACTCCTCCCAAACCAAGAGCAAGAAAAATACAAATAAGCATTAATATTCTGGTTTCTAAGGGAAGTGTGCGCCCAAAAAAATCAAGGGTATAAGGTTTAGATTGTGATGCTACTTTTTGAGTAAAAACTGTGGCTACATATTCACCTCCTCGTCGAACGTTGGGTTGGATATAACTAATTTCGTATCGTCCTTGAATCGCATCAAGGAAAATTTCTAATTTCTCGGCAATTTCATCAGCATCACCAGCAAATTCAGTAACTCCTCCTGTTAACTTCGCAATTTCCGCTAACTGTTTTTGATCTACAAATTCTTTTTCTAGTTGCTCTCTAGTTTCTTGGGATAATTTTGGGTTATTAATATCTCCACGAACAGCAGGTTTACCTAAGGAATATTTTTTGCCTAATTGTTGTGGGGTTAAGCCATATCCTAGGGTATGAACAACAATATCTTTATTGTTCTGAAGATTGGCTAAAGTTTTCTGAATTTCTTGATAATTACTATTATTATCAAAGCCATCAGAAAGGAGAATAATTGAGAGTCGTGGTTGAGGTTTTAAAGGGTTTCCTTCTTTATCTTTAGGATAGAAACGACCTTCTTTATCGTTTTTAAAAAATTTGACGGTTTCCTTGAGAGCTTGATAGAAATTAGTCGTTGCACAAGGAGTTTTATTCGCAAGACTACCTAGAAAATTAGTTAGTTTAACATCTTGCACTAAACTAAAATTATTGAGAGTTTCTGAAGTAACTTTTGGGTAATAATCACAGGCTCCAGGCTTATCATTTTTACCTTCTACCCCAAAGGGAACAATAGATAAATAGGTGTTGCCTTTACGCTCTGAGGCTAATTTAATAAATGTTCCCAGCGCGTTAATTGCTGCATCTAATTTTCGCTTTCCTTTAGCAACCGCTTTGGCATCACATTTTGTGTTGAGATCCTGAGAACAATTCATACTACCACTAAAGTCGATGAGAACGACAATCCAAGCATCAGGAGGAGTCGTTTCTCGGGGAGACTTCCAGTCAAAAGGTAGTTGTTTTCCTTGATAAGTTTTGTTGTTTTTTTTATCAAGAACTTTCAGATGAAAGTCACTTTCAGCTAAACCCATAATCGGTTTACTTTCTTCTCCTGTCACTTGAATTTGAAGAGTCACTTTATCGTCGATGTCCTCAATATCTGTGATTTCAGGTTTAATTCCCCAAGCTGGGGTAATAAGAGCGGTTAACATAATCATTGATAAACTAAGCTTGTGGGTCAAGGAAGCGATTGTAGAAGACGAAACGATAGATTTTGGGTTCATCGGGGTTGTGGTTATCTTTAACATGGAAGGTTATCAGGTTATTGTGTTTAAGGGTAATTTTTTCGTTGCTAGTTAAACGTCTGCCATTGAGTTCAATAAGGTTGTAAGATGTTGGGTTAGGATCTAAAATGGCATCACGGCTGATAATTTTGATGTCAGCAATATGGGGGGGGAGTCCGGGGAGATAAATATCCGATCCTCTTTCTACACCATCAGAACCTTTAGTTTTGGCGACAGAACCAATTTTGATGATTCCTTTGGCGGGAAGTTGAATCGACAGTCCTTCTTCGATTTTTTCGGCATCCGATTCACTGACAAATTTGAGCGTTTTATGGATGTTAGGAAAGACTGAATTAATGGATGTAAATTGAGGATCAATGCTTTCGAGTTCGGGAATGATTTTCCTGTACTCGAATCCTTTACCGGCTCTCAGTGCCGCCATGTAGCTAGGAGAATTAGTAATGGTAAAGGTTAGGCCGAGCAATAAGCCTAAAATGGCAAATCCGAGGGGATCTTCTGCTTTTCTAAACGCTTCTGAGGTGCCTAACCATTGACGAATAAATTCAAAGATTCCCACCGCTACTAAACTGGCAACACCCGCACCGATGATGCTAGTATATAACCGTTGTCGAAAGCGATCGCGATCCCCCGCTTCCATGCTGTAAAATTGCCAAGTAAGTCCTTCGGCTAATCCAACGGCTGCACCGACAAAAAGCCAACCTAAAAGTCTGCCTGGAAATTCAGCAACTCCAGATTGAATTAATAGCTGAAAGATTCCACCCGCAGCTAATCCAGCAATCAATCCGATTAAGGTGGCAATTAATAGGGGAACTAAAGCAATCCGAAAGTTGAGTTTAGGACGGGTGGGATTACTAATAAATATTTCATTCATTACCATCCCAATCCCTAAGGATATAGCGACGCAGGGGAAAAGAACCACCTCTGGAAACCGAGACAGGATTTTTAAATCAGTCAAGAAAATCTGACCGATATTCCAGCCAATTAAAGCCGAGGTTATTCCTGCTAGTATGTAAAGCCAAATTCTCATAGGTTTAAAAATTATCCTGGTGGGGGAGTTGACGAATCGATAATTGGTTTTACTTTACCGCAAATTGGTGTATCACTTAATGTTTCACCCAGTTGAGCAGCTACATCACACTTCAAAAGGTTATAGGTATTCCTTTCATAGTTAATCACTCCATCAACATCAATCTTAATAGATTGCTCCTTTTTAAGTCTAGATTTAAGACTTTCTTGGTATTGTAAAATAGCTTTAACCCAAGCTTCTTTATCTGCTGGTTCAGTCATACGACTAAGGGAAATCCTAAATTCATTATTGGGATCAAGAACATTAATTACATTATATGAAGATGAAACAGAAAAAGCCTCATCTAAATCTAATTCTTTTACTAAAGTTTCTAAACTAGATTTGGTCTTTTGTGGTTTATCAAATTCCGAGACGGCCTTTTCAATTTTTTGGTCTCTTGTCGGAGATGGGGATGGGGTTGTTTCTTTAGCGGTAGTTTTAGCCACTTTAACTTTAGAAAACCCTAGCTTTTTACAATTGTCAGCAGTTGCTTGAGTTGCTTGCAGTTGCATATTTTTAAGCAGATTACATTTGAGAGCTTGATAAGTTATTCCATCCTTATCAATAATGCCATCAATATCATCAGAATTAGATGGTGTAACTTTATATAATTGATAATATATGATTGCCTGAATCCACTTGTCTTTATCTTTGTCTATAGTTTTAAGATTGAGATAGTTATTAGAAGTAGAGGAGTTACCAGCATTGGAAGAATAGGTAGGATCGAGAATTTTTGAAATAGCTTCATCAATCTCATTCTTGTTAGGTTTAAAAGCATCTGCTCTAGTAGTTTGCTTCAAATATTGTTGAATTTGTAGTAATGACCCTTTAGTCTTTGGAAAGCTTTTGATCGCTTCTTTAATAATCGGCGATTCTGAATTGTTTGATCCTCCGGGTAAACCGGGTACAGATAAATTAGCTAAATTCAATAATCTTTGAAGGAAAAATCCTCCTAAAGTGAATATAAGCAAAAAATAAATAATAGGAATAATACAGCCAGCTGCTCCACCTTTAACTTTAAGCAGATAAGATAGAAGCAACATTGCTATTTTTTTTGTTTGTATAAATACCAGTTCTTGCCAAGGTATATCTCTTTGAACTTTAATATCAAAATTCTTATCTTCATCCCCCTTCAATTTATGGCGTTTATATACGTCACTAGGAATCTTTTCCTGGGCGAGATGATAAAAGAAAACGGTTAAACTAGATCCTTTATACTGTTCGTCAGATGACACTTCTAGTTTATCAAATAGGCGAGCGAGATGGATGTATTTTTGAGTTGTTTGATCAGGATCAAAAGGATGATTCCAAACTCTACTTAATTCATCTTTAATTTCTTGCCAACGTGCATCATTTAACACATAAAATTCTTTTTCTTTTAAACCTTCTGTTTCCGTGCTTAGATAACCTGCTTTTTTCTTTAAATCTTGTCTTAATCCCACACTTGTGTAAATTTTATATGTTCCTCCCCAGAGTCCGACTTCATCTAATAAGAGTTTAGCTGTAGCATCTATCAGGTCTGGCTGCTTAATGATATGAAGAATAAGTATATTAATACCTTGCTTAACTTGATTAAATATTAATGAGTTTGGCTGAGTAATAGCTTTTACAATCTCCCCTTGAAAACTCTGAGATATTGGATAATCATCCTCCTGTTTTTTCATTATCCAAGCGACAAAATCTGGCAGCTTTTCAGGGCAAATTATGGCTTGTAGCGTCAAGAGACGTACTTTAAAGTCATCATAAATTTGTTGCTCATAAGCATCTTTGGAGCCTTGTCCTTCAAATATGGAATTCCAAAAGGTTGTATAATCCTGTTGAATTTTAGGATTGTTCAAAGCATCTTCGATAGGGGCTAAATTTTCTTGAAAGTTTCCTGTCCGGCAGGAATTCTTAATAGCAGTTCTGATTAGGGGTTCTTCGGGTATAGCCGGGGGAAGTTGAGGAATACTGTTTATTGTGGCTCTTATGGTCTCCTCTGCTTTTTTACTGGCGGGATGAATGACTAAAAAGCGATTTGGTTTCTCTAAAGCCTCCACATTACAGGCCCAAGAAATCAATTCATTATATTTTGCTGGGTCAGTTTTAGAGGCAATTTTATGAATGATTAAAGCAGTATATGGTGGCTGTTTTTGAGTAATAATTATCGGTGTTTTTCCTTCCCAAATCCCATCCAACTCAGGCGGAATATAGTCATTAATTTGAGTCCCAGTATCGTCATATTCTGTAAACCAATCGACTTGTTTATGATCGGAGGGGTTAAAAGTTGGCATTCCATTTTTCATGTACCAAGATACAAGATCAGGCAGCTTACCCCTTCCCTGACACAAGAAATAACGATAGAGAGATGCACCCCGTCCCCGTTCATCTATCCCCCGTGTGACGACGGCAATGACTGACCAAGCTTCCTGATTGTATTCAACTTCCCGTCCAATAATGGCAGGATTTTGGCTAGATGCGCCTTCAGAAACGGCAAATTCCCGATTTTTGATTGCTAACTGTACAGGTGTAGGAATTTTAGCAAGGGTTGAGTTCATGTACTCTCCCGAAAAACCCTGCGATTTCCACTCACCAGCACCGCCAGTGCCATCCACTAAAATACCCGTGCTAAATTCATGAATGTGAATAGTAGTCATTGTTTTAATCCTTATCTAATTCTTTGTGATGTTGACCGGTACAAAGCCAGTAAATCGGGGAAACTAAACCAAAGGGTCGCCACCGTCTCGGATCGCGGATAATAGAAGTTGTTCCTTGGCGATCGCGTTGTTTTTCGATCGAGTTGGGTTCGGGATAATTTGTTCCCAACGTACCAAAGGCAGAAGTGGCAAAATAGTCCACTTCACCTCCTCCCCTATCTACCCAGTTTTCTAATTTATTTTGCATCAGAGGAAAGCGTCTTTGTGTCAATTTTCTCGGTTCATGACGACTCACCCACAGTTGACTCAGTTCGCACTTACTAACCGCAAAAGCAACGCGGCGCTGTTTGGGATTAATATCCACCCTGTCTAGGGCTGCTAAAAACTTTTCTAGTCCAATAGCATAGTCTTTATCTTTGCGGTGAGAGGTTCCATCCACTAACAATAAAAGACCTGTAGCCACCACACAGTCTTCGAGATAGTCAACTAAGCGCGGATCGCCGGTTTTGTTAATGAGATCCCGAAGAAACTCGCCGGAATAATCTTTACAGTTAACATTGAGACGTATTGCGCTAGAAGATAGGCCTCTTTGCAGATTTTTCAAAGAAAATTGTTCTTTGAGAACAATACTCAATCCATAATCTTTGACTTCATCAACGGTGGCTTCTAGGGGAGTTGGTTCTAATTCTAGTCCCTGTTCCAAGATGTTCTGTGCCATGTTCATCAGTTGTGCGCTGGCTTCTTGGTTCCCCACTGGAGTCACCGATTGAACTGGACTATCGGCCTTAGCATTGGGCCAATAGGCAAGGGAAGCCATATAGGCGGTTTTACCAGCACTGCGATCGCCAATAACCCGTATTTCGGCATTGGCATCTTTTAATTCAGGAGCTTTTGGTTTTAACCAGTCAAACCCTTTCATTTTTGGCTCCTTGATTTGGTTTTTTACTGAGCCAATAGAGAGGTTCAATTAGATTATAAGGTTGCCATGAGTTTGGTTGTCTAATCACCGAAGCCGGTTCTTCTCCTTTCATCCGATCTTCTCGGTTAGGACGGGGATTATCTCTGCCTAAAACGCCAAAGGTAGAAAGGGCAAAAAAACGCAGATTTTGGGGAATAACTTTTGCTCGCAAGGTTTTAGTAGTTTCTCGTAAATGGACAGCGAACAAATCAATTTCTGGGTCAAGCCTACCGGGCCAAATTTCTCCTCTTTCACATTTACTCATAACTATTGCTAACTTCAAATTCTGAGAACGACCCCGCTCATCCATTAATTTAAGGAATTGTTTCATGATTCTGTTATAAAAGTTATCAGTTCCGGGTTCCCATCCTGTTAGCATAATTAGACAGCCGATGACATCGGTAAAACATTCATTAATAAAATCTTCATGGATAGGCTTTCTTGCACTGGGACTGGCAATTGCCTCAAAGACTTCTCCGGGATAATCTCTAGCGGTTAATTGAAAAGTCTCCGTGGAACTATACCAATAGGGTTTGGCTGTGATACCAAAGGAATAAAACGGTAAGTCATCTACTGACTCAATCTCTTGTCCGATGACAGTTCTATCTAGATCGGCCGCCTGTTTGAGAATATTTTCAGCTTTTTCTGCAAGTATTCTTGTGGCAGGATTTTGGGGGTTGACAGTAAATAGTTTTTTGCCTTGTTTGTGTTCTTTGAAGTAGGACAAAGCAGCTAAATAGGTGGTTTTTCCTGCTGCTGTCGGTCCAATTACAACAATATTTCCACTGGTCATTTTTACTCCTATTTTAACTTTATTTTGCGAGATGACTGCCCAAATAAATCCAGGGGAGTTCTAATAATTTTCGATTATATATGCTCGTAATGAAACATCTAATTGTTAACCCTTGAATACTACGGTTAAGTTGATTGATTTGAGGGTGAATCGGTCGAAAATAACGCTGAAAGACATAGTTATCTCTCTCTTGCCATGTTATGGGTTGGAAATCAGGATTAAAAGCGAGTTTTCTGGCTTCTTCTTCGAGATCGATTGGGAGTAAATCGGCTTTATTTAAACAGAGGAGAAGATGCCGAATTTTCGGACAATCTTGCTGGAAAAATTCAAGCCAACGGTCAAAACGATTACACCATTGTTGTCTGGTGATAAAGTCATCTAGGTTTACTTGGCTGGTCGGTTTAATGATGTCCCGATAGGGCGGTAAAATCAACATAATTCCTTCAGCTTTTCTGATCGTTTCGAGAAATCTTTGCCACTCATCAGGTTGATTTTTTTGCCAAGATTTTCGCCAGATTTCACCGGGGGTGTCCAACCAATCCAAGGCAATCATTTTCTCTCCTGTGGGAAGGGTGACATTAACTTCTATGTACTGCTCAAAAATTGCTTCGGGAGCGATACTACCAGTTGGTTTTGGAGAGCCAAGTTCTAGGTCTAAAAAAAATCCTCTAAGATACTGATAATCGGGATAAGTAACTTTGACATAATTTCCCTTGGGGTTAGCTAATTCCAAGACTAGGTGAGTTTTACCTGTGTTGCGATCGCCAATATAAATAACTCCCAAGCACTCCACCTCCTGATCAATGAGTCATGATTGATAATTGATAGCAACCAAACAGCGATCGTGTTTAGTTTCGGTTTTATATTACTTTCTCGTAGGGATGGCTGCTTTTTATGCAAAATTTATGATTATCTTAACATAAATTTACATTCTCGATAGTACCCCGCGCCACATCCACTCTGGCTGCGATACCGAAGGCACTCCGGGAGCGAGATCGCAATTCCCTCGACAATTCCTCACAAAAAAGAATTTTAATTATCGGTTTTTGCATAAAATGCCAGGGATCTGACGAGTAGATAAAAGGGGTAGTGATCTAGAAAATGCAAGGAGAGTTCTCTGATGAGTAACCCAGACAGCAAACTTAAGCTTCTTGAAGAAATGGCACTTTTGGCTAAAAGCTCCCCTGCAAACAGCAAGGAGAGACAAAAATGGCTAACAAAACTAACCAATGAGATTCAAAACTCTAATAAAGTGTACTGTAAAAATATCTATAATTTTCCTAAGTCTGTCTATCAGGATATTTTTCACGAAGCTCTACAGCAGACTTTTTTAGAGATTTTTGAAAAAATTGATCTGTACGACCCAAGTAAAGGTAATGTCTTGGCATGGGTAAGTTTTTTGCTTGATAAGCGATTTATCGATGCTGTCAGGGAACATTTAAAACTGCGACATAGACAAGATAATGGCAAGCGAATCAGAATTTATGAGCAATCTTTGGATGTTCCTCTCCAGTCGGAGCAATCAAGCTGGAACCATGCCCCAGATACTTCCTTGCTTGATATAATCGAGCAAACTGAATCTCTCTCCCCCCAAAAAGATTGGGAGAGATTATGGGATTTTATCCAAAAAGATCCTAGAGATTGTTTTCGGCAGACTCACATCGAAAAGCATCCGGAGGCTAATTTTCAAGCAATCTGTATAAGGCGATTTAATGGACAATCTTGGAAGGAAATGTCAACAGAATGGGGAATCTCCCTAGCAACTTTAAGCAGCTTTTATCAACGCAGCATTGATAAATTACAACCAATTTTTCAAGAATATCTTTAGAAATAGGAGACAAAAACCATGATGCCACTAGCTGAACGTTTAACTTTTACAGTCCCCCTGAGCGGTGCTGATTTTAAATTAGCTCAAAAGTTTAGTTGCGAACAGAAAGATGCCGATAAAAGTAAACAGGTTTTTCTAAATACTTTAGCTGTGCTTGCTGTTAACTTTTACTGCCAGTGTTTGAAAGTAGAAACAAATTTAGAGGAAAGCACTATCGGAGATTATAATCGGCGAATTTTAATGGATAGTGCTGATTTAAAGATCGATGTTCTCGGTAAATTAGAATGTCGTCCGGTTTTGCCAAATGAAAATATCTGTTATGTCCCGTCCGAGGTATGGTCAGATCGAGTGGGTTATGTTGTGGTAGAAATTGATGAAGAAGCGAAGAAAGCTATTTTATTTGGATTTGTCGAGCAGATAGAAACTAATGAATTACCATTAGCTCAATTACCAGATATTGACAATTTAGTTGATTTACTTCTTCTGGCTAAAAACAAACAACTTCTCGAAAGAACTTTTGCCAAGAATTGGAATGAGGATGAATCAGCAGAAATTTTAAAAGATAAACAGAAAAAGCTTGTTCGTAGAGATAGTCCTGCTCTACCTACAATCGATAAATCTATTACCTCTCCTCTCTATAGAGCTAAATACATTACTCTGATAAGACGGACATTTATTCTATTGGTTAGGATAACCCCTACAAAAGAGGGAAAGTTTCAACTTCTCGTGGAGGTTGAATCATCTAAAAAAATTCCATCTGATTTGAATTTGAAGCTATTATCTTTATCCGACCAAACTTTGAAGGCAAATCCGACAAAAGGAGATCATTACATCTCTTTAAAATACACCCTTCAATTGGGAGAGAGTTTTCAAATACAAGTGAAGCGAGGAGAGGAAATTCACACAGAACAATTTTCTTTTGACTAAACCCTATTAGAACGGGATAATTTATCTAAATTTCTGATTAAAGTTTAGATAAATTGTTCAAAATTTGATCTTATATCGATGCTAAAGTAAGCTATGCCAAACCAAAAAGATTTATCGGATATTCGCAATTATCTCTACGATCAAGCTGAAGTGAGATGGTGGTACAGCTTGTGGTTATCTTTATGCGCTCAAGTTTTAGCATTAATTGCGACAGTCAACAATAAATTGTGGCTTTTAGCTATTGCCGGTTTTCTTGCCTTAATCACTCCAATAGCAGTAGCATGGTTGCGAGAATGGGCTAATAACTTGACACAAAAAGCTGATAAATGTAGAAGAATGATTTTATATGCTGATAGTTTAGGAGAAGATATTCCCAGCCATGAGTTAGCTATGGTTAGAGCTTGGACAACAGGAATTAAATTGCAACAAGCTCCTTTTACTTCTCCTTATTATTCATCTTCTCTATCTAATAGTCCACAAAGATTAATGGATATTACAACAGAATCTGCTTACTTTACTGAGTTTTTAGCGGCAAAAACGGTCAATTATTTACTGGTATTTTTAGTTATTTCAATTTTAATTTTATCAGGAATTATTTATTTTGCAGACTTCGCAACCTCTACGGCTACAATTAGCCAAGAAAATCAAGATATGAGTGGGGTAAAGTGGGCAGTTAAGGCAGCATTAACAGCTATTTCTTTTATTCTATCTGGGGATATATTACTGCTTTGGAAAAAGTATTCAGATCTGAAATTATCTGCTCAAAGTACTTTTCAAAAATGCGCCGATCTTCGTTACGATAAATCCTTATCTATTTCTGAAGCTATGCAGGTTGTTGAGGACTATCATCTAGCGTTGATTCAGAGTCCACCGATTCCTCTAAAACTTTACCTAACTTACAGAGATCCCTTAAACCAATCTTATCAAGATAGTCATTCAATTAGTTCTAATCAACCCTAATTTTTCTTGGGCAATGCCCAGCTTGCTCACAAATTATCTAATATTAAAAACATGGGAATTCCTCCTTTTAATCAGCGCGGCTTTTTGCCGCCGGGAGAACATAAATTAGATAGCTGGGAAGAGCTTGTAGAAAGATTTGGAACCACTCGAAGAAGACAACGTCTTCTAGTCGGACTAAAAAGAGTATTGCTAAATCTTCAACAAGCAGGTTGCCAAAAAGTCTATCTTGATGGTAGTTTTGTGACTAAAAAGCGAAAACCCAATGATTATGATGGTTTTTGGGAAAGTGAGAAAGTAAATCCAGAAAAGCTTGATAGTATCCTGCTGGATACTTCCTTAGAAGGATGTCGAGAGCAAAAGAAAAAGTATGGAGGAGAATTATTAACCGCAGATACGAGAGCCGTAAATGGTCAAACGATTTATGGTTATTATACAATAGATGTAGAAAGAGGAATTACTAAAGGTATTGTTTGCGTTGAGTTACAGTTAGTGGATTTACAGCTATGGTTTTGAACGAAAAGGGATATGAACTTAGAAAAGCTCAAGCTCAAGAGTTTGAGAAAGCAATAGTAGAATTTTCTGACTATGCAATTCAACATCCTGAAATCGATTCAAGAATTTTGAAAGCAAGGGAAAATTCTTTACGGACTTTGTTAGCGAGAATCAACACAGAACTGGCAGAATATGAAGATAAACAGCTAGAAAGTTTAGCTTTGGCTGCTAAAAATTATCCAAAAATTAGTCAGCAAAGATATAAAAGCTTAACGAAATTAACTAATAAAATTCAAGAATCTAATCAAGTACAAAATCAAAATATATATAGTTCTTCCCTGGATATTTCTGGAATAGCATGGCAGCAAACCTTGAAGCAAGTATTTGACAAAATCGACCAATATAATCCTAATAAAGAAACGGTATCGCAGTGGTTTTTATCGCTGTTCAAGCTTCAATATCGTAAGCTGGAAAAAGAGTCTTTATAGGTTTATTATTCATACTGACAAGACTCAGTATATAAATCTGCAAACTTTGATTCTTTTATGTTATTTATCGATGTGTCCTGGGGATTTTTAAGCTTTTTTACCTCTAAAAGAGTATTTTCAGGAATACCAATTCCCAAATTCTGATTAGGCAAATTAGGACTACCTAAATCAATTCCAATTAAGCAGCCATATTGATTGATAATAGAATTTCCATCCGCTTTTGGTTTAATTGTACCATCGAAGCTGTCGTAGAAAAATTTATAAGTTTGATTTTGTTGCATTGGATTTAGATCGGTAATTTTACTATCAATTAAATTGAGATTTGAACGAGAGTCTTCTGGAGACTGTCGAGCGGCCATATAAACTTTTTCTTCTAATGCAGCCTTAGCTTTGCTCAGTTGAGCGATTTTGTATGTTTTATTGCTGTTAAAAGTCATTATAGCTAAGTGCTGACTCACCTCTGTAATAGGTCTGTAGTTTCTGAAATCTTTTGGTCCTTGATTAGTTGATATAACAATTTGACGATTTTCTATGTTTTCTAATGATTTTGCGGTGGTTAGAATATAATAAGTTGTATCTTGTTGAGAATGAGATTTTTCTGCTTTCTTGTCATAAGCAAAAATAATACCCGCAAAAAAACTAGAGCTATTTGTTTTGGGGTCATAAACCTTAATAGTTACTGTACTTTCTTGTAATACATTTTCTACTTCAGCTTTTGACGGAGGAAATATTTTATTAATCTGTCCAGGAATATTAATCAATCTATTCTTGCTCAAAGTAGAAATTATCCAAACAAAAACTAGACATATCAATAAACAAGACAAAAAACCTGAGCAATATAGAAATAGATTCTTTTTGAAGCGAGATTCTTTATTATTAGGCCATGTCCAAGGAGTTTTGTTGAGATTTTGTAAAAGAGCAACGACTGAAGCAGAACTTCGCCATTCATTGCTATATTCTATTTCTAAATGTTCTTGAGCTTCTTTGACAGCTAAAGGTAAAAAGTTACAACGAACTAATTTGAGCAAAAAGTTAGTCAAAAATTCTGGAGAAAAAGAATCAAATATAGTCTCTCTCATGGCAATGACTTGAGGAATATCAGAAGATTTTATTAACTCCTTTGCTAAGGGGAGAGAATTACAATAGTTTAAAATAACAAGTTTTAAAGTTTTTATTTTGCTGACACGATAACAGAATTGTTTAAACGTCAGAAATTCTGTATCACTAATCCGTATCTTTTGTTCTGAATTATCATCTGATCCATGGCCAAGCAAGTAAATAATATCAAATTTATGTTGAGATTCTGGATCGAGCCAATGAGTTAGATCAGTCCCTGTAGTCTCTGTAGAAGGGTACAATCTTAAATCAAGTTCAAGAACATGGCATATTGAAGTAAACTTTTGCCATGCTGCTGTATCTTGTTTGGGGTCTAAATTCCTTGTATCCCCTGAGATAACCAAAACTTCTAGTGACTTATTAGGTAGTTGAACGTAAGCTGCTTGAGAAATTTTTCTTTGATTTTTTATGGCAAATACCAGGGGGATTTTTTGATAATTTGGGTCTTTCATTAATTCCCAATTATGCCAAAATAGTTGAGATATAAATTCATCTTCACTCTGTATAACAAAGACGACGCTACAATTATCACCTGTTATAAATTTCTCAAGTTTACTGACAAAGTTTTTCTCAATTTTGGCTCGAAAAGAAATATCTCTTAACCATTCATCTAACTTTTTATCTAAATTTTCCAAAGCAGAATTTAGTTCTTTTCTCCAACTATCTCGTCCCGAATTAGAACTCTCATCTCTATTGTATATTTTTTTCCACTCTTTATATTTATTATTAAGGTCTGAATGATCGCCTAGATCATGTTTACAGGTTTTACCAAGAAAAAGATTATACAATCTCTGAACAAAGAATAACCGGAGCAATGGGTGAGTTGATAAATATTTTATTTGTAGAGAACATTGAATTTTATCATTGCTCGGTTCTAAATTGAGAATAACGTATTTAATCATGGTTCAAATTAATTAGCTAAACTCGAAAACTACTAACATAAAAAAACAATAACCTAGAAATCCCTGCGTCAATGCTTTTGGCAAAATCCTGTCAGGAAAAACTAAAAATCCCAAATAAACAGGACAATAGATAATCTCCTTCAGCTTACTAAGCTGAAAATCAGGCACAGAAGTAGGCCAATTTCCTGAAAATGAGCTACGAATAACAATCAACGAAGTCGTGGCGGTTAGGGAAGTAGAAAAATAGCTCTTGGGAGGAAACTGTAAAACAGTTTTTTTGCGACTATAGCAGGTTAACTTCGTCAAAGCAAGTCAATTTTACATTTCTTAGCCTTTAAACGTCAGCCTCTGTTAAAGCTTGAGCGAGCATTCTGGATAGATGGGATTTATCTTGTTGATTGTAGAGAGTAATGGCTTGACGATAGTAGGATAAGAGTTCGCGGGCATATTGGATTTGTCCATCGGCAGTTTTTAGATTAAGTAATACCCAGCCTAAATTGTGGTAGGCTTCAGGGTAGTCAGGTTTGAGTTGAATCGCCTGCTCCAGATGAGTTTTCGCTTGTTTCCATTGTCCCAATTGAGCGAGTAATGTTCCTAGTCGATAGGCAATAAAAGGCTCCTCACCATTGTTCTGTAGGTAAGCTTGATAAATTTGAAGGGCTTCCGAGGGATTGTTGAGATGCTCATGACTAATAGCCGTATTGATAAGCACCCAGGGGGCTGCGTTGGGGTGACGACTAGCTTGTTGAAAGCAAGGAAGAGCCTGACTCCATAACCCTTGTTGAGCTTGTTTCCAACCTTTGAAACCCCAAGCAAAGGGATGGTCTTGAATTTGAGTCAGACAGTCTTGAATGCGCCGGTCTAAATCTTGGCTTTGTTGGCTAGTGGTGGCTTTGTCAAGAGCGGCAAGCAGGTAGGGATAAACCCAATATTGAATTTGTTGATTCTTTTGGGAGGGGTTTTGTTTGGATTTAGTAATTGCTTTACTAGCAGCACCAATAGTGGCTTTAAATTGATTTTGATTGAAGGTAATCCAAGCTTGAATTCCGAGAGCAAAGAGATTGTTACTATCAAGTTTTAGGGCTGTGTTGATAGCGGATTCCGCTTCTTGCCAATGACCAATTTTACCGAATGACCAGGCTAAATTCACTTGTATCCAAAGAGCTTGAGGTGAAAGTTTAGCCCCTTTTTGTAGTTGTTGTACGGCGGATTCCCAGTTATTTTGATGGCAATATACCAAGCCTAAAACTCCGTACCCTCTACCATCATTAGGGTTTAGTTGAATTGCTTTTTGGGCAGCAATTTCAGCTTGAGTATCATTAAGATGGATTTGCAATAACGCTTGTTCAACAGCAGCTGCACCATTATTGGGTTCGTTGCTTAAACATTTCTCGTAACTTTGAACTGCTTCGACAAGTTTTCCTTGTTTAACTAACTCTCTTGCTTTTTTTTGTAAAGGAGAAACAAATTGACCTTTGAGCGCATCAATCAGTTCGTCAGCAGTTTGGAAACGATCCTCAACATTAATTCTCATTCCAGTTAGGATAACAGTTTCCATTAAATTAGAAATATCTGGATTGAGTTGTCGGGGTGGAATGAGAGGATCTGATGAACGTTGCTGCAATAATGCACTAGCTCTATCCGGTGCTTCAATTGGTAATTGTCCGGTTAAAAGTTCATAGATTGAAGCACAAAAAGCATAAAAATCCGTGGCAGGAAAACGTTTACTCCTTTGACTATATTGTTCATAAGGAGCATAACCCGGGGTTAAGGTTCTGGTCATGTCTCCTGTTTGACCGGCGATAAATTCTCTCGCCGCACCAAAGTCAATTAAAATCGCTTTATCTTGAGGATCAATTAAAATATTGTCAGGTTTAATATCCCGGTGTAAAAAATTATTATTGTGGACGGTTTTTAAGGCATCAGCAATTTGCATAAAATAGCGTTTAACTCGCTCTTCAGTTAGCTTTTTTTCTTGGGTCAGGATTTTAAAAAGAGATTTTCCCGCAATAAATTCCATGACAATATAAACTGTATCGTTTTCGTCAAACCAATCATAAATTTTAGGGATATTGGCATGATGACATTTTTGTTGATGGCTGGCTTCTAGCTTAAATTTACTGGTTTGTTGTCGTTTTATTTGAGGAGAAATAGAGGCAGGCCAAATAACTTGATTCCCTTGTCTAGCGGATTTTTCTGGCCAAAGTTCTTTGATAGCCACAGGAGCATTATTCGCTCGATAAATTCCTTTATAGGTAATGCCAAATCCCCCTTCACCCAAAACTTGTTCGATCTGATATTGTCCCTGTTTGAGTAAAGTTCCGATGCTGAGATGATGGAGTGATGTGGTAGTTTTGTTAGGGGATACAGGGGTGAGATTAAAACCACAACTAATACATTGTTGTGTTCCATCGGGATTATCAGTTAGACAGCTTGGACAGAGGATAGACATATTTTTATTGTCTTTGAGACTTATAATTATTGTTGGTTAGGGAAGTTACTCTCATCATTTTCTCTTGCTTCTCTATTTTGAGATTTTTGTTCATCTTCTGGTTGTATACCATGTAAATAATGATCGACTTTATCAACGATAATCTCTCCTTTTTCAAATTTAAAAAGAATTGAACTAGAACTTTTTGACCAAATAGTCTCAAAGTGTTCCGAAATTTCTTTGATAATATCAATATGTAAAATCTCAAAGGCAGGATATTCAAAACCTGCCGAATTTAAACAGTAAATCCAGATCAGTTCTAATTGTTTGCTTGAAAAATAACAAAAGGGTGAGAAAACATCTTTGTGCAGACGAACTTCTAGAGAACCTTGCAATACTTTCCCTGGCAATTCTCTAGATAGCTCCTTTAATAAAGGTGAGAGATTGTTGACTAGGTTTTGTCTATCTCTGTTAAATTTAACATTATTCAAACAATCTAAAAGTAGGGAGTCTGGATGGAGAGTGAGAATTTTAAATTGACAATTATTTTGTAATTTTTCGACAATTACTTTTTTGCCAATCTCATCATCATTCAGAATTCTCACGGTTTCTGATAAGCAAAGCATTTTTATTTGCTCATGGGCATCAAGTTGTCTTAAATTACTTCTAACCATTTCTCTATGAATAGCTACTTTAGGATGAACTGCTTTTAGATATTTAGTAGCTTCGCTCGACTGAAATATTGTTTGTATCTCTTCCAGCATCTCGTTGCGAAAGGCTAATTCAATAGATGATAAAGTAAATGCTAAAACAAAAATAGAAGCATAAAATTCAACACATATAGGGGATATCACACAAGCCCAACTGTTATCCTTGCCACTTTTTTCACACTCTTTATTAAGAATCACCATATCTATTAGCAATAAAATAACAGCGATTGTAGATAGAGAAATGATCAAATTTCTAACTTTTTTACCCAGAGGATAAAAATATTTTAACACTGAAACATTCAAGTTTTTTTGAGACATATTTACACCTCATTGATTGATTAAATATTGTTTAGTTGCCAGAAGTCATAAAACATTGCATAGCTAAAAGCGTTGCATTATCGGTTGCTCCTTGATTAATAACTCTTTGAATGGTTTGATCAACTGCCATTTGTAAAGATTTAAATTGACTAAAAATTTCCGCCAGTTCCTGAGTCGGTACTAAATCCCAAACCCCGTCAGAACAGAGAAGTAAAATATCTTCATTTTCTAAAGTCATTGATAAATTGCTATTGGTGCGACTTAAATTCTGCACATAGCCTTCACTTAAATGTTTTTTTGAACCGATAGATTTGAGTAAGACATTTCGATCTGGATGGGTTAAACTTTCCTCTTCTGTTATTTCACCGTTAGCCACTAACATAGCTACCAGTGAATGATCTTCACTTAGTTGTTTAATTTTTCCTTGTCGTATTAAATAAATTCGACTATCTCCCACATGGGCTATCATTAAGCTATCATTGATCGCTAATACAGCACTTAAAGTTGTTCCGCCATTACGAACAGTATCAGCAATAGATATGTTGGCTTTTTGAAATAAATTAAGTAGCCATTTATTACGCTGTTCTCCTGTTTTAAATTCTGGAGGAAGGGAGTCTTGTAATATAGTTTTAACAGCAATTTGACTAGCTACTTCTCCTTGGGCCATTCCTCCCATACCGTCAGCTACAACGCCTAAAATAAGGGTTTCTGAATTACTGAGGTGTTGTTGTCTTACACCGTAGTTATCTTCATTCTGTAAGCGTTCTGTTGAAAGTCCAACGGTTGAATAACTGGCAATATTCCACTGCACTTTCAGACTCCGCAGTGAATGGCGAGTTTCGATTAATAAGCTGAGAAATTGAGCCAGGGGAAAGCGTTCTTCTGGAAGAGAGGACAAGGCAATTTTCAGCAGTTGATAAAGACGCGGAATCGGAGCAATTTCTAAACTAATAATCTGGTCAGATTGAGGTAATTTTTTATGGGTAGTTTGATACAATAAAGCGGCGATAGTATAACTGCTCATTGATTCATTGATCGAGCGACTTGCCGCAAGTTCAGGAGCGCAATAATCTCCGATAACACCAGAAGTTAGGCTTTCTTCAATTGAGTAAGCGCAGGTTAAGTCAAAGATTTTGAGGGGTTTGTCTATTTCTATAAACTGGGGAAGCAGGTTGATTAAATACCAGTTTTGTTTAGCTATATAAGAAAATAACTGACAAATTTGAATCACTAACGTTAGTGCTTCTTCTTGAGAATGTTCTTCTTTTAGCCAAGCTTCTAAAGTCAAGTTTTCTTGAGGAAATCGCGTTAACAGAAGAAGTTTTTCTGGTTTCGTCTCGTTTTCGACTGCTGTTTCTGGGTAGTATTCTTCTTCTAAATAGTCTGTTTCTGCGGACTGATTTTCTCCAGAATCATCATCTTTTGTTGAAGTAATATTGACAAATTCAGAATCTTCCGAGACTATTTGTTCAGTGGCAATATCTTCATTTTGTTTTTCATCTACCTCCTGGGATTTTTCCTTGATTGATAGGGGATTAATAATAGCTGAATCTACTTGAATATCAGCGATAAGTGGAGCGATCAAGCTGTAGTTTTGAAGAATTTTTCTCAGTTGCAGTTCCCGATCGAGACTACTATTAAGAGAGCCGACACGCAAAAGTCCCAATTGAGAAGATGTTTCGCCCTTTTCCCCATCGAGATCGGCAATGGGTTGAAACTTGACTTTGAAGTAATAAACATCTGCGGTTAATAACCCTAGATAGGCGATAATTTCTATCTGATAATCTGCCATAGAAAAAGATTCTTTTTCTTGAATAAGCAGGGGGGAGAAGTTTTCTGTCGATGGTGAAGTCATGAGAGGCAGCCATTAAAACTTTAGTCGAACACAATCGGGGTGGGGCTAACCACCCCAAGAAATGTTAAGGAGTTTGGAAAAGAAAGCGAATTTTAGCGATCGCAATCTCATCACCAGAACTGAGAGGGGTCGGAGCAGTTATTCTGGCGTTAAAGCGAGTTTGACCGATGGGTTTAATAAAAACCCCATTCAGAGAACCGAGGTCTTTAATTTTCCAAGTTCCTCCATCGGGATAAATTTCCGCATGGTTGCGGGAAACGGTTTCGTTATCGGGGAATTTTTCTAAGTCCACATCCACAGGTCCGGTGTCCGAGTCAAAGATGCCAATCAAGGTAAAACCATCAATGAAAAATTCAGCAACCGGGGCGTTAGGGTGCTTGGCAATCAGTCGGGCCGTTGTTGTTATTGCTGGAGTAATCGGTTGGGGCAGCGGTTCTGGTGTGAGTGTTATCGTCTCGGCAATCGGTTGGGGAATTGGCATGGGTGTGGGTTCTGGGATGGGATCGGGGATGACAGGTGTGGGAGGTGTAGGTGGTGTCGATGGGGTCAATTCTGCACCACAAGCATCACAGTATTCTGCTCCCTGGGGGTTTTGATCGTAGCCACAAACTTTGCAAACAATAGCCATTGGTTTTTCTCCTTTTTGAGGGATATAAGAGGAATTAATTAGATTGAAATTAATCTTACTGTTGCCTGACTCGGTGCCAGAAGTCTGCTCAAGTACCGGTTAGTTTCCGAATAGTTTCTTCCGAGAGATCGTCGTTGAGGTCATCGCCCATCTTGACAGTTTTTCCTCTCGATCCCATTTTCACGGTTTTGCGGGTTCCAGAGGAAATCTGACGAGTTTTTCGCAATTCTTCAATCCCTTCATTGAGAGATTCGAGCATAGCATCATTGCCAATTTGAACTGTGATACGACGGGCAGTTTCCAGGAGTTTTTCAGCTTGTTGGGGGTTACTCTCTGCCATGCGGGTTGCGTCGTCAACTAATTGGGAAATATTGCGTTGTTGAACGTATCCCATAACTTCTTGATCGACCTGCGCTGTCCCCCCCTGTCCAGGCACAAACTGGACAACAACGTTCTGCGGTAGTAATTCCCCCCGTCGGTTTAAGCCAGGAATGTCATAAGTCAAGCCCAGTTGAGCCAGACGAATTTTTGAACTAGGACGACTATCGATAGCAAATTCTAAGATAAATATGGTTTCATCCTTTGCTTTGGCGGCACCAATGGGATAGGGAGCTTGATTTAAGGAAAATTCTGCCAAATCGGGATAAACACGGGTAAGGCGCAGCAGTTTGACTCCCTGAACAGTTTTTAAGCTCAGGACAAGATTGTTAATTACTTCTTGCTGGGCTTGCTGATAGTCTGCCAGTAGAAGGTTAGGAAGATCGGTAATAGAAACATCGTTACCACTAGCCGTTCCTGGAACAATGTGACGGCAATGCCCTCCCGTCTTGCCGCTTATGTCTGTGAGCAAGTTTTCGTTAAACTCGCCCACACCCAGGGCCGTAATCGAAATCCCTTGACTGGCAAATTGTTGGGCTAAGTTTTGGCAATCATCTTCATCAAAGGTGTCGCCATCGGTAAAAATCATGGTATGGCGGCTAGTCATGCTTTGATTAGCTAGGAGAGCAAGGGCTTGATTAATGCCTCTCCCCATACAAGTTCCACCGCTAAAATTTCGCAGTTTTGCGATCGCATCTTCCAGTTGACGGGTTTGGGTAACTGGTGTTAAGCCAATCAGAGTAGAGGCTTGATCGTCAAATTGGATCAGAGCAATCCGATCTTCCGGGGTGAAGCGTCCTGAATTAATCAGGGTGCGAAGCGACTCAATAACCATGTCGATTTTGGCAATGCCGCCCACCACTCTCGTGTATTCCTTCCCATCTTGCATATAAGTTTCACCGGTGGGTTGAAAATCGCCGGCCACAATTTCGTACATCGAGCCACTGGTGTCAATTAGAAAGACAAAGGTAGTAGAAGGACGGGTTTGAGCGACTTCTTGGGTTGGTCGCAACTTCAGCATAATAAACAGTCGCTGATCTGGAGTATCGGCCGGTAAAAATTCTCGATGGGGGGTAATAGATACGTTAAGCATTAAAATTTCCTTCAGAGAATAGGTTAAGTGTTGAAAATGTCTTCTAAAGGGGGAAACATTCCCTCCATGGGTTCTATAGCCCCTAAATCGGGGGTAAAAACAGGGGGTAACTCTTGATTTCCTTCGTCTTGGATGTTTTCAAGGTTCGACTCGCTCAGTAGGGGTAAATCTAGGGTCAGGACAGTTTCTCGATAGCCTTCTCGGATATCTTCGACCCAAGCGGCGATAATTTGATTGAGACGGTGATCGTTGATAGAGCATGAGCTTCTTGCTTGAAAATGTTTTCGGATTGCTTGGCGAATTTCCTTGGTGAAGATAGTTTCAGGATTATTTTCCTGATCGGCGGTTAGATCTAGAGGATAATCATATCTTTCTGGCGAATTTTTCAGGTTAAGAAAGAATTTATAGACTACCATTTGGGCAACCAAAATAAGATTAATGAGTTGATATTATTCGATTGGACGGTTCGGGCGATGTTTTTACCTCCAGCGTAATCTGTCCAAATTTCCGGCGATCACCATCCTTTAATTGATGCTCTAGTTTTTTCATCCCCTTGGCTTGTCCATAGGACGAGTTATACTGCATGATAATGTTTTCCCCTTTTTGAAAAACCTGAGCCGTGATCGGGGTATAACCCTGTTTTTTGGGTAAGTAAATATTGGCTTCCGAGGAACTGCCCAAAATGATCGGGCGAGAGCCTAGTAAAAATTCTCGTTGTTCCGTAGGACTCCAATGCACGATCAGTTTAGCTTGTCGAGTCAGCAGTTCCAAAAGAGCGATCATCATGCCAATACAAAAACCCAAAATCGCTGAACCCGCTAAACGTCCGGCGATCTCATTACTCGCTCCAGCTTGCAAAACAAAACCCATTCCTCCCATCGCGCCACCGAGAAACCCGCCCAATACCGCCCTGCCGATTTTCAGATTGGGGACAAAACGAGCCATGCCGCCGCCAAGCATTGTCCCTAAAATCGTCCAACCCAGAAGTGGCCCCCCTGGGGCAAGGGTGGGAATGCTTTGAATGAGAAAACGAGAGACAAGGAGTCCTGAGCTACCGGCAACCAATCCAGCAACGATTCCCCCCACTGTACCGATGCTTGTCTCGCCCAGGGAAAGAAGGCGGCGACGACGTTGATAGAGGTTCTGCCCGACAATTAACGCTAAAGAAGCACCCACAGACAGGATAGCCGTCCAGCCACCCGTCCGCAAGGCATCATAGATAAATCTAAATTGAGGGGTTTGCAGTTGATTTTTAGGAAGAGATTGGCTCAGTAAAGTGTATAAAATTCCTTGATTTTGCTTTTGTTCTCCGATCAGCTGCGAATCATAGATGAGTTTTGCCGCAGATTGAAAGGCTTGGTCAAATTCTCCGGAATTAGCATAGAAGACTTTTTTATCTTCTCCCGTCAGTTGAGTCAGAAAGTTTTGATCGGCATCTCCTGTTCCGACGGCAATAATATTGATTTTTTGGCTCAGAGCAGTTTGACCGATGTTTAGGGTCGCCTCTACAATCGGTTGGCGATCTTCTTCTTTCAGGGTTGTTTCAGCGATGGCTTTACCGATGGTGGGGAGTACACTTTCAAATCCTTGTCGTCCTGCGGCGGTTTCACCGAGTAAGAAGGTTTCTCCAGGTGCGGAGAGTTGCAGTTGTTCAAAAGTAGCGCGATCATCAGGTTGAATGACTAAGTGCAGTTGAGCAATTTGATTTTCCTTTAAAACATTAGTGGTTGCTTCTAAAGAAGGAATTTCTCGATCGGGTATTAAAGGAGGAGCATCAGTAATCAGCAGTATGACTTTGGTTGCATGGGAACGGAAAGGCTGACGGGCAGCTAATGCCAGAGCATCTAAGCTACTTTCTGGCGGATCATTGCCGTTAACCTGTTGAATGCTGCCGATTTGCTCACTAAAGCGATCGCTATCAGGGGTAAATACAGAACCATCAAAATTGAGAATTTGCGGCTCTTCGCCAAATAAGCGATCGCCAAAAGCGATTAGGCCTATTTGAGCATCAAGTTTCCGTTTTTTGAGTTCTTGGGCAAAGTTTTGGATGCCTTGTTGTACTCCGGCGATCTCCTCATTCATACTGCTAGTAACGTCGAGAACAATCATAATATCAATTTGTTCTGGAGAAGGAGCCGGGGCGGGTTGTCCATCTGTAAACAGCAAGATATGACGATCGGAGCTGCTAGACTCTAGTTGCTCAATCGCCGTTGCCAGTCCTAAATCCATTCTTGTCCCCCCACCATCAGATAAATTGTCAATGGCTTGATTGAGGGTGGCTAAATCGGAGGTTAGTCCTGTGCCAATTTGAACCTGACTGCCGAAACCAACCACCGCGAAGCGATTAACCGAGGGGTCCTGTCGCTCGATAAAGGCTTTAGCGGCATTTTTCGCCTCTTGTAATTTATTGTCATCGTTCATGCTGCCGGAGGTATCAATCAACATTACGACAGATTGAGGATTCTGTTCGACAATCGGCGGACGTTCAGTCACCGTGAGAAAAACCTCTCCTAGTGCGATCGCCGCTACCAGACATCCTCCCGCACCACATAATCCAAAAATTAGGAGTTTTCTGAGATTTCGCCTGATCTGGCCGAATAAGTTCTGCATTTTAATTTCGGGGGACTATATTATCTATTCGCCAGAAGACCTGTGATTTATGCCAAAGCTGTCACAAAAGTACACAAAAAAAGGCATTGCTGAATAAACAGTCAATTAGCGAGTAAATTGTTCAACCTCTACAGGGATTTGTGTTTCTAAACTACCCAGTAATTGAGCTTTTTAAAGTAATCAGTTTTTCGTAACTATTGGTAATCGTAGTTTGCTTAGTAACTTCAGAAGCAATAGCCTCATCAAGTTCGGTAGTTTGGGCAATTTGACTGGATATTTTACCTTGGCAATCTTTAAATAGTTCCAGTAACTTTTCTTCCAAATATTCTGCATGATTTTTCAGGCTATAGCAAATATTTGGGTTCAACTCTTTGATAGTTTCTCTAATGTATTCTATCAGTTTATTTTCGTACCTTTCTATGGCTTGCTTTAAGCGCTCAGAAAATGTCTGACCACTACAGTCTTTGAGACTCTCTCCAATCTCATGAAGCTTGTCTCCATACTGAGAAAATAAAGCGTCAGACAGACCACTTAATCTCATTAAAATATCCCGTTCACAAAGGCTATCTTCTAGTTTTTTAGACACTTCTTCGGGTAAATAACTTAGGTTGATGGTTTGTAAATCACTGAGAAGTGTACTTAATCGCTCGGTAAAAGCAATATAGACTACCGACATTAATCTTTTTTTCATCAATGAATTCAGTTCTATTTTTTTCTTCATAAAATCGGGAAAATTATACATCTGTTCCTTATTGATATCTTCTCCTGTGTACAGATAATTTTTAAGTTCTTTTTCATCTATTTGTACTATTTTTTGATGCAATTCTTGGATTATTTCATTCGTATCAGACTCCTGCCAAAATTGACCATCTTCGTGCGTGCGAATTTGTTTGGCAAATTCTTTAACTTTTTCCTTCAACTGATCTATAAACAACTGAGATTGTGAAATAACAGCATCCCATTTTTCCCTCTCTTGAGGATTGGAGATTTGACCATATTGATGATAGGGTTCTTTCAACAATCGCTCTAATTTACAGATAATCTCCAGAAGTTCTTTTCTCGCATCTGCAATAAACTCATCTTTTGCCTCTTTATTCAAATATTTATATAGAGATTCAAGGAATTGAGAAAAGGGAACAATATCCGGATGATTAAGGAGCAAGTCTTTAGCTTGATCCTTAGAAGGCTCGTTTTCTAAGCCAATTGTTTTTATCAAAGTTTCAAGATGTCCTGGTAATTTTTTACTTTGGTCAATTGTTCCTTGAGCAATTGTCTTTAACAATAAATAGTTAAGGGCAGAAGTCTGAAAATTTCGCTCTTCCTTAATGATAAAATGATAGTCGCCAACCCGTTGATTAAAGCTATTAATAGCTTCTTTTTTTTGAGTCTTATTCGGTATATCCCATTGATTAATCACCCAAAATGCCCTTTGAATAATCGTTGGATTCTTCTTATTGATTTCAGCTAAAAATTCTATTTCTTCCCCTTGAAGAACTTTGAAAGGGTTGATACAAACGACAAAAGCTTTTGCTTTTTCTTTGATGTAGTCTTGAGTAAATTCTTTATGGCGTTTATTGTCCACCCCTAGTCCTGGTAAATCAACCAATACAATGCCGTCCGCAATATTCAAATTTTCTACAAACACTTCAATTTTATCAACATAAATTGCTCCTTCATAGCCTTCTACATAGTTGCCAAGTTCTGATAGTTGAATTTCTTTTCTTCCTTGATAATTGGAATTTGGATTTGTCAAATTTCTTACAAGCAATCTACTTTTGCCTAAAGCTTGTTGATCGATAGAACTTCCAGTTTCTGTTTCATATTGTTTAATGGCTTCCTCAATGCTTTGAAAGTGTCTTCCCAGAGGTTCATGAGATTCATTTGACAAATTTTTACCAATTTTGTGACCAATTTCAGTTATAAAACTATCGTAAAGTATCCTTTGCGCTTTGTCATCCATAAAGTAAATAAAGGCTTGATCTTTTTCTCCTTTTTTAACAATAGTGGGAAATGCAGTGGTTGATTTATTGGCTTCAGGGAGAATTTCTCGTCCTAAAATTCCATTAATTATTGTTGATTTTCCCGCCGAATAAGAACCGAGAAAAGCGACATGAAATTCTGTTTGTTTCAACTTACTAATCCAGTCTTTTCGTTTTTCAATTGAGGATTTCTCCGTGTCTTTAATAGGTAGATAAGGAAAAACACTCTCATAAATAGCGAAGTACTCCTGAAACTGTTGAATAGTGGATTGAATTTTTTGAGAATTATCCGGAATTTGTTGTGAGTGGTTATTCTGCATGATCATAATGTCAGTCCTCGAAATGATTAATTATTGTCTTGGAGTCATCAAAACTGTGGTATTGAGATACAAAGTTTATCCGATAGATGAGGTGGGTTTTTGTGACTGAAATCCTTACTTCGGCAAGGTTTAATCTATACTTCACCTTTACGAGAAACGCTGTAAACTTCACTCAGTGAGATCTCTGTCACCAGACATCCTGCTGCGCCAAATAATCCAAAGATTAGCGGTTTTTTGCGGTTTCGCCTTAGCTGTCTCAATAAGTTCTGCATTTTGGTTTTGGAGGTGTATATTATATTTTCGTTAGAAGACCTGTGATTTATGCAGAAGTGTTAAAAATTCCGATAGGAATAACTTATCAGTCATTCTGACTTTTCCCGTTATCTTTTTAGTTGAGCGATCCTTTGATTTCCCCCTATCTCGAAGTCCTCTTCTCTCGTCGCTTATTGTCATTAAGACTAGCTTATTGAAAATTGTGGAGAGCTTGAAACCCTTATTATAGTCATTTCAATTAAGATTGAGAATATCAATCCCAGAGTTCCTAAGGATTTTGTCGGTCTAGACTGTATCATACTTATCTAAAATGACTATATGTCATCGTTTTCAGACTTAGCGGAAAAAGTAAGATCGGTCATTGACTTGGCATCGACAAATAGTGCCAATTCAAAGTAGTATCTGGAATTTTCTAGTTAACCTTTTAGGGGGTATCATTGCTTACACTTATCATCCTATTAAGCCTTCTCTGGATTTAGAGGCAAAAAGCTTACCTGCTCTACCTTCTGCCCTTTTTTAACTTTATCAAACTCACATTTTCCCCCTGTCAGCTTTCGCCGATATTCAGCACAACCTAGGTAAAAAAATTAATTTTTTCAATCAACAATCTCAAATTCTATTGACTGCTCTTGGGCAAAATTATAGGTAAAATGATCGACAATATTAGTATCGCTCAATTCAAGATTATAAAAATCGATCGCTGGTTGATCAAAAAGTGGGCCAGCGTGCCAAGTTCCCACCTCTAATTTAATAAAACAGTCCCCGGGGATGCGAAAAACCTTTAATTTTTCTAAATCCGGTTGAGGATGAGGACTAGGGGGGGCCACTCCTAAAAACCACTCTTGTCCCCCCAAAGAACCAAGACATTGGGTACATTGACTATGACGAGTAATTCGCTTAAATTTACGTCCGCGAGTCTGTAAACGCATAATATAAAAACGTGGCACACCGTTTTTTAAATGCAGTTGTGCATCGCTTTCATCAAACAGTTTCCCGTCATGGCTAGGGGTTATTAATTGACCGTAGGGACGGAAACTCTCGGCTGTAATTAGTTGCGCTGACAGGGGACGAACGGTAATCGAATTACTCATAAAAATTACTGCTGACTAACAGTTATAGCTGTACCATCTCGGAGAGAAAGAATATTATTAATAGCAATTCTTTCCCCGGCATTTACTCCAGAAATAACCTGATAAGCTTGCCCTTGAATTGTGCCGACTTGAATTGGTTTTTGTCTGACCACTAAACGCTCCTTGGCATTTTCTTGACCTTCTTTAGCCTTTTCTTTTTCCGCCACAAAAACAAAATTTTGCGCTCCGATGCTAGTCACTGCCGTGGTGGGAACTAATACCCCCGGTTTTTGATCCCAAATTAACCGCGTCCGCACATATTGGTTATTGCGAAGACTGCCATCATTAGTAAAGGCAAATTTCACTAAAACCGATTGGGTAGCTTGGGAAACGGTGGGGGAAATAAAAGTTACTTGACCGCGAACCCCGGCGCTGCCATCGGGATTAATAATTTCTACAGGCAACCCGACGCGCAGACGCGGTTGTAATTCCACGGGAATCTGCACATTTAGTTCCAAAGTTTTATTGTTAGTCAACGAGGTTAATTCTTCACCCAGGGAGATAATATCGCCGACTTTTCTTTGATTAAAATCGCCGACAAAACCATCAATCGGGGCGGTAATGGTGTTAAAAACTAAATTCTGACGCGTCGCCCCTAATTGCCCCTCGGCGCTGGCTACTGCCGCTTGACGACTGTTCACTGTTGCCGCCGCCGCCGCCACCTGTTGCCGTGAGGCTAATTCGTTTTGAATGGCGATATTTAATGCTTCTTGGTTTGCCTGTAGGGTAGCTCTAGCCGCCGTCACCTGTTGACGGGCCGCATCACGATTTTTAGACCGGGCCTCTACTTCCGCCCTGGCGGCCTGAATGTCGCGGCGGCGATCATCTAAGTCCTGTTGGGGCTGTGCGCCTTGTTTAACCAGAAATTCGGCTCTTGTTAGGTTTTTTTCCGCTAAATCTAAATTAGCTCTCGCTCTCTGTAAATCGGCTTCGGCGGCGCTCAAGGTGGCGATCTGACTTTTAACATTGGCTTCGGCATTGGCCACATTTGCCCGATTCTGGGCAATTTGGGCTTTATTTGCCCTCGCTTGTGCTTGTCTTTGCCTTAAATCCGCCTCAGAAGCATTGAGGTTCGCTTTGGCCGAATTTACCTGGCCGATACTGGCGTTTACCTGTTGCTGTTGTTGTTCGGGATCCAATTCGGCGATTTTTTGTCCCTGAGTTACCTGATCGCCAGATTTAACGAAAATAGACCGAATTCGACCGGTAATCTGAGGGGAGACGCTAACACGCTCTTGGGCGATCAAAGTACCCACAAATTCGCTACTTTGCACTAATTTGTCGGTGCCGAGGGTTTGCAGTTTGACGGGAACAGCCGCCGGTCCAGTGGCCTGGGGGGTTTGGGGGGCGCAACCAGCGACAATTAGGGAAACGGCGATCGACGAACCGATCGCTCTCGATACGTTAACGGATCGTTTAATCATTGTTAAATTTACGGGTTTTTAGCGGAAAAAGTGCTAGGAAATCGGAAAAGGAAGAGGAAGATGAGGAGAGAAGCTTTTCCTTAAATTTTATTCTACAGAATTGATCGCGTGATCACTGTTTGCTTTGCCCTAAGCTAACAATATTACAGGTAACTAATCTTTGGGCGAGGGTGGTGTATTCTAGGCGACCACCGGCGATCTGATATTCGTCCCGGGGCGCCGGCAGATGACCGACGGGAGCATTGAGGGTATAGTTAAGATTTTCTTTAAAAATAATCCAATCACCACCTTTACGCCAACCGATGCGATCGCCAAAAGTTTGAAAATTTTCGATCGCCACTAAGCGCCCCGGTCGATTACCCGTCTCGATAAAAATGCGAAATTGGGTACTGAAACTAAAACGACCCCCGGAAGCTTCTTTCCAGAGTTGATCCATCTTTTGCAGATCCCAACAGGCCAATTTTTGCAGGTCTTCCATGGTAAACCAGCCCTGTAATTCCCGTCCGGTTGCTTTCAGGATTAAATTACGGGTTTCATCGTTAGCTTGTCGCCAATTTTGTTGAGCGAGGAAATTTTGCAGGCGAGTGTAATTAATGCCCGTGGTCGGTGATACCATTTCCCCAGAGGTGGCAGTCTGGGCAACGATCGCCGGCAAGGGATTGAGAAATAAAGCGATCGCGAGAGTGACCTGACACAAGGAAAAATTAATTCTCATAAACCCTATTTATTAACTTGATGCAAAGAAATCCTACAATAGCATAGACGAAATTTGCCGTTTTTACCGCCTCCTCAACTCCTATGGCTTTCACTTGGATCCGACATCACATTTTGGGATTGCAAGACTGGCAACCGGAAGAATACCAAACCCTGCTACAAACGGCCTCTAGTTTTCGTGAAGTTCTTTCCCGACGCACCAAGAAAGTGCCGGCCCTACAGGGACAAGTGGTGACGAATCTTTTTTTTGAACCTTCCACCCGCACCCGTAGTAGTTTTGAACTAGCGGCGAAACGTCTTTCGGCCGATGTTCTCAATTTTGCCCCGGGTAGTTCCAGTTTGACTAAGGGGGAAACGATTCTCGATACCGCTTTAACCTATGTGGCCATGGGTACGGATATCTTTGTCATCCGACATCAACAGTCGGGGGTTCCCGATTTAATTGCCGCAGAAATGGATCGTTTACAGTCGGGGGTCAGTATTCTTAATGCTGGGGACGGTCAACACGAACACCCCTCCCAGGGACTTTTAGACCTGTTTACGATCTGTTGTCTGTTAGATCAGGAAAATCCCCGTTTAGAACTGTTAGAGGGTAAAAAAATCGCTATTGTCGGGGATATACTCCATTCTCGTGTCGCTCGTTCCAATATCTGGAGTTTAACCACGGCTGGGGCGGAAGTACATTTGTCCGCACCCCCTACCCTGCTGCCGAAATATTTTGGGGAATTGTGCGATCGCCTATTTCTCCACTGGGATTTAGAACCAGCTTTAGAAAAGGCCGATTTTGTGATGACCCTGCGACTGCAAAAAGAACGCATGACTGCCAATCTTTTGCCCAGTTTACGCGAATATCATCAAAGTTTTGGCATTACTCGTCCTCGTTTGCAATCCTGTCAACCGGGGGTGAAGGTACTTCATCCGGGTCCTGTGAATCGGGGAGTGGAAATTAGTTCCGATTTAATGGATGATCCCGATTTTAGTCTGATTTCCCAACAAGTTACCAGTGGTGTCGCTGTCAGAATGGCTTTATTATACCTCATTGGTAATCTTCGCGGCGACCGGTAAAAGCTTCTCAGGGATTTGCTCTTTTAGTCTGGTTTCATTGAAACAATCCTAAAGTTTCTATCAAGGTAAATATCATACTTTCTTCCTCCCTCACACACAGCATCTTCTGCTTCAAACTGGTTAGTCTCAACATCAAATTTCATCGCTTTAGGATTTCTACAGCCCTGTTTTAGCAAAGCATCGGTCAACCGTGATTTTTCTTCTGCGGTCAAAGCCCGGTAATCACTACTATTAGCTTGACCCCCATAGATTGACATTCCTATAATGCTAAGAGATAGTAAGCTTATGATCGATTTGGTCTTCATTTTTTCAACTTCCTGAATACAATAAAAACATCATTCTAAGAGTTTTAATCCCTAAGTTTTCGCTAATTAGTTCGGCACGATTACCGGTTAACTTTATGTTAGGAAAAGCATACCTATTTTGCAATAAGTATAAATACTCAAGCTACCCAGAGGGCTTTTCTAGGAACTGCGACCGATACCGGATTCCGTTCTCTTTAAACTATCCCTTTTTTGCCTCTTCCAGGTCATGATAATGCTGATAAGCGCCGATTTCGGGGTTAAAAGGGGCGATTTCTTCATTTACAGTTAATCCCAAACCTTCTAACATTGCTTGTAGGACAGAATCGGGGGCCAGACGGAGATAATCAGGATTAATTTCTAGGGCTACATGACGATTACCGAGGTGATAGGCTGCTTTGAGGAGTAAATCGGTTGAAGGGGCGGTAATAGTGATAACTGGTTCGGGTTTAGCGATAATTTGAATAATTTCGCCGTTTTCTCCCCGCAGGAAATCGCGATCCTGTAGAATGGTGCCGCGGGGTAAACGAAAACAGAGGGAAAAACCTTCGGGACTGTCGAGACGATAACGGCTGCGGGTGCGTTCTTCGGCCGTAAGTAGGAGGCTAAAAACCACCGTTTCTGGGGGAGGTGGACTAGCGGTATGACGGGGGGGTAAGCGCTCGGTAAAAGTTAACATGGTAGTGGTCAATGGGAAAAAATATTCTTAATTGTAGCCCTGACTCCAGCTTGACCGGAAAAACTGAGGAACTTTTTCTATTTATTCTCCCGTTGCAGACGAATCATCTCATTTTGCACCCGTCGTCTCAAGTTATCATCGCTGCGAATCCGGTTAGTAATGGCGTTAAACTGAGCGGCAGTCAGACCACTATCTTGGACAATCTTTTTTGAGTTATTACAATAATCTACGGCAATTCTTTGGGCATTAGCTGGAAGATTATTAAAGCTTTCCCGTTGGTTACAGGTAATTGCCGGGGGACTTTTCCCTAAAATTTGCGAAATTGCCTGATAAGCTTGTTTTCTTTGGGTTTCGATCAACAAAACTGCGGTTGCATAACGTTTAATTTGGTCAGCAGTAAAATCTTGAGTATAAGCGGAAGACCGGAAACTAACTATCTCCGTAGTCCAAGAAAATTCGGGGATCAGACCGCCAAGAATGGCGATTACTGCCAAAAAAGTCACGATAAAAGAACGTCTTAAGCTTTGACCTAGATCGGCTAGGGGATAGCAGTAAATCACCATGCGAGTTTGTCGCTGAATAGATAATGATAGCAAACTTTCCAGTTAAATCCTGCTTTTTTGAATATTTTTAACGATCATAAGTTCCAATTCTAGCGAATATCTCCTGGGACTGAACCTTAATTTTTGGGCAGAAATTGCTTTGGTAAACTTTTTTAACGTTTTTGGGGGCAAAATTAGTCAAAAATCTTGGAGAGAACCAATGAACGATTTTTGGGAAGTTAGGATGCCTATCGCTTTTAGAGAATATTTATCGGCAATTTAGCAAGCTAATCTCTTTTTATTAGCTTATATCGCTGTTAATCTCTCGCTTATTCCCCTTTGTCTCTCCTCTTGGTGGGTAATCGGGGGGAAATCTAGATAAATTAAAGGTTTCAGCGATTCCGATCGAGACAATTCCCGCTTAGAATAATGCAGTGGAATATATAGCCAATGAGGATTTGAGGCATTATTTAGTGATCTCGATCCTGGCGAGTCCTCAACAGGGGAACCATAATAAACTACTGACAACCACCCTAAACTCAGAAAAACCGCAAAAAAAGGAGTTAGCGCATGAATAAAGGTGAATTAATCGATCAAATCGCTCTCAAAGCCTCTGTGACCAAAAAACAAGCAGATGCTGTTCTCACTGCCGCCATCGAAACCATTATCGAAGCGGTTTCTGAGGGGGACAAAGTAACCCTAGTAGGATTCGGTTCCTTCGAGGCCCGGGAACGTCAGGCCAGGGAGGGACGCAACCCGAAAACCGGCGATAAGATGGATATTCCGGCCACTCGCGTCCCGGCTTTCTCGGCGGGTAAACTGTTTAAAGACAGAGTGGCCCCGCATAAGGAATAATTACTGTTGAGTTTCGTTCTCGCGTAGCGAGCGCAAAGCGTTCGCTGTAAGTCTTTTGCTTAGACCTAAACATGGTGGTAATCTTGACTGGGCGGCCGCCATTGCCGGCTGTCCGGTTTCCTCTATTCTCGATTTTTCTGCCAGTATCAACCCCCTCGGTCCGCCAGAAAGCGCCCTAACCGCTATTAAAAGCCATTTAACCAGTCTGACTCGTTATCCTGACCCAGGGTATTGGCAGTTGCGCTCTGCCCTCGGCCAATGGCACAATATAGGGCCAGATTGGATTCTCCCCGGCAATGGTGCGGCTGAGTTATTAACCTGGGCCGGTCGGGAATTGGCCTCATTTGATAGTGTTTATGTACTAACACCCGCTTTTAACGATTACGAACGGGCCTTAAAAAGTTTTGGTGGAAAAATCTGCCAACATTCCCTAGATTTAACCAGTTTAAAGCCGGTTAATCCCGAAAAACAAGGCTTATTACTCAATAATCCCCACAATCCCACGGGGAAACTCTGGACGGTGGCGGCCATTCGTCCCTATCTATCGCAATTTGGTTTGGTGGTAGTGGATGAGGCTTTTATGGATTTTTTACCCCCGCCACAACAGGAGAGTTTAATATCTCTCTTGCCGGAATATCCCAATCTCGTGATTTTGCGTTCCCTAACTAAATTTTACAGTCTCCCCGGTTTACGTCTAGGATATGTCCTCGCCCATCCCGATCGCCTGTTACAATGGCAAAAATGGCGCGATCCTTGGTCGGTGAATAATTTGGCTGTGGTTGCCGCTATTGCGGGAATTGAAGATAGGGATTTTCAAAAACAAACTTGGGACTGGTTAACGGCGGCCCGCGAGGATTTATGGCAGGGATTAGCTAATTTTCCGCAATTACAGCCCCAAACCAGTGCCGCTAACTTCCTCTTAGTACAATCTCAATCTTCCTGTTTACCCCTACAGGAAGCTTTATTAAAATATCATCGAATTTTCATCCGCGATTGTCTCAGTTTCCCCGAATTGGGTAGCAATTATTTTCGGGTAGCTGTCCGTTTACCGGCAGAAAATCAACGATTATTATCGGCTTTAGAGAGTGTTTTAGCTGCGTCTGATATTAACCACAAAAAAGCTCCCGCCAACTAGACGGGAGCCTCTACCATCGAACTAAGGGAAATTAGTCGAGGTCGGGCATTGCCAATGCGGGTTCAGTCTCGCGGTCAATTCCTTTCTCGAAACCGGCGGCGGCGGCGCGAGCGCGTCCAGCGTGCCAGAGGTGTCCAATCAGGAAGAAGAAAGCGAGGGTGAAGTGAGAGGTAGCCAACCAAGCGCGAGGAGACACATAGTTAAACGAGTTAACGTCAGTGATAACCCCACCCACAGAGTTCAAGGAACCTAAAGGAGCGTGGGTCATGTATTCAGCCGCGCGGCGGACTTGCCAGGGTTGTACGTCATTTCTGATTTTGTCGAGGTCTAAACCGTTAGGACCGCGGAGGGGTTCTAACCAGGGACCGCGGAAATCCCAGAAACGCATGGTTTCACCACCGAAGATGATTTCGCCAGTGGGAGAGCGCATCAGGTATTTACCTAGACCGGTAGGGCCTTGGGCAGAAGCGACGTTAGCGCCTAAGCGTTGGTCACGGACCAAGAAGGTGAAAGCTTGAGCTTGAGAAGCTTCCATACCGGTCGGACCGTAGAATTCACTGGGATAGGCGGTGTTGTTAAACCAAACGTAAACGGCGGCGATAAAGCCCATCATGGAAAGAGCGCCCAAGCTGTAGGACAGATAGGCTTCTCCAGACCAGATGAAAGCGCGACGCGCCCAAGCAAAGGGTTTGGTGAGAATGTGCCAGATACCGCCACCGATACAGATTAAGCCAATCCAGATGTGACCGCCGATGATATCTTCCATGTTGTTGACGCTGATAATCCAGCCTTCGCCACCGAAGGGAGCTTTGGTCAGATAACCAAAGATAACTGCGGGGTTGAGGGTAGGATTGGTGATGATGCGGACATCACCGCCACCGGGGGCCCAGGTATCATAGACACCGCCAAAGAACATGGCTTTAAATACCAACAACAGCGCACCACAACCCAAGAGAATCAGGTGATAACCGATGATGTTGGTCATTTGGTTTTTATCTTTCCAGTCGTAACCGAAGAAATTAGAGTATTCCTCTAGGGTTTCCGGTCCGCGGATAGCGTGGTAGATACCACCAAAACCGAGTACAGCCGAAGAAATTAAGTGCAGAACACCAGCGACGAAGTAGGGGAAGGTATCGACTACTTCACCACCAGGACCGACCCCAAAACCGAGGGTAGCTAAGTGGGGAAGCAGGATTAAACCCTGTTCGTACATCGGTTTTTCGGGGATAAAGTGGGCGGTTTCAAACAGGGTCATCGCCCCGGCCCAGAAAACGATTAAACCAGCGTGAGCGACGTGAGCGCCGAGCAGTTTACCGGAGAGGTTGATAAGACGAGCGTTACCAGACCACCAAGCGAAGCCGGTGGAACTTTGGTCACGACCACTAGCGGTAGGGATATTAGAGAGCGTTACCACGCGGGAGAACCTCCTCAGGGAAGATAAAGTTTTCGTGGGGTTGGTCTTGGGGAGCCATCCAAGCTCTCAGACCTTCGTTAAGCAGAATATTTTTAGTGTAGAAGGTTTCAAATTCCGGGTCTTCCGCCGCTCTCAATTCCTGAGAAACGAAGTCATAGGCCCGGAGGTTAAGGGCTAATCCCACCACACCCACAGCACTCATCCATAAACCAGTCACGGGGACAAAGAGCATGAAGAAGTGTAACCAACGTTTGTTGGAGAAAGCGATGCCGAAGATTTGCGACCAGAAACGGTTCGCAGTGACCATGGAGTAGGTTTCTTCCGCTTGGGTGGGTTCAAAAGCCCGGAAAGTGTTGGAACCTTCGCCGTCTTCAAACAGGGTATTTTCTACCGTCGCTCCGTGAATAGCACAGAGAAGCGCACCACCGAGGATACCGGCTACACCCATCATGTGGAAGGGGTTCAGGGTCCAGTTGTGGAAGCCTTGGAAGAAGAGAATGAAACGGAAGATACCAGCCACGCCGAAGCTAGGGGCAAAGAACCAGCTAGACTGACCGAGGGGGTACATCAGGAAGACACTGACGAACACCGCAATCGGGCCAGAGAAGGCGAGGGCGTTGTAGGGACGAATGCCGACTAAACGGGCGATTTCAAACTGACGTAGCATGAAGCCAATCAGGCCGAAAGCACCGTGCAGGGCGACAAAGGGCCATAAACCGCCGATTTGACACCAACGGGTGAAGTTACCTTGGGCTTCCGGTCCCCAGAGAAAGAGGATGGAGTGACCGAAGGCATCGGCGGGGGTGGAGACGGCCACAGTCAGGAAGTTGCCGCCTTCTAAGTAGGAACTGGCTAACCCGTGGGTGTACCAGGAGGTGACGAAGGTGGTGCCGGTTAACCATCCACCTAGGGCCATGAAGGCGCAGGGGAAGAGTAGTAAACCAGACCAACCGATGAAGACGAAACGGTCTCTTTTGAGCCAGTCATCGAGAGCATCAAACAGCCCTCTTTCTGGGGCGCGTCCGACAGCAATGGTCATGGGTATTTTTCCTCTTGCTTAACTGAAATCACGGGCAAGATTTCTTAACTTTTTTGAGTCTGGGATTACTCCCATTGTCTTATAAGATGGGGCGATCAATTGACTGGATTAGCTTGACTAAACTAGATGCGATCGCCTGTTAATCCTCACAAACTGTAAAAGATTAACGTTTCTTAAACTAGCACAAGCTAGACAATAATTTCGAGTTTGGTAAGATTTTGGTTCCTTGCGGCCTCTATCTACCTTTACTCATTATTAGCAAAAAATTACAAATCTATACAACTTGACTCATAATTGATTTTATATACACACAAAAGTTGTTTTGTCAATGAGTATTTATATTCATTTTTTTAATTGATCGCCACTCCCAATCCTCGAGGGGTTGTTCTAGCAATTGACAATCAAAGCAATCCTCGGCGGCGGTTTTCAGGGTAGCGATAATTGTCTCTAGGGTCAAATCTGGGGCTAAATTCAGCTTTTGAGGGGTAGCACTGGCGAAAACTTGTTCAAAGAGCGAATTATCTTGCTCTAGCACCATGGAACCATGTTGGAGAACCGAGGAACCCCGTTGCAGTTGGGCGCTCCCAATAAATTTGTTCCCCCAATTATCGACTAGATCCGCACCGGTAGCCGTACCGAAACAGTTAGCAGAATTAATATATCCCCGGCCTGCAACACCGTAGGACAATTCCAGACCGAGATTTTGCCAGCCTGTGATTAAAAATTGACAGATTTGAAGGTAAACTTCCCTAACATTCCCCTTCATCCCCGAATTTACCACCATATAAGTCAAATCCCCCTGATGTAGTACGGCCCGGCCACCAGTAGGACGACGAACTAGGGAGATTTTTTGACCTTGCCAAGTCAAATTACGCCAAAAATCGGGATATTGCCGTTGATGATAGCCCAAGGAAATGGCCGGGGGCGACCATTGATAAAAACGCAAAGTCGGGGGATGATGACCACAACGGTGTTGCTCTAGTAACCAAGAATCGATCGCCATTTGTAGCTCTGCCGATGAGATAATTGGAGGGATATAACGCCAAATTTTAGCTGCCACCAAAGGATTCTCGTAACATTTCATCATTATTATCTGCTACCGTCGCCACGAGAGTAATTGCTCGCGAAATCTCCCCAGGAGACAAATCGGCCACAGTACGCTGAGAAATCACCACCACCTGATCATTCATAATGGCAAAATGAGATTCAAAGGTTTCGGCACAATTCATCGCTAATAACTTGCGGGTTAATCCCAATTCATCCTTAACAGGCAATTTCAGCACAGAAGACCACACCGTGAGAAAATCATCATCGCTTTCCCCAGTTAACTGCACAAATACCTCAACGCTACCATACTGAAACTTCCACAGATAACCTTTTTCTGTATGTTGTACCATAGCAGTGTCATTCTGCTGCAAAGTAGAAATAACCGTTTCAATCATTTCTTGATGACTGCTCGTACTAGCCAGAAATTCATCGGTCATTGACTCTATTGCTTCTGAAGTCGCTAAACTTTCTGTGGTCATAAAAATTCCCTAAACTCGATCGATCACAATCTTATCCCAAGAGAAAAGTAAAAAGTCAAAAAAATCGGGGAAAATACTGGTTACAACCCAGCACTGACGATATTTTTCAGCAGTCTGGATGGTAGAATATTGATTGCTGGTCTGTACCTGAACCAGAAGCCAGTATCATTACCTTGCCACCAAATTTCAGAAAAGAGGCTCTCAAAATGTCCTTGGCTGAACTCAAATCTCAAATCCAGGAACTTTCAAAAATTGACAAGCTGCGACTAATGCAATTCTTGGCCACTGAGCTTGTCAAAGAAGAGAACGGAGACTTTTTTGTAGAAGGTCAAGAGTACCCAATCTGGTCTCCCTATGGCTGTTCTGAAGCGGCCAACACCTTAATGAACCTTCTGGCTACAAAACAAAAAGAACAGAATGCTTGATGGTCAAAAATTTCCCTACAAAATTATTGACACCAGTTCCAGCATGGTTGACCGAATGCCATATGTGCCTATAACACTGGGTCTGAATGGGCGCTCCTTAAACACCGAAGGTTTGATTGATACGGGAGCAAGTGTCAACGTTCTACCCTACGAGTTAGGCCTACAACTAGGCTTTATCTGGGAGAATGAAAATCTTTCGGTTATCTTGGCTGGAAACTTAGCCCATAATCTAGCATTTGCCTGGACTCAAGCTCCTAGTACACCTTTAATTTTGGGGCAGGCTAATTTCCTTTTTGAGTTTGATGTTTGTTTTTCCCGTTCGCAGTCTGAATTTGCAGTTCGCCCCAGAACGGTTGTATAACTGGACTTCCCCGTTGACAAAAGGCCATAACCTGTGCTGTAGAAGGGATTAAGAAAATTTACAGCGCCCCGTTACTGGGTACAAATCAGGGAAACTCCCAATAAATCTAACGCTTTTTGTTGCAGTTGGGTCGGTCGAGTTATCTTAGAAAAACGATAACTTCCCTCCCTAATCGTACATTC
>Ga0315906_10000480_pt1 | contig 63845 bp, 87 predicted proteins | sample LakEriMetagenome_4_FD_203526 | JGI IMG/M metagenome (GOLD analysis project Ga0315906, IMG submission 203526) | Freshwater fungal communities from buoy surface, Lake Erie, Ohio, United States - Buoy 2 MA122 | ecosystem: Environmental > Aquatic > Freshwater > Lake > Lake biofilm | place: USA... | reverse complement strand
CGAGGTAGCCGGAGCAGAAGAAAGCTGTTGAAAGTTAGGGGCCGTTAACAATGGATTTGGCATTTCACCCACTGTTATAGAAGAAGGGCCATAAAGTGGCGCAGAACTAGTTCCTCCACCAACCTGAGTGGATGGAACGTTTGCTCCTCCTGTTGAAACAATTGGGGTTGTAGGTACGATCGTAGGTGGAGGGGTTGTTGGAGCAGTTGTTCCTTCGTTTCCACCAGCACCTGTTGTTCCACCTGTTTGGTTTTGCGCTTGAACGTATAAATCAGGTGTTTTGAGAAGATCAGCAGCCTCTTGAAAAAAACGAGTTCTATAAGCTAATCCACTTTCTCCAGGCCTTCTATCTTCAATATACCTACCTATGCCTTCTTCCCTTGTTGGACCACTTAAACGAAGTCCGCTCGGGGTATTAATCATTTCATAAAACTGAGCATACTCAGGATTAACCATCTGACCAGCAGGAGCACCGACCGCTAAATCTTCAGGTGACATAAATGAGCCCGATTTAACCGCCGCCTTAGCTGTAAGAGCGTCTGCTTTTGCATAAAGTTTATTGGCTCTTTCAGTTTTTCCTTTAGCTTCTAGCCTTTCTGCTTTAGCTTCTGTTTTTGTGGCCTTTTTTTGAATTTTCGTAGAAACATTTCCCCCTTGAGCAAGGGTCATAATACCTTCGCTTGGGTATACGGTTCTGCCCCCACCAACTCTTACCCCATAAATGTCTGGGCTTCTACGCAACAGATCAAACCCCGTTTCTGTAGGAACAATACCAGGCCGTTCTGGTTGCTTTGGTGTAAAGCCTCCAGTTAATGCCAGAGTTGTAAGTCCTGCCCCGGCAAGTCTAGCTCCCGTCCCAAAAGTAGGAGCAGCAGCTTTTTCAGCCATTTCCATGGCTTTTGTAGCAATAATCTTTGGATCTGTACCGGGAAACTTGAGATTAAGATCGGCCTTATATTGTTCAAAAAGCTTAGCTACTTCCGCAACGTCTGTTTTTGGGAAGAAGAAATCTTTTACTTTTGTTCCCCCCTCGCTTACTAAATCAAATAAATTGGACTGTTGTCCAGCCGCTTGAGTAGTCGCCTGTCCAGCCGCTTGAGTAGTCGCTTGGGTAGTTGCATCAGTAGCTGTTCCAGTAGCAGCTTTGGCAAATTGCTGCATGGGCTGAGCAAAATTAGGATTTTGTGGCCCATAATTAATAACGCCATCCGGACCAATTGATGGCCCAGGCAATGCGGATACATCTGACGGTGTTAGTACCTCTGGACGAACCCCTTGAGAAACCGTTTCAGTCACATTAGGAATTGCGTCTGTGGGAGCCTGTGCAACAGTTGTTGAGGCCTTTGATGCCTCAGCTGCTTGAGCCGCGGCATATGGATCCGCCTTCATCATCGTCGCGCCGCCGTAGGCCATAAGACCTTGGATAGCTCCGGATTTAAGTGCATCTTTAAATTTCTGGCCGGAAGCCACACCGATTACGGTTGAGGCAATCGCGGTGTTGACGCCAAGGGCCGTGGCCCCTGTAAGGCCTGTGATGGATCCAGCCGTTCCAGCAAAGTTTAATCCTGCCGGCCCCATGAAATAGACAGCGGCGACGGTTAAGGCAATACGACCAAGGGGACTAGAGGCAATATCTTTAATTACATTTCCGAGTCCTTTTACAACACCTTTGACGGCATTGCCTACGCCTTTAAATACGTTACCTACAGATTTGGCCAGACTTTTAAGGAAAAACTCGGGCAACCCAGTACGTGGATTGATAGTTCCACTTCCTCCGCGGCGACGCAACATACGAGCTTCAGACGGAGTAATATGGGCCAACATTGTGTCCCCACGTCGTCCCATGCTTGCAAGTTGAGCGGCAATTGGAGACATGACCACTCCACCGTCCGCAAATCCAACAGGAGTCTCAGGTAGTTCTGCGTCTACTAATTCGTCAAGAGCCAGGTTTAATGCGGCAAAATATGCCGGATCAAACTCTAATGGAAGAATATCTTCCGGGACACCTTCTGCAATAAATTCTGCGCGGATCTGCTGGTAGTTCTGTGGCTCTGCCAGGACGGCGTCCACCATTTGCCCCAGAGCATCAATAACCTCGGGAGGCAGGTCCATCTCTGCCAGCATGCGGTAAAAACGAGTTACAAGCTCAGGATCTTCTTCACCCAAGGCCTCAAGAGTGTTTTTTGACACCTCATTCGGGGTCATCATTGATCGGCTTGCTTCTATGGCTGCAGCCAGTTCCGGAGGCACTGCCTGGGCTGTTGGGGCTGTCGTGGGTGCCTGCATGCCTCCCATAGGGAGCGCCATGATTCCTTGGTCTTCCATTTGTGTCCTTTCCAAATAGGGCAGTGGACCTACCTCGTCCGCGCGTCGGGAAAGGACGCGAATTTGGCCAATATTATGACGGATTTCATTAATTTCTGTCCATCTCTAAATAGGACAGATAGAAGTGGTTCGTGGCCAGGGAAGAGGTGACTTTGAGCACGTCTCCGGCCTCCAAAACACAGGGTACGCCGTTAAAAACGTCAATTGTGGTGTTCACGGCCAGGGATTTGGCCTTAAGCAAATAGTGCGCCGTGGCGCTCCCACTATTGTATTGGGTCACGGTAATTACAGATGGTCCGGTGGAATTGGCGTTGGTCACCCGAAGCGACCGTAAAACACCGGTATTAGCTGCCGGGACCGTATACATCGTGGTTTCAGAGGCAGCTGACGGGATCAGGGCTTGATGTAGATATTTATTGGCCATGGCGTTATTGGGTAAGGTCGTAGAAAGTAATGGAACCAACCCCGTCGCCAGTTGTGGCACCGGCAATTGTGCGGACACCCAGGGTGTAGATATCGCTAACGTTTGTCAGAGATACGCCAAGTTGCTGGTCCCAGTTAAACCCGGTCGGAGCCGTCGTGTTTGCTTGGCCTCCGCCGCCTGAACTGGCAATGTACCCAATTTGAACAATCGTGCCTGCCGTAGCAATCGCCGTAGCCGCAACGTCAAATTCCACATTGCTGTCAGAAGGAACCGTTGCCGCCCAAGTAGCTCCCGTAAGAACGGGGTTCTTGATTAATGCGATTTCGTAGTCTTGTAGTGTGGTTGGCTGAAACTGTATACGATTTGGAAGCACCACCGCGCCCAGAGCCGTCGAAGCCAGCCGGATCGAAACGACAGGAAGGAAGTTGGCTGCTGTGTTGATGGTCCCAAGCACCGTTGTGCGTCTGGCTACGTGCTCAATTGACGTAGCCTCAAAGCCACCCTCTGATACTACCGAAGAACAAATCTGCGTAAGCGTGGCGGCAACTGCTGCTGTCGTTGTGGTGATCTCGTAGCGCATGGGCAAAATGGCCGTGGTCATGTACACCGTAGTGCCAAAGACGTTGGCGGTGTTGAATGTGTGGCAAAGAACGTACTGCCCATTGATGATGAAGCCGCACCGGACTGAGCCAACGCCAAGCCATTCAAAGTCCATCCACAGAATCTGTGGGTGATCAAGGTCTAGCGTATAGCCAGATGTGCCAGTGCCATCCAGTTTGTCGCCGTTCCAGTCCGCTTGATTGGCAAAACGAGCATCGCTTGGAGTGCCAGAAGTGTTTGAACGCATGACAAAGGCATTGACCCCGCCAGTGCGACGGAAGAACACTCCGTTCTGCGTATTGAAATACCCAACACTTTGATTAAGGTTGGCAGATGTGCTGTTGTCCATCTGAAACGTCGCCAGAACCAGCAGCCCCTTGCCCGGCTGATACAGCATATTGCGAAAGGACTGACGCACCACAGAGCCAACGCCGCCACCCGTCACAGCCAGACTGACGCTGGACTGATTGGTGTTAAATGTCGATGTCCCAGTACCAGATGTAGAGGTGCTAAATTGATTGTCAGCAGCGTAGCGGCTTTGGCTGTCAAATAGGCTGTAGGGCGCGCTAACACGCAGTCTGCCAAAAGCATCTACGTTGGTGCCGCCTATCGATATCGGAACTGTTGAGCCTGAGTTCATTTCACACTGCCCTCCGTTTGCCTCGAACCAAGATAACGCTGCAGAGGTGTTCTCTGTAATGACGGGCGTGTAGGTACTATTAAGCTGCAGCACAATCTGCTCCAGCGAGCGCACAAGCTGGTTAAACTTTTGTGGGTCATAATCAGTGGTAGATGAGGTATCCGGTAGGCGAACATTGGTAATTTTGCTCATCGCAATCCGTCCGGCTGAATATCAACACGCATTGTTCCAAAGCGCCAATTAGTGTCTGTTGCATCACTTTCAATTGATAGGCTTATCTGTCGTCCCCTTGCCCGTGTATCAACCTTTTGCGTAGTCGGCGTAATGATATACGGGTCGAGCGAACTGGGAGATGCAGAGGCCTGGGGATAAGGCCTAAGTAGTAAGCGAACCGTAAGATTACCAACCTGATTCTTAAAATCAGGTATAAAGCGACGCATGTAAAGCATGTTATCGCCGTCACCAATATCAAAATAACCGGACTTGATATACGCAAAAATAGGAGAACCATTTGCATTTGTCCCGTCCTCCTGGTTATATACAACAGATCTTCCAGCACTCAAGCCGTAGATAGTAGAAATAGTGCTTTCTGTACTTGCGAACAGAAACTCACTGGCAAGAGGCCTGTCATATGTTCCAATGTCCACCCAAGCCATACGAGCCATAGACCCTACTGACCAGCAGTTTTCAAGGTAGTTATACGTTACAAAGCGGTCAACATAGTCCGAAGTAAAGGAGCAATACCACCACGTCACTTCGTTAAATTGGGAGTTGACCCCTGCGTAAACTTTGAACCCCTGCACAAGATTAATGTCTTTAAACACATAGTCCTGAACTGTACAAGGCATTTTCTTGACGGTACCGTCAAAGAGGTAAAAGGCCTCTGTGCCCATCCAAAACGCCAATCCGTTTACGTCAACCGCGGCATGTGGACCAAGACAGCCACAGTTTGCTCCAAGCTGCGTAAAGCCAAAGGTGTAAGGAGGGCCAACATACTGCATGCCATGCAAAGAGGTGTCTGTAAAAATCAGGATCTGACCACGAGAACGAACAGCGGATACAATCCTGCTTCCATCACTGAGGCGTTGACCACCAGCGGTGTTTGTCGCAGTCTCTGTAAATGTATTGATGTCCTCTTGATTTGAAAATCGTACGAACATCGGATCCTGTGTGGTAGGAGACCCCACAGTGGTTTCCGTGCCAAAACAAACAAGGTGCCTGTCCGGAGTAGAAACCAAAGCATATGTGCTCTTTGTTGGTGCTCCAGCAATAGCTGTAGCACGCGTTCCAACCCCTGCACTGGTGTCAAATAGATACACGCCACCGTCAACCGCCTGGCATATGACGTCTTCACCAAACTTATCAAACTGCCAGACGCGAGGGTACAGTTGCACGCCAGTAGAGGAAGGACGTGGTGTTCCCCAAGTAAAGAATCCCCAGGTACCGATACCCCAGCCGTAGTCAAAATAAGCGTTGTCAGATCCCACGTTTATTTGATACTGACCTACAACGGAAGCGCCACCATTACCTGAATCAGACGCGTTAGCTGCAGTAGGAACTGTTATGCGATAAGTATTGGCAGATAGAACTTCAGTGATTTCGTACTCACTGTTGAGGATGCCCGCAGTTACGTTGCCACCCAAGGAAGAAGCACCAGAGAACGTGACAAAATCGCCCGTGATTGCCCCATGTCCGTTATCAGTAACCGTAACACTGGTCGATCCATTAGTGGCAGCAAACGTCACTTCCCCGGCCGTAGTTGTAGTACGTATGGGGGTGATGTCCGTCCAAGCACCCCCGCTAAATACGTACAACTTTTTGGTTGTCCCTAGAATAATGTATGGGGAACCGGTAAGGCTATTCCAAGTAAAAATGTCACTGGCCTGCCCTACCAAATAGACTTGGCTTTCAGTAATCTGAGTCCAGCCGCCCATCTTCTCAGGCAGGCCATACCGAAATCGAATGTAGTCCCCGTCGATCCAACCGCCCTCAGCACCGTATTCGGTGTTTTGCTTGTCAATTCCAGGATTAAAAGCGAGTCTAAAGTAAGCCATTATGTTATCGGGCCCCCAACAAGCCATGCGTCACAGGTACGATCTCCTGCGCATTTGAAATGAAATAGTTCGCAATAGCCTAAATTAGAGGCTTTTATGACGTCCATCGAAGAGTCCATGTGTGGCTCATCGCCGGCTTCCATGCCTTTTGCGATGCACTGCAACATTTCTGGTGTTTTAATAAACGCGGCACAGTTTCCGCAACGGGCTGTTTTAGCTTCGTCAACAGAAATCATCCACATCTTTGCTTTTTTGTCCCAAAAGTCCTTTGATGGCTCGTTTGGGTTTAGCGGTCCATAGCCGTAATCCTCAATCGCATGATTGCGGTTTTTAAGGTTTACGTGAATATCAAGCGTGGCCACCGGGCATGCATTTACCCCGCCCCCTTCGGCGTAGGCCTTCTTCATTTCCTGCCCAATGGCGTCTTTTTTAACTCTCATAATTAGCTCATAAATAGGGCAATTTCGGCCTTACGGCGGCGTATCAATCCCTTAGTAAAAGCACTACCGGGGTTTATGTACATCATAAAGCCATCAGCAATACTTTCCAATGGCTCGTCCCGCAAAATACGCTGGCGTAGGGTAGACCTCTGGAACCCACCTACCCCTATGTTGTAGCTAAGAGCGACACAAGCGTCAAAAAGGCCTTGACGCCCAGATAAATTAGGGGCAAGTCGAAGAACACCACGCTCAAAACTGCCGAGGAGATTCTTGAAGCGTTCCTCCAGCTCTGGCTTTGACCATACCCGATTGTGTTCTGGTGCAAGGGGAAACTCCTTCCTTATCATTCCGGTGTAGCCTTCTTTGCGTACTACAGGCAGGCGGATCTGTTCCTGGTGTAGAACCTCACCCCAGCCCACGGTCCAAATTGATGCAGGGCACAAATAAGGGCGGTCACGATAGCCCTCAAATTGGTGCATTACATGAATGCCGTTGTCAGAAGTTTTCATTTTTTAAACGACTGGCTTCCAAACCAAAACGCAATCACGGATGAGAAAATAATGGCTGAGTCCTCATCCCACAAGATTTGCATGGCCTGGTCAAACGGTACGCCCGTCTTCCAGGCGTAGAAAAACCCAAAGATGTTAACAAACAAGAGCATGGAGAACATGCCGTAGGTAATGACCGGCCGCACACTAGCCCTCATGTTAATCACCCACTGGGAGGCGCCCTTGCCTATCTCTATATCATGTGCGTACAAGGCCTGGCGTTCCTGGACAGCCGTTTGCATGGCAATTTGATCTGTCCTTATTTCTTCTATTTTAGCCTGTGCCGCATAGCCGGCGGCCAGCATCTTTAACTCCCGCTCGGTCTGCATATTAGCTAATGCCAGCTCATGGTTCTTGTCCGACTTATCTTGGAAGAAGTCCAAGATCTTGGGCAAACCGCCCATCAGGAAAGAAATCAGGGTTGAAAGTAAAGTAATCATGCTTTCCTCGCTGTTTTAACTTCGTTATCGCCCTTGCGGACAGTAATCTTTTCCCCGTCCACATCAACCGTCATTGGGTCTCGGTCAGCCATCCTGTCTAGCCGATCAATGAGCTGCTTCATGATGTCAAACTCCGGCTTATCCTGCTTAGGCGTTGCCCCGGCGATCCCGTTCATCATAGAAATCAGCGCCGTAAGGGATGCACCTAAGAGTCCCATGACCGCAGCCATCTTGGACTCTTCAAGGTAAAGGCTTGCGCCAACCCCGATGATCACAATGATGGTGATATAAAAAAGGCCATATCTGCCGATAGACTTACCGGCAACCTCTTTGGCGGTCTGATTAGCCTCAAGTCGATTTAACTCTGCGGCTATGTCAATCTTGGCTTTCTTTAGGTCTTTGTCTGCAAACATCACCACACCTTTGTCGCTTTAAGAATTCCGTAAATCAAAGCTGAGATCAAAATAATTATCAGCCACTCATTCCTACTCGCCTTACGATCTGAGTCATATTCTTTTTGTAACTCTTTGCGTTCCCGTCGCAGTCTCGCCTCTAGATCGTTGACTTCCTGTATTGCCCTACGCCCAAACTCTTTCTCTATCTGTTTAAACGCTTTGTCCTTCTGAGCCTTGATGTCGGCCAGAATCCTGTACTCGTTGATGGCGTCGATATACATCATGTCCCCACGCCGCTGGACTTCATGTTGACGACGGCGCCAGGCCACGCGGGCGCGCGCCTCCTCGTCCAAAAAGGCATTGACTTCTTTGGCTGTTTCCTTGATTTCCTTCCCAGCCTTTAGTGCCTCTCTGATACCACCGAGCGCAGTCTGTACGACCTTTGACGGGTCGGTTGGATCGGGCAGTTGAGACATTTACCAGCTCCATTTAAATAGAGATATAGCAAGCAAGCCTAACAAAACGCCCATAAAAGTAAATGCCCAAAAGCCCATCATGTCACCATGATGAGCACAGCGGCTAAAACAGCCGCAGCCAAGAACCACGCCCCGAACTCTGGCGCTACTTTCCGAGTTTCTGGAGGGTTTGCGCTAACCGTGCGCGTTGTCCCAACTTCCCCGGTTTCTTTGCTGCGGCTTCTAGCTTTTTTACAGGAATCGTCTTTCCTTTTTTTGCACCAAGCGAACTTCGTAAAGTGCCTGGTTTTTTGATTGCTTTTTGTATCCATTTTTCAGCCATCTTTTACCCCCTAAAATGTTATTGAACCGCTTGCTGTCCAAGTATAGGTTCGATACCCGCCAGACACCGTTATGGTTGGCGACCCTGTCGTAGACGTAGCCGCAGCGTAAGTATCAGCGTAACGGACAATCACAATGCCTGATCCGCCGTTGCCCCCAAACTCGTTTGTAGTGCCCCCGCCACCTCCGCCTCCTGTGTTTGCAGTTCCTGCAGTTCCTGCAGTAACGTCACTGCCTGTGCCACCGCCACCGTTACCACCAGCGCCACCGTTGGCAGCATTTACGCTACCACCCCCGCCTCCACCAGCGTAATACGTGCCGTTGAATGCTTGCGTTCCGGCGCCACCTGCACCGGCATATCTGGGTGATGAATCAATGTATCCATCCTGACCGGCAGCGCTTGCTCCGCCGCCACCACCAGATGCTTTATATCCACCGTTGTATGGTGCTCCATTTCCGCCTTTATTTCCTTGCCCAGCTGTTCCGGCACCACCATCTTCTGATCCGTTTGGGGTTAAATTTCCAAATCCTCCTCCACCACCAGAGCCACCAGAATATGACTGCAGCCCATCATAGGCATCGTTTCCGCCCGTTGCTCCGCCGCCGCCATTTGATGTGATGGAGCTAAATACCGAGTTGTTTCCGGTGGATCCTCTGCCACTACTTCCGCCTCTAGCTCCGCCCGCCCCCACAGTAACGGTGAGCGCCACGCCGGAAGACACTGAAAAGCCTGATGCGGTTCTAAAACCACCAGCACCGCCTCCACCTCCGCCATCACTACCCGCGCCACCGCCACCAGCAACAACTAGATACTGGACAGACGGAGGAGGGACAAGCCCACTGCCGTATGCAGCAAAAAGGTTATTTAGGATTCCGGTCATGTCAGGTTATTCCCAGAAATGATCCACGTGGTTGATGCAACCTTCATTGCCGATGCCATACCGTAAGCAGCGAGAGTGCGCGACCCGGTTGTCCCTGGGCCCGCCAAGTACATGGCGTCTGATGTAATCGCTATCGTTACGTTGCTGGATGACAGGTTCACAAACGACACGACCGTTCCTATGGCGTAATTAACACTACCGTTGGACGGGATCGTAAATGTGCGCGGATTAGCATCTGAAGCGGGGTGGTATATGGTTTTACCGGCATCTGCCAAAACAAGCGTGTAGCTTGTTGATTGGGAGTTAATTGGGGTATTTCTAAATCCAACCGAATCAGTTCCGTCAACCGTACAGTTGCTCAGAGTTCCGGCTGACGGGGTTCCAATGTTTGGAGTACTAAAAGAGGGCGAATTTGTAAGAGCTAAACTGCCCGATCCAGACACGTTTTGTCCCAACGCAGTCGCCACACCGGTTCCAAACGCTGTGATTCCAGTTCCGCCATTAGCTACCGGCAATGTACCAGTAACTGCGGAGGCCAGGTTTACGTTGGCCAGAGTGCCGCCAAGTGTCAAACTGCCTGTGGTAGTGACGGTTCCGGTAAGGGTCAAACCATTCACCGTTCCAGTTCCGCTTACTGAAGTTACGCCCGAAGTCTCGGTAATGTTTACAAAATCAGATCCGTTCCACGCAACAACAGCCTTGGACCCAGCAGTAATTGTGACGCCTGTTGTGGCAGAAGCTTTGACCACTACAGAAGCATTAGATTGGTTAATTACTACGTAAGCTTTTGATTGCGCAGGAGCGATAATGTTTCTAGTCACCCCCGGAGATCCGGTCGGGCGCAAGATTGCACACCGTGCCTCGTTCGCGGCTCCAGATCCGGTCGTAGATAGCGTCCAATCACCGGCACCAACCGATGTGGTGGCCGTTGCAGCAATTGAGTCCTCGACCAGCTCTGTAATGCTGTCATTAACAACCGTTCCCCAGGTTCCTGAGAGTTCCCCGGTGGTAGGAAGAGCAAAGCCAAGTAATGATGTGTAATTAGTTGCCATAATTAATCCTTAAGCTGCAGTGTCAATTTCTATCCAATTAGACGTTTGAGCGTCGTTTACTTCAATCCAGTTAGGTGTTTGATCATCATTTACAATGGTCCACCCTGCAAATATTACGGTTCCTACCGCGCCTGCTCCTTGAACACCAGTCACAACAACCGAGTCATCCGTTTCAAAAACTACAGTTCCAATAGTTCCTGTTCCAATTGTTCCATTTGGATTTGCAATTGCAAGGGGTGTAACAGTACCTACTGCTCCTGTCCCCTCCACACCAGTAACTGTAATTTGATCGCTGATTGAAGCTGTTACATTGCGTACCGCACCTTCACCCTGTACGCCAACAACAGACAAATTACTGTCAATCTGGAACGTAACGTCATTTGCTGCCCCGGTAGCTTCAACTCCCGTTACTGCAAAACGCGCTAATGGGATTACTGCCCCAGCCTCTCCAGAGGCAGAAACACCAGTAACTAAGATCGTGTCACTTACATGAACAGTTACGGTGCCGACCGCACCAGTGCCAACAAGCGGCTCGGTATCAGGAACAATTGAGTCGCTGGTGTTTGTTATAACGCTGTTTGATTCTCCAAGACCCTGAACGCCGGTCGGAGTAAATGCACTGCTCCAAATGTTATTTGTTGTGCCAACGTCGCCGGTGCCTTCAACGCCCGTAACTGGAACGGTTTTCCCGGTTACAGTAGCTACCGTACCGATCTGGCCAACACCCTCTGCGCCACCATCAATATGGGTTACTTCTGGGGTTGTCGTTCCAATCGCGCCCGTGCCTTCAGTACCTGACACTCCATATGAGACAAAAAGAGCCACCGTGCCAACGGTACCTGTACCAACAAGTGGCTCAGTATCAGGGACTATAACTTCATTGGCGTTGGTGAATACACCGTTGATCTCTCCAAGACCTTCAACACCAGTGGCATTTGCTTTTACAACAGTGGTTACGTTACCAACCGCGCCGGTGCCTTGAACCCCTGTAACCGATACGATTAAGGATCCAGACTGAAAGTCGTCAAACGCCCCGACCGAAAATGGTACGAAACCGAACATTTATAGTCTCTAGATAACCACTTCAACCCACGATGTCGTAGCCTCGTCCCACCGGTAAAACTTGCCGTCATCGGGCTTAGGGGTTGGAGCTTCCCAAATGCAATTATTCTCGTTTAGTACCCAACTTGAGAATGGCTGGGGAGCAATAAAAGCATCTCGACTAGCGTCATACGTATACCCAATACCGGCGTAGTTTTTACGAATATTGCCGTTATAACTGGTCTGAACCCAGTTGGTGTTCCAGCCAAAAAGGGACTTGCAAAATGCCACCCCTTTTGACTCATTTTCATTCCCGGTCTCGTCAATCAGTTCATTGTTGTGGACAACAATCACCTCCAAGACCACGTTGTTTTCATCAATTTTTGCAAAATGCGCCATGTTTACTCCTTAAAAAGTAATAGATCCAGAACTGGTAAAAGTGTAATACCTATATCCACCAGACGTTGAGACACTTGGAGACCCTGTTGTAGAGGCAGCAACTGGATATGTGTCTGCGTAACGAATAATTACAATTCCAGATCCACCATTACCACCAATAACATTGCCGGAGCCGCTAGAATAAGAGCCCGCTCCACCGCCACCACCAGTATTAGCCGTACCCGCAACTCCTGCTCCGCCTCCACTAGTTGGGCCACCCGCCCCACCACCACCCGCCCCACCAGATGAACGAGTAAGCCCCATGCGATCATCACCGCCAGCGCCACCTCCTCCGGCATAGGTAACCCCATTTGACCAAGTCTTTCCAGCGCCACCATTTGCGGTGTTACTTTGACCATTTACCCAAGACTGTCCTGCGGCATTGGCTCCACCACCTCCACCACTTGAAACCGATGTTCCATTACCTACAGCGGTACCACCACTATTACCCTGCCCCGATGTACCAGAAGCTCCAACTTGAGACCCACTATAACTTGACAAAGCACCGCCACCACCAGATCCAAATGTACCGCTAGGAGTTCCTCCGTCGTAACCACCCGCACCGCCTTTGTATGCTGTTATGGTCGACGAACCGCTTAATACAGAATCGGAACCATTATTGGATGTGTTTGTATTGGTAGCAGTCCCCCCGGCACCGACCGTTATGGTTATTGCTACTCCTGCGGTAACTGAAAATCCTGTACCGGCTAGATATCCACCTGCGCCACCGCCACCACCATTTGAAAGGCCACCGCCGCCGCCTCCAGCAACTACAACATACTCAATAGACGGAGTTGCAGGTGAGGCCGCAGAAGGCCAGTTATCTCCTGCCTCAGCTCGATACTGATCCGTTAATGTCCAAATATCAGACGCTGATGTGGTTGAAGGAAATTGAGCCATGATTAGAACGTAATTGAACCAGAACCGGTCCACCTATAAATTCGATATCCACCAGATGTAGTAATAGTTGGAGAACCTGTGGTAGATGTAGCTAAAGGGTAGGTATCTGCGTAACGGATAATTACGATTCCAGAACCACCAGCTTTACCAATACTGTCTTTACCTGTACCGCCACCGCCCCCTCCAGTATTTGTACCCCCAGCAGTTGCAGTGCCTCCTTCAGTACCAATAGCACCATTACCTCCACCGCCATTACCCCCAGTTCCCCCCGTTCCGCCGCTATGAGATCCACCCCCGCCACCGCCACCAGCATAGTAAGTAGCGGAACCACTAATAGATGACTGAAGCCCTACGCCACCATTACCACCGGTATTTGATCCAGCATTTCCCCCTACTGCGCCAGCGCCACCGCCCCCACCTGCTGGATACGGGGATCCTCCAAAGGCAGTAGTTCCACCATTATTTCCTTGACCTGAGGTTGCAGTTCCACCACTAGCACTAGTGTATCCAGCGCCTCCACCAGACCCACCATTTCCACCAGTTGCGTTTGTATAACTGCCACCATACCCACCTCCAGTAGATGTTATGGTGTCAAAAACTGAGTTACCACCTTGTGTTCCAACGGTACTAAATCCAGCATTTGCAGGGGCTGCACCACCTGCACCAACAGTTACTGTATAAGCAACACCCCCTGTAACCGAATATCCAGAAGCCGTTCTATATCCACCTGCTCCGCCACCCCCAGCAGTGTGGTTACCTCCGGGGCCTCCTCCAGCAACGACAAGATACTCAACTGATGGAGGAGCTGTAACTACTGTCGGCCAGTTGTCACCTTGCTCGGCACGCTTTTGCTTTACCAAAGTCCAGATACCGCTTGCACTAGTTGTTGAGGGGAATTGAGCCATGATTAAAACGTGATTGATCCAGAGCTAGTCCAAGTGTAAATACGATACCCGCCAGATGTTGTAATGGTTGGAGAACCGGTTGTAGCACTAGCTAACCCATAAGTGTCAGAGTAACGAATAATTACAATTCCTGATCCGCCATTACCCCCGCTGTTGTCCCCGCCACCACAACCTGCTCCACCACCAGAGCCAGAGTTTGCTGTTGCCGAAGTACCACTAGTGCCAGAATTTCCAGCGCCATTGCCTCCTCCAGCCTGTCCTGTGCCGCCACCACTGCGAGAGCTACCACCACCGCCACCAGCATAGGTAACAGATGAACCAGAAATTGAACTGCTAGAACCAGCTCCGCCATTACCTCCAGCGCCGCCACTTGATGAGTTGGCCCCAACACCACCAGCGCCGCCACCACCGCCTCCACCATAAGGAGAAACTACGCCAGGGCCAGATCCACCGTTATTGCCTTCTGACGGGCTGTAACTACCGGCATTACCAAGACCTCCAGTACCAGTGCCTAAATAAGAGTTACCACCACCAGAACCACCAGAATTTGCTTGCGAACTAGTTTCTCGTTGCCCCCCACCACCACCGGTAGAAGTTATAGCCCCATAAACCGAATTATTCCCATTAGAACCAGCAGTATTTGATGTTCCTCCAGCGCCACCGGCACCAACAGTTACAGTATATGTATTACCACCTGTAACTGATAATCCTGAGGCTGTTCTATAGCCCCCGGCACCGCCACCACCATTACCCGCCCCACCGGAGCCACCACCACCGCCACCAGCAACAACAAGGTACTCAACCGTGGTAGGGCCGTTGTATAAAGAAGGCCAATTTCCTCCCATGACCGCATCTCGTTGATCGGTCAGGTTCCAAACTCCATAAGCTGAACTGGTGGAGGGAAAGTCAGCCATTAGTTAATCTCTTCGTATGAGCAAACTGCCTCAAGATCACTATTAGCATTTGCCGTTAGGCGCAGGGCATCCCCTTCTTCAAGGTAAATTGAGCTGCTTAACACATCCAGAACAGCGTCTGCTGGAACCACAACCGTACTGGCTAAGCGGTATGCCGTGCTGCTGCGATAGATATCAATTGTGATCTCGGCATTACTTGTGCCATCCACGTTAGCCACATAAAGTGAGTTGATCTTTAAGACTTTTCCACTTGCAGCTGAGTTAGTGACAATCGCCGTGGCCGAGGTAGTGACTGCCAGGACTGCGGTTTTACCGTAAATTGCTGAGACGTTTACTATATTAGGCGCTGCCATTTTTATCCTCCAAAGACTATTGCCATTGCAATGGCCTTACCGGTTGTTACAGGGGCTTTGCCATTACTAAAAGTTAAATTACCGGTAACCGCTACGTTTTGACTGGAATCAATCGTAATAGCTGTGGTTCCATTAGTTTGAATCTCAAGTTGCCCAGAATCGTCCCCGGAACTAATTAATCCGCCAGCTCCGGTCGATGTTGAGTTAATAGTTGATGCCATGTTTAACCTCGTTAGCTGGTTAATCCACCAATATAATATGGTTGAGTGGGAACAATAGTTGGATCAAAAACTGCCCCACTTCCATAAATAATGTAATCGTTGTAACTCCAGGCCAGTGTGTTGGTATTAGACCACCCAAAATACCAATTACAGTATAGGTTAGATCCGTTACTTCTACCAAAACTAGAACCTAGTAATGACCCATTTCCGTACATATTCCCAGTAGACCGCTGGTATGCAATGTACGTCCAACCACTAGGTAAAACTAAAGTATCTCCACTTAAAGACAAAGACCCGCCTGTACTACCATCTAGCAAAAATCGAGTAGTACAGTCCCCGTTGCCCATAAAGTGAGACCCACCGGATCGTGGGTTAACCCACATACGCACCCAAGACCAGTCTGTAGGTATGGTAGAAACACTAGTAATTAGAATAGCTGAGGAATTAGTTTGCGCATAAGAGTAGCCATATGCTGACCATTTTGGTGTGGGGGAAGTGCTTACGCTTTGAAATCCTGTTGGATTGCTCAAAGCTCCGCCACCAGTATCTGTATTAGACTGCACGTTAGCGGCGGCGTTTTTCATTTGATAACGATTATCGCCAAGACCCACGTATAGCACAGCCGCCCGATTGGTGGCCGAATCGTTCCAGAGCGGCGCTCCAGCAGCTCCACCTACTTGAAATCCGTTTCTAGCTGCAAACATATTATGGGGTATAGTTTTGAACTGCGTTACCGTACCAATTTGTCCCATCTGAGACAAAACTCAAAATATCCATCTTTCCTGCTGTAGCCGTTATTGTTGGAGCTGTACCACCAGACCATTTAACGTTAGTAAACGTAGCCGTGCCGTTACCTGTTGAAGCTGCCTGCTTTAACAACACAATAAAAGACTTGCCAGCCGTGGCTGTAGGCATTGTAAAAGTACAAGCCGTTGAAGCCGTCAAAGTTGCTGTTTGTAAGGTGCCGTTTGTGAGACTAAATGTGTGGGAGGACGTTACTGTACCGATAGCCACAACACCTTCTGTGTAATTATTAATTGACGGATTAGTCAAGGTTTTGTCCGTCAATGTCTGACTAGTACTTGTACTTGCTACCCCAGTCAAAGTGTTATCTGCAAAAGCGATTGTCTTATTTGTGAGTGTGGCTGACCCTGACGCCGTGAGTCCTGCGGACGCCTGAGTTGTTGTATCTGGAAAGGTGACACCAGAGGTGCCGTCAATAGTCATGCTCATATCATTACCTTAAAATGTGATTGAACCGCTTCCCGTCCACTTATATGTTCTGTAGCCACCAGACACCGTTATGGTTGGAGACCCGGTTGTGGATGTGGCCGCTGCAAAACTATCGACATAACGAATAATGACCACTCCAGAACCCCCGTTGTAACCATACGGTGGGCTTACTTGAACGTCTCCCTGCCCCCCGCCCCCGCCACCGGTATTTGCAGTTCCAGCAGTTCCTGGGACGCGCGAGTTTGTTCCGCCATTACCACCACCACCAATACCGCCAGCGCCACCAGCGTCACGACTTCCGCCACCACCTCCACCGCCGTAATAAGTGCCGCTTCCAGATGGCCATTCTCTACCTGCACCCCCCACTCCAGCATCCGTTCCACCCTGACCAGCTTGACCCACAGCTGTTGCTCCGCCGCCTCCCCCGCCATTGGTGTAGCTGCCGGCATTGCCGCCGTTGTACCCCTCTTGTGGACTGTATCCACCAGCATTGCCCGAGCCCCCAGATCCGGAGTTGTATCCGCCGCCGCCACCGGATCCACCGTTTGATCGACTTGGTGCGGTCCCTCCTCGGTGTCCTGCGCCACCCCCTGTTGCTGAAATAGAGCCAAACTCGGAATTTCCACCGGCAGTTGCATTGTCGTATGTGCCGCGAGTGCCCCCACTACCAACTGTTACCGTGTAAGTAGCCCCAGCTGAAACAGCAAAGCTACTCCCATACCGAAGACCCCCTGCACCGCCGCCCCCACCGTCGTCGCCAGCTCCACCGCCGCCACCAGCAACAACCAAATATTCCACGGTAGACGGGCCACCCGCCGCTGCTGGTTTTGACCCGACAAACATTTGCATTATTCCGGTCACGACACGTTTCCTGATACAACGCAGGTGGTGGAGCTAATAAACAGTATTGTGGCAACACCACGAGTGGCCAAAGTCATCGTAGACTTGTCCGTGTCAGTGCCAGCAATGTAGGCTGTGGTTATTGAACAGGTGATTGTTATGTTGCCAGAAGTGTTATTAAAGATTGTGATTGCGTCACCTTCGGCAAACGTAGCGTCTGGAATAGTGATTGACCCGCCAGAACTTACCTGTACGTATTTACCAACATCCCCAGTAGCCAGCGTGTAGCTTCCTGTTTTTGTTCCTACTGCCGGTAGATTTAAATACCCAAGAGTGCCGTCAGAAGAGGGAAGCGTACATGTAACGTTTCCTGCAAGGCTGTTTGGGGCTTTTACCGCAACGTAGTTACTACCGTTGTCGGTATCTTCCGGCAGGCGAATCTCTGATCCAGCGGATGAGTTTCCTACTACGGTAAGCGGGGTATTGAACGTTGGAATGCCACTTCCGGCACTTACCGATCCGGTAACAGTAACGTTCCCAGCAAATGTGGCGTTTTGGCTTGTGTCCAGCGTAAGCGCTGTCGTTGTGCCGTTTGTCTTGAGTACTAAACTGCCAGTCGTGTCTCCGCTATTTACTAGCGCAGTACCGGATGTAGTACCTGCTGATATTGAACTCATGGCTATTCCTTAAGCGACAACCCATTTTTGACCTGAAGGCACGGTGACTGATACGCCAGAATTAACAGTAATTGGGCCTATAGAAAAGCCATTTTGCCCAGAAGGCAGGCTGTAGTTCTCTGAAATCGTGGTCGTATTTAAGTTGATTGCACGATTTGCCCCGCTGATTACCGCCGTTTCTGCCGGGTAAGTTACAAAGACATCTTTAGATACTGATGCAAAAGTAACCAGGCTCCCAGAGTTGCTCGACGCCAATACCACGTCCCGCGATAGCGTAGTCCCTGACGACGTGTATGTGCCTAACCCAACTTCCCAGGTGTTATTGACGCTGTCAACAATCGTGTAGTACGTTGTATTTCCATTGCCAATCACCGAAAACGACTGAAAACCGGCCACGGCTCCTGCAAGAGTGACCGTACCGGTTCCAGCGGTAGTCGTGGTTTCTTTGACTCTATCGGCAAGAATAAGAGCCATGCTTGCTCCTTAGGCGATACGAATGATCGCTGTAGCAGCCGCAGCAGCCGGGAACTGAATTTGGAAGTCGCCCGAAGAAACCTGCTGATCACCACCAAAACTCAGGACAGCACAAGCCTGGTTTGATGACGAACTGTTATAAATAATCGCGCCAGAAGTTGTGAAGGTAGCTGAAGACCAGGTTGTGTTGTCAAAGTCACAGACAGCAACCGTACCATCAGCGACCGGTGTCACCGATGTCAGCGTGTTTCCACCTGTGGTGTAGCCGTTACCGTTGGGCAGCTCATCCGAGTTACCAGTCAGGTTTGAGTAGTTTGTCGTGGCAGCGCCATAGGTGCCGGTGATCGAAGCCGTAGCTTTGCCAAGGGCAATCTTAAATGTATTGCCACCGGGGTTTGAAAAGTTATGAACAGCCTTCAGGATCTCTACCTTAAAGCTGGTCGGCATAGCGGTTGTAAATCCTGCCATTTTATTTCTCCAAAAGTTGAGTTAATTCAGAATGCCCCGCATCGCGAAGGCGGTTTGCAATCGTAGTATGGTTAGATTTGACGCATTGATTGCCATAACTAACCAATACAGAACGAATATGTTGTCGAAAAGCTTCCGCCTGCTGACGAATTACCGGATCAGCAGTAGAACTGATAGAAATAATCCGATCGAGGGCGTTTTCGGCCAACTCTTCCGGCGTAAACCCACGGCCTGAAACTCTCATGGCCTTGATTTCGCCTAGTAACGCACCTCCGGTTGCACTCATCATGGTCCAGGGCTCTCCGATTTAATAGGAACTCTTGCCATACCATCGCGGAACTCATCACGGCGACGACGTCCTTGCTGTTCAACACCCAGGCCTTGAATAGACTGTTTATAGCTGTTTTCAAAGTACTGGAGCATCTCCAACGGACCTTTTGTATAGCTGTAGGCTTGAATTAAGCAAGCATAAAGTAACGCCTCAGGAGCATTATTGCTTACCCAAGTTGTCGGATTTCCAGACGAAAGCTGGGCAGGACGATAGATATACCCTAGTTCTACTGAAAAATTAGTATTTGGGGTAGGAGCCACATAAAAAGTATTTTGATCCCATACCGAATAGTACTTTGGGGTGCCGGTATCGGCCCCATCTGCCCAATATTCCTTCATGAAAGACGTGTCACGGAATTGCAAAAAGATTTGATCTCCATTTGCTGGTGTCAGGATCATGTAACGATGAGTTAAGATGTCAGTAGGAGCTGTAAGGAACTTGTTCCCACTGGTCATAGTTCCGGTAACTTCTTTTTTAAATACATCTAAATCAATGTCACGAAGAATCCTATTCTCCGCCATCGTAATAAACGTATTAATTACCGAACTAGTGAACACATTAGAGTCCACCTCGGTGTAATTACGTATGTTGGTAACCAGTTCGTCGTAGGTCATGGCCCGTTCGCTATCACAATGGTTACATTACCGACCGATCCAACCCCTTGGACGGGGTATTGGATCGGATAGGGCTGCATATTAGTCCTGTTGATCGTAGCGTAGGCACTGCCAATGCTTTGAAAAGCAGAATCGGCAGGAGTGCCCAGAAACACGACCACTGGTTCAATTCTGTCAGGGCGCGGCTCCAAAAGAGCGATCGCGTCCCCTCTGTACTTGAGTGGCTCAAGTTGAGGTTCTTTTGGCTCGTAGTCTTCCGGGCAGACTTTGAATCCGCGCCAGTTCTTGCGAAGGATGTTATATGGATAACGTTGTCCGCAGTAGTCGCAAAGCCCGAAAGAGAACTTACCGGTTGCATAGGCCATCTCATGCCCCTACATCCGGGATGAAAGAAACACTTGCTGTGTCTCTGTCTTCCAGGGCTGCACGGGTAAAGTCCTCTTCATAAATCTGTTTGAGAGCTGCCGTGCGCTCAGGCGCGTACTTGAGCGACAAGTAGTACGCCAGGCCAGAAGCCAGACAAGGCAAGAAACGAAAGTTTACGTCAGGCGTGTTTGTGTAGCCGCCGGCATCCTCAATACGACGGATCCTGTAGTAAACAAACGTGTAGTAATTAAACTGAGCTGCCGGATACAAAAACACCTTAAAAGTGTTTGCCCGCTGCACGTAGTACTGTGCCGGGCGGGCTGTGGTCGTTTTATCCGGGATATTTAAGTACTCTTCCCGGCTAATACGATCAATTGTGATATCCGTTGATGGACTTTGAGAGGCATCACGAATGACTGCTGACAGTACGTTTACCGTGTCCGAGTCAAGCGTAATCTCGTTGGTTCCGTTTGTCAGCGGGTATGTGGCCTCTTCAATTGTCCAGAGGTTTAGTCCGCGGTTTGCCCAGTCTAAAAACATCAGGTTTAACGACCGACGAGCACTGCCAAGCTGATGCCCATAGGTCATCTGCATGCCACAACGCTCAAATGCCTCTGCAATCAGTTCATCGATTGAGAGGTTAAAGTTGGTCGTTCCTGATGTTGCCATTACTTACAAGCGCTCCCGCCCTTGCGATATCCCTTGACCATGCCACCGCCCATCATGCCCATGGCCATGCGCTTGTGCTGATTTACAGCTCCGCCTTTGGCCATCATCACGGGACCGGTTTTTTTGCTGGTCTCAGAAATCATTTTATTTTTGGGGCCTGATTCAACAGCACCACCACCACGAGTTGCACAACCCATTCCACGTCCAGCCATGATTACTTCCCCTTCTTCATTGCGCGGCCTTTTGCATCCGCTGTTTTACGTCCTAAGGCACGGCCTGCTTTATCAGCCATTCCACCTTTTTTCATTTTTCCAACGCCATCAGCGGCAAATGCTGGAACTTTTTTGCCGCCTTTGACCACCATTTTCATCTTTTCTTTCATGACAGAACCTCCGTTTTTAAAAAGTGTAGTTCCTGCAACTTTACCTGCGCGTTTGTCAGCTTTTTCTTGTTGAATCCGCTCACGAGCTACATCTCTTGCAGCTTGCATACTTGCACGTCCTTCTTGACGTGCTGTTTTTACGGCCTCTGCTCCCATTGGTTTGGCTTCTTTAATACTGGCTCGTTTTAACTGCCTGGCTTCTTTGACTTCAGGAGCACGATCAATTCTGCTTCTTCTCCCGCCTCCACCGCCAAAAAGTTTGTCCATACCAATGCTGGTTATTACGGACTTGCCAATCGAGACAGGATCAGGCGGCCCAAGTAATGCACTTGTAATAATTGACCTTCCTACTGATTTACCGGAAACGGCCATTATTTTTTACCTTTTTTAGCGGTCTTTGCAGACTCACGAAAGGCTTTTGCCGTAGGCGCGCCTTTAGAGCCGGGCTTACGCATTTTTTCGCCAGATCCTTCAGCAATGCGTTTACGCTTAGCGTTGATGTTTGCGTACAAGCCTGGTTTAGCAGCCATTTTATTTAGCCCCTTTGAACAAGCTGATCAATTTTGCTTTCAAGTCGATTAAACCTTGCGTCAACATGCTCCACAATTTTGTCAACTTTTGCGTCAACTTCTGCACGAGTGATGTGATCACGGGCCACCTCCTCTCTGGTTCGATTTAACAATATGCTAATTCGACTGATTTCATCCATCTTTGTTTTGTAGTTATACATGAGTAACCCTACAAACCCAGTCAAAATCGCGTTCCAAATCATCATTTCCATTTAGCATTTCCACCGTTTTCTCGCTTGACGAATACGGCTGTTTGGGTCCTTTGCCGCTTCTGGAAATTTTTTCATTTGACCCAATGAACGTGCACAAAACGACTTGCGTCGCTTCGCGCGCCCGGGCGATGGACTGTCTTCTGTCACAGCAGTTTGAAGCTTGCTACCAGGATTAGCACGACGGTACGCCGCCACACCTTTCTTGGTCATGCCCGCTCCCTGCTTTGTCGGGCGAAAATTGCCAGACTTAACAGAGGTTTTAATGCCCATGCCCTTAGCCATTAGACTGCCGCTCCGCCGTAGAAAAACAACGTAACGCTAGATACGTTTGCATTTTCCAACTCAATAAAAACACCATCAGAAAACAGTACCCCCATGTCTGGGAAAATAATGTCATAGGCACCGGCAGCGCCTGGGGTTTTTATATCTACTAACGTTGGTGCCGCAGTTGTGGAACCGTTCTTTAATTGAAAAGATGACGCTGTTCCAAGGCAGGTGTAGTAAATAGCTGCCACACGAGTACGCCCAGCGATCGCATCATCATCTGCGGCTTTTGTGACAGCATTAAGATTGCTGTAGCTCATTCGGATTCTCCGTTAAGCGGTTCTGGATCAGGAAGCCCTAAGTCCGAAAACTTAAGATCTTCTGCCAAATCAAGACGGTTAACTAATGACGACAAAACATCAACTGCTGCCTGGGAGGCCACAGCTACGTCATGAGCATGGTTGCGTTGAGCTTCCATTCGCCTGATCTCTGACAGAAGATATTCCTTGGTTATTTCCATTTGCCATTAACCGCGGTTTGTAGCGGAATCGGTACACATAATGTAGTAAGCCGTACCGTTTGCCGAACAGATGCGAATCGAATGAGTCATCGTCTGCGTGGTGTGAGTGGCAAAAATTGTTCCGTTAGACGGATTAGGAATGTTCAACAAACGGCCAACCTTGGTCGTGTTGGTATCCGTAACACGAATAAAGGATGCGGTTGCCGGGACCGTAGCAGTAGCATTTAAGTCAGAATCTACTTGCAGTGCAGCAACTGTACCGCCGGTGGTGACACCAGCTGCAGCGCCAAGAGTGACGCGCAGGGCGTTAGCTGCACCAGAGATCGTGCCGCCGGAGTTTACCGACAGAGAAATATGGGCGCCGTTTACAGTACCACCAGTAGCGGCGTCGGCACCGCTAACGCGGGTAAATGCCCGAAGAGTCTCGCCAGAACCGGTGCTGGTGATGTCTAGGCGGGAATAGTTAAGACGCGTGTCGCCGGTCGTAGCCGAAGACGAAGCATAAAAACTAGAAATATTTTGTGCGGAAGTTACAGTAATCGGGGAAGTTGCGGTACCCCCGATAAAGCCGTTGTCGGATGCGACTGGGCCGGAGAAGGTCGTGCGAGCCATTTGAGTTTACCTCTCATGCGAGTTAGGCGCGCCTGTCTGCATGACGTCTAGCCGGGACTAGTCAGACGCACCGGGGACCCCGGAATAAAGGCAATATACACCAATCCTACAAAAAGAAAAGGGGTCTTTTGGACCCCTTTTCCTCTACCGTTTAGGCAGCTCCGGGTGAACCGAAGATACCGCGCGGATCGCTAAAGCCAAAGCTGTAGCGCTCACGAGCCTTGTAACGGACGTTGCCCGTGTCGAAGTCGCCTTCGAAACCGGTCTTCATCGTTACACGCTGGAACATCTTCATGCCGTTGGGGGCGTCGGTCTTAATGAACCAGGCGTCCGGATCGGTCAGGAAGTGGTTAACAGAGTAACCCTGGGGAACCATGCCCATGTTCTTGACTGCGTTGATGTCGTTATCTGCAGTACCAACACGCAGAGTGGACTTCATAATACGGTCAGCCGTAAACATGAGTTCCTTCGGGATGATCAACTTCAGGCCTTGAACAGCGATCTTCAGGCCACGCTCATCGGTGAACGCAGCGATGTCGATCAGGGCCTGCTCAAGGGAAGTCTCCGACAGGTCGGCCGGCGTGGTCAGTTCGTTTTTCAGATCTGGGCCGGACAGGGTCGGGTGATCAAGTGCGCAGAGGGGCTTGCCGTCGCCACCGGTAGAGGTGGTAAAGGCGCCGTTCAGAACGGCTGCAGCCTTGATCTGCTTGGTTTGTGCCATGGAACGAGCCAGGGCGCGGGTGTAACGAGCGGCAAGACGGTCGTACAGGTTGTCTTCCACTGCCTCTTCGGTCAGGGAGAAAGCCAGTGCGATTGTCTCGTGGGTGTAGCGAGCCGTGTAAACTTCTTGCGCGTTGTCATAAGCGACGCCAGCGCCTTCAGTCTTAACGGGTGCCTCACCAAAGCCGGACTCCATCACTTCCTCTTCAAATGCACGGTCAGAGGACTCGACAGAATAAATCTCGGCATGCTCGTTTTCGTAGTTCTTGTACTCCAGACCGAACAGGGCGTTCAGGCCGGGCTCAAGTTCTTTTACCAGTTGTGCGCGTGAAATAGCCATCTGTCATGCTCCTTACGATGCCACGCCAGCCACGCCGGAACTGCCATAGCTGTGGTGGTTGATTTTTACGACGAGCTGGGCATAAGCACCCATTTCGTTGCCAGGAACGTCGTACAAACCGACGATCTTAAGGGTTTTCCCTGCTGTGGTATCAGGTGCACCAGTGGTCGTCATTCCTGACTGGCCAGTTGTTGCACTGCCCGTACCGTAGTCAACGCCAACGTTCTCGCCAATGTCGGCTTGAACCGTGACGTTGCTGTCAGCCTGGATCAGGAACAGCTGGTTGGGGTCATCGATGATGTCAGCCTCAATATCTACGGTAAAGGCTGCATTGGCAATAAACTTGTTTGACCAAGTAGGCTTGCCGGTGACCGGATCAGTGTAATAACAGCCGTTAAACACGCCGACTGCGGCTTGGGTTGCTGTACCCAGGCGCTCAATGTAACCACCCACTAGACGTACCAGGTCGCCCTGATAAATGTTCGTGCCGTAGTTCTCCTTAATAAGATACCCATACTGCTTTTGCGCTCCCGTAGCAGAAAGATTGCCTAGAGGGCGCATACCAAAAGGTTTATTGGTATTGGCCATTTTGTAATCCTTAAAAAAGGTTATTCATCGCCCTTTGCAGGGCCTCCGAAAGATGTTTGTGACCGCCGTTGTGGGTTGTTAATGCGCATACTCGAATGAGCATTTGCCTTCATCAACTCATTATCGACAGCCTGAAGCTGATCACGTGTCCGAGATTTGTAATACGCACTGCGCTCTTCCACTGTCTCAACCGGGATTCTTGCAAGCAACAGACTTCCCACCCCGATCACGCCGGAGTGTCGGCCGTCGTCTACCGACGCAGATTGATAGTCAGCGTACTCATCCGCACGGACGAGTTCGTAACCCTCGCGAAGCTTGGCCGCGACATTACTGCGGTCATCAAAGCCATTTGCTTCTTTTCTAATCCATCGGTGCTTGAAGCCCGCGGGAGCCTCTGGAGCGTCCAATTTCGAAGGAGGGGCCCATGGTTTGCGACGCGCGGTGGCTTCACGAGAGACGGACTCACGTGGACCGCGATTTAATTTAGGTACACCTGATGTAACTTTGTCGTCCATGATCTACTCCTTAACGTATTTGGCGTATTCCTCAAGCGGAACACCAAGTTTTTTAGCGATCGCCACCTGACTCGGGGTCAGTTTGACGGTCCTGCGTGCAATGTTATTTACCCCGGATGACCGGGATGCAGGCGCAACCGTTTGCACGGGACGGCTGGCTCTGGAAGTCGTTTGCTGCACTGCTTGCTCCTCCTGAAAACGATGCGGGAAGGCGTCGCGAATGCGGCGATCCAATTCATCATAATACTCATCTGATGTTGGGTCAAATCTTTCTATGCTTATTAATTGAGCATGAATTCCTTGAGCGGCACTGGTCATCGCAACATCCCTGCCATACCAGTCATTTTTTTCCGCCCATTCCTCTGCTCTTGGATCAGGACGAGGGGCCTGTTGGGCATAAGCCTGTTGCTGCTGTTGCTGGCGTGCCACTAGCTCCTGTTGTTGTTTAGCCAGGGCAAGCTGTCTTTCCCGAACAGCTTCTTCATCCTTGACCCGGCGCTGCTCAAACAGGATTTCGGTCAACCGTTCCTGCGCTTCGGTCTCAGTATCAATGTCTCCCTCTTCACGGGCTTTCTTGATAATCTGTTTTAAGGCCACGGCTTGGGTCTCAATCCGGCTCTTCGCCTCGCCAATCCGTTCGCTGTCCGTGTGCTGGAAGCGCTTTTGTAGCTCCTGGGCCTGGACCTGGACCTGCCGGGCGTAATCCAAGGCTGCCTGCTCACGGCGCTCGGTCTCGCGCAGACGGGCGGTCAGCTTGTCAATACGCTTTTTGACAGTGTCAGTGTACTGGCCAAGCTCCTTGTCCAAAGTAGCTTTTGGTTTTTCCTCGGATGGCTGCTCAATCTGCTCTACCCGTGTTTCGGTAGGCTCTGCGTCGGCAACCTTCGCCTCCAGGCCATCTTCGCTTTCGGTCAGTTCGACCGTGGCGGGCTTTTCGTCTTCGCCTATCTTAAATTCTAGTTCCTGCTGACTCATGAAGCTCTCCTCTTACATGTGAAGGATGTCTTCCGGGTCGTTGATCACGCCCAGGATTTCATCGTCGTTCAAAATCCGAATCTCGCCCCCATCAATCTGGATTCGAGAGCCGGCATAGCGGCCAAAGATGATCCAATCCCCCTCCTGGCACCACGGGCCGTTAGGAAACTTGGATTCGTCCTTGTAAGCAAGATCGCCCATGCGCAAGACATACCCGCAGATCGTCCCCAGCTGGGTCTTTCTTTGGGTTTCCTCGGCAAGGACAATGCCTCCTTTGGTTTTTTCTGAGCCACGATAGGGCAGGATCGCTATCCGCCAGCCAGTTGGCTTGGGTATCCGGCCTAGCACCTCGCCATTTAGGCTTTCTGGGCGCAGTCTTCCGTCTTCGTCAAAGGCATCGTCCAGGCTCGGCTCTTTGGCCGCGGCCTCCTCTTGCCACTTGCGCTCCAACGCTGTCAAAGGTTTATCTATTGCTTCGTCTTCCATTTGGTTCTCCTCTGGGGTTAAAAATCAGACTTTTGATACCGTTTGACCAAGTCACGAACGGTCATCTCAATTATTTTTAAGCCTTCCAGACGACCCATCAGGAAGCGATACCGCTCCATGTCAGACACCGTGCCGTTTAGCACCAGCGCCTCAGAGTCCTGCTGCAGTTTTCTAATTTCTTTTAACACGGCTTCTGCAAATTCAAGCATGGGTTAATTCCATGAAAAGCAGGCGGATCAAGCCTCCGCCTGAAAGGCTCTTGAATCAATAAATCTTTGTCTTCTTAAAGGCGTCCTTGCGGTAGACCTCTTCAAACGGCCCCTGCACCGAACCACCTTTTTTCATTTTCCGTGACTTGCCGGCGGTAGACAGGGCAATTGCCACTGCCTGCTTGACAGCCTTGCCCTTGCTCTTTGGCTTACTAGTCCCAATCGAGCCGGTCTCTTTAAACTTGCGCACCATCTCCCCGATGTTTCCAGAGATGGTCTTTTGGCTTGAGCCTTTTTTAAGCGGCATTTTGATTTCTCCGTTGTTGTTCCAACATTACGTCCACTCGCTCGCGTGCCACGTCCGCACGCAGGTTCGCGATGTTTTCTTGTGATGCAATCCGAGCCTGATTGGCCTGGGAGTTAGCTGAAATCTTCTCCCGGTCGATCTGCTGTTGCTGTTGCTTTGCAGCAATGTCGGCCTGGTCCTTGGCAGCACGCTGCTGGAGCTCTTGCTCTTTTAGCTGTACCACCGGATCAGGCTGGCCTGCGCCCATGAGCTGGTTCTGCAGATCGCGAGCCTCTTGCATAAACTGCGCACATTTGATTGCGACCATGCCTTCCTTCTGGATGGCCGACACCATGCGGTCCGGATCCGTGCCATAGGCCTTGAACAGTTCCACTTCGACAGCTTCTTCTGCCTTCAGGCGTACATGGCTCAGAATATGCTTCTGCAGCTCCATCGCGGCCATCGGGTTGGCCTGGAGCATGGGGGACATCCCCATCATCAAGTGGTTGACGATGTGCGCGTCGTGCTGCTGGCCAGCAAAAGCCTTTAGTTGCATGCCATCCAGCACATCTGCGTTCTCGCTTGCCGGATCCTTGGGCATTTGGTTGGACTGCGGACGCAAGATGCCGTCGATGTCCCGCACGTTCATGGCCTGATAGACCCGGTAGTAAGCCTCATACAGATTGTGCATCTGCGGTGCGCTCTGCGCGAGTTGCAACTGCGTCTGAGCAAGGGTAATGCGCTGTGCCGCCGAGAAAATGTTGGGGTCGGCAACAGGCAAGACGGCAACGAGGTCATTAAAATCTTTTTTCTTAATCGAACGGTCTGCGCCAGGCACAGAGTACGGATATTCGTCAGGCAGGTACTCGGCAAAGCCCTTTGCCAGCAACTCAAACTCAAGCTTTTGCGCATAATGCAGGCGTTTGTGGATGGCCGACATCACCATCGAGCCCCGCTCAAGCAATGCCAGCGTTGTTCCTACTGCCGCCATCTGATTTGCATCGCCAACCTGCATGTCCGCAATGCTGGCAAGCCGTTTTCCTGCGTCTACCGTAAATCCAAGCAGCTGAAAGAGTGTCTGCGACGGCTCTTTGTACGGCAGCGGCATGAGTGAGGACGAAAGTTCAGCGCCACCTGCGTCCATGTCGCGCCATTCGCCCGGCTGGATCGGATTATCGTCGTCCGAGATCCGTGCGCCTTTGGCCTTAAAGCCTGCCGGCAGGTTTGAAAGCGTTCCTGCGTCCAAAAGCTGACGCATTGCCATCGTCGCCGTCTTTGAGAGGCTACCGATTAAGTGAACAAAGCCCAAGCCATACGCACCAAGGCCCTCGACCAGCACGTAATGCACAAAATACTGGCGTCGGCAGCACTTATTGTCGCCTTCGATCCAATTTCTGCGGATTGCCAACACTTTTCCGCTGGTCTCATCAATCGTTACGACGTACGGAAGCTTAATTCCGGTCGGTTCGCCGTCTTCTCCAATGTCCTCAAAGCCCGGAATGTCCAGATCTACGTGAAATTCCAACAAAAAGATCTCTTCCGGCGCTCCGGTCTCCACTACACCGGTCTGTTTGTCCACGGAATACGTGATTTGGCTGGCATCTGCAGGCGATTCTGCCGGCTGAACGTCCAGATCCAAGTACTCCCCGGCCACAACACGCTTGCGGAAGTCGTTTGTGTTCATGGCAATGCGGTGCGTGATCCGTGGGCACTCGCTCATGACGCTTGAACCCCAGTACGGGATGAACACATCGTCTGCCAGACACAGTTTTGACACCATCCGGCCTACCTGGGCGTCGTAGTAGACCTTCTTAAAGGTCGATCCGCCATAGCCGGTGTAGAAAAGCAGCTGATCAAACTCCGGTGTGTACTCCTTCATCACCGTCGTGATCTGGTAATTCATGAAATCCTGTACGCGAGCAGCCTGTTGGGCCTTCTCCAGCGTCTCTTTTCCAACAATTTGCGACCGTACGGGTCCCCCAGCGGGCATCAATTCTTTCAGGGCTTGCGCCTGGAACTGGATAATGGCTTCGGTCAACATCGGGTGCACCGATCCTGCTGCACCGCGGAAGGGTTTTGTGCGCTCTTCGATCTTCAAGCCCAACAGCTCAAGGCCCTTGGCGTACATCATCTCCCAGTCTTGACGGCTGGACTTGTCTGCCTCGAACAAAGCCTGGAGTTCCAGGGCAATGCTTTGGCGCTCGTCCATCTCAATAACCTCGGCCAGGTTGTCATAAAAGCCAACCTCGTCTGCCTCGTCCTCGCCAATCTCAACAACAGCACTGCCATCCTCTTCCAAGACGACCTCGATCTCCGGCATCTCCTGAGCGTCGATCTCTATCTTGAGTTCGCCCTCTGAGGGCATCTCGTTTAGTGCTTTGTCAATGGGCATGATGTGCGCCTTTATACATTAAAAAATGCTCCTTGCGCCAAAACCAGCCCTATCCGACCAGTCTATCCTGACCGCTTCTTCTAGTTCTTCGCCGGTTCTGGTTTTTATATAGCGCTCGGGCTGGATCTTTTCGATGGGCAAATCTTTCAAAAATTGTACGATGATTTCCTGGTCTGCTGGATCAGGAAGCCCGTTGAAGTTGCCTTTGATCTGTTTTACAAAGAGTGTTCCATCGTCGTTTTTACGTGCCTCGATAGTAACTCGTGGCATGTTATCTGGTCCGCGCAATGAGAATACCTGCGCCCGTCCAGACTCCAGGGCCTCCCGTCCACCTTCTCCGTAGCTGCCTTTTTTGGCATAGCCACCGACAGAATGATGCATTGCCGCGCCTTCTAATTGCACGGCCTGGGGAGTGAGTAGTTTTACCCACTTGTCTTGGCCCATGGGCCTAAAGGTTTCCGTTCCAATGTCAAACATCTCCTTAGGCACAGTCTTATTGCCTTCGACCTTCTTAATTACCTCATCCCAGTCGCGCTGCAGCCTCGTGTTTTTTGTGCCTTGGATCACGGCCTCTGCAAAACTCATATTGCTTAGTTTGTCCGGGTTTAGTGTAGCAAGACTCTTGGCAAGGTTTTTAGGGTCTAAAAAGTCTAAAGAAGGAGAAGCGGGTATGTCATAGAATACTTCTCCCTCACGAGCGGCCCTAATTAAAGTCTCATCCGCCTCAGGGAGTTCTTCGCCCAATAGTCTTCGTGCAAGGTTTTTTTGGTACTCGGGCGAGTAGTTCTTAAGCATTGACTTCATATCTACACGTGATACAAAAGGATCAATGATCAACTCTGGATTAACTCCCTCTTTTGCAATCTTGTCCAACATATCTTGGGTTGCTTTATCCCTAATCTTGGCGCTCAATTCATATTGATCTTCACCGGGAACTGCAACATAGCTACCAAGTCCAGACTTGGTGTCGTACATCCTCTCAAAATCTTCTAACGCCCTGGGGTTGCCTTCACGAGCAGCTTGCAGCATATAGTCTCTGAAGTTTTTCGAATCAGTCCCAAACGCGGGTAATCGTCCCTCCAACAAGGCGTCCCGTAGTGGGTCGCTTCCTGTTCCGTAAGTCGTGGTCAAATACTTACGGCCCTTGTCTTTAATAAACTGATTTAAGGTCTTAATCTGTCCAACGGTCAGATCCTGTGCCTCTCGTCCGACCTGCTCTTCCACACGTTGCAAGAAGTTATCTATCCCGGAGCCGGTTTCTGCTTTTGGGAATACTCCGCCTTTGGGTTTAATTACGCCTAAAGGTGGTCCGACCATTGCACCAGATGCGGCCGCCTTTGCAGGAAGTCCAATGGGTGCATATCCAATGGTCTCCGCGACGTAGCCCTTATCTCGGGTAGTAATTGGAATATTGCCGCCAGTTCCAGACGGAGGCATTCTAAACAGTGGATCGCCATAGCTCCACTTCTCCACAGTCTGAGAAGTAGGCAGGATTAGGTCCAATAAAGCGGCGGTAGGACTATTTAAGTCCTTGGTCGCTTCTTCCCGGGCCTTTAGGGCCTTGGCAATAAACCCAACCAAAGCGTTTTGTGGGGTGGCTTTTAGTTCTGGTTGTGATACTTCCCCGTCAGAAGTGCTGCCATCTTTACGATAGACAACCTCGCCGCCTTTTGATAGAGGTTCGTAAAGAATATCCGCCGCAAAAGGTTTAAGCGGTCTTTTTCCTTCACGTATTTCTGTTTCAGCTTGTTTTTTAATTGAGTCCTCCAAATCTAAAGCCTTAGAAAAAAGTTCTGGAGTCAATCTCGGCTTAAAGGTTTCAGGATTCGTTACTAACTCTGTGTCTGTTGTTCCAAACACCTTATCTAATTCAAACTCAGAGTAATTTGGAAAAAACTGTTTTAAATCAGCGGCCGATGTCCGGCCTTGGCGGTATTCTTCAATTGTGTTTTGTAACTTTTCATTTAGAAAATCAATTAAATCAACAACGTTTTGTGTTGATTTTGATTGTTTTTCCGTTTCCTCGCCTTCTGCTGGACTGCCATCTTTACGGTGGACAACCTCGCCACCTTTAGCAAAACGTTGGCGATACTGCAGCATGGCCTGATAGGCGTCCTTGCCAGGCAGGGGGACATATGATCCTTGGGCCGCGAGTTCTGAGTCCTTATCCAACTGCTTACGGTATGCGCCAGTTATCACCGGCGTACGAGTTTGCGGATCATACGTATAAGCCAGTTCATAACCGCCCTCCGGCCCCATACGGCCAGTACGCGCGCCATAACTCTGAACAGGCTCTTGAGCAAAAGGGTTAACATTTACAAAGGGAGTGACAAAAGGATTTTCGATAGATAGCTGCGCTTGAGGGCCCGTGGGAAACGGAACAGCGGCCACGGACAAGGGACCGGCAGTGGTCCTCATGTTGCTCAAGGCCTGCGCATAACGCTCCTGGAACATCCGACGACGATCTTCTTCCGACAGATCGAGGCCTGGCTCCGACAAAGACGGCTGCTCCATCAAAGCGCCCTATAGAAAAAAGTTACTAGATTTTAGCCTTCAATAGTATTCTGGCACAAGACCTTCGCCAGAAGATGGCTCATCTTCGTAGTCTGTATCCAAACGAACAAAATTTCCAGACCTAAATCGCATAAGGGCCTGTGTGGTCGAGTCTACCAAGTCGTCGTTGTCCCCGTTTGGAAACGCCGCACACTCCTCGATTAACTCCATTGCCCAGTCGGTGTCCGGGGCCCAGACCATGCCGGCCTCCAATATCGGGGCAACAGAGTTGGCTCTCGCGACCTTGTCCTGCCCGGCCCGTCTTCCACCCGGCGAGTACAAAGTTACAGGAATTCCCACGCGCCGAAGCTCCTGCTGCAGCGTGATTCCGGTGGCCTTTGCCTCGATCAGCACGTTGTCCGGCTTCCAATAGTCGTGCTCTTCCTTGGCAATACGCTTTAGTTCCGGGAAGTCCCACCTCCCCTTTCTCACCGCAAGTAAGATGATGCTTGGGCCACCGTCCTCGTGCGGATGGAACACGCCCCAGGTCGTAATGACCGAGAAGTCAGCCGTCTCCTTTTTGGAGTAGGCCGTGTCGTAGGACTGGATAATGTAGTCAACCGGTGGCGTGTGGTCATGCTCCCAGATCTGCCACCACTCGCGCTTGAGAATCGCGCCCTCGTCGTTGGTCGGCTGCTGCTGGTACATCGCGTTCCACTTCTGAGGTGATAACGATGCCTTGACCCCGAGCAACTCTTCAAGGTTCCAAAAGGATGGCCATAGGGGATTACCACTAGGCAGGATTGCCGGGAATTCAATAACTTCCCACCTGTCCGCCTTGTGTGACACTTGGGCCTTGATCAGTCGTGCAGTCAAGTCTTTTGTTCCCCAACGGGTCATGACCACGACCACCGCGCCGCCTGGCTGCAGCCGTGAGCGGGGGCCAGAGCTGTACCACTCCCAGGCATTTTCCAAGGCCAGATCTGATAATGCGTCTTGTTCAGAGTGTGGGTCGTCAATGATCAAGAGGTCCGCGCCGCGTCCAGTCATCGCACCGCCTACACCGACAGCATAGTATTCCCCGCCGTCGCTAGTGTCCCACCGGCCGGCAGCCTTGGAGTCCGCCTTCAAGAATACCTGCGGGAATAGCTCGCGGTAGCTTTCAGCAGACATCAAGTCCCTGACCTTTCGGCCAAAGCGCACGGCAAGCTCGCCGGTGTGAGTCGCTTGAATGATCTTGGTCCGCGGCTTACGGCCCATCATGTAGGCGGGCAGGAGATAGGATGCAAACTCAGACTTCGTGTGCCGTGGGGGCATGTTGATGATCAGGCGTTTGAGTGTCCCCTTTGCAATCCGATCAAAGGCCTCGGCCATCTTTTCATGGTGCGAGGACAGGATGGCTGTTGGCCAAACGTACCTAACGAAATCAATAAAGTTGTCTTGTGCACGCTCCTGGGCTTCCAGGAGATGTAGGCGAAGCTCAAGTTTTAGGCGTTCTGCTTCAACATCAACAGACGCGGCGGGCTGGTTCATTCAGGTCCGTTCGAAAAAATTTTTGCAAAAATTTTTTGCCAAGTGGCTTTTTAAAACAAAGGGGGCCCTTTTGGCAAGCGGTTTCACGGGAAACATTAGCTGATTCAATTTTGGGCCCTATTGTTTGTGTGAAATCGGGCAAAAGCCCTCGCCAGCCAAGCCACGGGCCGATTTTAGCGGCCCGGGGTTAGTGAGCGCTCACTGTCGCTAAAACGCCCGCTGGGTCTCTACCCCCCATGCGCGGTCCATGGGCCACGGGCCACGGGCCAGGCGCCCAGGGCAAATCCACCAGGGCGCGCGGATCACGGGCCACCAGCTGCGGGCCCTTGTTTGTAATCCCGGCCACCAGCTGCAGGCGATTACAAACACCAGGCAAACACCAGGGCGCGCAGCTCATTCGCAAATTAAGGTCCACGGCCCACGGCCTGGCGCGGGTTTGCGGGCGCAAGCTGCGCAGCTGAGCGGGTTTCACGGCCCACGGCCCAGGGCCGCAGCTCACGGCAGCTCACGACTCACCAGGGCGCGGGGGTTTGCGATATCGATCAAAGGGCCACGGGGCGCGGCCCACGGGCCCGGTTTGTATTACCCCCATGGTCGGCCAGGGCCTGGCGGGATAATGACCAGGGCGCCCAGGACGGGCCAGGGCTGGCGCTTACGATACGGCGCGCCCGGGAATAGGGAATAAAAAAGGGCGCCAGCTGGCGCCCTTTTAATGAGCTGCGGGGGACCTAAGCGGCCAGCTCTACCGGTTCAGCTGCCGGCGCCCAGGCATCAGGACCGGCCGTTAGCAGCTCCACGGCGCGAGACTTTAGAGCGGCCCCGCTGCCGAACCAGGCGGACTCCACGCGGGTATTTTTTGAGCGGCCGCGCTCATGGTCTACCAGCTCCGTCACAGCATTAAGCATCGCCCAGCGCGTGCCTGCGACGCCCGGGATATCCGCCCCGATAGCGCCACCGTTAAAAAGCTGGAGAATGCGGCCGAATGCGCGGGATTCTTTAATGTCACGCGCGGCCCGGTCCCAGGGTTTCAGCAGCGCCACCAGGAAATCATCAGCTTCAGCTGCGCTCATGCCCTGGCCCGCCAGCTGGCGAGAATTAATTAAAAACTTTTCCCAGGCATTCGCAGCGATCCCCAGCTGCAGGCGTACAGCGTCGGCCTTGAAATTCTCCGAATGCAGCACGCGAACGGCCGATTTCAGATAACCGAGGGATGTCTCGGCCTCGCCCTTAATTGGCGCGCCGTTAGCATATCCGCCGACTGCGGCCGTGATCGTGTTATTGCAAACAACCCGGACGGCCGTGAATTTCGCTACGGTGGCCATTGTCCCATCGTAACTAGTGGCCAGCAGGAAATACGGTTTCACGATATCCCGCGAAACCACGGGCGCAGCATCGCCCACGCTGGCCAGGGCCCAAACCCTTTTTCCGTCCGATAACGCGCCGGCCGTCTCCAGCTGGAACCCGCCGATTTTCACCAGCTCGCGAAAAAAATCCATCACTTCGCCCGGCTGGACTACCCGGTAGCCGTCCGAGACCACGGCCAGGGGAGCGCCCGTGTCCGAGCGGTGCAGGACTTTCCGATTCGGCCAGGATTGCAGCTCGGTGGCTGCGGGGGAGTTGTAAAGCACGGGGGATTCCAGGACCGTGTACCCCAGGCCCGCTTGCTGCGTCCAGGTTTCAATACTGGCGCCTGGTGTTAAGGCCTGGCCTAAACCGTGCCAGGGTGTAGCGCCGATGTACGCGATAGCGTCCCGGCCGGTGGTGTTGTCAATCATATGAGCCATTTTTAAATATCCTGTATGAGCGCGGGGAAATTCCCGCCTGCGAATAATAAACCGGTTTTGTTTTGGCGCGCAAGCTGCGCAGCTGCGCAAGCTGGCGCCGTTCGATCCAGCGCAGGATTAAGAGAATCACGGCGCCACCTCCAGCGGGTGAACCGAAGAAACAAGGGTATTTTCCGGGTCCCTTGTTTTCCTGGCGTCATAGGCGGCCCATATAGCGCGCCAGGCGGGAGAGCCCCGCCGGTCCTGCTGGCGCAGGGCGCCGCGCATTGTGCGGTAGCCCTTAGGATTTCCCACAATACCCCCATTGCAATCGAAAATAAAAAAGGGACCCATTACGCGGCCCTCCCGATATCGCCTGCGACATGGTGGCGGAGCATTGAACCAGGCGGCAAGCTGCGCGCAAAGTCTCGCAGCGCCTGGGCATCGTCCGCGCGGCCAGCTTTCCGGGTGCCGTGCCACTGTATAGCCGTCGGCCCATTCGCGGCATAGCAGCCACCAGGGAGCGCCGTTCCCACGCGCTTAGCACTCGGCCCATGGGCAACAAACACCACAACAAAATCGCGGTCCGCACGGGCGCACAAGGGGCGCCCGCCCCCGCACTGCGCGCATGTGAAATTCTCGGCCAGCTCGGCCGGGCATTGGATAAAACGGCGGCCGCGGTATTCCACGCCCCCGGCCCATTCAGTACCGGCCGGGGCGGCCACCACGGCCGGGCGGCCCGCGTCCATCGCGAGCACGGCATCGAGCATATTGTCGCAGCTCGCATTGATCACGGTTTCACCAGGGCCAGCAATCGGCAGCAGCTCGGCCGGGAAATGCGAATAGGTCCAGGCCTGGCCATTACGCGGGACGGCGGCCAGCAGCGCGGCCAAATAATCGGCGTCAATTAATTCCGCGCCGTTTTCCCCGTCCGGGTGCAGGGCGCAGCTCTTCGGGCATGTCGCATATGTCTGATGTTCGCCCGCGCGATAAGTCACGGCGATAGGGCCGGTTTTACGATTGGCCGAAACGGCCACGGTTTTAAGCATTTTGTTTTCTCCTGTATGTAACCGAGCGGCGCCCGGTGTTTGTGAATATTAAAACAAACATGGCCGCGCATGCAAACAAAAAAAAACGGGCCCCGTGCTGGCGGCCCGCCCATACAGAGACCGGGTTTTTAATTTTTGCGAATGCTCGGGAAATCCTTCACGCTGGGAAACATGCGATCCATTGCGTCCAGGGCGTCCAGTTCGCGGGCCTCTTCGGCCAGCGCGTTTTTTTCGTTTTCGATCTTTTCCAACTCGTTGCAAATTGTATTGACTACAACTTGCACGGCCACCATTACATGCGGGGCGCCATCTGTTGATTTTGCAACGGCCAGCGCGTAATCGTAGGCTTCCTGGATTGTCGGCCGATCAGCAAAAAAGCCATTGCGCAGGCCTTGAATTAATTCAGCGTGTGTCATTTCTGTTTTCTCCTGTATGTGTCCTGGCGAATTGCCAGGGTTTGAACTGTAGGCCCTTTTTAAAAATTGATCAAGCCCTTCAAAAAAGTACGCGAAAAAACAATATCGCCCTGGAATTCTGACGGCACCAGCCAGTCGCAACCGTCCGCTGCGTCTTCCACCTTATCCGGGTCCATGTACCGCTTTTCGCAAATATTGTGGACCAGCGCGATTTGATTCACATGAATATGTGGATTGCTGCCGACTGAAAAGGTTCCAAACTCCATTTCACCAAACCAAACTTCTACCCGTTTTTCAGACATTTTTGATCTCCTCGCACTTGCAACCAAACCCGTCTATGGCAGGGCAGCCTTCTTTATGGTCTCGGATTTCGACAGGCAAATCTACTTCATCACCTAACTCACTAAATACATAGCACCTCATGGCGGCGACAAGGGGAGTCGAATCTTCGACTGCCGGAAATTCCTTCCAATAATCTTGGGCTATCCATGTCTCTCCACAATCTATGGCATCAAGCGTAATTCTCTCCCGCTCAATGATCGGCCCACCTTGTGACCAATTGGATGAGGGTTTGAAGTCCACGCAGTCATCCTCGGTAATCCAAAAACTGCCATTCGGCCCCTCTGCATACCCCTCAATGTATGCCACCGCCCAATCCAGCTGCGCACCGCTTAGTTCTGAAACTTTCATGTTTTTCTCCTGTATGAATGCCGGCAATCTGCCGACAACAAAACAATAAACTTTTGTTTCCTCGATGTCAACGGCCCCCGCCTGTGATCTTCGCCCAAAGCATCATCAGCAACAGGCGAAACACCATGGGCTTTACTTCCTGCATCTTGTCCCGCTTGAGCTTCGCCAGCTCTCGGCGCTTTTCAATGCGTTCGCGCAGCTTTTCATATTCCCTTTCTTGCATGCATCCCCCAATAGAAAAGGGAGGGCCGCAGCCCTCCCGGTCATTACTCCGCCAGTTTATCCAAATTGAACCATTCCCCATTGTCATTCAGCCAAACAAATGCCCCCGATTCCGGGCAAACAATGTGGATGTATTTTCTCTTGAACTCATCATTCGGCCACCAAGCAAATACATCGTGCTTAACGCCAAGCTTGCGCATTACCTTGTTCGCAAGCTCTGCCCGCTGCTTTCCTACTTCATCACCTTCTTCGCGCGTAGGGCGGACGAGTTCGATCCAGATCTTGTTCATGACTTTCTCCTGTATGGTTAAAGAACGATGTCGAATTTTAACTCGACAACATCATCATAGCACAACTCGATCTGTTTGTCAAATCAGCCATCCAGTCGATCTCTCAACTCGTGCCAGTTTACATCATCAAACGCCCACTGCTGCAGCGGGACTGTTTCAATCCCGCGTGCAAATAAATCTGCGGCTTGCGCAGCCGTGTAAAGCAATAGTTTAGGTTTTGCTTTTAGTTTTGCAGGCGGGTGATATTGCACAAGGATAAAGCTTGGGCATCCCATGTCCGCATGCTTAAGATGAAACGATATCTGATGAGGGCTAAGTTTTACCTTCTTCCCCGTCTTCACTACCTTCAGCTCCACCATCACAAACTTCCCCTTCAGCGCTATCAGGCAGTCCGGGATCCCCAGGTTCACCCTGCTTTCGATCCTCGTTATATGGCACGCTGGTAGATTGTCTTTTACTTTCTTGTAAAGCAATCCTTCGGGCTTGCTCGGCACGGCGCATTTCCTCCCGCATTGTCAGCTGCTTAACTTCCTCGTGGGACTGCTCTTTCTTTACGGACTCAAGAATTTCTTCCTCGTCCATGTCAATAATATCTTTTGGAGGAGGCCCGCCGTAGAGCTTTTTGATCTCTTCCAATTTACGCTGCACTTCTTCCTTGCTCATGGAATCAATCGTGCCAACCCGGATTTCCTTCCGGTCTACATAAATCGTGCCCAGGGCCTGCCCCCTTCGAAACTCTGCCTGGACAGCGGCACCAAACGCACCGGCCTGCAAAGCGGCATCCCGAATGGCCAACAAATCTCGCATGTGGCGCTCGTAGGTCGTATTGTACTTGGCATTCAGTTCTGCCCGGTATTCCTGGATCGCGGCGACGATATGGGGACATATTTCCGGGTCAGTAAGCTTCGAGGCAGTGTTGCTTGCCGACTTTGGGCTAAAGCCTGCCCGGATGGCCGCTTCCTTCATGGTTACAGAGCCATCCCCTGCCACCAGCTCTTTAACAAAGGTCCATTCCCGCTCGTTGAGCTTCTTCTGCTTACGCAGAGGCGCCACTGGGGTCGATAGCCGCTTCTGCAGCTTGTCTCCCAAGACAGGAGGGGTGTTGAATAGGTCGCGGCGCTTGCTCATGACACCCTCCGGCAAATCCACTCCCCATCCTCTCGTTGGCGCACAGTAAACTTCCTGGTGGGCGTCCGTCTGTAAAAACTTTGCAGGGCGCTCCTTACAAGAATCGACTCCCCAATCGTGTACACCCGGAAATAGTCTCCAATCAACATCCCCTTAAACGGATACCTGGTTCGGCCTCCAACTGTCTTTCTCAGGGCATGCTCCCGGGCCACGATAAATGAATCAGGGTTCTTTACCTCCTGATCACGCAACATTTTCTTCTCCTCGTTAGTATGAAAGTAAGAGTATGCCACTTAAGTTTACAAGGCACAACTCCTTCCCAAACTCAATTTTTCGTTTTACTAAGATAAACTTCCTGTAAAAAAACAATTTTCATTTTCAAAAGGCCTTGCGCGCGCACCCCGTAAAATCCTTACACTACACACTACCATACTTTTTTTTCAACCTTCGTAACCCATTGATCTTAAAAGGTTCTTGCACCAAACATCAACTACACACATACTGTCTACGCAAAATTTGAATTTCATTTTTTTACAAAAAGTTTACCTTAGTAAATGTTCAGTGTAATGGCACTAATATACTTCCATTACACCTGTTTTTTGTCTGTCCCTGATCCGTGGTCCTCGCCCCCTTCTCCATCCTACGCGCCCTCCCCCGCCTTTTCCCCTCCTCCTCACCCCCTCCCCACGGCCCACGGCCCCCCTTTTTTCTCCCCATTTAGACCCCTCACTCTACTCAACTATTTTCAAAGTTATCCACAGCCATTTAGTCCCATTCAGCTCCTTTTTTGCTCACCCGATTGAGTACTTTCACTCACCCCTGATCCCCATCTGAGGTAACCTTATCCTCCCCGGCGGTAACAAACGCATCCCCTGCAACGTGCGGATTCGGTTGTTGTACACACCCGCCGGGGCCTGTACACTTCCAACATCTCTACCCTGTGAGTTCTAAAATGGCTTACACAGACCAGGAAGTACGGCAATATCTAACCAATAACCTACCTAATGCCTCAGACCGGCAAATCGCTGCCGAGATGGTTCGTTTTGGCGTTGGCTCAGACCAAATAGCCCGCGTCATGAACCAGACCCCACAGGCCGTTCAAGAACGCTTCGAGGCCGCTCAAGCCCCTCTTGCAAACACTTCCTTATCCGATAATGACGTTCGCCAGTACCTACTTGATAGGCCCGGCTATACCGATGCCCAGGTCGCATCGGACATGATTCGATTTGGTGTAAGCCCCGCCCAAGTATCTCGGGCCACTGGACTTCCTCTCACGGACGTGCAGGCACGGTTTCAGGCCGTTTTGGATCCGCTACGAGCAACGGCCCGCGGCGCGACAACAACGTACACAAATACCGGGGGTGGCACCACTACAAATGGTGGCACCACAACCACCACTGGCGGTGGTACGGACAACCGTACGGTAGTTCAAACAACCCCAATCACCCCGCAGACAACTGCAGCAATGCCTACTCGCTACATCCAGCCTTCTCCCCTGACCGTTGCCGGAGCCCTGACTCCTCAGTACACGGAAGTGCCGGCTGGAATTTACAGCCTGGGGGTCCCTTTGTTAAATGTTAGAAACCTGATCAACCTAGCCAGGGTCCCAAGCTACGTGGCTGCTCCGAGGTCCACGGAAAGTATGACGTTTAACCCGATCACTACAGTAGGCGATCAAGTTATCTAAGCAGTAAAAACCCCTAGCGGTTCGAGTCCCGATCTTTCTGGCGCCACAAATCTCAGCCGTGCAAAAATAACCCTCGGTTCGATTCCGGGGGGAAGCGTCGTGCCGTACAAAGACAAGGCCGAAAAAAAGGCCAAGGACAGCCTGTACAAGAAGGCCTACTACCAGCGTAACAAGGACGCCGTGCAGGCCCGTGTAGCGCGAAACAAGAAGCTCGCGCGGGAGAAATGGATCGAGTTCAAGGCCATCCAAAACTGCCACTACTGCGGCGCAAGCCACCCTGCCATCATCGACTTCCACCACGTTGTGCGAGATGGCACCCAGCAGTCCGTAAACCGCCTGGCGGCAGACAACAAGTGGGGGGCCATCTACCGAGAGGTCAAAAAGTGCATCCCTTTGTGCTCCAATTGCCACAGGGTCCTGCACTGGAACGAGAGCCGTGGTCGGATGATCACTAAGAACATGGAATTAAGCACGATCAACCGCACTGTGGAGAGTACGAATGACGACGATAGCGGCCCGCTTTAGCACCCTGGAAATCGCGGCCGACAGTCAAGTCTCGGGCGACGACGTCAAGTACTACATCGAAAAGCTAAGGCGCGGCAAGGACTGCATCTTCGGAGGCGCGGGGGACCTGGACAAGCTTTTGAAGTTTTACGACTCTGTGCAAAAGAACGGGGAGTTTGACGAGCCGATCGAGGTGGATATCCTGGAGCTGCGCCATGACGGGATCTACGTCTACGAAAGTACCATCCACCCGGTCAAGATCCGTGGAGACTTCTTCTCGGTGGGGACTGGCTCAGCCTACGCGCTTGCTGCAATGCACCTTGGCAAAAGCCCAAAGGAGGCAATCGAGATAGCGTCAATCTTTGACCCCGTGACGGGCGGCCCGATCGACGCCATGACCCTTGAGCCGTTGTCCGTGGCCCGTAAGCCACGGACTAAGAAATAACTACTTCTTTTCTTTCATCATGGCCCGGTTGGCGCGGAAAAGCTCGCCGGACAACTCGCCACACGTCTCGCTCGTGCCCCTTAAAAGCCTCTCCGCCAGGCACAAAAGGGTCGTGGTACGCGAAGAGCTGCTGTCAAAGCAGTCATCTGCGGCAACGGCCAAAAGCTCCTCGATCTCGGCCAAGCGGTTACAGATATCGTCCAAGTCGTTAGCGATAGTGTGAATGGACCGGGGGTCCGGGAAACCCTTATCTAGGTCCAACAAAATCTCATGCAGGGACTTGTCGGCCTTCTTAGCGGGCTTTTTGGTGGCCTTCTTGGCCGGCACTGATTTAGTAGCTTTCATGAGAGCACCTCAAAGTGTGTAATGTTATAACGTCCGTAAGTCGGGCGAAAATCGCCAACCCCAACCAGGCGCCCGGCAGTGTTCAGTACGTCTTGAAAAAGGAAGGGGTCGATATACTCAGGGGTGAGTATCTGAAATTGTAGATCCACCTTCCATCCGATGCGCATGGCAGGTCGTGTTCGGTTGACCCCGGCTCGCTGTACTGTGACCCGACGAGTGTCAAGGTAGTCCCACTCATCGCAACCAAGTGGCGCAAGCTGAGTAAGCGAAACGATCCCGGCTTTAAACAGATCCATCGCGGATTTACGCGGTGAGCGGGGGTCTTGCTTAAACTTTGCAGCATGGATGAGGGACTGGCGGAAGTATTCGCCTGGAATACAAAGCTCACCTTTCTCGTTCCTCCATATGTAGGACTCAATATCATCCTCCTTTTTCGCCTTGGAGTTCTTGGCCGCTTTGGACTTTGCCTCCACGGACTCGCAGTTCCATCTGTGAAAAAGAAGATCCGCTGCCCCCGTAGCGCGTAGCGCCACAGCATACGGAAACCCCTGTTCAATGGCGGTCTTGCCACCATTGGTTACAGCACTTACAACCTTCAAATTGGACTTAGCCATTATTACTTTCTCCGTTATTAAAATCCCCCGAGGGGGAACCACACCATGCCATATCACACCATGCCGGACCGTACCTCATCACGCCTGACCCCGGCTAGCCATGCCTGACCGTACTCTTAAAACTTTTCCTAAGGGGCCTGTCACGCCCGATAAGAAAACCATACCATGCCCTACCTAACCTAAGCATGCCAAACCTCACCATGCCCTACCGCACCTTACCTGACCATGCCTTATCTTGGCATGCCATGCCTCACCGCATACAACACTTTACTTGTAACCTAGCGCAATCATGGTAAGGCCCACGTTGCCTACTAGGTACCCAAAATACGTGACCGCCATCCAGGGCTGGTCATGACGAAAAAACAACACAGCAATCATCGCGTACTGCAGTGCAATAAAAGCAATCAGCCACGCCGGAACGGTCATTGCGCCAAGACCCCGCCGGCGGAGTTAAAGGCACCAACAGCCACGCTAAGCAGCACCGGGGAGACCTGCTCGCCAAAGGTGATGGTCTCGATCTGGTCTGCATCCTCTGGGGCCACCGGGGCGCCAAGAAAGACCAAGACCTTGCCGTTTTCCAGGGTGATGTAGATCACCTGGATTTTTTGGCCAGGGTCTTTGCCCAAAAGCGTCTGAATGGCCTCGGCGTAGTTCATTACAGCGTCTTGCCCTGAGTCTGTCTAATGACGTCGGCAAGCGTCTTGGGCGAGCGCATATCAAACAGGATCGAGCGCTCAAGCTCATCAATACGGGCCAGTAAAAGCGTCATCACGCCACGCCAACCTTCGTCATTAACATCAATGCCTTGGGTCCAGGCCTGGGCCAGGGTCCTTGCTTCTTGATAGTTCATCTTTGATCCTCTTGTTCTCTCTAAGCAAAAGGCGACAGCTCTCTGTCAGCTCTAGGATATCCTTATTTTGCCTGGAAATGTGATCAAGCAATCCACGCACCATGTACAAAAGAGGCGCCTGCTGCTGGTTCATGGTGCTCCGCATGTTCTCGGACCAGGCCTCGGCCATGGCAATCGCTTTGTTCTGACTCATTTGACGGGCTTCTCCTGTATATCCTCTGGCGGCTTTGAGTCGCTAGGGCAACTCTCTTCGTACTTCTTTGGCTCTGGATCTTCTACCCCAAAAATACGATCAAAGTTTTTCCAGAACACATCGTCTGTCACGGCCTGCGGCCGGCGCTTTGAACCCTTGCCACCATCACCCATGTTTATCATTGCTTTACCCTATAAAAGCGAGTCGTACCTTGCTTATCCATTTCTGCAAGGCCCTTAAACACAAAGTAATCCAGTGCGCGGCGGGCATGCGTCTCACTTATAAGTAAGACTTTCATGGTCTGCTTAATCGTCACTGGTCTTTTCTTCTCAACTAGGTATTCCCAAACTTTCTGATCTTTCGGGTCGATACTAACGGGCACTGCGAAGCTCCTTATTCCAGTATTTTTTATTCTGCTCACCCACCCACAGTCCTGCGCAGGTTAGCTCCAGCTCCTCGCTCGGCGGGTTGGTCTTTAGCGCCATGCCACGGCCTTCCCTAAACCCTGCTTTGTATTGCCGCTCGAAGGCGTTATTAATGAGTAGATATCCTATTCCGATTAGGATGCTTACCAATAAAATCTTCAAGTGTTCTCCTCAAGAAAAAATAATAAACGCTATGACGGCTCCAATTAAAAACCATTCCAGCGGAGTCATGTGTTCTTATCCTTTATTGTTGGGCGTGTTGCTTTTGCAATTGCGGTGCGCGCTGCTTCAACTGCTGCCACTGTCTGGTCATCACGTTCTTCGTCATAAACACACGCCAACATACCCCGCAACGCGCTTAACAAATCCGGGGCGGCGGCAATCAACCTTGCATTTGCCCTTTGTTCTTCCGGCGGGATTGTGGCACGAACTGGAATGTTAGCAATTACCGCAGAGTGAACCCCACGCTTACGCGCGCTGATGCTAAACGGGTGTGTTTTCCAATTAAAGTTTTCGTTGTAAACCCACTTTTCTTTTGTATGTAATGTGTTCATGTGTTCTTCTCCTTTAGTTTGGCTTCGATGTTGATAGCCGATTGAACTGCCGATGAACTCCAACAATCAGCCCTTTCCTCATCCGTCAGCCCAACCCATTCTGGCTGCGCTAGTGCTTGGCGTAGTGCTATTTCTGCCAACGCCGCTTTTTCGGGATCAACTGTTGAGTATCTTCCACACATGTTTAAAATATTTTTAAACCGAAGAGCCTCAATCGCCATCTCTGCTGCTTTGCGTAGGTCCCTCATTGTTTCCTCTGGAAGTGTTCTATGGGATACACCATGCGCTCACGTGTTTTTAGGTAAAGCACATGCACCATGCCATCTACGATCGTCCAACAAGCCTGTTGGTGAGGACTTGCCGGGCTCCATGTATAGGCCTCTCTAAGCCCTTCGACTGTCTCGCCTCCTATCAGGCACGGCCGGGCGGTTAGGGTAATCTCGCCCCCGCTTTTGTTGGGCATCACGAATACCTGTGTCCGAGCAGGCGTGGCGCACCCAATAAGTGCGAATGCAACTGTGGTAAGTAGGACCCGTTTCATATTTTCCTCTGGCATGAAAAGGCTTGTGAATCGACGCGGAAAGCCCCTGCGTATTTGCAGTCGTTGATGATTGACCCGGTAGTACCGAGCACACCAATGAGAACACCAAGCAGTAGAGCAAGGATGGGCCAAAAAGATGCCGTCCAGATGCGCTTGCCGGTTTCTTTAATTCGTTTGTATTCTGATTCATTTAAAAACATTCCTTTCTCCTGTCTAAAGTATGGTGGTTAAAAAGGTAAATCATCTTCCATTCGTTTGTCAAGAAACTCTCTACACCATATGCCAACAAGCATGGCGTCCACAGCAATCTTCCTGGCCGTATTGCGCGCTGCGGAAAACTTGTTTTCACGTAGTTCTTTTTGCAGCTGCTTGTGTAGCTGCTGGATGCGGATCATCGCCTCGGAATAATCCTGGTCCAAGACGTTGGATTCGTTCATGGTCATCATTGTTCTCTTTCCCCTTCTAGGATTTCATCTTCCAAAGAAATAACGTACTCCTCCGGTAAAGACGGAAGAATATCAATTTGTAGGTCTTTATTTATTTGTACATACACATTCGTAATATCGACTTGTTCCGGGAGCCGTGGTGCGCCGCCCAGGTACAACCCACCTGAGTCAGCCTCCGCCTTTCCGTACACCGCCGGAAATATCTCATACTTCACGATGAGAGTAGGGAACTCAACGTAGAAGTTGTTTACCTCTCTAGTCCTTAAATATTGGGCCATATTCTTCCTCTAACTGTCTAGCTTTCTCTGGGTCCGTCTCTGCCAATTGACGGACAAACTCTGTCTGTATAAGCGCCATGGCAGCAGCGCCAATCGTGCAGTTGTGAAACTCTGCCAGCTCTCGAAGCATCGCGTAGTGCTCCGCTCTTATGGTGAGTGTAGCCCAAGGCGTTTTACGACGAGACGGCGACGGTTCTGGGTTTATCACGGGCTTTCGCGGCCTTTTGTAACGGCCACAAAGCTTTCTGTACCGCATCTTTCTCCTTTCTAAAAAGTATATTAACAGAAAAAGAGGGCCGAAACAGCTTTCGGCCCACCAAGCTCACCAAGAAGGAAACAGGCAGCTGAAGAAACTACCCGCCATGATTATGCCGCCTCCAAAACGTTTTCGCTAGTTTTTAAATTGACCCAGCAAGGTTTTACAAAGGTAAGTTTTTCTGAATCAAGCTTTCTCATGTGCCCCCGTCGGTAATGGGCGCAGGGAGAACCGTGAGCATGGGTCCTTTGCTGCAGTGCAATCAAAGCCTCATCCCGCTCCTCTATGCCTACTTTGGTGCTGTTTAGCAGACGCAGCTGATGCATCATCTTGATCCCGGCCATGCCTCCTGGGATGGCGTTTAGGCCCATGGGAGTCAAGGTAAGTTCTCCTACCAAATTCTCTTCGAGCTGGTAGATCTCTTTTAAGCTATTTGCGGTGCCCGTGATCTGCACTGCCGGGTACATTTGAATTTTCTCTTTCAATAGGCTGTGCCACACGGAATGAAACAGGTAGCCGGTGTTGTTTTTTGCCTTATCGAAGTGCTCCCAAAAACGGGTCATGTATCCGCGCTTAGTGATCCCAAAGTAACCGCGTAGTAAAGGCTTGGATTCGTTTTCTGAAAGGCGCGTTTCCTCTTCTGGAATACAGAATCGAATGTGATAAAGCCCGTATTTATTTATCGGGATGCGGTCAAAGGCAAAGAAAAACGGGAGATCGATGCGGATGCCTACGTCAGTGTGTTCAACGTTTTTTATTTCTCCATTCTCATCTAGTGGGTTTTTGTTGCACATGTAAATCATTACCTTAGACACCATTTCTTTTTGGCTTGCCGCTAACGTAACGCAAGACAGTTTGTCCTCTAGGGTGTTATTTGGCCCCAGGACTGTCTTTGTAAACACCCAAATTTGAAGCTGTATGCCTGAACTAAGTTTGGTTTCCTCGGGGTGCTCCTTCGCAAAGTTTTCCAGCGGCATCGTGATGAGCTGTCTTAGATGCTCATGCGGCAGTAGATACTGAAGGTTTGCCCACTTATTCATTTTGCCTCTCCCCAGGAGGGCCCCATTTCAACGTCCACGCGAGAGGGGACCTCCAGGCTCACGGACTGAGCCATGATCCGTGCTGCTTCTTGCGCCTCGTCTTTGTCGTTAACCGAGAGCGCAATCTCATCGTGCACCTGAAGCAGGATGCGAAAGCCGGCCTTGTGCAGTGCAACCATGGCCGCTTTGGTCTGGTCAGCAGCTGAGCCTTGGATCAGGCGGTTTAGGCCTTTGTAGGTCATGGCGCGCTTGATCCTTGGGCCGTATTCAATGATCGCTTGCTCGTAGGGCAGCGCCTTGTTAACTCCCCACTCGGTGGGTTCCCATAGCGGAAAGCGACATTTGCGGCCAAGCAGGGTGCGGATAGACCCGCCGGAGGCGCGATGCTCAATGCGCTTCATGACCGCGTCGATCGTGCCACGCAGAAAGGGGACCTTGCTGTGGAAGGTGGCGATCAGTTCGCTGGCCTCCTCGACGGGCAGGTCTAGGCTGTTGGCGAGCTTTTGTTTGCCCATGCCATACATCAGACCCAGGCCGATGGTCTTGGCCTCTTTGCGTTTGATGCCGGCCATGTCCGCCACCATCTGGTGGAAGTCCGTATCAGGGTTTTCCCTATAGGCCTGTGCCATCTTCTCCGCCCCGGGCAGATCCAGGAGCGTTGCGTAGTGGACCAAGAGCCTTGGCTCTTGGGAGGAAAAGTCATTTGCGGCCCATAACTGACCCTCTTCAGGCAGGAAGAGGCTGCGTACCAGGGGTCCGATGATCTCGTGGCGGGCAGGAACCTGCTGCAGATTGGGGTTAGCCATGGATAGGCGGCCCGTGACGGTCCCGCCGTCGTCGGACCGTATCTGGTTCACATGCGGGTGAATGCGCCCGTCCTTGGCCGAAAAATCAAGGTAGGGGCTCAAGAATGTCCCGTGGGTCTTGTTCAGCTCCCGGGCCTCCACGATCAGCCTGGAGATGGGGTGCTCGTGGGTATCCAAGAAGGACTTGGTAAAGCTGGGTAGCCCGGTGGCGGTCTTGGGGTAGGAAATCCCTAGTTTGTCAAAGGCCGTTGCAATCGAGGCAGCGGCCCAGATATCCACCTTGGCGCCGGATATCTTTTTGATGTCGGCCAGGCACTTCTCCTCCTTGCGCCGCATCTCCTCGATGCGACGTTCGCACTGGTCCCGATCAAACCTTATTCCTTTGCGGGTAAGTTCGACGATGATAGGAAGTAGATCGGTCTCAAGTGCAAAGATCGAATCAACTTCCTCCTTTCGGAGTAGGCTCTTAAAGTGCTGCCATAACTTAAGGGTAAGTGCAGCATCTTGTTCTGCGTACACTCCAACGTACATAGCAGGGAGTTTCCATAACTCTTTCTTAGCGTGGACGCCAAAGTCACCCGCCGCTTCTTTAAGGCCTTGTTCTGATTTAACCTCTTTAAGGTAATCGAAGCCGAGCGAATTGAGGCTAAACGAAAAGCGGTTCTCGTCCAGGAGCGGCGCGGCGACCATGGTGTCAATGATACGACCGCTAATGGAGAATCCACTTGAAAGAAGCCACCCGGCGTCGTATGCGGCGTTGTGCATGATTTTGTCGGCTGGTGTGGCGAGAACCTTTCTAATCCACCGCTCAACCAGGCCGCGGTCAAGGTTGCCGCCACCGCCATGAGCAACAGGGAAATAGCCGCTCCAGCCGTCCACGGCGACAGCATAGCCCACGATAAACCCGTCATTGCGAGGCCAACCAGGGCCCATTGACTCCATGTTGGGATCACAAGTTTCGAGGTCAATTGCAATCTCCTTCGCGTTTGATAAGTCTGGAAAACTTTCAGGAGGCACCCACTCAGATGCCATTGGGAATAAAGACATAGTGCTCAAATCCGAAACCCCTTTTCTTGGTTTTTAGGCAGAACAATATGCAGCGACTTTCGTGCGCGGGTGACCCCCACGTAAAAGAGTCTGTGTATATCGTCTGCGTTTTTTTCGTACTCTTTTGCAAACTTTGTGGATAAGTCCATGCGCAGTAAAACGTTGTCTGCTTCGCCGCCCTTTGCTCCGTGGATCGTGGACAGTTTTATAGGAATCTTGCCGGCAATCCTGGTGCCCCTGCGCAGTAGGGCAATGATGTAGTCACGCTTGTCTTCCCCGATCTTTTCAAGCGCCTCGTGCCATATCACATCTGTCAGGAGGCCGTGCTTGTCTTTTAGGGTCTGCATGGAGTAAAGCGCCTCCTGGTCAGCGTCCTTTAATTGCTTAAACCCCCGTTTGATATACTCAGAGCCGAGGTACTTATAAACCAGACGGACAGTTTGGAAGGGGACTTCTTTACCCTTTCGCAGCGCTTCCCAGCCTAGAACGGCAGCCATGACGGATTCAGGAATGCTCCGTTGTCCGTGGCGCTCGAACAGCAGCCCCTGGGATTTGATCCAAGTATGCATGTCGTTGAGCAGGTAGTTAGTAGAGGCCAACACCAGCCAGTCTCCGTTGCTGATGTCCACATGCTCAAAGTCGTTGTAGTACTGAACCTCGCCGTCGTAGTCTCGCGGATTCCAGACCTTGGGCTGGCGCTTTCTAATCCGCTTGACAATGTCTCCGGCTAACGCGTGAACTTTTGCAGGCACGCGGTAAGATTGGTCGAGGACGGTGATCTCGCCTTCGAAGTCCAAAAAGGACCTCACATCGGCGCCTGCCCAGGTGTAAACCGCCTGGTCATCGTCCCCGGCTAAAAAAGCCCGGCTGGCCCTGTGGCAAAGTTCTTCGACCAGCTCCCACTGCAGCCGAGAAAGATCTTGTGCCTCGTCAATGATCAACACCTCAAGACTCGGCAGGCGGTCAGCCTCTTGAAGAACCTGCTCCAGAAGGTCTGTGAAGTCGATCAGGTTGTGGGCGTTTTTGTAGTGCCTGTACGCACGCTCGACGTATTCGAAATGGAACCATTCGATATCCATTTGTGAGCGGTTGTAGTACGTCCGAAGATCCTCACCCCTAATACGCGCGATATTGATCTCGTTAAGTATTGGGTTATCCGTCCGGATGACAAAGTCTTCCTCACCCGTCTCGACAGCAACCTCAAGGCCGGCTTGCTTAGCGAAGTCATGGTAGTGCTCCGGTTTCATGATGTCCTTAGCCGTTACGCCAAGACAACGAAACGCAAGGCTGTGTAGCGTACGGAACCATGGGAAGTCCGTCTCGGCGTTTAGGTGCGGGAACTTTGCAATCGCCCGCTCCTTTGCTTCGTTGGCTGCCTTGCGGGTAAACGCAAAATAGCCAATGCTTTGTGGAGGCACGCCGTTATTAAGTTCTAGCTCAACCACGTTTAAAAGAAACGTAGTCTTGCCTGAACCAGGAGGGCCAAAGACTTTACGGACGCTCATCGATCTCATCCAAAGTGGACGGCCACATGATGATTGGAGTGGACTCTCCTCCGTATGCGCCGATGATATTAAAGTCAATGTACTCCTGAGCCTCTTCCTCGCTCATACCCTGACCCTGTAGGATTGCTGTGATTTGTTTGCCGTCGTATACGATGCGCTCTACCAGCATGTTTCCGTGCCAGGTCATGCATATCCCAATAACAGCGGAATCCATGCCTGTTATTTTTAAAAGATCGTCGTTCAAAATGGACTTCCTTTCTTCATTTCTGGCGTCTCAAAAGGTGCATCCTGGCGGGTGAAACGCGGGATCCGCCAGACACGTGTGCTGCGACTTTTAAGAAAAAGGCTTGCTGGCTCTCCGCCAAGGTCCCTGATCCGTTGTGCGATCTTCGGGGAACTCATTCCCATAAAGTTGTTGCGCTTTAGGTGAGCCTCTAAGTCTTTCATTCGGAAATAGGTCTTGGCCTCTTCCTCGTGCGTCCATGGCCGGCCGAGAAGAATCTCGTCTTTATCCATGGCCTGTTGCAAGTGTGTAGTGAATTCCTCGACCAGGTCCATGAAGCGTCCGGTGACGGTGGTGTCTTCCGGTGCGTCTTGAATCTGCTCCAGCTCAACCATTTCCTTTAGCAACGCGTTTAGTGTGGACTCCCAGTCCTGCTTACGCAGCGTGGGTGGTACGACGTTAATTCGCTCCATGCATGCACGCTGAAACGACACCTGGTTAAAGAGGTGCTCAGTCTCAAGCTCAATGCGTTTGCCATTTACATCTAAGAACCACAGTGGAGGCTCGGAGTTGTACTTAGACAACGCACCCATCTGCGGCGAGTCAGGGCCATCTGCACCAACACCAAATTTGCGCGTGCGGCATAGGCCGGAGTTACAAAAGCTGTTAATAGGGGCGTCTTTACACTTGTACTTGTAGTCTTTTTTGTTTAGCTGCTTAGTAATGACCTGCAGCTCACTGAGACTAAGCGGTGGCGCCACAAACTTTTGGTTGTACTCCATCAGCTTGTCTTCCCAGCCAACCGTGTACGCCTTTTTCAAATAAATGCCGATGTTAAATAGGCCGTTGTTCCGTGTGCCTTCGGGAAAGCCCTGTGAGCACAGGACCTGCAAGCATGGTGGGCCGTCCTTGACCGGGTGATCCGCCTGCTTTGGTTCCTCCGGATACGTCAGTGGAATAGCCTGCACGTGTTTGTCGTACAGCTCGTAGAACTCTTCTAACGTGGCCGCTGAGCCGTCGTCCTTGATTGCATAGCGGGTGCCATTGTCGCCCGCAAAATACGGCAGGTTCAGGAAGTTGCCCGTATCGCCGCGGTCTACTAGGATCTCGGCCTGCTTTGGAAATATCTCCCGGCCAGACTCACCGAGGATGCTGGCGCATGCATTCAGATAACGCTGCATGTTCGCCGCCTCGACTGGCTCTTTTGTAAAAAGAAACACGTGTGCTCCGCCAGACTTGCTGCGGCATACAACCAGCGGCAGGTTGCGTTTGCGAATCTTGTCAACCAGGCCGGCGTGATCGAGCGGGTATTGATCGATGTCGATACATCCCCACGTGCACGTGTTATCTGATCGAATTGGAATAATGCCGAGGCTTGGCTCTACACCCTCAAGGTGCTTTCTCCAAAGCTCGTCAATTGGTGGCTTGCGGACAACAACAGCCTTTCCGGCCTGCTTGCCCGAATCCTTGGCTTTCTCAATTTTGTAGGTGCCATAAGCGATATCCAAGCCAAAGAAAATCGCTTTAAACCGTGTTATGTCGGTCATTCTACTTTCTCAGTTGAAAGACCGGGGGCGAGCCCCCGGCGGACGTTTAGAACGGAATATTACTGGAGGCCTCAGACTCCTCCTGGTGCTTGACTTTTACCTCGCCGGAACTAACCGACTGGGCAAACGTTTTCGCAGCGTGATACACGTTCATGTCCTCAACCGAACCAACACGTTCGACCTCCCAACCAAACCACTTACCTTTGTCGTTAGACTCGCCAACAGTGGTCAGACGGTAGACCTGGCTGTACATCGGAGGCGTATACAAACCATTTGCTCCTTGCAGCTTCACTGACATCATCATGGAGTTCCACTTGCGGCTTTTCTTGAGCTGCGTGGATTTCATCACGATCAGTGCCGGGCTTGGAACACCCGTCTCGTCAATCACCATGACGTAGTGATTGGCCGTGTTCTCGATGTAATTACCGTTATCGAGATAGTCTTTGTTATCGCCTGGTTCGCGATGTGTTTTTGAGAGGATATCGCTAGTAGCAGGATAAATCCCCATTGGTGCGCCACTTCCGCTGCCACGCGGAGCCCATTCAATGTACTGCCGTACATAGGCGGTCGGTACTACAAGAATGCCCTTCTTGCCGTCGAAGAGCTGACCGGTGACGCTGTTATAAATCATCCCAGGCATTGCGCCATCCACCTCACCAACTTCCGGTGAGGTGTTAGTTAGCAAACGCAGAAACGGAAGCGCGTAGTCTTCCTGCGTCATGTTTGCAAAACCGTCATGAGCGCTTTCTTCAAAACTGCTTGCAAGCACAAGTGCTCCTGCCTGCCCCTTCTTTACTTCTACTGCTGTCGCTTGTCCTTTACTCATTTTTCGTTTTCCTTTTTTCGTTAAACAGACTTAATGGTTGCTTTTTGGCCGATGTACAAACCAAAAAGATCCGCAGGGATTGCGTTTCCACGCTCCACCTGTTCTTTTGCCCACGCCTTGAGAGTCGCGGGCTCTATCTTCTCGGCCTGCTCAGCTGGAAAGCCTTGCGTGCCAAGTAGATTAATTAGACGAGCACAAAGCTCGTCTTCGCCGCGTCCAAATCGAACGCTGACGGTGTTCTTGATAATGTCGTCAAAGCCGTGTTCCCTGAGCCATTCATAGGCCTCCGCACGCCGTGCTTCAGGAATCGAGGCGCTGTAAAATGGCTTGACGGTAACTTGCGAACCGTCATCCATCACAAAGCCCTTCATGCCCAGCTCTGTCAGTGCCTCTGGAATTGATTCCTCGGTGAGTTTGCGGAACTGTTCTTTGATGCCCTTAAGCACCTGCTCCTGCTCATCGATTTGTTTCTCCAGTTCCTTGGCGCGTTTGCCGAGAGCCGCAATGCCAGACAGCTTGTCGTCTTCGACTTTGAACGCGTTGGAATCCTGCTCAAATAAATTAGTAAGACTCATAACTTTCTCCTTTCTTAAGATTTAAATCTACCTGAATTGGGATGTAACGACGTTCGTACTTATCCCACTTCAGACACTTGTATCGCCCGTTATTTTTTGCGGCCGCTACAGCACTAAGGATAGCAATTGCTGTTGGGTCCCCAATAAACAAAAGGTAATCATCATCACAAAACTTTTCAAGCTTACGCTGAACACGTGCAACAGTAGGCGCGACGGAGAATGTAACCTGCGCTCTCGGAGGGAGAACGACCTCAATCTCGCCAAAGTCCATTGCAGACGTAATGTTGTGCTGTCCTGTCTCAGAAACAACATAGACCTTGGGCACTTAACTTTCTCCTTTCTAAAATCGAACCGCTAGTGTACACTCGATTTTATGGGGGTGCAACCCCAGCAGAAAGAGAGAATCATGGAAGATAAATTTTTAGCCGCTTATCCCTATAAGAATAAGCCTTTCCTGCATCAGCAGGCCTACCTGACGCGCTTTTGGAAGATGCGAAACGCGGCCCTGTTTGCCGATATGGGAACGGGGAAGTCCTTTATGGTCATTAACAATATCGCCATGCTTTACGACACCGGCGAGATTAATGCCGCATTAATTGTCGCGCCAAAGGGCGTGTACAGAAACTGGATGGATACGGAGCTGCCTAAGCATTTACCCGAACACGTTGTGCACCGCACAGCGATTTGGACCCCCTCGCCTAGAAAAGCCGAGAAAGAGGCCTTGGATCACCTGTTTGAGATATCAGAGGACTTAAAGATCCTGGTAATGAACATCGAGGCCCTATCTACCGAGAAGGGCGTAAAGTTCGCCAATCGCTTCCTGCTTTGCCATGACGTCTTCATGGCCATTGATGAGAGCACGACGATTAAGACCCACAGCGCGGCCAGGAGCAAAAACGCCGTAAAGGTAGGCAAAGCAGCCCGGTACAAGCGAATCATGACCGGATCTCCTGTGACAAAGTCACCCATGGATTTGTTCCAACAGTGCGAGTTTTTAAGCCCAGAGTGCCTTGGAGTGAGCAGTTACTACGGCTTTCAAGCCCGGTATGCCATTGTTATCGAGAGAAACGTCAGCACGCACAGCTTTAAACAGGTTGTTGGGTATAGGCGCCTGGATGAGCTGCAAGAAAAGCTTGATAAGTTTGCCTTTCGGGTAACCAAGGACGAGTGCTTAGATCTACCGGACAAGCTGTACGTCAAGCGGGAGGTGGACCTGACCGAGGAGCAGGAAAAGGCCTACATGCAGATGAAGGCCATGGCGCTTGCTCAGTTTAGCCAGGGCATAACCAGCACGGTCAACGCCCTTACCCAGATAATGCGCCTGCATCAGATCGTTTGTGGCCATATTAAGTTGGACAACGGCGAGGTCATCAACCTGCCCAATCGACGCATAGAGGAATTGCTATCGATAGTCGAAGAGTCATCGGGAAAAACTATCATCTGGGCCAACTACCGGCACGACATTGAGGCCATCAAGCTCGCTTTATCAAAAGAATATGGCATGAACTCAGTGGGCACTTACTACGGCGACACAGACGAAGACGAGCGTAGGCGCGTGGTCCGTGAGTTTCAAGACCCGGACTCTGAATTGCGGTTCTTTGTTGGAAACCCTAAGACAGGCGGGTACGGGTTAACCCTCACTGCTGCAAGTATTGTGGTCTATTACAGCAACAGCTTTGATCTGGAGGTCCGGCTGCAGTCAGAAGACCGTGCACACCGTATTGGCCAAACAAAAAATGTAACCTACATTGACCTGATTTGTCCAAAAACAGTCGATGAAAAGATTGTCAAAGCGCTAAAAGACAAGATCGACATTGCCAGTCAGGTGCTGGGAGAGGAACTAAAACAATGGTTGATCTAATTCCGATAGTTAAAAATTACAAGTATGAGCGGCTGACGCGGGAAGATGGGGATGGAGGCAGGAAGTACGTTTACGGGGATCAGCGCCTGCCAAGCGTGACCACTATCCTGTCTGCGACGAAGGATAAGTCTGGCCTTGATGCGTGGGCCGCGAGGGTTGGTAAGGAAAACGCGGAGAAAATTAAGTCGGATGCTGGCGCAATAGGCACGCACATGCATAACGTTATTGAGCGAATGATCGCCTATCGCGACCTGCCCAGGCCTACAAACTGGCTAATGACCAAGGGCTACGAGATGGGGTACAGGCTTATAAATACGTACTTTCAGTATATACAAGAAATATGGGGCTCAGAGATACCGCTTTACTACCCAGAAAAGTACGCCGGCACAACCGACCTGGTATGCGTATACCGTGGCAAGCCGTGCATCATGGACTTCAAACAAAGCAACAAGCCCAAAAAACGCGAATGGATTGAGGATTACTTCCACCAATTGGCAGCCTATGCCTTAGCTCATGACATCATTCATGGGACAAACATCGAATACGGCGTGGTTCTAATGGCCGTTCAAGATAACACGACCATGGAATTTTCCACGGCCGGCCAAGAATTTAGTCGCTACAAAGAAGAGTGGCTTAAACGCGTTGAAAAATATCACGCCGGCGGAGGCTGATTCGCTGCCATCCCGCTGATGGTGTCAAACGGGAAAAGCGAAGCCAACATCTGACGGCTTTGCGTTGGGGCTGCCTCTGACCGTGGTCCGGGGGCCGGGGCTCCTGGTCCTTGTTGCATGGGCAGTTGAAAGCCGGGCACACCCTTGGTAGGAGGAGCCGGTGGCGCCACTCGCGGAGCGGTTTGACGAAGCATCTGAGCAGCTGACGGTCCAGTTGTAGGTGTAGCAGGGATTTCAGGAATCTCAGGTGGCTCGTATGTCAGGTAGTTGTAGCCAGACGTCCAAAGATAGTTGTGCAACTGACGGCCAAGTTTGACGCGCTCATCTACTGTGCGACCCTTTTGCAGAAGCATCGACATAAGCTGTGGATCTTTCGTGGCGTCTTCGATGATCTTCGTAATCGACATCGTGGGATACTTATCGAACAATGTGCGAACGGCCTTGGAGCCGGCAGCTGCAGCGATTAGAGAACCCGGGCCTCCCGGAGCGGCTGCGGTGCCAATCCTAGAACCGATGATCCGAAGCGCAAGTTCCGTAACCGCATCCGCGCCTGTAATCATGCTGTCTACAGTCTCGCCACGAGCTAGTCCTGCTTCAGCCTTCTTCATGGGCTCGATAAGACGTTTTAAGTTCTTTACCTCTGTAAGAGACAAAACGCCTTGAGAACGAAGGATGTTTACAAGCGTTGCATTGGGCTGGTCAGGATTAACAGATTTAAAGAGCGCGTCTTCAAAGGCCTGTGCGCTGAACTTTCCATTCATCCCACCGGCACGAGTAAAAGCGTAGTCATAAACGCTGGACTTAAGCCCATCAATGGCATCTGTTGCTCCAGCGGTTTTGTCCGCTCTACGAGCAAGTTCTACTATTTTATTAAATGACTTAAACGGAGTATCACTGTTGATCGCTCCAGCAATAGCTTGAGAAGGTTTTTCCCCTCCTGCAAGAATAGTGCTAAATGCGGTTTGATTAATCCACTTTTTGTTTATCTGGCTGTTGACATCACTCACCTGACGAAGAAGGTTTTCAGCGGCTGTTGCGTCTTGTAAATCAGCAGTCAAGCCAAGTTTGTCAAGAATGGGTTTGTTTTCATTAACAAATCTTTGGAGTCGGTTTGGATCTACGCGACCATCCATTCCTACCATCTTGTTAACGTTAACTAAAAGGGCATCACGCTGTGCGTCCATGATTGATGTGACGCGCTTATCCGAAAGGCTTGCATATGGCGCAAGTTGAGATAAAAGTTGGTTCTTGCGTGCTGTTGGAATATCCGGGTCTGCTTGAATCTTGTTATATTGATTACGAGCAAAGCTTGCTGCGTCTTCAATTTCATTGATTCGAAGTGCAGTTAGATCAGCGTTTGAGCCATAGACCTTACTTACTAAAACCTCTGCCGGTAGGCGATCACGGCCACTAATTCCAGTGGCACGAAGTTCGTTTGCATATCCGCGAGTAAAGTATTCGTTTAGATCTTTCGAGAACTGGCGCGCTGTGTTGTAGGCAGCATGCCCTTCCTTACTGATGTCGTCTAAAACGGCTTCTGCCAGACGTCCATAAATTCTGGCTTCGTCTGAATCATTGTTACGAGCAGCCTTACGGGCATACGACAACAAATCAGATCGAATTTGAACCAGATCTTCAATGTTAGTTGCCTTGCCGCGAACGTTCTTGAGATATTCCTCTGGTACACGTTCAGTCTGCAAGAACTGCTCAGTACGCTTTCCCTGCACAAAGCGATTATAGAAATCGTCCTTATAACCCAATCTGGTCATGATCGAGCCAAGAGTTCCCATATACTCTTTTGAGTATCGCTCTGGAGTCATGCCATCTAACACATACAAAAATTCTTTCATTGTGTTAGATGGTGTAGCGGCCTTAGGAACAATCTCCCCAGCTCGTGTGCGACGGAACCCTTCTGCAACGGCCTTTTTCCACAGGTCTCGTTCAAGTTCACGAGCCTCGTCTAGTGCTGCAAGGGTTTCGTCTTTAACAACCTGACCTACTTGGCGCCTGGTAGATGGGCTATCCACCTTAATACGATCGATCTTGTCTGCTGCATTTTTAGCGGCAAGATCCATGCGACTATTAACCATGTCCATGAAATGACGGCGCTCTAGGTCCGCAGCCACAGTCATTGCCTGTGGATTTCCAATCTCTCGTAATCTTCCAATTAATAGTTTGTATGCCGAAAGAGCATCCTCGCCCTGTTTATCAATTTCAGCTCTGTAGTTTGGGTGACTTTTGGCAAGGGTGGCTTCAAGCCTTGTAAACAACGGAACACCCGTAAGTTGCCCCACGGTAGGATTAGCAGTACGAATTGCTTCTAGTGCGCGGGGACTGTTTAAGAAGTCAATAATTTTTTTAGGATCTTCCCCGGACTCAACAAGACCAGAGTAAAGAATATTTGCAGCTTTTGCTTCACGGGAATCAGGAGAGAAAGCCTGAGCAAAGTTAGTCAAAAACCCTTTTGCCGCTCCAGTTTGATTGACCAGAAGGCGGTATGGAGAAGTAGCCATGCCTCCACCCAACTCTGCAAAGAACCTAGTTCCAGCTTCTCCTGGGGCGTACGCCTCTGACATGCCGCCGCCAATACCGGATCCTGTTCCGCCAATGGTTTCTGCAGCCATGAATCCTCTCGGATACCTGCGGGCAGCAACACCAACACCAGACAGCCAACGAGCAACAGCATTGGCAGACATTTCTGGAATACCAAAGGCAACCGGAGCCCCAGCAATCACCGATCCTGTGGTTTTAGCACCTTCGCGATAAGGAACTAAATCTTCCCGTTTTGGTAACGGAAAAAACTGGTCTAGTCCTTGATCAAGTAAAAATCCTGTTGTTACACCACCGACAAACCCCAATGTCCCACCAACCACGGGACCAAGCGGGCCAAATGGAACCCCTGCCATAGCACCTAAGCGTGCGCCGGTGAAACCACCACCCATGATAGCGGCACCGGTTTTACCCCCTTGTACAACGCCAATTCCAATTTCCCCTGCTTTTTCAGGAATGCTGGGTCCTGCGGTAACGTCTCCCTCAGGCGGAGGAGGCATGTCGCTAGTGAATCCCTCTACAAAAGCCCCCCCAAGTCTTTCTGACATGGTTTTTCCAACAGGGGTATCTCCCTCTGGAGCATTTGGGACTTTTTTGTCTGGGCCAGCTATAGCGTAAAAAGGTACAATTAAATCAGGGGACACGTTTTGCACCTTTCTTCATCGGGTAAACGCCTTGCCAAAGATATTCTTGCCCAGGTTGGAGATTCTTGTAAACCTGGTCTTCCGCTGAATAGATTCTTGGTGGGAGTACAAACTGTTCCCGCAGTGCAATAATCTTTCTTACCATTTCACGAGCGTTTCCACGAACATCAGGTGGAAGTTCTTTGTCGTAGGAATCTTTTTCTTCTTTCCTCAGACGTTCTGCTAACAGATTATCGATCGCTACAACTTCGCTCTTGTAGAGTTCAGGGTCAGTGAAGGGCCGTGGTCCAAGACCAAAAATCGCTTTTAGACGACTTTGTTCATTAACTGCTCCAGCCCGACTTTTCAACGACGCTTCAATTAAATCCTCTACCGCCAACTGTCCCATCTTAACTGCCTGAGTAACTTCTGGGAAGGGGTCACCAAAGCCGGGAACGCCGCTGATCATTCGAGCCATCGCTGCGCCAGGACCTGCAATTTTTGACGCCATGCCGTAAAGACCAACCTGCCGTGGGGGAAGTATTCCGGTAGGCCCAACAACAGCTGCCGGAGCAGGGCCAGATGTCAAGACCATATCCCCTCTCCTGCCAGAATCGGCTAAATTAATTTGGCCAGGAGCTAATTCACTCCTGGTTCCTGGTCCGGGAGCCGCGGCAGGTGCTGCTGCAGGTGCTGCTGCAGGTGCTGCTGCAGGCGCAGTAGTCGGCCTAGTTGTAGTTCCAGCTTTTGCATCAATTGCTTGTTGCAGGAAAGGCGGAATCAAACGATTACGGGTAACGGTATATGGCTCTTTGGTCACCGGATCAACTCGGTTTTCAATAATCGGGTTTTTAAACTCCGTGATGGCTGAATCAATCAAGTTGTTTTCTTGGTCCGTGGTTTTACCCTCTACCCAACGGGAAAGAAGTCCAGGACGATTAATAATGCCCCATTCCCAGTCGCCCTTGCCAAAGGGACTTACCCCAGAGCTTTTAATAATTTCTGTAAATGCTTTACGCTGACTTTCGACCAGCTTGGCGTTTTGCTCACGGATGTCGGAAACGGCCTTCTCTGCGCCCTGCAGAGCGGCAAGCTTGACCTGGCGCTCTTCTTTTTGCAGCTCGCCGGCACGTGCGCCGATCATCGCAGGAACCTTGGACAGACCTGCGGCCAGGCGTGTAGCGGTGGACTGCGGCCCACGCAGTTGACGTCCCTCGGCGTCTGTGCCGGCAGCCACGTTTAGTGCGCCCTGGGCAATGTCAAACAAGATCTGTGCCTGCGTCATGCTTCGATCACCGCCGCCTATAACTTGACGATACAGAGGCTCACGACGAGCGGCCTCTGCCGCTAGATCAGGAACGGCAAGAGGAGCTTGATTGATGAACTTCATGACCTCAGAACGTGCTCGTTCTACGATCTCAGGAGGGTAACTAGCTGACTGGGTCGTGACCGCCTCCTCGTCCGACCCGTCCTTAAAACGCTGGACAATTCCTCCATTGCGCATTGCAACAGGAGCAGGCTCACCCAGTGAGCCTATGCCTCCAGGTGGCATTGGCCCTTGAGCCATGGGCATTGGAGCCTGGGCCATTTGGTCAGCCGGCATCGGAGGAGGCATCATGGCGGGAGGAGTAGCCGGCACGGCTTCCTGTGACCCGAGTACCGGCTGAAGGAGGGCTAACACCTGAGTAGGCGTTTCCATGGCAGCGCCATACCCCACCAGGTCGGCAAGTTCTTCCACGCGGGCGTCGATAGAGCGCATATCCCCGCGTAAGTTGTTCATGAGGATCTCAGGCGAGTCAGGCGTGCGACCGCTTACTTTTTCAGTCTCATCGCCCTCTTCTTCCATGTCATCGTCCAACTCAAGTTCGCCGAGCATGTCTTTAAAGCCCTGCATAATCCCGACGTTTTCAGGGTCGATGTCTCCCCCCTTTTTCTTAAACATCGGACGATCGAGTACTTTTGATTTCATAGTCAACCCTCAGATTAAACCTGCTCTGGCTGCGCCAGTGGCGGCGGTAACGCCAGAGATACCTAAACTTGTAGCCTGGAGCAACGGGCTCGTTGTCGGTGCCGTCTGTCCAGTGATGGACATCTGACTGGATGGTGCGCCCTTGTATATGTCCGACAAGAAGCTGATCTGCTGGTACGGAGCCATTGTCTGCTGCAGTTGCGTTGCACGTTGTGCATCCAAAGCCTGTTGTTGCAGCTGACGATTTTGTTCGCCCATAGTAAACAGCATATTGACATCCTGCTGCCCCAGTTTTTGAGCGGTCTCGCCCAACGCAGTTTGTTGCACGCCTAACGCACCCAACCCTTGGCCAAGGGTTCCGTACAGCTGAGCGCCAGTGCCCATGATATTGGCCTGCTGCGCTGCGATCTGAGCCGGAAGCATTGCAAGCTGGCCCTGTTGGCCCGCCAGGTTGCCCATGAGCCCTGCACCGGAGAGTTGACGTTGCTGTTGCTGCTCAAAGCCCTGCATCGCGGCCTGTTGGGCCTGTGCGTAGTTTGCTGCCAGGTCCTGAGCAATACGCTGTCCCATCAAGTCTTGAACGTTGCGCTCCATCTCGGCACGCTGAACGCCCTCACGGGTGCCACCAAATGCGCCAGAACGAACGGCCTGAGCAGCCTGGCTTTGGCCGGCAATATCCGCCTGACGACGCATTTCTTGCAGTGCCTTTTGTGTGACCTGCTCCTGGTAGGGATTCATGAAGTACTGAGCGGCGTTAGGGTTATACGCCTGAGATGCCCCAACAGCTCCCATGCCAGCAAGGCCCACAAGATTTTGTGCTGCGGGCAACGCGGCCATGCCGGCGCCAGCTGCTTGAGCATACTGAGGCAGTTGAGAGGCCAGTTGTGTTCCATAACCAAGGGCCCCAATTCCACCCTGTACAGCCTGCGCTCCTTGCGAAAGAAAGGGTGCATAAGACCCAATTCCTTGTTGCGCCAGTTTTGCGGCGGCGGTTTGTTCGGGGGTCATGCCTGCTACTTGGTAGGCAGGCAATTCCATCGGCTTAGCGATCTGGCCCTTTGCGGCTTCCAAGAGGCCTATCTTGTAGGCCTCGATCTGTGGCGCTTCGCGGACTATCTGTTCGGTTACGTCAGCCATTTCGTTTTTTCTCCAGTGCTTTCATCATGGCATACATGCGCTTAGCGCCCATGCGCCGTGATCCGTTGCCCGCGGCACGTACTGCTTTGGCCGTGAATACAAACTCCCCGTCTGAAAGCATAGCCGGGACGTCATCAGAGGTTCCCGTGCCAGGGCCGTTGATGTGGCCATTACGACGCGGGAAATAACGAGGCTCTTCTAAACTAGCAATCCCACCTTTAGCCATTTGCATTGGTTGTTGCTGTGGAAAGAAGGGATTGTTCTGAGTGGCAAGACCATAAGAGGTAGCATATGCTGGATTTTGCCAAGAATACATATTTGGCGAAGTAAACACGGAAGGCGCATAAGGCACTGATTCCATGCCCCCTGTTGTGTTCATTACCGGTGCGCTAACCGAGGTAGCCGGAGCAGAAGAAAGCTGTTGAAAGTTAGGGGCCGTTAACAATGGATTTGGCATTTCACCCACTGTTATAGAAGAAGGGCCATAAAGTGGCGCAGAACTAGTTCCTCCACCAACCTGAATGGATGGAACGTTTGCTCCTCCTGTTGAAACAATTGGGGTTGTAGGTACGATCGTAGGTGGAGGGGTTGTTGGAGCAGTTGTTCCTTCGTTTCCACCAGCACCTGTTGTTC
>Ga0315906_10000478_pt1 | contig 64065 bp, 50 predicted proteins | sample LakEriMetagenome_4_FD_203526 | JGI IMG/M metagenome (GOLD analysis project Ga0315906, IMG submission 203526) | Freshwater fungal communities from buoy surface, Lake Erie, Ohio, United States - Buoy 2 MA122 | ecosystem: Environmental > Aquatic > Freshwater > Lake > Lake biofilm | place: USA... | reverse complement strand
TGCTCGACCAGATCCGCGATTCGACCGTTCCCTTCGAACTTATTGGCCACCCGCTCGTCGCGATGGCGGAGCTCGCGCGGCTCGAGCGCGAGGTTTCGCCAGAGGGCGATCCCGAGCGCACCGCGCTCGTCGTCTGCGAGCGCGACGACTTCGACGACCTCAACGGCCTCTTCGACGCCGTCCGCTCGCGTCTGCCGCGGGTCTCGATCTGGGTATTCGCAGGCGGCCTCTCCGTCGAAGTCCAGCGAGGTCGACCGCCTGAACCGCTTGCGCACGCCGACGTGCGGACGCGCCCGGCGCCGTCCGCCGACGCGCCCGCCGCGCGCCCGATCGCCCGCCCAGCGCCGGCCCTCCGCATCACCGATGCGCCGCTTCCGCCGTCGGAAGCCGACTCCGACGTCGAGACCGACGCCGCCGGCGCGCCGCTCAAGAGCGGTGGTCCCGTGACGCCCGAGGAACTCGAGATGCTGCTCGACCTCTTCGAACCTCCGAGCGGCGGCGACCGACCGGCGCCGGGAGGCGCGCGATGAGTCCTTCCGCTCGCACCGAGCCGAGACGGCGCGCGAGCCGCTCGCGACTGCTGCTCGTCGGCGGCGGCGAGTCGATGCGCGAGCTCTCGCGCGTGCTCCGCCGCCATCTCGATCACGTGAGCGAATCCGCCGACCTCTATCTCGCGGTCGCCGAAGTCGCGCAGGCCTCCGCCCGCGAGCCGATCGGCGTCGTCGCCGTGTCCGCCGACGCCGACGGCTACGACCCGCGCGTCGTCGTCGACGCGTTCGCGCGCATCGATCCATCCGTGCAGCTCGTGCTCGTCGTGCAGCGCGCGCAGGAATCCTTCGTCGCGGACGCGATCGCCGAGGGCTTCGAGCACTCGATCACGCTGCCTCCGGACGGCGACGAAATCCTCGGCGTCCTCGCCGAACTCGGCCTCGCCGGCGCCGCTCGCCCCGCGGCGACGACGACGCCGCCCGCCATCCCGACGAGCGCCGCGAATGGCGCGAATGGCGCGAATGGCCCAAACGCCGCGGAAAACCGCATTCCCGACCCGCGCAGCGTGGTCGAGATCGCGATCGAGCACGCGCGCGCGGAGCTCGCCTCGCGCGGTGGCGTCGGCGCGACCGCGACCGCGTCGCCGGCCTCCGCCCCCGAGCGCGACGGGCACGCCGCCGAGATCGAACGCACGCGAGCGCTGCCGCGCGCGCCCGCCGCGATCGACCCGCCCGCGACGCCGGAACCGAACATCGAGCATCGCCACGGCGACGCGCCTCCCGGCGACATCGACCTCGTGCGCGCGCTCAGCGACGGCGGCGACTTCCACGCGGCCGCGGTGCGCGTGCTGCGCCACCACCTCGGCACCGCCGACGTGCGTTTCCTGCCCGAGCCGCGACCGGAGGAAGCCGACGCGATCGGCGCGGAGAACCCGGCGATCCGCCGCGCGACCGTCGCCCGCGGCGGCCATCGCTACGGATCGCTGATCTCCGCGACCCTCGACGACGCGACGCTCGCCGCATGGGCGGAGTGGCTCTCGCACTGGCTCCGCCTCGACGAGTCGCACCGCGAGCTTCGGCGGCTCGCGTGGACCGACGAACTCACCGGCGCCGGCAACCGACGCGCGTTCGAGACCACGCTCGGCGACACGATCGCCCGAGCGCGTCGCGAGCGGCAGTCGTTCAGCCTGCTCTACTTCGACATCGACGACTTCAAGAAGTACAACGACCGCTTCGGCCACGCCGCCGGCGACCGCGTCCTCCGCGAGACCGTCGAGGTCCTCCGCGCCTGCGTGCGCAAGGGCGACCAAGTCTTCCGGATCGGCGGCGACGAGTTCGTCGTGCTCTTCTGCGATCCGAGCGGGCCGCGCCAAGGCGGCAACGGCATCCCCCACTCGATCGACGACGTGCTGCGTCGCTTCCAGAAGTCGGTGTGCGAGCTCTGCCTTCCGCAGCTCGGCCTCGACGGTCCGGGAACCGTCACGATCTCGGCCGGAATCTCGGCCTTCCCGTGGGATGGCCACGACGCCGCATCCCTCGTCGACCACGCCGACCGCCTCGCGCTCGAATCGAAGCGCGCGGGGAAGAACGTCGTGACCTTCGGCCCGGGCGCACGCCGGATGATCGACGAAGCGGCCGAAGGGAAGTAGGCGATGCGCCGTCGGTTCCGGGAACCGTTCCAAAGGGCGCGGCGCGCAACCGCTCAACGATCCGCGCGATCGCGCCGATGACCACCCGTCCCCGCGGCGCAGCCGATCGGCCGCGCCTCGCGATCCAGCATGTCGACCGCACGCGTCCCACGCACCATCATCCTCAGCGACCTCCACCTCGGGCGACCGGGCGGAGCCGGGCGCGCGCGCGCCTTCGAGGCGCTCGTGGGCGACTGCGACCGCGTCATCGTGAACGGCGACGTCGCCGAGCTTCACCATGCGCGCTACCAGCGCGACGCAGAGCGCGAGCTCGACATCTTCCGCGACCTCTGCACGAGCCGCGGCATCCGCCTCGACCTCGTCGCCGGCAACCACGATCCGTTCGTGAGCGACGTCCGCGCGATCGAGCTCGCGGACGGCGCGGTCTACATCACCCATGGCGACGCCTTCCATCCGGCGATCGCGCCGTGGAGTCCGTACGCCTCCACCATGCGCGAGGCGTTCGACCGCGCGTTCGGCGCCCGCGACGCCTCCGCGCGCGAAGACACCGCGCGCTTCCTCGCCGCGCGCGAGGCCGCGATCGCCGAATGGCGCACGATGGGCGCCGGCGCGCACATCTCGACGCTCCCGAACATGCTGCTTCGGCCGCACCGGATGGCGGCCGTGCTCGCCTACTGGGCCGCGTACCCGCGCCTCGCCGCCGACTGGGCGACGCGCTTCTCCCCGCGCGCGGGCACCGTCGTCGTCGGGCACAGCCACCGCGCGTTCTCGCGAACGGTCGGCGCGCGGCGCGTGGTCAACACCGGCGCCTACGGCTTCCCGGGCACGCCTCATGCGGTCGTCGTCGAGGACGGCGCCGTGCGCCTGCACCGCATCGTGCCGCGCGGACCGCTCTACGCGCTCGCGTCGCAGCCGCGCGATTCCTGGCCGATCGCCGAAGCGACGGACGCAAGGATGCGCGAAGGCAGCGGACGGCCGAGCACGCCGCCGATGAACCGCGCCGCGCCCACGATCGCGCCGCGGTCGAGCGACGTTTCGTAACCCGAGCGCGTGAAGAGGTAGTCGAGCTCCTCGCTCGCCGCGTTGCCCGCGGCGCCGGGCGCGTACGGACAACCGCCGAGGCCGCCGGCCGAGCCGTCGAATCGCCGCACGCCGAGCTCGAGCGCCTTCGCCGCGCACGCGAGCGCCGTGCCGCGCGTGTCGTGGAGATGCAGGACGAGCTCGCCCGCCGGCCGCACCCTCGCGCAGGCTTCGATCACGCGCGCGATCTCGTCAGGCACCGCGACGCCGATCGTCTCGCCGAGATCGATCTCGTCGACGCCCGCGTCGGCGAGCCGTGCGCAGGTCTCGCGCACGGCGTCCGGCCGCACCGGCCCGTCGAACGGACACTCGACGATGCAGCTCACGTATCCGCGCACGCGCGCGCCGGCGGCGTGCGCGGCCCGCACCACGGGCTCGAAGCGCGCGATCGACTCGGCGATGGTCGCGTTGATGTTGCGGCGGGCGAAGCCCTCGCTCGCGGCGGTGAACACCGCGACCTTGCGCACGCCGCAGGCGAGCGCGCGCTCGAGCCCCTTCTCGTTCGGTACGAGCGCGGAGTACGTCACGCCCTCGCGTCGCGCGATCCGCGCGAGCACCTGCTCGGCGTCGGCGAGCTGCGGCACCCACTTCGGGCTGACGAAGCTCGTCACCTCGATCTCGCGATAGCCCGCGGCGGCGAGCATCTCGACGAAGCGGACCTTCGCGTCGGTCGGCACCTCGTCGCGCAGGCTCTGCAGCCCGTCGCGCGGCGCGACCTCGCAGATCTCGACGAATCCCCTGCTCGCGGATCCCGGCGTCGCGGCGGCCATCAGCGTCCGTCCTTTCGCTCGCGTTCCTCGCGCGTGGCGCGCACGAAGATCCAGATCGCGAGAGCAAGCACCGCGAGCGTCGCCACGCCGCCGGCGATGAAGAGCATCAGCTCGGTCGAGCGCACCTCGAGCACCGCTTCCGCGATCATGAGGCAGCCTCCGGCAGGAAGCGCAGCCGCGCCACCGTCGCAGCCGCCTGCTCGCCCTCGGCGTTCACGAGGACGCGCGTCCCCTCGGCGTAGGCGCTCGACGAGAGCATCGCGAACGCGACCGGCACCGCTCCGAGCATCGGCGCAAGGCCGCTCGACGTGACCACGCCGACCTGGTCTCCGAACGAACCGCCCTCCGCGAACGCGAACACCTGCGCGTCCGCGACCGGCAGCAGCTCGCCGTCGATGCGGAGGCCGACGAGCCGCTGCTTCGGCTTGCCGAGGTGCTGCATGCGCGCGACCACTTCCTGCCCGGGGTAGCAGCCCTTGGTGAAGCTCACGCGCGAGTCGAGCACTCCCGATTCATGCGGAAGGTTGTTCGGCCCGAAGTCGATGCGAAACAGCGGCGAACCCGCTTCGATCCGCGCGGTGTTGACGGCGAACCAGCCGGCGGGACGCGCGCCAAAGGTGACGAGCGAGCGCCACAGCGCGGCCGCGGACGCGACCGGAACCGACAGCAGGTATCCGTCTGCGCCGAGCTCGTCGACGCGCAGGACCTCCGCGCGCGCGCCGCCGAGATCGGCGCTCCACGCCGCCGGCGCGCCAGCAACCGGCCCGAGTCCGACAGCCTTGAGCGCCGCCGCCGCGCGCGGCCCGTGCACCGCGAGCGACGCGTGCGTGCCGACGCGCGACACGATCGCGACATCCTCCGAGAAGAGCATCTTCTCGAGCGCCTCGCGCACCGCGGCGACGTCATGCGCGAGCGTCTCGACGAGGAGCGCGTCGCCGACGGCGGCGACGAGCAGATCGGCGTCGATGCGTCCCTTGCGATTCGTGAGGAACGCGCGGACGACCCCGCCGTCTGGCAGCTTCTTGACCTCGTTCGACACGAGCCGATTCACGAAGTCGGCGCGGTCGCGCCCGCGCAGCTCGATGATCGCGCGCTGCGGCGCGTCGACGATGGCGACGCCGCCGCGGATCGCCGCGTACTCGAGCTCGACTTCGGCGTAGGCGGCCACGATCTCGCACGACGGCCCGCCGTCGGCGTCCGCCGGCCCGAACGGCAGGTACTCGATCTCGACCGCGGCGCGCGTCGCGACCGCAGCACGCGCGTCCCGGGCCCGTTCGGCGCGGCGCGCGGCATCCTGCGCGGCAAATGCCCGGTGCTCTTCGCGAAGCGGCGTGTCGAACTGCATGGCGCGATCCTATACCATCGTCCCCTCACGCTCCCGGGCGGCGGATTCCATCGGCCCGGCCCAGACCCACGAAAGGCGACCGCACCATGGACATCGATCTCTTCCGCCGACTCTGCGAGACCCCCGGCATCCCCGGCCGCGAGGAGCGTGTCCGCGCGCTGGTCGCGAAGGAGACGAAGGGCCTCTTCGACTCGACCTCGACCGACGCGATGGGCTCGTTCGTCGGCGTGCGCCGCGCGACGCGGGGCAAGGCGTCGAAGCCCGTGCGCGTCATGCTCGCCGCGCACATGGACGAGATCGGCTTCTTCGTCCGCCACGTCGACGACGCCGGCATGGTGTGGGTGAACCCCGCGGGCGGATTCGACACCCGCAACCTCTTCGCCTCGCGCGTCCTCGTCTGCACGGCGAAGGGCGACTTCAAGGGCGTGATGAACCCGGGCGGCAAGCCGATCCACATCTCGAGCGAGGCCGAGCGCACCAAGGTGCCGGGCGTCGAGGAGTTCTTCATCGATCTCGGCCGCGATCCCGCCGAGGTGAAGAAGTCCGTCGAGGTCGGCGACTTCGTGGTGCTCGACACGCCGTTCCTCGAGACCCCGCGCAAGCTCGTCTCGAAGGCGATCGACAACCGCCTCGCCTGCTTCATCGCGATCGAGGCGATGCGCGCGCTCGCCAAGCGCAAGGCGAGCCACGCCTGCGAGATCGTCTGCGCGTTCACCACGCAGGAGGAGGTCGGCCTGCGCGGCGCGCAGACCGCGGCGTACGCGGCGAAGGCCGACATCGGCATCGGACTCGACGTGACGCTCGCCTGCGACACGCCGGGCGTCCCCGACAACCAGCGCGTCACCAAGCAGGGCGCGGGCGCCGGCATCATGATCCAGGACAGCTCGATGATCTCCGACCACACCCTCGTCGAGGAGTTCGTCGCGGTCGCGAAGAAGCACCGGATCCCCTACCAGAAGTGCATCCTGCCCCGCGGCGGCCAGGACGGTGCCGCGATCCAGCGCGCGGGCCACGGCGCGCGCTGCGTCGCGGTCGTCACCGGCACGCGCTACATCCACACGACGACCGAGATGGTCGACAAGGGCGATCTCGAGGCGACGATCGATCTCCTCGCGGCCTGGCTCGCGACCGTCGACTGACGGACGCGGCCGCAGCCTCTCAGCGCCGGCCGCCGCGACGCAGCAGGTCCGCGATCGCACGGGCGATCGCATCGGCGGCGTCGAGCCGCGGGCGCGCGCCAAGCGCGGCGCGCATCGACTCGCGCCGAGGAGTCTCGGTCATCAGCGCGACGAGCGCCGCACCGATCGACTCCATGTTGGCGGCGGCGTCGATGCGGTCGTCGGCGAGCATCGCAAGGCCCTCGCGCGCGAGCGGCGCGGCGTTCGCCTTCTGATGCTGGTCGTCGTGATGGGGATACGGCGCGAAGACCGTCGGCGTCGAGTTGAGCACCGCCTCCGCGACCGAGTTCGCACCCGCACGCGACAGCGCCGCGTCGGCAGCGCCCCACGCGAGCCCGATCTCATGGAGGAAGGGCACCACCTTCGCCTTGACGCCGGCCTCGCGATAGGCCTCCTCGACGCCGGCGCGGTCGCCGCCGCCGACGAGATGCAGCACCTGCCAGCCGCTGAAGGCGGGGCGTCGCTCGCGGAGCAGCATCGCGAGGAGATCGTTGAGGCTCTTCGCGCCCTGCGAGGCGCCGGTCACGAGCAGCGTGTGGAGGCCGGGATCGAGCCCGAGCGCGGCGCGGCAATGCTCGCGGTTGCCGGGCGCGATCGCGGCGCGACGGATCGGCATGCCGACGACGCGTTCCGCGAATCGCGGCATCTCCGGCGTCGCCACCGCGGTCAGCACCTTCGCGGCGCGCTTCGCGACCCATCGGTTCGCCTTGCCCGGCCGCGCGTCGAGATTCAGGAGGATCACCGGGATGCCCGCGGCGCTCGCGGCCGAGACCACCGGGCCGGTCACGAAGCCGCCGAGCGCGATCACCACGCGGGTGTTCTTCTCGCGGAAGAGCCGCTTCGCGCGCGCGCGACCGGCGAGGAACGCGCGGGCGAAGCGCAGCAGCTTCGCAGGCCGCGTCGACAGATGTTCCGCCGGAATCGGCACGAAGTCGACGCCCGCGTGCTCGAGCATCTGCGCGTCGACTGCGCGCGTCGAGCAGGCGAAGACGCAGTGGAAGTCGGGAACGAGCTCCGCGAAGCGCTCGGCCAGCGCGAGCCCGGGGGCGATGTGCCCGCCGGTGCCGCCGCCTGCGAGCACGATGCTGCCGGAACTCATGCGGGCGCCGCCTCGGGCTCGACCGCACGAGGCTCGCCATCGGAGGCGCCGCCCTCGGGCTCGACTCCGGGCTCGACGCCGAGCTCGCGCTCGCGACGCATCGCGAAGCGCTCGATCGAGAGCACGAGTCCGAGCGAGAAGCCGATCATCACCCAGCCCGAGCCGCCCGACGAAAGCAGCGGCAGCGCGATGCCCTTCGTCGGCGCGAGGCCGGTCACGACGAGCAGGTTCATCAGCGCCTGCATGCCGATCGTGAGCAGCACGCCGATTCCGAAGAGCCGCGAGAACGGCGGGACGATGCGGTCGGCCTCGGGTCGCGCCGACGAGCGGTTCACGATGGCGAGGCCGCACAGAAGCATCGTCGCGTAGAGCGCGACCACGAAGAGCGCGCCGACGATCCCGAGCTCCTCGCACACGATCGCGTAGATGAAGTCGGTGGTGTCCTCGGGGAGGTAGCCGAACTTCTGCAGGCTGTTGCCGAGACCACGGCCTGCGAGCCCGCCGCCCGAGATCGCGCCCATCGACTGGATCACGTGGTAGCCGATTCCTTCGGCGTTCTCCCAAGGATTGCGCCAGGCGAGAAGCCGGTTCACGCGGTACTGGTCCGCGTTGATCGCGACCACCGCGCCGATCGCGCCGACCGGCACGAGCAGCGCGATGTGCTGCCAGCGCATGCCGCCGACGAGCAGCACCGCCGTGCAGCTCGCGAACACGAGCGCTCCGGTGCCGAGGTCCTCCTTCGCGATCAGCGCGCAGACGAGGCCGACGATCCCGAGCGCGGGCAGGAATCCGCGCGTGAAGGACCGAAGCCGGTCGGCGTAGTGCACGCAGAACCACGCCATCACGGCGAGCATGCCCCACTTCGCGAGCTCGCTCGGCTGGAATCCGTACCGGCTCGAGCCGATCCAGCGCGAACTGTTTCCACCCTCGCGGCCGATGCCGGGAATGTGCACGAGGATCAGCGTCACCACGATCGCGCCGAGGATCCACGGGATCGGCGAACGCGCGCCGCGCCGCGAGAAGATGCGCTCGAGATCCATGCGCGAGCCCACGAACATGGCGAGCAGCGCGAGACCTGCGAGGATCGTCGTGCGTCCGAAGAAGACCTGATCGAAGCTGATCGGCCGGTAGCGCGCGACATCGCGGTCGAACTCGGCCTGCGTGATCGCGCCCGCCTCGAGGAGCGCCGGATCCGGCGACACGGAGAGTCCGGCGGAATTCACCATCACGACGCCGATCACGAGCAGCGTCAGCGCGCAGAGCACGATCCCATGGGACATCCGGAGCATGGGTGCGATTATCGGCAGTTTTCCGTTCCGAGGGCGAGAAAGCGCATGCGCTACGCTGTGATTGCGATGACCTCCGGACCGACCGTCTACCTCGAGACCTTCGGGTGCCAGATGAACGAACTCGACAGCGAGCTCGTCCGCGGCCACCTGCGCTCCCTCGGGTACCGGTTCGTCGACGACTTCCGGACCGCCGACGTGGTGCTCTACAACACCTGCTCGGTGCGGGAACAGGCTGAAAACAAGGCATATTCGCGTCTCGGGCTGGTCGGGCTGCGCAAGAAGGCGGGCGAGCAGGTCGTCCTGGGCGTCCTTGGCTGCATGGCCGAGCGCGACGGCGCCGACATGCTGCGGCGCTTCCCTCAGGTCGACCTCCTCTGCGGGCCGGGCGAACTCGACCGCCTCCCCGCCCTGATCGACAACGTCCGCCGCACCGAAGGTGCGAGCCGCGAGGAGCGCATCGCGCTCGCCGGAAGCAAGAGCCGGCGCAGCACCACGCTTGCCGCCGCCGAGGACAACCTCGAGCTCCTCGACCTCTCGCGGGCGTTCGACCCGGTCTCCCCGGGCGCCGACCGCCGATCCGCCTACGTGCGCATCACCCGCGGCTGCAACAAGTTCTGCACCTACTGCGTGGTGCCGAACACCCGCGGCGCCGAGGTGCACCGCCCGCCCGACTCGATCGTGGACGAGTGCCGCCGGCTTGCCGACGCCGGGGTCATCGAGATCACCCTGCTCGGGCAGACCGTCAACCACTACCGGTACACCCACGGAGCCGCGGTGGGCGCCGACGGGCGTGAGCAACCACAGGTCGGACCTGGACTTGCGGCGTTCCGCCAGCCGATCCCTGCAGGCCAGCGGGTCACGACCTTCGCGGAACTCCTGCAGCGGATCCACGACGAGGTTCCGTCGCTTCGCCGGCTTCGCTTCGTCACGAGCTACCCGCGCGACTTCGGCGACGACATCCTCGATGTGATGGCGGCCTGCCCCCGGATCTGCCGCTACATCCACGCCCCAGCCCAGTCGGGTTCGGACCGGATCCTGAAGGCGATGAACCGCGGCTACACCCGCGGCGAGTACCTCGAGTTCGCGGCCCGCGTCGCGGAAAAACTGCCCGACTGCACCATCGCCGGCGACATCATCGTCGGCTTCCCGACCGAGACCGACGCCGACTTCGAGGAGACCGTGTCCCTCGTCCGGGCAGTTCCGTTCAAGAACAACTTCATCTTCAAGTACTCGCCGCGGCCCGGCACGGTCGCGATCGACCGGTTCGAAGACGATGTCCCGAACGAGGTCAAGAAGCTGCGCAACAACCGGCTGCTCGACGTGCAGGCCGAAGTGAGCGCGCGCGTGCACGCCGCGTGGGTCGGCCGCGAGGTCGAGGTGCTCGTCGAGGAGATCCGCGAGCACGATTCTCCCGAGAAAAACGCAGGAAACAGCGATGCCGGCGGGGCAGCGCTCGACCTGTTGCACCCCGCTGCGAAGAACGTCGAGGTGCGCTGGACCGCGAGAAAGTCAACGGCGAAGGCCGCGCGACAGGCGATCGGGCGCACTCCGGGCGACCTCATCGTGGCGATCGACCTCGATTCCGAGGCGCGCGGCGATGGGTCCGAGGTGCGCCCCGGCGAGCTCATCCGCGTTCAGACGGTGAAAAGTTCGGCGTTGATCCTTGGGGCGGTCCCCGCCGAAACCCGCGTTTTTGAAGCGCAGACGGGGTCGAGGTCGATCTAGGACGACCGAGAACCGAATCGCGGACCATGCGGCTGAGTATCTTCGACACAAGTCGCTTGACAGGGCATGTTCCGGATCTATGTTCTCTTTCGAGGGATGGATTCGCGTCGAGGGACGCGGTCCTGAGGGAGAGTGCGGTGCCTGTCCTCATCTGGCACGCAAAAAGAGAATTGGGAGACACAGTAATGAAGACTGGAATGATTGCGACCCTCGCGGGTCTGGCTGTCGCTGGCGCCTCGCAGGCTGCCTTCGTGAGCTACGTTGTCGTTGCGACCGACGTCACCAGTGGCGCGACCGCGCTCACCCGTTACGAGGTCTTCGCCCGCTTCAACGGCGCGACCGACACCGTCCTCAACGCCTTCAACCTCCGTTCGGCTGGCACCACCACCCTGAACGCGGCTGACGCGGGCGGCTTCTGGCACAAGGACAACTCGGACTACAACGGCGGCATCCTCGGTCAGGCCTACGGCACCTGGGCTCCCCAGCTCACCGGCGGCGCGACGACCAACCGTCCGTTCGACTCGTTCCTCCTGATCGGCGGCAACCCGCTCGGCACCAACACCACCAACGCTGACCCGTCGTGGGGCGCTGGCGCTGGCTGGAACCAGGCCCAGCTCCCGATCTTCGCGAACTCCGAGCTCGGCTGGTTCAACTCGAACCCCCCGAACAACCAGGGCCGCGTCGGCATCGCCCCGAACACCGCGACCGACGTGAAGCTCGGCCAGTTCATGCTGAGCCAGGGCCACGCTGCCCGCTCGTACACGCTCACCGTTGGCTACAACAACGGCGCGGGTGGCTCGGTCGTCTTCGGAACCGGCAACTTCAACCTCGGCACGCCGGTTCCGGCTCCGGGCGCCATCGCTCTCCTCGGTCTCGCTGGCCTCGCTGGCCGTCGTCGCCGCTGAGCGAACCTGACAAGGCTTACGCACTCTTCATCACCGCCGCAGCGCAAGCTGCGGCGGTGGTTCTTTTTCCTCGTCATACGAGCTTGCGGCTCCGGCTCGATCTCGGATCGTTCCGATGGACGAGATCAACCCGCGCCAGCGCGAGCTCGCGGCGGCGAATCGATCGATCCCGCGCGACGCCACCCCGGCGAAGCGACCCAGTTTGCGGATGCTGGTGCTGCGCGCTTCCGAACTCAAGCGTGGAATCACTTTGCGGCACCCGAGCCGCCGCGACTGCCCATCCATCGCACGGAACAGGACTTCCGTCGACCCGGGTCATCGCAGCGAGTCAAATCCACAAATTTTATCGGCTGTTTCTTGACTGCTTGGGTTCTCGGTCCATGCTCGGCGCGAGGGACGGGCTGCGGCATGGGCCGCGCTTCGTGACTTTTGCGACCAAGCCCTCGCGAGGTCGCACCGAACAGAGGAATAGGGACCTCATGCATCACTCGATCAAGATCGGAGCGGTCGCGGCACTCGTGGCTGCGGGCGCCGCACAGGGCGCCTTCGTGAACTTCGTCGTGACCTCGACCAACGTGTCGAACAGCGGCCAGAACCTCGTGCGCTACGAGCTCTTCGCCCGCTTCAACGGCGCGACCGACACCATCCTCAACGCCTTCAACCTCCGCTCGGCTGGCACCACCACCCTGAACGCGGCTGACGCGGGCGGCTTCTGGCACAAGGACAACTCCGACTACAGCGGCGGCATCCTCGGTCAGGCCTACGGCACCTGGGCTCCCCAGCTCACCGGCGGCGCGACGACCAACCGTCCGTTCGACTCGTTCCTCCTGATCGGCGGCAACCCGCTCGGCACCAACACCACCAACGCTGACCCGTCGTGGGGCGCTGGCGCTGGCTGGAACCAGGCCCAGCTCCCGATCTTCCCGAACTCCGAGCTCGGCTGGTTCAACTCGAACCCCCCGAACAACCAGGGCCGCGTCGGCGTCGCCCCGAACACCGCGACCGACGTGAAGCTCGGCCAGTTCATCCTGAGTCAGGGCGACACCGCCCCCCGCTTCTACTCACTCACCGTCGGCTACAACAACGGCGCAGGCGGATCGGTCGTGTTCGGCACCGGGACCTTCAACCTCCCCGCCCCCGGCGCGATCGCCGTGCTCGGACTCGCCGGCCTGATCGGCCGCCGTCGTCGCTGACGCATCCAGTGCATCTCTTCATCTCCGCCGCCGCAGCAACCACTGCGGCGGCGGGGTGCGTTTTGAGTGGCTTGACCCACGAATAGTGGCATCGACCAAGTGGGCCAAAATAGGTCCGGAAACTTGAGAATTATGACGCCTCGCGATTTGCACGCGTTCTTTCTCGGACCACACTCGTCTCCGAGGGAGGTGCCGCAGCGAGGGCTGCGGTCCTGAGGACTTGGGATGCGGTGCGCTCCTCGGCACGCCGCTCGACGATCCGAAAAGGGAATCCGATGCAGCATTCGATCAAGATCGGCGCTCTCGCGGCGCTGATTGCCGGCGCTTCGGCACAGGCCGCATTCGTGGGCTATGTGGTGGTCAGCACCAATGTCACGAGCGGCGGACTCAACCTGACCCGCCACGAGGTCTTCGCGCGCTTCAACGGCGCGACCGACACCGCTCTGAATGTGTTCAGCCTGCGCACCGCCGGCTCGACCACGCTCTCGGCGAACGATGCCGGCGGCTTCTGGCACAAGGACAACTCCGACTACAACGGGGGCGTTCTGTCGCAGCAGTACGGAACCTGGGCGCCCCAGCTCACCGGCGGCGCGACCACCAACCGCCCGTTCGACTCGTTCGTCCTGATCGGCGGCAATCCGCTCGGCACCAACACCACCAACGCCGATCCGTCGTGGGGCGCGGGTGCCGGCTGGAATCAGGCGCAGCTTCCGATCTTCAATCCGTCGGACCTCGGTTGGTTCAACTCGAATCCCCCGAATCTCCAGGGCCGCGTGGGCGTTGCCCCGAACACCGCGACCGATGTCAAGCTGGCGCAGTTCATGCTTTCGAGCGGTCACGCCGAGCGGACCTACTCGCTGACCGTTGGCTACAACAACGGCGTCGCGGGCTCGACCGTCAGCTTCGGCAACGGCACCTTCACCCTCGTTCCCACTCCGGGCGCGCTCGCCGTGCTCGGCCTTGGCGGCCTTCGTGGCCGCCGTCGTCGCTGATCGACCCTCCTCTCTCCCGTCGATCACACGCTCCCGAAGCCGCGGCCGCGAAAGCGGACGCGGCTTCTTCATTTGGGATGGTTTCCTTGGGATGGTCTTCCTTGGACTCCGCCGAAGCGATGGCGGCGTGCAAAGGACGACTTCATCGCGCAAGTCTTGGTCCGGAATGAACTTGACCCACAGCCGCCGAAATGCGTCGCGCGACGCTGGCTCGTCTGAACTCGATCCAAATCGAGGTGGTTTTTCTCCGATTTCCTTTCCCTTTGCTTGACCGCCCCCCGAACCCGCCGCATTCTCACGTTGGAGGTGGGTCTGAGCGCTGGAGGGCGCGCAGATCCAAACAGGGAATTTGGGACTGCTCGAGGAGTTTCCTCGAGTGAGACGCTTGGCGTTTGGTCCCCCGACCTCTCCCGCGACTCATCACCACTGGTTTCTGTGGCTCATCCCTAGAGAGCCTTTTGTCCCGTGTGATTTGTCCCCCCCCTGTTCCTGAAGGAGTGAGTTTATGAAGATTCTGGCCACTGCCTCCCTCGCGGCCCTCATCGCGGGCGGCGCCTCGGCGGCGTTCGTCGAGTTCTACACCGTCAAGACCCAGGTCGCCACCGGCGGCGTCGATCTCGACCAGTACGTCCTGTTCGCCCGCTTCAACGGCGCGACCGACACCGTCCTCAACGCGTACAACCTCAACGGCCAGGCTGGCGCCGTGATGAACGCGTTCTACCACAAGGACAACTCCGACTACAACGGCGGCGTTCTCAGCACCACCTACGGTACCTGGGCTCCCCAGCTCACCGGCAGCATCACGCTGAACCGTCCGTTCGACTCGTACCTCCTGGTTGGCGGCAACTCGTCCGGCACCAACACCACCAACGCTGACCCGTCGTGGGGCGGCGCGAGCTGGGTCCGTGCGGATCTCCCGAACAACCTGAACATCGGCTGGTTCAACTCGAACCCCCCGAACCTCCAGGGTCGCGTCGGCAACACCGGCAACACCGCTGACTCGGTTCGCCTCGGTCAGTTTGTGATCGCCCGTGACGCCAACGCCGGCACGTTCTCGATCACCATCGGCTACAACAACGGCGTCTCTGGTTCGCCGGTGCAGTTCGCCGACGGCTTCTTCCAGCTGGGCGTTCCGGCCCCGGGCGCGATCGCGCTCCTCGGCCTCGCTGGCCTCGCCGGCCGTCGCCGCCGCTGATTCGGGACTCGGGGACACGCACGCGTTCACTCGCGAGCGGACACCCGGCCTCGAGAAGATCAGTCACAAACAGTCACCCGCCGCAGGTCTCCTGCGGCGGGTGTCTTTTTCGCTTTTGCGAAGCGGGTGGCTTGACGCGCGACCAGCGACACGCGCGGGATGGGCGCCGCATCCGCGATCGCAGCGTCGACCGGCTTCGGGCGGCTATCGGTACCGCTCTCGCAGGAATCCCCGCTACAGATGGAACTTTTGGGAAAAGCATGCGAAGTGGTCGTTGCCTCGGAAACCGGATGTATCGTTTCCGAGTCGACGTTCGACCGGGGCCGGCGAACGCCATCGTTCATTTCTGCTCAGAGTTCCAGCGTTAGGAGCCTCATAGTGAAGACGAGTCTTACTCTCGGTGGCCTGCTCATCGGCGGCGTGGCCGTCCTGCTCGGCCAGTTCCAGGCGAACGCCCTCCCCGGCGGCGAAGACGGCGGCGTGGCTGCGGGTCCCGACGTGATCGTCGGCGCGATCCCCGACGTCGCGAGCTACGGCTCCGCGACCGTGAACGGCGTGGTCACCCGCGCCTACGCGTTCGGCACCACCAGCTGCAACATCGGCACCACCCAGCTCGACTGGTACGCCTCGCCGAACAACCAGCACCCGTACATCCCGATGAACATGTACCGTTTCTACAACGGTCGCTTCGAGCAGATCGGCATGTCGTGGGGCAAGCATGGCTTCTGCGCGCTGCAGCAGACCCTCTGCGGGTCGTGCCAGTCGGCCGGCAGCGGCTGCCCGTCGCTTCTCGGCGTCGGCTGCTCCGATCCCTACTCGGCGAGCCTGAACGGCAGCCAGGGCGACCTCGGCTGGCGCAAGGAAGTCAACGCCGCCACCGGCGCCTTCCCCGGCACCTTCAACAGCGGCGCCCCGTCGGCCGCGGCCACCATCGGTCGCCGCCTGCAGGTCGCGCAGAACGACCTCTCCACGACCAACTTCCCGGGTGCGAAGTACGTCGCCGAAGGCCAGTACATCCACCCGGATGACGCTGCCTCTGGCAACGACAACAACAACGCGTCGTGGCGCGAGTTCACCGTCAGCAGCACCTATGCGATCACGCTGTCCGGTGCGACCAAGCAGCAGCAGCCCGCCATCCAGGCGTGGAAGAACTTCGACCCGACCGTGAACCTGCTCTTCGTCGACGTCGAGGGCGACGGCCGCTTTGTCGTCGGCTTCACGGTGCGCGACCTCGGCGGCGGCAACTGGCGCTACGAGTACGCGATCCAGAACCTGAACTCCGATCGCTCGGGCCAGTCGTTCACGATCCCGCTGCCGTCGGGCGTGACGATCTCGAACGTCGGCTTCAAGGACGTGCACTACCACTCGGGCGACCCGTACTCGGGCACCGACTGGACGTCGACCGTGACGAGTTCGTCGATCAAGTGGGAGACCCAGACCTACGCGGTCAACCAGAACGCGAACGCCCTTCGCTTCTCGACCATGTACAACTTCTGGTTCGACGCGAATTCGGGCCCGGCGACCGCGAACCCCGCCTCGAGCCTCGGCCTCTTCAAGCCGGGCGCCGCTGGCGCGCCGACCTCGGCGTCGTTCGTCGTGGCGACTCCCGCCGCGATCAGCACCCCGACCCCGGGTGACTTCAACAACGACGGTGTCGTGAACGGCACCGACCTCGCGACGCTTCTTGGCGCGTGGGGCGGCACCGGCGGCGACATCAACGGCGACGGCACCACCAACGGCGCCGACCTCAGCATCCTCCTCGGCAACTGGGGCTGATCTGAGCGCGATCCTGATCTCGAGCGGGGCCCCGGAAACGGGGCCCCGCTTCATTTCCGACAGTCCGAAAACGCCCGGCGCATCCGCGGGCGCCCCCGAGTGCGAAACGTGGGTGGAATTTCCACCTGATCGCTCGTCGGGCAGAGCCCGATCGCCGATCCGCTCGTATCTCCCGACGTCGCCACTGGCGGCCGATGTGGCCGGGAAATCCTCGCCACGACCTCGCCACAACACTTCCACGACCTCGCCACCACCTCACCATGACCACGAAGACCACCGCCGCTCTCGTCGCACTCGCGCTCGCCTCCACGCTGGGCATGGCCCAGGCAGCCGAATCGGTCGAGACCAAGACCCCGCCGGTCCGGAAGGCCACGCTTGAGTCGCGCGAGGGCGTCACCGGAAAGGGCGCGGCCGACACGCGACGCGCGAACCGTCTGGCCGGTCTCGAGACCTTCGATGCCGTGCGGCTCGATCTCCCCGCCGGGATTCCCGAGTCGGTCGAGTTCGAGCTGTCCTTCGAGGGTCGCACCGAGAAGATCTCGCTGACGCGAACCTCGATGCGCAGCGCGAACGCGCGGCTTCTCGTCGATCGCGGCGGCGGCGTCCTCGTCGAAGAGCCCCTGCCCCCGCATCGCACCTATCGCGGATCCGTCGTGTCGGAGGGTCCGGCGCGGGGCGCGCTCGTCGCTGCGTCGATCATCGACGGGCAGCTTCGCGCGATGATCGACCTGCCGGAGTCGACGCTGTGGGTGCAGCCCGCCGCGGACTTCGAGCCGGGCCGACCGGCGACCGAGCATGCGGTGTTCCGCCGCAGCGCGCCCGCCGGCGACTTCCGCTGCGGCTTCGACGACGCCGGGCTCTCGCTGCCCGACTGGATGCAGGGGATTCCGACCGACCCGCTCGGTGAGAACGAGGACGGCGGCAAGATCGGCGAGGAAGCGCCGATGGGCGGCACGGACGGGGGAGATTCGGGCGGCGGAGATTCGAACGGCGGTTCGGGTGGCGGAGGAGGCGAAGGCGGCGTGGCGGGAACCACTCCGTTCGTCGCCGAGATCGGCTTCGACGCCGACTTCGAGTTCTACCAGCTCAACTCCTCGAACCTCACGAGCACGCTGAACGACATCGAGACGATCATGAACAACGTCGCGCTCGTCTACGACCGCGACGTGAACGTGACCTACGAGTACACGACCTTCATCGTGCGCACCGTCGCGGCCGATCCGTACACCTCGACCGACATGGGCGTGCAGCTGTGCGAGTTCCGCAACACGTGGAATGCGAACGCGGAAGTCCAGATCCAGCGCGACGTGGCCCAGCTCTACACCGGCAAGAACGTCGACGGTTCGACGATCGGCCTCGCGTGGCTCGGCGTCGTCTGCAACCAGGCCGGAAACGCCTGCAGCGGCACCAACAACCTCGCGTACTCGACCGTGCAGAGCCGGTTCTCGACCGGACTCGACTTCCGCACCGCGCTCTCGGCCCACGAGCTCGGCCACAACTGGTCGGCGCCGCACTGCGATGCGGCCTCGCCGTGCAACATCATGTGCTCGGGCCTGAACGGCTGCCAGGGCGTCAGCGGCTCGAACCTGCGCTTCTCGACCAACGAGCAGACCTCGATCGTCAACTACCGCAACAGCGTGTCGTGCGACCCGGCCCTGCCGAGTCCGATCACGCTGCCGTTCACCGACACCTTCGACGCCTCGAGCGCGATCGACGGCGCGAAGTGGATCTACTCGAAGGGTGCGGCGACGACGACCGCCGCCGTGTCCGAGCCTTCGCCCACCCGGTCGCTCAATCTCGACGCCCTCGGCGCGCTCGAGTACGGCGACGACGAGATCCGCTCGAACTACATGCTGCTCGCGGGCATCCCGACGGTCATCCTGAACTACTGGACGCAGCATGTCGGCGTCGAGAGCGGCGAGCAGCTGGTGGTCGAGTACCTGAACAGCTCGCTCAAGTGGACGGCGATCAACACGATCACCTCGACGGGCGTGAACCAGACGACCTTCACCGAGTGGACCCACACGCTGCCCGCGAACGCGAAGCACAACAAGTTCCGCCTGCGCTTCCGCGCGCTCGTCGACGGGCAGGACGACGACTGGTTCATCGACAGCGTGTCGCTTTCGACCGTGGACATCCCGAACAACGACGAATGCTCCGCCGCGGGCACGATCACGGACGGCACCTTCCCCTTCAACACGACGAACGCCACCGACAGCGCCACCGCGCTGCCCGCGAGCTGCAACGAGGGCGCGGGAACCACGGTGAAGAACGACATTTGGTACCTGTACGAGCCCACCTGCACGGGCAACCTGACCGTGACGACCTGCGGCACCGCGGCGTTCGACACCCGGCTCGCGGCGTACTCGCTGGCGTGCCCGACCATCGGCTTCCTGCTCGGATGCAGCGACAACGGCGCCGGCTGCACGGGCGGCACGTCGAGCATGACCTTCCAGGTCGTCGTCGGCACCGCGGTGTTCATCCGGGTCGGCGGCGCGACCGGCGGCGGCACCGGCAGCATCTCGATCTTCTGCAATCCCACCTCGACGCCGTGCCCGACCGACTTCGACGAGGACGGGGTGACCGGCGCGTCCGACCTCGCGTTCCTTCTGAACTCGTGGGGCACTGCCGCCGCGGATCTCGACGGCGACGGCACGACGGGCGCTCCGGATCTCGCGGCGCTGCTGAATTCGTGGGGCGCCTGCGAGTGACGCGGAGCCCGCGCGGGTCGTGGCGCCGGATGCGCTATAACCCTTGCGATGTCCGGACCGGCTGACGAGCCCACGATCGAACCACGACGGCCGCAGCCGCCGGCCGCGAGAAGCCGGCTGGCGATTGCGTCGGCGTCGCTCGGCGTCGCGAGCGTGGTCACGCTCTGTCTCGGCGGCGCGCTGGCGGGTCTGGTCGCGGTGTTCCTCGGGATGATCGCGCTCGAGCGGATCCGCGCGTCGGCCGGGAGCCTCGCCGGACGGGGACTCGCGTGGACGGGGATCGGCCTCGGCACCTTCGCGGCGCTCGCGGGACTCGGCCTCCAGTATCTCGCGGTCACCCTCCAGCAGGACATGAACGCGGCACGCGACGAGGCGATGAAGGCGACCTTCGCGGCGGCGGCGGCGGGCGACCCCGGTGCGACGGCTGCCAAGGCTGCGACGGCCCTCGACTCGTGGGCCCCCGCTTCGGGAGTTTCGCTCGACGCCGGGCAGATCGAGGCGTTCGCGACCGAGGCGCTCGCGCGCTACGGCGCGCTCGAGTCGTACGCGATCCAGAGCGAGGAGCGCTATCCGAGCCTCACCGGGCCCCACCGGATCGTCCATGCGATCGCCTTCGAGTTCGAGCGCGCACGGGTGAACGGTTCGTTGAGCGTGCAGATCCTCGTCGGTCCGGACTATCTTCCCGAACTGAACCTCGAGTCGATCGGACTCGTCGATCCCGAGCGCGGCGACCTCTGGCTGCCGCCGCGCGCGACCCGCACGGATGCACCGGCGACGCCGGAGGAACCCACGCAGTGACCGCCACCAGCTCGCTCGCCGGACGACGTGTGTGCGTGATGGGACTCGGACAGTTCGGCGGCGGCCTCGGCGTCACGCGCCACCTGCTCTCGCAGCAGGCGCTCGTGACGCTGACCGATCGCGACGACGAGGCCAAGCTCGCGAAGCCTCTCGCGGAGCTCGCCGGCGACATCGCCGCGGGGCGCGTGCGCGCGGTGCTCGGACGACACGAGGTGCGCGATTTCGTCGAGGCCGATCTCGTCGTCGCCAATCCTGCGGTTCCGAAGCCCTGGGAGAACCCGTATCTCAAGGCCGCGCGCGAGGCCGGCGTGCCGGTGACGACCGAGATCGGGCTCGCGATCGACGCGCTGCGCGCGCGCGGCGTGCGGCGCTTCATCGGCGTCACCGGAAGCGCGGGCAAGAGCACGACGAGCGCCATGCTGCGCGAGGCGCTGTCGGGCGACGGGATGCGCGCGCATCTCGGCGGGAACATCGGTGGCTCGCTGCTCGCGGCGCTCGATGCGGTCGCGCCCGACGACTTCGTGGTGCTCGAACTGTCGAGCGCCATGCTGTGGTGGCTCGGCGAAACGATGCGCTGGTCGCCGCCGGTCGCGATCTTCACGAACCTGCTCGAGAACCACATCGACTGGCACGGCGACTTCGCCCACTACGCGCGCTCGAAGTCGATGCTTCGCGCGCATGCGCCGGCCGATGCGCGCTTCGTCTCCCGATTCGAAGGAACGACTGCGGCGGCCCGCGCCGTCGCGCTCGGCGCGCACGCATGGTGGACGGGCGCGGACCGCGCGACGATCGGACTGCCGAGCGCCGCGGAGATGCGGCCGAGCATTCCCGGGGCGCACAACCGCGAGAACGCGGCGCTCGCCCTCGAGGGGGCGGCGGTCGCCTGCGAGTGGGCGGGGCTCGACGCGGCCGCGCGGCTTTCGGGCATGCGCGCGCGGATCGAGGCGTTTCCGGGGCTCGTCCACCGGCTCGCCTTCGTCTGCGAGCGCGACGGCGTGCGCTTCTACGACGACTCGAAGTCGACGACGCCCGAGGCGACGCTGCTTGCGGTCGCCGCGTTCGAGGATCGGGCGCGCATCCACCTGATCGCGGGCGGCTACGACAAGGGCGCGGACCTCGCGCCGATCCGCGCGCTCGGCGATTCGCTCGCGGGGGTCTATGCGATCGGCACCACGGCGCCGGCACTGATGGGCGCCGCGCGGACGCACGCATGCGGCACGCTCGAGGCCGCGATGGACGAGATCGCGCGTCGAACGCGCGCGGGCGACGTCGTGCTGCTGTCGCCTGGATGCGCGAGCTGGGACCAGTTCCGCAACTACGAGGCGCGCGGCGAGGCCTTTGCGGCGCTCGCGCGGACGGAGCGCACGGTCGCCGCCGGGTAGGCTTCGCCCGAATCGTTCGCCGCGGATCGAAAGAACGCCCGGCGCAAGGCCGGGCGTCGGATTCGTTCGCTGCACTCGAGCGCGCGGGCGCGCGTCACTCGTAGTACTTCGGCTGCTTCGGAAGCTCCCCGCCCTGCGGAGTCCACCACGCGGGCTTCCCCTTCACGGCGTCGATGCGGTCGCCGTACTCCGGCGGCTCCTCGCGCCATTCGGGCGTCGCGCGGATGGTGTAGTCGATGCGACGCGACGACGCGGGCGGGCAGGTGAGCTGGTTCGTGAGGCGGCCGGTCGTCTTTCCGGCGTCGAAGATGGCGTAGACCATGCGGTCGGGCCGCTCGACCGGGTCGTCGCCCTTGCCTTCGAGGAAGTTCAGGGTGAGCTGCTTGCCCGCCGGAATCTCGAACTTGAAGAAGGTCTCCTCGGTGCGCGTGTCGATCAGCGTGATCGTGACCGGGCGCTGCTCGGTGGAGATGTAGGTGAAGCCGTCGCCGGTGTGCGGCATGACCGCGCCGCGCGGCCCGAAGCATCCGCCGAGCAGCGCAAGGGCCGCGACGCAGGCTGCGGAGAGCGCGAGGGTGGTTCGACCGGGGAGATTCCGACGCGAGGAAGTTCGGCTCATGGTTGGTTCTGCCAGAATGGTCTGCGGGCGAGCCGGGCGCGGGCGCGCCCGGGACCGACCGCTCCGGGTCGGTGCTATCGACCGTTCCTCGGGCATCGCTTCGGGATTTCGGGCCCGATGCGCGCCCGGAGGCGCTCCGCGCTGCCACAATGCCGCCATGCATCGCATCGCGAACGGCCTGCGCATCGGGCACGGATACGACCTGCACCGGCTCGAACCCCCGCCGCCCGCGGGGATGGGGCGCGCGTTCATCCTCGGTGGCGTCCGGTTCGACCATCCGGTCGGGCCCGTCGGCCACTCCGACGGGGATGCGGTCTACCACGCGGTGGTCGACGCCCTGCTCGGCGCGCTTGGACTACCGGATATCGGACAGGCGTTCCCGGATACCGACCCTGCGTGGGATGGGCAGGACTCGGCGCACTTCATGCGGGAGACCCGGAGGGCGTTGGCCGCACGGGGGTACGGCATCGTCAACCTCGACATCACGGTCGTCTGCGAGCGTCCGAAGCTCTCGCCTGCGAAAGGCGCGATGATCGCGAACATCGCGGAGCACCTCGGGATCGAGCGCGATCAGGTCAACCTCAAGGGGAAGACCCACGAGAAGGTCGACGCGATCGGCGAGGGCCGGGCGGTCGAGGTGCATGTGGTCGCGCTTCTCTGCCCGATCGAGCACGCGTGATCCGGACGTGGGGCGGCCGGGTCGCCGCCAACGGGTACCCTGCGACGCGGCCGGGGTCGCCCGGAGGAATCGACGGAAAGTTCGTCGCCTCGACGGTTCCTGCCCCAAGCCCTAGCCTGTGCGACCCAACGGAGGAGCCGCGCCCATGCGAGCCATCGTGACCGGTCAGATCGGCGTCGACAAGAAGCCCTACCTCAAGGCCGTGAAGGACGCCGGCGAGCTGCGCGGCGAGCCCATCAAGCTCTACAACCTCGGCGACATGATGTACCGCGAGGCGCCGGACGTCCGGCCGGGGCGGATCCTCGATCTGCCGATCTCGCGGCTCGCGACCCTGCGCCGCGCGGCCTTCAAGGACGTGCTCGCCGAGACGCTGCCTTCGAAGGACCACCGCAACGTCATCGTCAACACCCACGCCACCTTCCGCTGGCGGCACGGGCTCTTCTCCGCGTTCGACTTCGACCACATCGCGAAGTTCGAGCCCAACATGTTCATCTGCCTCGTCGACAACGTCGAGGTCGTCCACCAGCGCCTGCACGCCGAGCACGACATCGACGCGACGCTGAAGGACTGCATGGTCTGGCGCGAGGAGGAGATCCTCGCGACCGAGCTCCTCGCGCAGGCGATGGGCTGCCAGAACAACTTCTACATCCTCTCCCGCGGGCGCCAGCAGGACACGGTCGAGACCGCGACGCGGCTCGTGACGCGGCCGGAGATGCGGAAGGTCTACCCGAGCTTCCCGATGAGCCACGTCGTCGACATGCCCGACGTCCTCGCGGAGATCGACCACTTCCGAGCCGAGCTCGCCAAGCACTTCGTCACCTTCGATCCGGGCGACGTCGACGAGAAGCTGCTGCTCGACCGCGCGCTCGCGGCCGCGCGCGAGGGCAAGGACTGGATCGAGACCAGCGCGCACACCTTCGGCGGCCGCGCGGGACAGACGATCCGCGTGTCGGTGCGCGAGGTGCTCGACATCGCCGGCGACGTCGATGGGCAGATCTACATGCGCGACTTCAAGCTGATCGACCAGAGCGACATGATCGTGTCGCTCGTGCCCGAGCTCCCGAACGGCACGCCGGGTCTCTCGAGCGGCGTCGAGCGCGAGCTCCAGCACGCGTGGGAGCACACCAAGGAGGTGTACGTGGTGTGGAAGCCGCGCAAGGCGCCGAGCCCGTTCATCACCGAGACGGCGACCAAGATCTTCCGCTCGGTCGACGAGGCGCTGAGCCACTTCGAGTCGAAGGGCATGTTCCACCCCGGAAATCTCTTCGGACACTGACCGCCCCGGGCGGACGGAGGGTCGCGTGGCGCGGTACCGGCTGCTGATCGCCTACGACGGAACGGCCTTCCACGGCTGGCAGCGGCAGGAACCGGCGGATGCGCCCGCGCTTCGGACCGTGCAGGGCGTGGTGCAGGACGCGGTGCGCGAGGTGATCGGGCAGGCGGCGATCGTGACCGGCGCGAGCCGCACCGATTCCGGGGTGCACGCGGTCGGACAGGTCGCGGCCTTCACCGCCGACGTGCGCGTGCCGACCGAGCGGCTCGCGCAGGCGATCACCGCGCGGCTTCCCGACGATGTGCAGGTGCTGCGGGCGGAGCTCGCGCACGACTCGTTCGATCCGATCGGCGACGCGCGGAGCAAGTGCTACCGCTACACGATCGAGCACTCGGGCCCGCCGCGGAACCCGCGGCCGCTCTTCGACCGCAACTTCGTCTTCTGGACGCCGCATCCGCTCGACGCCGACCGCATGCGCGCGGCCGCGGCGCACCTCGTCGGCACCCACGATTTCGCGAGCTTCGCGCAGGCGAGCCACGGACGGACCACGACGGTGCGCACGGTGTACGACTGCGTGGTGCGCACGCCCGCGCCGCGCCGGATCGAGATCGAGATCGCCGGAAGCGGCTTCCTCTACAACATGGTGCGGATCGTCGCCGGGACGCTCCTCGAGGCCGGCCGCGGTCGGATCGAGCCGGCCGACGTGCGTGCGATCCGCGAGTCTCGCGAGCGCGCGAAGGCGGGCCCCACCCTTCCGCCGCAGGGACTTTGCCTGCGCTGGATCTGGTACGGGGCGCCGCACGATTCCATAACGCGGCCGGGACTCGATGCGTCCGGAGGTCCGGCGGCTGCGGAGATGCAGGCATGAGCGAGGTCTTCCGGCGATCCGGATGGGAAGGGCGGAGCGCGCGCGTGTCGATGGCCGCCATGCTGATGGCGGTGCTCGCCGGCCCGCTCGTTCCGGTGGCGCTGCCGGGATTCGCTCGGGCGGACGCGCAGACGCTCGACCTCGGCGGCGTGCCGACCGGGCCCGCGATCGGTCCGAAGACCGCCGCGAGCGAACTCGCTTCCGAACTCGGAGCCGAGGCGCAGGAACTGGTCGCTGGCGCGCAGAAGCTCGCGGCCGAGGCGAAGGATGCGATGCTCGCGAAGGCGCGGCTGCGGAGCGCGGCGGCGTATCTCCTCGCGGCCGGCGCGGAGTCGCCGTGGTCGGAGAGCGCGTGCGCGATCGCTGGCCTCCGACTCGCCGGCTCGCTGCGGCGTGCGGACGAGATCATCGACGCCGCGGCGGCGGCGCGGAGCGTCCGGAGCGACGGCCCCCTTTCGAGCGAGGACGCGAAGGCCGCGGTCGCGTCGCTGCGGGCGCTCGCACAGGCGCCGATCGACGGGCTCCGCTCGGCTGCCGCGGCTCGGGCCGACGTGCGCGCGGTGCGCGTCGCCGACGCGCTTGCGGCCTTCCTTGCCCCGCTCGTCACGGTGGCCGGCATCGTGGAGGGCGGGAGGATCGAGGATTGCTGGCCGGTGCTCGCGGACGCGCGCGTGGCGGCTCCGGAGCGCGCCGACCGCGCGGTCTCGACGGAGGATGTGCGCGCCGCGATCGCATCCGTGCAGGATGCGGATGCACGCGCCGCGCTGGCCGCGCTTCTCGATGCGGCGCTCGCCGCCGGCGCGAGGGCGACCCTTGGCGACGACCTCGGATCGGCCCGAAGCGCGGCTGAGGCGCTTGCGTGGATCGACGGTCGCCTCGCGGCAGGCGCACCGTGGTCGGTGACGGAAGCGACCCTCCGAGCAGGAGCTGCACGGGTCGCGGCGGACGCGCGGGCCTTGGCCGCGGCGATCGGTTCGCGAGACGAGAACGCGTCCGCCTTGTTGCGTTCGTCGATCGCGACGGTCGCGGGGCGGTACGACGCCGCGCGGCTCGTCCTCGCGATGCGCGCCGAACCAGCCCAAGGCGAGCAGGCACGCAAGCGGCTCGATGCGGCGGCCGAAGCGCTGGTCGCCGGAGTTCCAGGCGCGACCGAACGGCAGATGCGCCGCGCAGCCGAGCGGATCGCGGAGTGCTGCAACGCCTGCGCGACCATCGCCGGAGGTGCCGCGACGGCGGCGCCGAAGGACTTCCGCGAGGTCGCGCGACAGATCGAGCGCGAGGCGAAGATCGCGACCCGCGCCGTGCCTGCGGCGCTCGCGCTGCTTGCGCAGGATCCATCGAAGCTTGCCGACCCGGATGTCTCCGCGCCGATCGAGCGGGCGATGGCTCTCGCCGCCGATCGCGAGAAACTGGCGTCGATGCAGTCGTGGCTCGAGCGCGTGTCGGCGCTCCGTCCCTCGGCCGGAGCCGGATTCTCGGCGCAGCTGCGGCGTCTCGCGCGTCTTCAGCTCGACCCGATCCGACGCGCTTCCGCGCAGGCCGCCATCGCGTCGCTCGAACTTCAACTCGCGCAGTCGCTGCCATTCGCCTACGAGGATGAACTGAAGCGCGGAACCGAGCGGGCGCGAGCGCTCACCGACGGTCGCGCCGCCGAACTGGCCAACGCTGCCGGCGCGGCGCGCGTCGCCTGGGCCGAGGCGCTTGCGAAGGGAGACTTCGGCGGCCCGGCGGCCCAGCGACTCGACCGGATCGCGCGACTGCTCGCGTGCCTGCGCGATCTCGACTCGCTCGGCGCGCCGATCACGCGCGGCGAGGGCGATCGGCTCGCGACCTGGGGCGGCTGGGCCGCGCGGCGATCCGTGCTCGCTCCGGCCGCGCAGGATCTCGATGCGCGGGCGGTGCTCGCCGTCCGCTCGTTGCTCGCGCCGCCGTCGCGCGAGTCGGACAGCGCCTTCGTCCGCGACGTCGAGGCGCTCGAGAAGGCGGTGCCGCTCGTCCGATTCGCGGCGAGGCTTGAACGGACCATCGGGCCGCTGATGCGCGGCTCGCCGGAAGGACTGCTGCCAACCCTTGCGCCGCTCGTCGATGTGCCGGGGGAGGGCGCGTTCCTCGCACCCGAGTGGCCGCGGCTCCTCGCGCTCGGTCGGGCGCTGTTCGAGGCGGAGTTCGCCCGCCGCTCGGGGAACGCGGCGCTCTCGCGCGCGCTCGAGGGATACCTCGCCGATCTCGCCCGCGATCTCGACCGCGCCGCGTTCGGCGAGTCGCCGGCCGTCACGGCGCTGCCCGGGTTCGACGGAACCGAGGACGCGGCCGGCGCCGATCGAGCGCGACGGCGCTGAAGCGGCGGCGAAGTCCGTACCATCCGCGCCATGAACGTCGCGGTCATCGCTCCACATCCGGACGACGCCGAGCTCGGCATGGGCGGCACGATCGCGCGGATGGTTTCCGAAGGACACCGGGTGCTCGTCGTCGACCTGACCGACGGCGAACCGACGCCCTGCGGGACGCCGGAGCGCAGGGCCGCCGAGGCTGCCGAGGCGACGCGCGTCCTCGGGTGCGAGCGCGTGAACCTCGGCATGCCCAACCGCGCGCTCGAGCATTGCCTCGCGCACCGACATGCCGTCGCCGCGGTGTTCCGCTCGTTTCGTCCCGAGGTCGTCTTCGTGCCGCACCCGGAAGACGTCCACCCGGACCACCTCGCCGCGACCCGGATCGTCGAGGACGCCCGCTTCGACGCGAAGCTCACGCGATCCACGATCCCCGGCGAACCGTTCCATCCGCGGCGGCTCGTCCACTACTTCTGCACCCATCTGAAGGCGGTGCCGCAGCCGGGATTCGCACTCGACATCTCCGGATTCGAGGACCGCAAGCGCGCGTCGATCCTCGCCTACCGGTCGCAGGTGGTCGACCACGCGCCGAACCGGACGCTGCCCGACCGGATGGCGACCCGCGACGCGTTCATCGGACAGCAGATCGGCGTCGCGGCCGCGGAACCGTTCTGGTGCCGGGAACTGCTCGGAATCGCCTCGATCGACGGGATCCTGTAGCCGATCGTGCGCTGCTAGACTCCGCGACTCGCCCGCATGCACGACCTGCTCGCCCACCTTCCCGCCATCCTCGTGCAGGCCGCCGGCGATGTCGCCGCCGCGGCTCCGGGGGCAGCGGCGGCGGAGCCCTCGAGTCCATGGCTCGCGTGGATCAGCGAGTACGGGGCGTGGTTCATCTTCCTCGCCTTCATCGTCTGCGGCGTGGGCCTGCATGTCTCCGAGGACTTCCTGCTGATCCCGGCAGGCGTGGCGATCTACGAAGGCCACATGACCTGGACGGAGACCGTGCTCGCGGCCTACTTCGGCCTCGTCATCGGCGACACGCTCTGGATCTGGGTCTGCAGGAACTACGGCACGCGGCTCGTCCACAGCAAGCGCTTCAAGCGCATGATGCACCCGAGGCGGCTGCTCGAGGCGAAGCATGCGATGGAGGAGCGCGGCGTGATCGTGCTGATCCTCGCGCGATTCATCCCCGGAACCCGGACGCCCGTGCTGACCATGACCGGCATCCTCCACATGGCGTGGTGGAAGTTCCTCGCGGTCGAACTCTCGACCGTCGCGATCACCGCGCCGGCGCAGATCGCGATCGGGTACTTCGGCAAGATGGGCTACGACCGCGCGAAGGACCTCGGCAGCACCCTGTCGCTGAGCCTCGCCGGACTCGCGATCGGCGTCGCCTGCGTGGTGGGCTACCGCTGGTACCGACAGGCGAAGGCCCGCAAGGGCCCCCGCCCTCGCTCGCCGGTCTCGTGGCTGCGCCACTTCGGGCGCCCGGCGCGGCGCGCGAGCGCGTCCGACGCGCTGACGCGCGGCGCCAAGGCCTGACCGACGGCTCACGGATTCGGCTCCACGGAGGGATGGGGCAGCAGATGGTCACGCCGGCCGAGCGGCCGCCGGACCATGTGTCCAGGCGCAGTCTCGAGACGCTGGGGGTCGAACTCCGCGTCGTCCTCGTCCTGTGGCTCGAACGGCCCGACGAGACCGTCGGGGTGCTCGCCGTCGAGACCGAAGTCGACGAATTCCGACACGCCGTCGGAGGGCGGCAGGTCGCGGATCTCGTCCTGCAAGACGCCGTTCACCAGCCGCTCGAGCAGGCGACGGTCGTCGAGATGGTCGGTCGAGAGCAGGTAGACATGCAGCCGCTCGAGCCCGTAGATGATCGACCAGAGGACATGCCGAACCTCGTCGTCCGGAAGATCGATTGCGCCCGGCGCAGGCACGCGCACGCCGATCTCCTCGAGCTGCACGCGATTCGTGGTCATGGACGCGCGCTCGAAGTCATGGACGAGCGAGAGATAGGTGCGGTCCTCGTGCCGCCCCTTCGCCTTCCACTCGGCCTCGATCGCGTCGATCGCGCGCGTGCGCGCCTCGCGGCGACGCGAGAGGATCGCTTCGATCTCGGCCTCGGGGAGCGCGGGCGCGCACGAAGCCCGATCGGGCACCGGCGGCGCCGGCGGCTCGGCGCCGAAACCGCTGGCCTCGACCGAGAGGTCGAGCAGCCTTCCGTCGCCGATTCCATGCGCCACGCATCGGATGTTCGACGCACCCGCCGCCGCGAGCTCTCCGATCACGCCGGCGATCGCGGCCTCCGCGGATCGATCCGCAACGAGCGCCTCGCTCGCCCTCACGCCGAGAACAGAACCCTGGACGGAATCACGGACAACCCCATCGCCGAATGCACGCATCGCGACCTTCCTTTCCCAAGTTGAGCCTGTGGACACCCGAATCCCGGCGCGCCGCGAGAGCGCAATCACGCCGACGGGACGGACACTACCGGGCGCCCAGCGCCCTCCTCCGATTCCGCACGGTTTTTCACGCAAGTCGCGCGAACGAGTTCGCGCACCACCAGGAGGCGCGGTCGGCCGCCGGCAGCTCGACCTCGTCGCCCGGAAGAAGCGTGCGCCAGTTCGCGCGCATCGCGGCGGCCTCGAGCGCGAGCGACTCGGCGTCGCACTCGGCGCGCGCGCGCACCGGATCGACCGGCACCGCCGGCCACGACTGCTCGATCCAGAACTCGCGGATCACGCACGCCGCGCGCGCGGTCGGCCCGACGCCCCGATCGAACTCGGGTACCGGCAGCGCGAGCGACGCGTCGTCGGCGAGGAACCACTCGGCGCGCCCGACCGACGCGTCGCCTTCGACGCGCGCCACGAGGAGCTCATGCTGGCGCCGGCACGACGCGAGGAACGCCTCGGGAATCCGCCCGCGCAGCGTCGCCGCCGGAAGGCCGCATTCGGCGAAGGGCGTCAGCGCGAGCTCAGTGCGCGCGCGCACCTCGCCGTCGAAGGCGACGCGCTCGACCACCGCGCGCGCGCGCTGCGCGGCGAACCGGTCCGGCTCGCGGAACGCGGTGTCGTCGGCGAGCACCACTTCGAGCGCGCCCGGAGTCCCCTGCGCGAATCCACCGGTCGGTTCGATCGCAAGAAACCGCGGCGCCGAGGCGCGGCGCACCGCATGCCACGCGGGCTTCGCACGCCCGGACGGATCGACGAGCGACCACGAATGCCCGGCCCACACGTCGTTCCACTGCCAGATCAGCGCGCCCATCGAGCGCGGCGCACCCGCGCGCAGCCAGCGCATCGCGACATCCATCGCACGCGCCTGCAGGTGCTGCGCCTGCGCCGCGTACTCGCGCGCGCTGCGCGCCTCGCGGAAGCGCGCAGCGAGAAACGGCCGGTACTGCACCTCGTCGCCGCCCCAGGCCTTCTGGCGCAGCCGCATCGCCTCGACGAACTCCGCGGCGCCCATCGCGTCGGCCGCGGGCGAGGAGCCGATCACCTGTTCGCGGAGCGTTTCCCAGCACGGCGGCGACTGATGGCCGAACTCGCTCGAGAAGCGCGGCAGGATCGTGCGGTAGCCCTCGATCTTCGCCTCGGCGTCCCACGTGTGGCGGTCGCCGTGGTCGGGATCGTTCGGATGACGCTCCATCGAGCCCGACCACGGGCTCTCGGCCCAGTACGGCGTGCCGGGGTCGTCGGCGGCGACGGCGGCGGGGAGCGTCTCGAGCCAGTACTTCAGGCCCCACGACTGGCCCGGCGCGAGCCGCTCCTTCCAGCCCCAGCTCCACCACGCGAGAATGTCCTCGTTGCCGCCGCACCAGAGCGCGAGCGACGGATGGCACGAGAGACGGCGCACTTGATGCGCGGCCTCGCGGGCGACGAGCGTCGCGAACGGCTCGTCTTCGGGATAAGTCGCGCAGGCGAACATGAAGTCCTGCCAGACGAGGATGCCGAGTTCGTCGCAGAGGTCGTAGAACGCGTCGGGAAGGTAGATGCCGCCGCCCCAGACCCGCACCATGTTGAAGCCGGTCGCGCGGTAGCGCTCGAGCTCGCCGCGCCAGTCCCAGAGTCCGGACTCGCCGAACGACGGCGGCACGAGGTTCGCGCCGCGCGCGAAGAGCGGCTCGCCGTTCAGGAGGAAGCGGAATCGGCGCCCGACCTCGTCGGCCGCGGTGTCGAGCGCGATCTCGCGCGGTGCGAAGCGCTGGGTCGCGATCGCACGGAAGGCGCCGCCCGCGTCGCGCACGCCGACCATCGCGTTCCACCAGCAGCCGTCGCCGCTGGCGCCCGCGCGGCGGTCCCAGGTCGTCCATCGCTGCGAGACCGCATCCGCGGGAACGACCGCGTCGCCCGCGGCATCGCAGCGGAAGTGCTGCGGATTCGCGCGCTGCCGAACAACGCATTCGACGCGCGCCGGATCGAAGTCGCCCTGCGGGCGCACGCGCACGACGAGGCTCCCGTCCGCGTTCCAGCGCTGCGAGACGGAGACCCGCACGATGCGGAGCTCGTTCCAGCAGTCGAAGCGCGCGCCCTGGAATCCGACGCCGGGAACGCGCGGGCCCCAGTCCCAGCCGAAGCTGCACGCGGCGCTGCGCGCGAAGCAGAACGGCGTCCAGTCGCCGTTCACCGGGCGCGCGCCGAGCTTCTCCTGCCAGCGCAGTACCTCGGTCACCGGGGCCTTGAAGCGCAGCTCGAGCCGCGCGCGCCGGCCGCGCAGCGCGTCGGGCACGCGCGCATCGAAGGGAAAGTGCTCGCTCATGTGGGCGCCGAGCACGACGCCGTCGAGCGCGATCTCGCACGAGCCGTCGATCCACTCGATCGCGAGCGCGCAGTGGCGGCCGGCTTCCGGGCCTGGGACATCGACCTCGGCCTCGAAGCACCATTCCGTCCGGCCGATCCATTCGCTATCGAGCTCCGCACGCGCGCCGGTGACCGGCACCGCGACATGCGCGCGCGACAGCACGCGGTGGATCGACGCCTGCTCCGCGTGCGCGGGCACGGGGATCTCGTCGGGCACGCGGCCGACGCCCTCGCCGCCGGTCGCGCGCACGCGCCAGCCGTCGCGCGGAAGCGGAATGCGCCGCAGGTCACGCTCCATCAGCGCCCGCCCGCCGGCTTCTCGACCGTGCCGTCGTCGCGCGCATCGGCGCCGTACTTCTCGAGATGCGCGTACATCCTCTTCAGGTCGCGGAATCCGCCGATGGTGAACCACACGACGATCACGCATCCGGTCGCGAAGATCAGCCAGGTCCAGAACTGCCAGAACGCGAGCCAGACCTCGTCAGAGATGCCGAAGAGCCACGCGTAGAGCGTGCCGACCACGAACAGCACCGTGAAGGCGAGCGGCCAGATCACGGTGATCGAGGTGATCCAGGTGTCGGCGCGCGAGTACTCGCGCGTGAAGCCGATCTTGCGCATCCACGCGGGGAGCCGCGATTCGTGCTCTTCGCGGAAATCGCGCTCGCTCTCGGGAAGCAGCTCGCGGTGCTTCCCGCGGAAGAGCATGCGGTCGAGATCGAAGGGCGCGCGGCAGGTCGCGAGCGAGACGCCCACGTACGCCGCGATCGCCGACGCCATCGCTGCGAAGGTGAGCACCTGTCCCGAGATCCACGAGTTCGCGTGGACCCACGCGATCCACGCGGGAACGCCGTCGACGCCGAAGATCGCCTCGAACGCCCAGTACGAGTCCTTCGCCATGATGCCGAACGCACTGACCACGATGCCCGTGCCCATCGCCGCCCACGCGCCCTGCGCGGTGCCGCGGCTCCAGTAGAGCCCGCCGATGATCACGCTGCCCGCGCCGGCGACGAACACGCTCGCGGTGAGCGCGCTCCACATCGCGACATACTGGTTCGGCTTGTAGTTGAGCCCGAACCAGAACGCGAACAGCGCGATCGCGAGCACCGAGCCCTTCACGAGCCAGAGATGCGGACGCGTCGCGAGCGGCGCGTCGGTGAAGAGCGAGCGGATCGGCAGCACCACGTCCTGCACGAAGATCGTCGCCCACGAGTGCAGGTAGGTGTCGTCGGTCGAGAGGTACGCGCCGTACATCGCGGCGACGAACATGCCGAGGATTCCCGCGGGCAGGATGATCCCGAGCGCGAGCGGCACGCGGCCCTCGGCGCGGTAGGCGTCGGTCTCGAGCCCGGCGATCGCGTCGTGCACCGGCGCCGCCTGCGCCGCGTACTCGGGATGGGTGAGGAACACCTTCACGCAGATCGGGATCACGAGCGCGACGAGCATCAGCACGCGCCAGCGCCATCCCGAGAGCACGGTCGCCATCTTCGCCTCGTGGGGCGTGACGGCGGCGGCGTTGTAGCCCTGGTCGCCCTGCCAGGCGCGCATGGTGTAGAAGAGGATGAACGCGCTGATCAGCCAGTAGAACGCGTTGAACTGCGATTCCTCGCCGATCCCGAGCGGATCGATCATCGACTTCCCCTCGGGCTGCGCGAGCATCGTCTGCCCGATCTCGTCCCAGCCGAACCGCGTCAGCAGGTAGAGGATCACGACGAGGAAGGTGATGTTGCAGAACGCGCCCTGCAGGAAGTCGGTCACCATGACCGAGATCTGCCCGCCGAGGAAGACGAAGAAGATCGCCGTCGACAGCAGCAGCGCCATCAGGAACGGGAAGGTCTCGATCGACGCGCCCGCGAGCTCGAACGAAGGCGGCAGGCCGCAGATCCAGATGAAGAAGCGGGCGCTGACCGCGGGGAAGATCGCGTAGTTCAGCACGCCGGCGACGAAGGCGACGAAGCCGCAGAAGACGCGGAACGGGCGGGAATAGCGGATCTCGAGGAACTGCGCGAGCGTGAGCGCGCGCGTCTCGCGGAAGCGGTACGCGACCCAGCCGGTCAGCGCGATCACGATCATCAGCGGGTTCTCGACGAGCCCCCACCAGATCGAGGTGAAGCCGGTGTCGTAGTACTGCTGGAAGTACCAGACGAGCGTGATGATCCCGACCTGCGCCATGTTGTAGGCGACGCACACGAGGTAGCGGCCCGCGCAGCGGTTGGCGGCGAGGAAGCCCGACACCGAGTTCGAGTACTTCCGCGTGCGGAGCGCGAAGACCACCAGCGTCGCGAAGAGCGCCGCGGGGATCAGCCAGTCGATGAGCGTCATCCGCATCCCTTCAGGATACAACCGCGCTCCACGGGACGCCGGCGACGCCTCAGCTTCCGCGCGACACCGGCTCGGACGCATCGGCTGCCGAATCGCGCGCAGGACCGAGCGCCTTCACCATCGCACGCTCGCCCGTCTCGCTCGCGGCTCCGCGGTCGACGAAGCCGTGCCGAGCGTAGAGGGCGATGGCGCGCGAGTTCGCCGCCGTCACGTCGAGTCGCAGTTCCCGCGCACCACGCGAACGCGCCCATCGCACCACCGACGACACGAGCGCGTCGCCAACGCCTCGGCCGCGTGCCTCGGGCGCGACCCACATGGAGACGAGTTCCGCCACTTCGATCGCGTCGGTCGGAACACCGCTCGCCATCCCGAAGGCAGCGCCGCCCGAGCGCGCGACGAAGTTCGCCGACCCCGATTTCCCGAGTCGCTCTCGCCAGCGCGCCTCGCTGGCCGCCCGCCAGTCCTCGAGCCGCGAGCCGAACGCGGCGGGATCCTCCGTCAGCGCGCGCAGCCGAAGCGATCGCCACAGAGGCAAATCGTCAGGAGTGATCGTGCAGATCTCGATCGACATCTGTTGCCGAACTCCGGACGGAATCACTCGACGCGCAGCGTGACGATCTCGAAGGGCTTCATGCGCAGGAGCGTGGCGGCGCCCTTCGCATGGACGAGATCGGGCCGCGCGAGCGGGCGCTCGAGGAGGTCGGTCGCCGAGACCTTCGTCGCCGGCACGTTCCAGAAGACCTGCACGTCGCCGCGCGCGCCGCGCGTCTCGACGATGCGGAGGATGCGGCCGCGGCCGTCTTCCGCAGGCTTCCACGCGCTCGTCTCGACGCGCATCGGCGCCGCGGCCAGCACCTCGAACGGCGCCCATGCTCCGTGCAGCGCGCCCTTCGCGCCCTTCGCGAGCGGGATCGCGCGCATCGGCTCGCGCAGGCAGTCGGCGGCATGGTCGACGCCGGCCTCGCGCCAGTCGCCGCCGTGCGGCATCACCGCGTAGGCGAAGGAGTGCTCGCCGCGGTCGCAGCCGGGATCGGGGAAAAGCGGGCTCTTGAGAAGCGAGAGGCCGAGCGTGGCGCCATCGCCCGACGCGAGCGCGCTGCGCCCGTAGCGGCCGTCGTCGAGGATGGCGACGCCGAAGCCGGGCTCGGACGCATCCATCCACGCGTGGCCGGGGACCTCGAAGCGCGCCTCCTCCCAGCTCGTGTTGCGGTGGATCGGGCGCTCGATCGCGCCGAACTGCGTGCCGAACCACGCGTGGCGCGCGCGCACGGCGCAGGGGAAAAGCGCGCGCAGAAGCCGCTGCGACTCCTGCCAGTCGACCTCGACGCGCACCTCGAGCCGGCCGCTCGCCGCATCGAGCCGGTAGGTCTGCCAGATGCGGCTGCGCTCGCCGAGCGCGCGCTCGACGCGCACTTCGCCGCGCAACGGATGCGCCTCGACGACCGCGATCTCGCAGTCGCCCTCGACGAGCTCGACCTTGTCCATGTAGTCGCGGTCGGTGTCCCACGCCTCCCAGCGGCGCGGGCGATCTTCGTAGAGCGCGAGCTGGTTGAGCGGAAGCGCCCTGCCCCGCGCGTCGCGCATGTTGGCGACGCGGCGCGTCGGCAGATGCGCGAGCTCGCCGATGCGGCCCGCAAGGTCGATCGACGCGCGCAGCACGCCGTTCGAGAGGACGACTCCCCGCGCGGAAGCCTTCACCTCGACCGCCTCTGGAAGCGCGCCGATCGCGGCCGCGTCGACGACCCGCACGCCGAGCGCCGGCACGTCGCGGACCTCGACGAGCGCGCCGTCGACCTCGACGACGCCGCAGCGCTTCGTCGACGCCGGATTGCGCACGAGCACCGGTCGCTTCATCCCGCGCGTGTCGGCGAGGGACGCGAAGGCCTTCTCGAGCCGCGCGCGCTCGGCGCCCGCGGTCTCGGCCACCGCCACATGGTCGCGCCGCGCGTCCTCGTAGACCGCGTCGATCGACGAACCCGGGAGGATGTCGTGGAACTGGTTGAGAAGCACGGTCTTCCACGCGCCGTCGAGCCGCTCGCGCAGCGCCGCGAGCTCCTTCGGCTTCGCCGTCGGCAGCGACGAGGCGAGCGCCTCGACCTCGCGCAGCGCGCTCTCGGCGAGGCGGTTCTGCCGCTTGAGCCAGGCCTGGCTCGTGTAGGTGCCGCGATGGAGCTCGAGGTAGAGCTCGCCGTCCCAGCGCGCGACCGGCCGGCCCGCGGCCTCGAGCGCGTCGTTGCCCGCGTGCAGCCGCCCGCAGAAGACGTCGACGCGGTGCTGCTCGAAGCGCGGAAGCCCCGCGCAGTCGGACGCGAGCTCGGCGCGCGCGATCTGCCAGTCGGTCGGCCCGCCGCCGCCGTCGCCGAATCCGAACGGCTGCAGCCACATCGGGATCGCGCTCGAGAAGAAGCTCTGCCCGTCCTGCACGACGAGGTTCTTCTCGCCGTACAGCATGTCCTTCGGCTCGATCGACGAGTTGTAGTTGTGCCCGGGCGTCAGGTGCGTCAAGAGCTCGCTGCCGTCGAGCCCGCGCCACATGAAGGTGACGTGCGGGAAGCGGTTGGTCTCGCACCAGCTCATCTTGTTGGTGATGAAGGTGTCGAGGCCGCCGAGCCGCGCGATCTGCGGCAGGCAGGGCGGGAAGCCGAAGGTGTCGGGCAGGTAGAGGAAGCGCTGCCTGCCCGCCGCGCCGAACTCGCGCGTCCAGAAGCCGGTGCCGTGCACGATCTGCCGCACGAAGCTCTCGCCCGACGGGCAGGTGCAGTCGGGCTCGATCCACATCGCGCCGCCCGCCTCCCAGCGGCCTTCCTTCACGCGCCGCGCGATCTGCGCGTAGACCTCGGGCGCGTCCTCCTTCACATAGGCGTACTGCTGCGCCTGCGAGCAGAGGAAGTGGAAGTTCGGGAAGCGCTCCTGCAGGCGGAGCACGTTCGCGAAGCTGCGCACGCACTTGCGCCGCGTCTCGCGCAGCGGCCAGAGCCACGCGGTGTCGATGTGCGCGTGGCCGACGGCGACGCACGCGGTCGACGGTTCGTGCACGCCGCCGCGGACGAGTTCGTCGAGCGCCGACGCGGTCTCCTCCATGCCCGGCACCGGATCGCGCGCGTCGATCGACGCGTGGATGTCGCGCAGACCGTTGGCGATCTCGGTCGCGCGCGCCGAGTCCTCGGGCAGCGCGAGCATCAGCCGCCGCAGGAAGTCCCACGCCTGCGCGTAGCGCCACGCGGCCTCGTCGACGACGACGAGCTCGGCGCTCTCGAGCCGCCCGGGAGCCGGCTCGCGCCAGCGCGTCTGCAGCTCGGGATGGTCCCACCAGAAGGTCGAGATCCCGAGCGGCAGGTTGCACGCGCCCTCGACGAGGAGATCGACCTTCTCGCCGCCCTTCGCGCTCGGCCAGAGGAACGCGAGATCGCGGTACGGATCGAATCCCTGGAACGGCACGCCGTCGCGCCAGAGCGTCGCCTCGGTGCCGCAGGAGAATCGCAGCGCGACCGTGTGGCCGCGCATGGCGGCGGGCAGCCGGCCCGACAGCCGGAACCACGCCGTCGACCAGACCGGGCCCCAGCGCAATCCGACCTCGACGCGGCGATACTTCGCGCGCTTCGCCTCGGCGAGATCCGGATGCGCCGACCTCAGGCCGGTCCCGGGCGCCTGCCACATCGAGACCCCGAGGGGCTCGCGCAGCGGAAAGACCTGCGGGAGCAGGACCTCGGAGTGGAAGTTCTCGTAGCGGATCGCGGCGTACTGGAGGTTCGGAAGCACGCGGGCATGATAAATCGCGCGCGATTTCCCGCCGGGCGTCGCGACGATGAAATCGCAACCGCGCGCTTCGGCAACAATCGCGCCGTGCGATCAACCGCGATCCTCTCCCATCCGCTCGCCCGTCCGATCGTCGCCGCATCGGCCGGACTCGCCCTCTGCGCGCCGGCGCTCGCCGCCGCGACGGCGTCGCCTGCGGGCGAAGCCGAAGGCCGCGCCGCGGTTCTTTCCGCGGGAGTCGCCAAGATCACCGGTCTCGCAATCTCGCCGCTCGTCGTCCTCTCCGTCCTCGGCGTCGCCGACTTCATCCGCCTCGGCGGCTTCGACGCGGCGCCCGGCGCGCTGCCGCTCCACGCGAATCCGTGGGTGCTCGGGCCCTGCCTCGTCGTCCTCGCGCTCGCGACGCTCAAGAAGTGCGTCTCGCCGGCGATTCCGCTTCCGATCCGCAAGGTGCTCGACGCGGCCGAGTACATCGAGGCGAAGCTCTCGGCGCTCGTCGCCGCCGGCGTCCTGCTGCCCACGATCATCTCGACGATGGCGGCCGCCGATGCGGTCGTTCCCGGTTCGACGCAGGTGGCGGGCCTCGCCGGCGGCGCGCTCGGGACGGCCGTGCTTGCGATCGGCGCCATCGCGCTCTTCGGCGCGGTCTGGATCACCTTCCACGCGATCGATGCGCTGATCCTGCTCTCGCCCTTCGCGATCGTCGACGCCATGCTCGTCGCTGTCCGCGCCGCGATCCTCGCGCTCATCGGGCTCGCGTTCCTCATCAGCCCGTTCCTCGCGCTTCTTCTCTGCATTCCGCTCATCGTCGTCTGCTTCCTCGTCGCGGGCTGGTGCGTGCGGCTCGACCTGTTCGCGCTGTCGGTCGCCACCGACATCCTCTTCGTCCGCCGCGGCGAACTCGACCGGACGCGCGCGTTCCTCGCCGCGCGCGGACACGGCGCGCCGATCCGCACGATGGGCCGCGCCGAACCCGCGCCCGAGGGCATCCGCTTCACCTATCGGCCGCTCTTCGTGCTGCCGCGGCGCACGCTCGTCCTCCGCTCCGACCGGCCCGAGCTCGTGCGCGGACTGCTCTGGTCGACCATGTGCGACGACGCGCGCGCGACGGCGCTCGTCAGCTTTCCGCCACGCCACGCGCACCATGCCGACGCGCTCGCCGCGCGATTCGGCGCGCGCGTCCGCGATGGCCTGATGCGCCGCGCGATCCGCGGGATCGGCGAGCGCATCCGCGCCACCGCCGCCTTCATCCGCGGCGAATCTCCGGAACGCGCGTGACGAATCCGCGGTCGTGCCGAAGATCGAGCGACCTCCCGTTCCGCCTCCGAAGGACTGCGCCTGCTGCGGGCGCCCGTTCACCTGGCGCAAGAAATGGGAGCGCGACTGGGAGGGCGTGAAGTACTGCTCGGACGCCTGCCGCCGCCGCGGACCCGCCCCGGCGCCGCGACCGAAGTAGAGTGCGCGACCCATGGACCCGTCCGCCGCAGGCACGCTCGCGTCGATCCTCTCCGATGTCGCGCTTCCTGCGCTCTTCGCGGGAGTCGTCGCCGTCCTCGCGACCGTCGTCGTCGAGCGCTTCGGCGGCGCTGCCGGCGGCATCCTCTCGAGCATCCCGACGACGATCGTCCCCGCCGCGATCGGCATCTGGGGCCGAAGCGCCGACGCCGAATCGTTCCGCCGCACGATGGCGTTCGTCCCGGTCGGCATCCTGCTGAACGCGGGCTACCTCGTGCTCTGGCGCGTGATTCCCGCGAAACTCGGGCAGCGCAGCCGGAACCACCTGCTCGCGCTCACGCTCGTCCTCGCGCTCGGCGCGTGGCTCGTCGCGGCCGGCGCGGTGATGGCCGCGCACGACCTCCTCCGTCCGTCGATCGCGAGCGTGCTGTGGACCGGCGCGTTCGCCGCCTGCGCCGGGCTCGCCCTCGGCATCGCCGCGAACCGCACGCCGCATCCCGCGCCGAAGGGCACGCGTCGCGTCGGCCCGCTCGTGCTCGTGGTGCGCGGCATCGCGGCCGGCGTCGTGATCGGCGCCGCGATCGCGCTCTCGCGCGCGGGACTTCCGGTCGCAAGCGGCATCGCCGCGGTGTTTCCCGTGATCTTCACCACGATCATGGTCGCGACCTGGATCGCGCAGGGCGCACAGGTGCCGACCGGCGCCGTCGGACCGATGGCGCTCGGCACGCTCAGCGTGAGCGCCTACGCGCTCCTTGCGATCCTGATCTATCCCGCGATGCCGATCGCGCTCGCGGCGATCGTGACCTGGATCGCAGCGGTCGCCTGCGTCAGCGTGCCCGCGTACCTGTATCTGCGCGCGGTGCGCGCGCGTCACGAGCGCGCGATGCGCGCGGCGACGGGCGCCTGAACGCGCGCGCCGCCCGCGGCGAGCGCGCGCCCCGCGAGCGCGATGCCCGCGAGATACGCGTCCTCGACGCGCGAACCCGAGAGCCAGTCGCCCGCGATGCCGAGACGAAGCCCCGCGTCGAACGCGGCGCGCGGGCCGCCTTCCTCGACCGCGAGCGCGAAGCGCCAGCGGTGCGCCTCGGCGTGCAGCGCGGCCGGGATCGGCACGCCGAGCGACTCGCCGAGCCTGCTGAAGGCCTCGGAAAGCTCGACCGCCGTCTCGGCCGGCGAGCGCTCGAGGCGCTCCTCGCTCCACTCGCGCCGACCGAGGATCGTCCAGCGCTCGATGCCGTCGGCGGTGCGGCCCGGCTTCGACGAGACCCGCGAGACCCACGCGAGCGTCTCGCCGACTTCGCGCGCGCCCGAGTGGACCTGCGCGTGATCGAAGGGAAGTCCTGTCGGACCCTCGCAGGCCCACATCAGGGACCAGGTCGCGCCCATCGCGCGCCGCGCGGCCAGCGCCGCGAGCGCGGGCGCCACCGGCCCGAACAGTTGCGCCGTCTGCGGCGCGGGCGCGGTCGAGAGCACCGCGTCGAACTCGCCGAGCACCCGATCGACGCCCGCGCTCACGCCGCGCACGAGCCAGCGCGCGCCCATGCGCTCGATCGCGGTCACGCGGGTCTCGGCGATCATGGGCGCATCCTTCGCGAAATGCGCGCAGAGCGCACTCATCGACGGAGTCCCGACGAATCGGTCGGTCGCGACGAACGGCATCGCGCCATGCGGGCCGATCTCGGCGAAGCGCGCGTCCCAGCGCGCGACCACGCCGTCCTCGCGCCAGCTGCGCACGAGCTCCGCGAAGCGCGGATCGCGCGCGGTGAAGTACTGCGCGCCGTGGTCGAAGGCGCCGAGTTCCGAACGCCGCGTGCTCATGCGGCCGCCCGCGCCGCGCGACTTCTCGAACACGACGACATCGACGAGATGGTCGGCCAGCGTGCGCGCGCAGGCGAGGCCCGCGATGCCGGCGCCGATCACGGCCACGCGCATCGGCCTCGTCCGGCAAGCGGCGAGCGCGCGATACGCGTCGACATCGAGCCGCGCCGCGTGGATCTCGAGCGGCCGCGCGCGGACGCTGCCGAGCACCGGCGTTTCCGGCGAGAAAGCCCGGTCGAACAGCCCGAGGCACCAGAGGATCCCGCCGTAGCTCGCGGGATCGCAGCCATCGAGCGCGTAGCGGTTGTTGAGCGCGATCAGCGTGGCGAGCGCGTCGCGCGGCGAGGCCGTCCACGCGGGCACGGCCTTGCCCCAGGTCATGCGCAGGTTGTTGTGGAGCTCGCCATGCACGACGAGCGACTGCTGCGCGAGGTTCCACAGTTCGTCCGGCGAACGGCCGCGCGAGAGACGCTCCCACGAGACGGTCGCCCGCGCGTCGCCCCGGTGCGCCTCGAGCGTCCGCCGCGCCCACGCCGGAAGCGCGTCGAGCGAAGTGTGCGCGGGCACATGACGGCACCAGTGGTAGGCGAGCTCGCGCCAGACGATGAGTTCGTCGAGATACTTCTCCGCGCCCGCGGCCGACGCCTCGCGCGCGATGCGCATCGGCGACACCATGCCGTAGTGGAGGTACGCCGACATGCGCGAGACGCCGCAGACCGCCGCGTCGTCGCGCAGGCGCGCGTAGTCGGCGAGGCCGCTCTGGCGGAAGGCGTCCCAGCGCGCGCGGCCCGCCGTGGAGCCACCGGGCGTATCGAGCACGGGCCCGACCGAATGGTCGATGTCGAGCGACGCGACGATCTCGCCAAGGTCGGCGGTCGCCCAGTCGATCGCGGGAACGCCATGGTCGACCATCGGCCAGCGGCGGCCGCGCCACGAGGGCTCCGGCCACGCGGCATCGACGCGGGCGGCTCGCTCGCGAGCGATCGCATCGCGAAAGGCGTAGGCCCGGTCGAAGACGCCTTCGACCCGGTTCATCGGAATCACGCACGCGGTGTCGACGACGACGACCGGGCGCTCGCTGCGGCGCGCGATCGACGCGGTCCAGTCGGGAAACGGCTCGGACGGCACATCCTCGGTCACGATCGCGTAGGCACGCGCCGCGAGTCGGTCGATCAGCGCGTCCGGGCGACTGCTCGGCGCGAGACAGCAGGCGAAGGGGATGCCGCGCGCGGCGAGTTGCCCGGCAAGGTCTCGATAACCTTCGAGCATGAAGGTCATGTGGCGGTCGGACAGGTAGGGATGGGCCCCGCCGATGCCTGCGCAGACGAGCAGGCTGCGCCCGGTCCGGATCGCGAGCTCCGCCGCGAGATCGAGCGCCGGATTCTCCTCGGCGCGCATCGCGTGGTGGCACCAGTAGAGGACGAACTCGCCCCGGTCGTTGGGCAGATCGCGACCGACGAGCGCCGCGCGCTCGGCGAGATGGGCGGGAAACGAGGCGAGAAGGCCGCCGAGGGCGCGAAGACCCCCGCCTCTTCCGCCTGACTCGCCGCCGCGCCCGTCGAAGTTGTGCGGAACTTCGCTCACGAGCCACGGGTTCGACGGCCGCGCGCTGGGGATTCGCCGCGCTTGATCGATCTCGTGCTTCGTGCGTGGCGGCCGGAAGGCCGAACCAGTCGGGAAAACCCGCGCTTCCTGCGCCGAAACGAGCATCCGCGCCGATGGTAGAGTCACCTCGATGCCGCTCCGAACGGCCATTTCGCCCACCCGCGGCCCGATTCCGGCGGCGCTCCTCGCCTTCGCGCTCGCGGCGTGCGCGTCGGACCCCGCGCGACCCGTCGCGCATCGGGAATCCGCGATCGCGCCGCCAGCCGCCGCGATGCCGCCGCGCACCCTCGACGAGGCCGTGGCGCGCGCGGTTGCGAACGCACCATCGGTCCGGCGCGCGGCCGCGGAATTCGACCGCGCCTGCGCCGAGGAGCGCGCCTCGCTCGCCCCGCCCGACCCGGCCATCGCGCTCACGGTCGGCATCCCGGTCGACGGCCTCGGCGGAACGCGCATCGACGCGTCGATTCTCGCGAGCCTCGCCTGGCTCCTCACCCGCGACGCCACCATCGCCGCCGCCAACCGCGAGCGCGAGACCGCCGCGCAGGCGCTCGTCCTCGCGGCCGCCGGAACCGCCGCCGATGCGCGGCGCGCGCTGACGAATCTCGCCGCGGCGCGCGACGGAACGGCCGCCGCACGCGAGGCGCTCGAAGCCGAAACGCTGCTCGCCGCGATCAACGGCGCGCGCCGAACCCTCGGCGAAGCGAGCGACGCGATGCTCGAGGCGCAGTCGGCCGAAGTCGCGCAGGCGCGGGCGATGCTCGCCGAGCGCCTTGAAGTCGAGCGCATCGCCGCAGCCGAGGTCGCGAGCCTCTGCGGCGAGGCGGCGGTCGCGGCGCTGCCCGAGGCGGATGCACCTGAACCGGTCGCGTCCGCAAGCCTGCTTGCGACGCTTGATGTCCTGCGCGCCCGCGCGGACCTCGCGCGCGCCGAGGCCGGGCTGCGCGCAATCGAAGGCGCTGCGGGCGTCGACCCGATGGTCGGCGGCGGATTCATGCGCGACCTCGACGAGCGCGAGAGCGCGCAGGTGATCGTCGAGGCGAAGCTTCCGATCTTCCGGCAGCGCCACGAACGCGACGCCGCCCGCGCCACGCTCGACGCCGCCCGCGCCGAACTCGCGGAGGCGACGCGCCGGGCCGACCTCGACGCCGCGTCCGCACGCGCGCGGATCGAATCGCGACGCGATGCGCGCGCCGCGCGGATGGCGCTGGTCGCCGCGCGCGCCGAATCGCTCCACGCCGTCGAGACCGCGCTCATCGCCGGCGAAGCGTCGCCCGAAGACCGTGCGCGCGCCGCCCGCGCGCTCGCCGACGCACGCATCGCGCTCGCCGACGCGCGCATCGCGCTCGCCGAGGCCGAGGCCGCGCTCGCCGCGCGCACGGCGATCTCACGAACCGACGGAGCGAATCCATGAACGCGAGCGGCGAACCCTTCCAGAGCCCCTATCCGACCGCGCGCTTCATCGCGCGCGTGGTGGTGCCGGTCGCGATCGTCGGCTCGGCCGCGGCGCTTCTCGTCGCGACCGGCCTGCGCGCCTTCGAGCGCGCGCCCGAGGCGGCGGTGACGCCGGTCGCGGTGATCGCGTCGGCGCACGCGCGTGAGGAATCGACCTCCGCGCTGCAGGCGCCGGGATGGATCGAGCCCGCGCCCTACGCGACCGATGTCTCGGCGCGCCGCGAGGGATTCGTCGAGTCCGTGCATGCGCTCGAGGGCGACGAGGTCGCGCGCGACGCGCTTCTCGCGACGCTCGACGCGACCGCGGAGCGACTCGCGCTCGCGGCCGCCGAAGCCGAGGTCCGTCGCGCCGACGCGACGCTCGCCGCGCGCGCGGCCGAGCTGCGCGCGGCCGAATGGCTGCTCGAGCGGCCGCTCGCCGCGCTTTCCGGGAAGACCCGCGCCGAGGCCATGCTGCGCGCCGCCGAGGCCTCGCTTCTCGCCGCCGACGCGCGCGTCGTCGAGGCCGACGCCGAGGCGAGCGCCGCGCGCGACGAGTTCACGCGGAAGTCGGCGCTCGTCGCGAGCGGCGCCGAGAGCGCCGGCGCGGTCGGCCGGCTCGGACTCAAGGCCGATGCGCTCGCGGCGCGCGCAAGCGCGCTGCGCGCCGAGCGCGAGCAGCGTTCGGCGGAAGTCGCGTCTGCGCGCGCCGAGGCCGAATCGGCCCGCGTGCGCGCCGAAACGCTCGTCGACGAACGCGCCGGTCGCGCGGTCGCGGAGGCGATGGCCCGCGAGGCCGAGGCCGCGCGCGACCTCGCCGTCGCCCGCCGCGACGAGGCGGCGCTCGCCGTCGCCCGCAGCGAGATCCGCGCGCCGATCGCGGGCGTCGTGCTCGCCCGAGACGTGCGGCCCGGCTCGCATGTCGGCGGTCATCCGGCGCCCGTCTTCGTCCTCTACGACCCGTCGTCGCTCCAGGTCCGCTGCGATGTTCCGCTGAAGGAAGCCGGTCGCCTCGCGGTCGGCGCCGCGGCCGAGATCCGCGTCGACGCGCTTCCCGGCAAGGTCTTCCGCGGCCGCGTGACCCGCATCGTGCCGCAGGCCGATGTCCAGAAGAACACGGTGCAGTGCAAGGTCGCGATCGAGGATCCGGACGCCGCGCTGCGCCCCGAAATGCTCGCACGCGTGCGCATCGCGGCCGACGGCGCCGAGGCGTCGGTCGCGGCCGAGGTGCTCGCGGTTCCCGCGGACGCGCTGCGCGCGCAGGCCGGCGATGCAAGCGCGGAGGTCGTCGTCGCGATCCCCGACGGACGCCTCGCGCGCACCGAGCTGCGCCGCGTCGAGCTCGGCCCCGAGCGCACGAACGGCTGGCGTGAGATCGCGTCCGGCCTCGCCGCCGGCGACCGCGTGGTGCTCGATCCCGGCATCGCCGCGGGCACGCGCATCACCCCGGCCGAGGCCCTGCGCGGAGACGCGCCGTGAGCGAGGACGCGTTCATCCGCTGCCGCGGACTCACCAAGGTCTACCGCCGCGGAAACGAGGAGATCACGCCGCTGCGCGGGCTCGAGCTCGACATCGCGCGCGGCCGCTTCGTCTCGCTGATGGGGCCCTCGGGCTCGGGGAAGACGACGCTTCTCAACCTGCTCGCCGGAATCGACTCGCCGACCTCGGGCGAGCTCTGGATCGGCGGACGCGACCTCGCGCGCATGTCGCGCGACGCGCTCGCCGCCTGGCGCGCGAGCGAGGTCGGGATCATCTTCCAGTCGTACAACCTCGTGCCGGTGCTGACCGCGTTCGAGAACGTCGAGCTGCCGCTGCTGCTGCAGCCGCTGCGCCGCGCCGAGCGCCACCGCCGCGTCGCCGAGGCGCTCGAGACGGTCGGACTCTCCGACCGCGTCCGCCATTTCCCGCGCCAGCTCTCGGGCGGGCAGGAGCAGCGCGTCGCGATCGCGCGCGCGATCGTGGCGCGTCCGCCGCTGCTTCTCGCAGACGAACCGACCGGCGACCTCGACCGCACGAGCGCCGAGATGGTGCTCGCGCTTCTCGCCGAGCTCCACCGCGCGCGCGGATGCACGATCGTGATGGTGACGCACGACCCGGCCGCCGCCGCGCGCGCCGAGATCGAGCTTCATCTCGACAAGGGCGTGCTGGAGAAGGGCGTGCTCGGCGCCTCCGCCGCGGAGCCGCGCGCATGAACGCGCTGCGCGCCGCGGGACTCGCGCTGCGCATGCTCGCGCGCGCTCGGATGCGCGCCGCGCTGACGGTGCTCGGCATCGCGGTCGCGGTGTTCCTCCTCTGCGTCGAGCGCGCGGTCCACGACGGCGTCGAGGAGGCGACCGCTGCGAACGAGCGCGACACGCGCCTCATCGTCTACCGCGCCAACCGCTTCTGCCCCTTCACGAGCCGCATCCCCGAGCGCTACGCGGAGGAAGTCCTCGCGATCCCGGGCGTGCGCAGCGCCGTGCCGATGCAGATCGTCGTCTCGAACTGCCGCGCAAGCCTCGATGTCGTCGTCTTCCGCGGCGTCCGTCCCGCCGACGCCGCGCGCACGCTCGCGCCGCGCCTGCGATTCGCCGCAGGCTCGCTCGACGCGTTCCTCGCGCGCGGCGACGCCGCGCTCGTCGGCATCGCGCTCGCGGAGCGACGCCGTCTCAAGGTCGGCGATCGCTTCCAGTCCGCCGGCGTCGCGGTCACCGTCGCCGGGATCGTCGAGGCCGACGGCCCGCAGGACCGCAACGCCTGCTTCGTGCAGCTCCCCTTCCTCCAGTCGTCCGCGGGCGGCGTCGCGGGCGGCGAAGTGACGCAGCTCGAGGTCGAGGTCGACGACCCTGCGCGGCTCGAGGAGGTCGCGGCCGAGATCGACGAGCGCTTCGCGCCCGACGCGGCGCCGACCTCCACGCGCGCCGAGAAGGCGTTCGTCGCCCGCGCGGCCGCCGATCTCGTGGTGATCGCGCGTTTCGCCGGATTCCTCGGCGCAGGCGCGCTCGTCGCCGTCTTCGCGCTCGTCGCCAACGCGATCGTGCTCTCGCTCGAAGGCCGCACCCGCGAGATCGCCATCCTGCAGTCGGTCGGGTTCCGCGGCGGACTCGTCGCCTGGACCATCGTCGTCGAGAGCGGCGCGCTCGCGCTCGCGGGCGCCGCGATCGGCGCGGCCGCCGCGCACGCGACGCTCGCGATCGGCGACTTCAGCCTCGGGGCGGAAGGCGTGCTCGTCGAGTTCGCGCCCTCCGCGCGCGCGACCGCCGCCGCCGTCGCCGCGGCGGTCGCCGTCGGCCTCGCCGCCGGCTTCCTTCCCGCGCTTTCCGCCGCGCGCCGCAGCATCGTCGAAGGGATGAAGTCGGCATGAAGCTGCTCCCCTTCGACCACGCGGTCCGAAACCTCGGACGCTCGCCGAAGCGGCTTGCGCTCGTCGTCGGTGGAAGCGCGCTGGTGTCGCTCCTCGTCCTCGGCGCGACCTCGTTCGCGCGCGGCATGGAGCGCGCGCTCGGCACGAGCGGCCTCGCGACGAACGCGCTTCTCCTCGGCTCGGGCAGCGAGGAGAGCGTCGAGCGCAGCGAGATCCCGGCTTCGACCGCCTCGATCCTCGCCGCGTCGGTCGACGGCCTCGCCGTAGCGGCGGGCGCGCCGGCCGTCTCGCCCGAGATCCACGCGGCGCTTCCGGTCGCGCGCACCGATGCTCCGGATGCGGCGGAACCCGCGCCGGTTCCGGTGCGCGGCATCGAGCCCGCCGCCTTCCTCGTCCATCCGCAGGTCCGGCTCGCCGAGGGCCGCTGGCCCGCGCGCGGCGCGGACGAGGTCGCGGCCGCGCGCGGCACGCTGCGCCGGCTCGGCGATCCGGCCATCGGCGAGACGCTCGTCGTCGCGGGAACGCCGTGCGCGCTCGTCGGCGTCTTCGAGGCTCCCGGCACCGCGATGCACGGCGAGCTGTGGATGCGCCTCGACCGCCTCGCGGCGATCACCCTGCGCTCGACGCACTCCTGCGTCGTCGCCGCGCTCGGCGAGGCCGAGTTCGACGATGTCGACGCCTTCGCGGCCTCGCGCATCGACCTCGAGACGATCGCGATGCTCGAGAGCGACTACTACGCGCGGCTCGGCGAGTTCTTCGCGCCGATCCGCGTGCTCGTCCTCGCGACCGCGCTGCTCGTCTCGCTTGGAGGCATCCTCGGCGGCGTGAACGCGATGTACGCGGCGTTCGCGTCGCGCGTCCGCGAGGTCGGCATGCTGCAGGCGCTCGGATTCAGCCGCGGCGCCGTCGCGGTTTCGCTCCTCGTCGAGTCGACGATCGCCTGCCTCGCCGGCGCGCTCATCGCCTGCGCGGCGGGGCTCGCGCTCCTCGACGGCGTCTCGATCGACTACTCGATGGGCAGCTTCGGCCTCTCGGTCGACGCCTCGGCCGTCGCCGCCGCGCTCGCGACCGGCCTCCTGCTTGGCCTCGTCGGCGCGCTGCCCGCGATCGCGCGCTCGCTCTTGCTTCCGATCACCCACGCGCTCCGCGCGTAGACTCCCGCGCCATTCCGGAGACCAACGATGCTGCACGCGATCCTCGCCGCCCTCCTTCTCGCCGCGCCCGTCCAGAAGGCGGACGACCCGCCGAAGGGGAAGGCGCCCGCGATCCCGGAGACCGTCTTCGTCGCCGAGGCGCCCGCCGACGCGAAGTGCGTCGCCGAGGCGAAGAAGGCGGCGAAGAAGGGCGACACCGTCGTCATCAAGGCGAAGATCGGCGGTCGCGCCGAGCCGTTCATCCGCAATCGCGCCGTGGTCATGCTCGCCGACCGCTGCCTGAAGAGCTGCGACGAGATCCCGGACGATCCCTGCACCAAGCCGTGGGACTACTGCTGCGAGCCGCCCGAGTCGAAGAAGGCGAACATGATGACGATGCAGCTCGTCGGCGCCGATGGCAAGCCGCTCAAGACCGGCCTGCAGGGCGTGCGCGACCTCGAGCCGCTCGCGCTCGTCGTCTTCGAGGGCACCGTCGCCGAGATCGACGCCAACGGCACCTTCGTCGTGAACGCGACGAAGATCCATGTCGAGAAGAAGGCGCCCACGGGCAAGTCCGGCGCCAAGGACGTGAAGCCCGACACGAAGCCCGACACGAAGCCCGACGCGAAGCCCGCCGCGAAGTGACCGCCCGCCCTACATTGCCCGCATGAGCGCGAACGGCGGCGTCTATCTCGGCATCGATGTCGGAACCACGGGCACGAAGTGCGTCGCGATCGACGCGCGCGGCGCCGTGCTCGCCGAGGCGCTCGGCGAGCATCCGGTCTCGTATCCGAAGCCAGGCTGGAGCGAGCAGCAGCCCGAGGACTGGTGGCGCTCGACCGTCGAGTCCGTGCGCGCCGTCGTCGCGCGCGCGCCGTCGGTCGCGCGCGATGTCGCGGCGATCGGCCTCTCCGGACAGATGCACGGCTTCGTGCCCGTCGACGCGCGCGGCGAGGTCGTGCGCCCGTGCATCCTCTGGAACGACTCGCGCAGCGCCGCGATCTGCGACCGCCTGCAGGACGAGCGACCCGGCCTCGCGGAACTCCTGCGCCTGACCGGCAACCGCGTTTTCCCCGGCTTCCAGGCGCCGAAGATCCTCTGGCTGCGCGAGCACGAGCCCGCCGCCTACGCGCGCACCGCGAAGGCGCTTCTGCCGAAGGACTGGCTGCGCTTCCGGATGAGCGGCGCGTACGCCGCCGAGGTGAGCGACGCGTCGGGCACGGCGGTCTTCGACTGCGGCCGCCGCACCTGGTCGGACGAGCTGCTCGGCGCGCTCGAGCTCCCGCGCGCGCTCTTCCCCGACGTCGCCGAATCGACCGAACTCACGACGCGCCTCTCGGCGCGCGCGGCCGCGGAACTCGGGCTTCCGGCCGGCACGCCGATCGCGGGCGGCGGCGGCGACCAGGCGGCTTCCGCCGTCGGCAGCGGGATCGTCGACGAAGGCACGGTCTCCTGCACGATCGGCACGAGCGGCGTCGTCTTCGCGACGAGCCGCGCGTGGCGCCCGAGCCCGCGCGGCGAGCTCCACGCCTTCTGCCATGCGGTTCCCGGCCGCTGGCATCTGATGGGCGTGATGCTCTCGGCGGGCGGCAGCCTGCGCTGGTTCCGCGACACGGTCGTGCCCGACCTCGTCGCGACCGCGAAGGCGCGCGGCGTCGACCCGTACGAACTCATCGCCGAGTGCGCCGCGCAGGCGCCCGCCGGAAGCGACGGACTCGTCTTCCTGCCGTTTCTCTCGGGCGAGCGCTGCCCGGTGCCCGATCCGGCGATCCGCGGCGGCTTCCTCGGGCTCGATGTCTCGCACGGGCGCGCGCAGCTCTGCCGCGCGACCTTCGAGGGAATCACGGCCGCGCTCGCGGAGAACCTCGCGCTCATCCGCGCGCTCGGCGTCCGCGCCGACGAGGTGCGGCTCTCGGGCGGCGGCGCGCGCAGCGCGTTCTGGCGGCAGATGTGCGCCGACATGTTCGAGGCGCGCATCGCGCTCCCCGCGACCGACGCGGGCGGCGCCTTCGGTGCGGCGCTGATCGCAGCGACCGGCGCCGGCGCCTTCGCCTCGATCGACGACGCCTGCCGCGCCACCGTGCACGCCCGCGCCGCCGAGGCGCCCGATTCCCGCGCCCGCGAGGTGGCCGCGCGCGTGCGCGCCCGGGTAACCTCGGCCTACGCGCGCGCGCTCCGCGTCGCCGAGTGAATCCCGATGGACACGCTCCTCGCCATCCTCCGCTGGGTCTTCGCCATCGCCGGCATGGCGGCGGTCGCGTGGCTCGCGTGGAAAGCCGTCAACCGCCAGGAAGAGAAGGACGCGGAGTTCCGGAAGAAGCTCGACGACGACGACGCGCGCGCCTCGAAGGGGCGCTTCGGACCTCCGCGCTGAGCGGCGGAATCAGGCGAGCTTCGTGCGGATCGGACCCATCAGGCGCTGCAGGTCGCGGCCCGGGCACGCGGTGCTGACCCACTCCTTGTGGGTCTTGATCGAGCGCGACTTCACGCGGTACTTCGCGGAGAGCACGCGGAGCTGGTGCTCGAGCGCGGCGCGCTGCGCCTCGCTGACGCGCTGCTCGTCGAAGTTGCCGAGGCACATGATGCCGATGTTGCCTTCGTTGTGCGAGCGGACGTGCGCGCCCTGGTAGCGCAGGCTGCGTCCTTCCCAGATGCGGCCGGCGCGATCGACGACGAAGTGATAGCCGATGTCGCCGAATCCGCGGCCGTCGTGGCCGTTCCAGACGCGGCGGAGGCGCTCGATGGTGTCCGGCGTCGAGGTGTCGGTGAACGCCTCCATGCCCTCGTGGTGCACCGTGATCGAGGTCACCGGCAGCATCGGGCGCATGTCGGAGAGGTCGGGGCCGCGCATCGTCCAGCGGGCGCGCGGAATGACGCGTCCGGTGAAGCCGTTCTCGATCGCTGCGGTCGACGCGGGCGGCTTCGCCTCGGGGCCGACGGTGCGGGGCTTCGGCTGCACGGGTGCCGGCGTGGCGGGCTTCGACCAGCGCTGCGGCGGAAGTTCGCCGCCCGAGGTCCAGAGTCCGCCGGGAAGGTCGTCGCCGCCGCGCGCGAGCGTCGTGCCGCCTGAGCGGGTCGGGGTCGAGGCGCAGGCGGCGAGGAAGCCGAGGCTCGCGAGCACGAAGCCGCGGCGCGCGATCGATGCGACCGACGGGGCCGCGACTTCAGCGGCAAGCGACGGACGGGTCGGTTGATTCTCGCCTTCGCACATGCCTGCGCATCCTCCGAACGACCTGCCACCGCTTCGCGTCGGGCCCGTCCGGCGACCACCGTCGAGGGCGCCCGAAACGCGAAGCCGGAATATCGGCCGCGCTCCGCGGCGGCAGCGACTTTTTCGCCGCGCCGATCAGGCCAGGTCCGTGCGCAGCGAGGCCACCACCGGTTGCAGCGACTTTCCCGGACAAAGGGTCCGCGCCGACTCCCACTCGCGGTGGGTGTAGAAGCGGCCCCGCTGCACACGGTACACCCGCTGCAGGTCGAGGAGAACCCGGTTGAGCGCGGCGACCTGCGCGGCCGTCGGCTCCTGCAATTCGAAGTTGCCCATGACGAGCACCCCGACGTTGCCCTCGTTGTGGTCCTTGACATGCGCGCCCTGCCAGCGGATCGCCCGGCCCTGCCAGAGCCGGCCGGCGCGGTCGATCACGAGGTGGTAGCCGATGTCGCCCCAGCCGCGCGCGCGGTGCCCGAGCCGGTAGAGCTCGAGCCGGTCCGCCATCTCGCGCACCGAGGTGCCGGTCACGAGCCGCTCGAGCCCGTCGTGGTGCACCGTGACCGCGGTCACCGGAAGCATCGGGTTCATGATCGACGCATCGGGCGCGGCGCGCGCCCAGAGGAAGCGCGGGCGCGCGTAGGGCAGCGCCGCCGCGCCGATCGGCTGCCATTCGCCCGAGGCGGTTGCGAGGCGCTCGAGAGGTTCCGGCTCGGGTGGCGGCGGGATCGACCCGGGCTCGGCCCAGGCCGCGCTCGGCCGACGCACCGGGGCCGCGCAGCCGGCGACGAACGCCGCGGCGATCGCCGCCGACGCCATCACGAACGACCGGCGCGATCCGCAGGCGAGGCCGCCGCGCGCGACCGCGCGGGCGAGCAGCGTCTCGGGCTGCTCGGCTTGCGCGCAGCGCAGCGGGTCGGGAATCGGGTCGTGTGGCTCCCGCACGAGGCCTCCATGCAGACGGGTCCGTCGCGGCGCAGATCCGTGCCGCGGCGTGAACTGTAGATCGCCCGCGCGCGGCCGCAAGAGGGATCTTCGCGACCGGCCCGCCGCGACCCCCTTCCCGGCCGTCGCCGCCGCGGGGTAGGGACGCGCGAAACCCCTTGTTTTTCCGCGGTTTCCGTCAGGCGCGCCCGTGCCGGAACCGGCCCGAAACACCCACTGTTCCTGCTATGATTCGCGTCTCCCGGCCGGGCCCCCGTCCGGCCCCTCCGGACCACCACGAGGCCACGCTGAGAACGATGAGCGAGACCACCCCCGTCACGATCCGGGAAGCGAGCGAACCCGTCGAGGCGGCGCGGTACACCTCCGAGTCGATCCAGGTGCTCGAGGGCCTCGAGGCGATCCGCAAGCGCCCCGGCATGTACGTCGGCGGCACCGGACTGAACGCGCTGCACCACCTCGTCTACGAGTGCGTCGACAACGCGATCGACGAGGTGATGGCCGGCTTCGCGACGACCGTCACCGTCCGCATCGGCGTCGACGGCTCCTGCACCGTCATCGACGACGGCCGCGGCATGCCGGTCGACCCGATGAAGCACGAGAACCCGACCATCAACGGCCGCCCTGCGGTCGAGGTCATCCTCACCGAGGTCCACGCCGGCGGAAAGTTCGGCGACAACGCCTACAAGGTCTCGGGCGGCCTCCACGGCGTCGGCGTCAAGTGCGTGAACGCGCTCAGCGAGTGGACCGAGGTCGAGGTCTTCAAGAACGAGAAGACCTGGCACATCGGCTTCTCGCGCGGCGAGGTCACCAAGCCGCTCGAGTGCGTCGAGACGCTGCCGAAGTCGGCGGCCACCGAGAAGCGCACCGGCACGCGCATCACCTTCCTTCCCGACGCGCAGATCTTCCCCGACACCGAGTTCCGCTACGAGACGCTCGAGAGCCGCCTGCGCGAGCTCGCCTACCTGAATCCGGGCGTCGCGATCCGCCTCGTCGACGAGCGCGTCGACTCGAGCGGACAGCGCCGCGACGCGACCTTCCACAGCCCCGACGGCATCGGCGGCTACGTGGCCTGGCGCAACGAGCAGAAGACGATCCAGAGCCCGGTGATCGCGTTCTCCTCCGAGGATTCCGCGCAGTCGCTGCGCGTCGACTTCGCGATGCAGTACGTCGACTCGAACGCCGAGGTCACGCTCGCGTTCGGCAACAACATCCCGAACCGCGACGGCGGCACGCACATCGCGGGCTTCAAGTCGGCGCTCACCCGCGTCGTCAACGGCTACGCGCGCAAGAACAACCTGCTGAAGGACCTCGTTCCCTCGGGCGACGACCTGCGCGAGGGCCTCGTGACGGTCGTGAGCGTGAAGCTCCCGAACCCGCAGTTCAACAACCAGACGAAGGAGAAGCTCCTCAATCCCGAGATCGAGCCCTTCGTCTCGCAGGCGATCGGCGAGCGGCTCGGCGCGTGGCTCGAGGAGCATCCCAAGGAGGCGCGCGAGATCTGCATGCGCGCGGTGCTCGCGGCGCAGGCGCGCGAGGCGGCGCGCAAGGCGCGCGAGCTCATCAAGCGCAAGGGCGCGCTCGACTCGGGCGGCATGCCGCACAAGCTCGCCGACTGCTCGTCGGACGACGTCGAGAAGACCGAGCTCTTCATCGTCGAGGGCGACAGCGCCGGCGGTTCGGCGAAGGGCGGCCGCGACCACGTGCACCAGGCGATCCTGCCGCTGCGCGGCAAGCTCCTGAACGTCGAGAAGGCGCGCCTCGACAAGGTGCTCGGATTCGAGGAGATCCGCACGCTGATCCAGGCGCTCCAGTGCGGGATCGGCGAGGACTTCGACATCGCGAAGCTGCGCTACGGGCGCGTCATCGTGATGACCGACGCCGACGTCGACGGCTCGCACATCCGCACGCTGCTCCTGACCTTCTTCTTCCGGCAGATGCCCGAGCTCGTGCGCCAGGGCAAGATCTTCATCGCGCAGCCGCCGCTCTACCAGATCGCGCGCGGCAAGTCGACGAGCTACGTCCTCAACGACAAGCGCATGAACGAGACGCTGGTCGACCTCGCGCTCGGCTCGGCGCGCTTCGCGGTGCGCGACGGCGCGGGCGCGATCGAGCGCACGGTCGAAGGCGAGGAGATCCGCCGCATGGTGCGCGCGCTCGAGCGCCTCGACGAGCTCGTGACCGTGTCGCAGCGCCGCGGCATCCCGTTCACCAAGCTGCTCGCGTCGCGGGCCGGCGATCCGAGCGGGCAGCGCCACCTTCCGAACTGGCATCTCGTCCATTCCGAAGGCGACGAGCTCTACTTCAGCGAGGCCGAGGCCCGCGCGGCGGTCGCGAAGCGCGATCTCGTGCTCGACGACCTCGTCACCGCCGAGAAGGGCGTGGACCGGCGCCGGATCGCGAGCCTGCGCGAGCTGCACGAGAACCGCGAGATCGAGCGGATCATGGCGCAGCTCGGCACGTGGGGCATCGCGATCGACGACTGGGACCGCGTGCAGGTCGAGACCGTCACCGGCGAGAAGCTTCCGACGCGCTACGCGTGGCTCGTCGAGAACGCGCGCGGCGGCGCGAAGGCGCAGGACGCCGAGGCCGGCGAGAACGGCGGCGACGAGAACGGCGGCCGCGCGAAGGCGCGCGAGGGCGGCGTGGTCGAGTGCGCGAGCGTGCCCGCGATCGTGCGCGGCCTGCTCGAGGTCGGACGCCGCGGCATCGAGGTCAAGCGCTTCAAGGGCCTCGGCGAGATGGAGGCCGAGCAGCTCTGGGAGACCACCATGGATCCCGCGCGCCGCACGCTCGTGCGCGTGACGCTCGAGAGCGCGAGCGAGGCCGACACCCTCTTCTCGGTGCTCATGGGCGAGGACGTCGAGCGCCGGCGCAACTACATCGAGAAGCACGCGCTCGAGGTGAAGAACCTCGACGTGTAGGAGCGCTCGGCTTTTAGCGCTCGCCGCTGCGGCGGCTCGCTCTGGTGCGGCGGACGCGTGATGGAGCGCTCGCCGCTGCGGCGGCTCGCTCTGGTGCGGCGGACGCGTGATGGAGCGCTCGGCTTTGAGCGCTCGCCGCTGCGGCGGCTCGCTCTGGTGCTACGGCTGCGGCGTCGAGCCGAGGTCGTTGGATCCGGCGACCCATTGCTCCGGGAATGGGCACCCGCCGCCTAAAGGCGGCGGCGACGAGCCGAGACGACTCGCGAATCTTCCACACCGACCCGGCAGGAGTCCGACGCCGAACCGTCACGATCGCGAACCGCGCCGTCGGCCACTGGCCGACGGGTGCCCATTCCCGGAGCAATGGGTCGCCCAGTCGAACGATCTCGAGTGGGCCGCGGCGCGAAGCGCCCCTCCCGCAGCGCCAAAGCGAGCCGCCGCAGCGGCGAGCGCTCCAGATCGGGCGACCCCGACCCGTCGGGCGCTGCGCGCCCTCGGGGACGGGGCACCCGCCGCCCAAGGGGCGGCGGAAGGGCGCGGGCACTCGAGCGCGGAGCGAAGCGAAGCGGCGAGCAAGTTGCTCGCGACTGCGCGGCGCGTTCCGTGTGGCATCACTTCCAGTGATGGCGGATCCGATCGCGCGCGATGCGCCACAACTGAAGTCCGAAACGCCGTCTGCGCCGTCGAAATCGCCACTACCTCCTGCTGCGCAGGAGGTAGTGCCACACGAAGGATGGTCGACTCCGGCGTCGTCTGCTCAGGCTTCGCTGCGCTCCGCCTTCGTCCACGCAGCACCAAAGCGAGCCGCCGCAGCGGCGAGCGCTCCAGATCGGGCGACCACAACCCGTCGGGCGCTGCGCGCCCTCGGGGACGGGGCACCCGCCGCCCACGGGGCGGCGGAAGGGCGCGGGCACTCGAGCGCGGAGCGAAGCGAAGCGGCGAGCAGATTGCGCGCGTCTTCGCGGCGCGTTCCGTGTGGCATCACTTCCAGTGATGGCGGATCCGATCGCGCGCGATGCGCCACGACTGCAGTCCGCAACGCCCGCGCGCACCGACCGTTCCGCCGGCCTCACTTCGCCAGCAGTTCGTCGACGATCTTCGCGATCGCGTCCTCGTCGGACGGGTGCAGCCCGACCTTGTGGACCTTGCCATCCTTGTCGAGAACGGCGACGAACGGAATGCCGCGGATGCCGAAGTCGGGATTGAAGACGTCCTCGGCGGTGATCGCGACCGTCCAAGTGACGCCCATGTCCTTCATGAACTCGACGAGCTCGGCCTTCTCCTTCGCCGGATCGCCCTTGCAGTCGACCTGTCCGCGCTTCTGGTGCGCGACCATGCCCTGGATGCTCGTCACGCCGACGATCTCGAGCTTGTCGGCCGGATACTTCGCGCGCATCGCGGCGACCTTCGGGAAGCTGCCGACGCACGGCCCGCACCAGGTCGCCCAGAAGTCGAGAACGACGACCTTGCCCTTGAGTTCGGCGAGCGACTTCCACGGCGTGCTGCCGTCGGCGCGCGCGACCCAGTCCCAGGTGAGCGTCGGGCAAGGGAAGCCCTCGAGCTCGCCGCGCGCCGCCGCGCCGTTCATGTACTTGCGCGTGCGCTCGAGCGTCGCCTTCTCGCGGCCCTCGGCCTTCGCGAGCTTGGCGTCGATCGAGCCCGCGACGACCGCGCGCACCATCTTCGCCTTCTCGGGCGGAAGCGCCTTCGACGCGATCCGGCAGAACGACTCGCCCGCGGCGAGCAGCGAGGTCGACGCGTCGGGATTGAACGCCGCCGCGACCTTCTCGATGACCGCGGCGCGCTTCTCGAGCTCCGCCGCGGGCGCGTCGGCGAGCACCGACAGCGCCATCGCGCCGTCTTCGGACGCGAGGCCTTCGACGATCGCCGGATGGTCGAGGATCGCGACGAAGGCCGACGACGGATCGCCGTCTCCCGATCCCCGCATCGCGAACATCGACGCGCGCACCGCGGCGCGGAAGCCCTCGATCGACGGATCCTTCGCCTTGTCGCGCAGGATCTCGACCATCGTCTCGCGGCCCTTCTTCGACATGCCGACGATCGGCTCGATCGCCTCGAGCTGCCCCGCGTCGAGCGCGCGCAGGTCGAGATCCGCGATCGCCTCGTCGGCGGCGGCCGCGACCTCGGCCTGCATCCGCTCCATCTCCTCGTCGCTCGGCTCGGTCACGCCTTCGAAGCGCTTCTGCATGTCGGCGTAGAACTTCGCGACGCGCTGCGAGAGCGCGTCCGCGGTCGGCGGCGCGGCCTTCGCGGCGTTCACGGGCGCGGTCGGCACGGCCGGCGTCGCCTGCGGCTCGACGGCGAGAAGGAGGACGGCGGGAAGGATCGCGAGCGTCGTCATGTCGGCTCCTGTGGCTGTCCGCGCGCGCACCACGCGTGCCTGCATGCGGGATCCTGGCAGGGTACCTCGCCCCCGCTACTTCGTCTCCGGAGCGGATGCAATCTCCGCCTTCCGCTGCGCGGCGATCGCGCCCCACGCCTTGCCGGCCTCGCCGAGGAGCCCTTCGAGCGCCTCGCGCTCGACGCGGCGACGGCACTGGTCGACCGCATCGTCGTCGGTCCACGCGTTCGCGAGCTGGTCGTCGCGCGCCGAGGCCTCCGCGGCGCCGAAGACGAACCCGGTGCGCACGTCGACGAACATCATGCTCGCGGTGCTGTGGACGACCGCGTTGCGCGTCGGGGCGAGCCCGAGCGTGAGCAGTCCGAGCGCTCCCGGCGAATGGTCGTCGACGCGGAAATCGGTGTCGATCGTGTAGAGCGCGAGCACGTCGGCCCGGAGCTTCGCAGCGGCCTCGCGCAGGGCGAGGAGCGCATCGGCGACCTGCTCGCGCCGCGGGCGCGTGACGAGGATCGACGAGAGCCGCACGACGCCGTTGGTGTCGGACCACTTCGCGATCGCCTCGGAATCCTCGGCGCGCTCGAGGTCGGACGCGGCGACGAGCGAGAGCGCGCCGATGTTCACGCCCTGCGTCGAGTGCGACCAGTACGACGCGGCCTGCACGCGGGCGAAGGCGATCGCGGCGGGCATCGGGGCCTCCGGCTCGACCCGGAGCGCCTCGGCGATGGCGGGCGCCGTCATTTCGCCGATCGGCGCGGGGCCGCCCGGGGTGCGGTAGGACGCGCAGCCGCCGAGGGTGGAGAGAAGGAGAAGCGCCGAGGCGCACGCGCGGATCGCGGTTCGGGTCATGCAGTGCTCCGGTTGGGGTGCGCGCTGCGACGAGCGCCGCGCGGCGCGCATTCCCGCGAAGTCCGCAATCCCGCGAAATCAGGCGTCCGCGACGCCGGCTTCCAAGAAGCCCCGGCGCCGGAGGATGCACGCGTCGCAGCGGCCGCACGGTTCGCCCGCGGGGCCCGGGTCGTAGCACGAGAGCGTGCGGCCGAGCGGCACGCCGAGTTCGTGCGCGAGCCGGACGATGCCCGCCTTCGACAGTTCCTGGAGCGGCGTGTGGATCCGGAAGCGCGACGCGCCTTCGGATCCGGCCTTCGTCGCGAGGCCGGCGAGGTGCTCGAACGCGGCGATGAACTCGGGACGGCAGTCGGGGTAGCCCGAGTAGTCGATCGCGTTCACGCCGATCCCGATGTCGGCGGCGCCGAGGGTCTCGGCGTAGGCGAGCGCGAAGGCGAGGAAGATCGTGTTGCGCGCGGGCACGTAGGTCACGGGCACGCCGTGCGCGATCGCGGACTCGTCGCGGTCCTTCGGCACCGCGATGTCTGCGGTGAGCGCGCTGCCGCCGAAGGCGCGCAGGTCGATCTCGATCACCTTGTGCGCGACGGCGCCGAGCGCCTCGGCGAGTTCGGCCGCGCGCGCGAGCTCGACCGCGTGACGCTGCCCGTAGCGGAAGCTGAGCGCGTGGCAGGCGAAGCCCTCGCGGCGCATCCACGCGAGCACCGTCGCGCTGTCGAGGCCGCCGCTGAGAAGGACCACCGCCGGTCGCATGGGCGCGCTCACGCCGGACTCGGCACGCTTTCGAGGACGCGCTGCATGATGCGGCGGGTCGTCAGCGTGTCGCCCTGGTGCATGTAGGTGCGGCTGATGACGCGGTGCGCGCACACCGGCAGCACGTTCGAAACCACGTCGTCGGGCACGCAGTAGTCGCGGCCGTCGATGAACGCCGTCGCGCGCGCGGCGGCCGCGAGCGCGAGCGCGCCGCGCGGCGAGATGCCGACCTGCAGGTCCTCGGTGCTGCGCGTCGCGGTGGCGATCGCGATGATGTAGTCGACGAGCTCCTGCGCGAGCCGCACCTCGTCGACGCGCCGCTGCAGCTCGAGCACCTCGGACGCGGCCATCACCGGCGCGAGCTCGGGCAGCGACGTGCGCGCGGGCTGCTTCTGCAGGATGCGCGCCTCGTCGTCGGGCGACGGATAGCCGAGCGAGAGCCGCATCAGGAAGCGGTCGAGCTGGTTCTCCGGCAGGAAGTAGGTGCCCTCGAATTCGTAGGGATTCTGCGTGGCGACGACGAGGAACGGCTGCGGCAGCGGGATGACCGCGCCTTCCGCCGAGACCGTGCCGTCGCTCATCGCCTCGAGCAGCGCCGACTGCGTGCGCGGCGTGGTGCGGTTGATCTCGTCGGCGAGGACCACGTTCGCGAAGATCGGGCCCTGCCGGAACTCGAAGGTGCCCTGGTCCTGCCGGTAGATGCTGGTGCCGGTCACGTCGGACGGCAGCAGGTCGGGGGTGCACTGGATGCGGCTGAAGGTGCAGCGGATCGAGCGGGCGAGCGCGTTCGCGAGGACGGTCTTGCCGACGCCGGGAACGTCCTCGATCAGCACGTGGCCGCGCGCGAGCAGGCAGACGATGAGGCGGTCGACGGCCTGCGCGTTCCCCATGTAGACGGAGACGATGTTCGCGCGAAGGGCTTCGATCCGGTCCTGCATGGCGCGAGTGTACATCCCCGCTTGCCCGCGACTCCGTTCGGCGCGACACTGCGCGGGCGATGCCGAAGCCGACCGTCCGCCGCCCGCTGCCCTGCGCGAAGTGCGGCTACGACATCGAGGGACTGTCGATCCCCGGCCAGTGCCCCGAGTGCGGACACCCGATCCTCGATTCGATCGAGGCGGCGGTCGATCCGGCCGCGTCCGCGCTCGCGCCTCCGGGCAGCCCCGAGCGGCGCACGGCATGGGCGCTGCAGTTCGCCTGCGCGGGACTTCTCCTCGTGCTCGCGATCGGCCTGCGCCCGGCGCTGCGCGTCCTTCTCGAGTTCACCTCGGCGGGGTTCGCGCGTCCGGAAGGCTTCGTCGGCAGGGTCGAGTCCCGGTTCGGTCCGCCGCTCGAGTGGCTCGGCCTCGCGATCGCGCTGCTCGGCGCGCTCGCAGGATTCGTCGGCCTCGCGTTCGTGCTCCCGCCGGGGCGTTCGCGCGCCCAGCGCCGGGCCCGCTACCTCGGCGGCGCGGGCTTTGCGACGATGCTGCCGCTGCTGCTCCTTCCCGAAGTGCGCGGCGCGATCGTGCTGCTGTCGGTGCCGATCGCGATGGTGCTCGTCGGGATCTCGCCGGCCTTCCGCGATCTCGGCGCGCGGTCGAAGGTCTACCGCACCCGTCGCAGCGCGAAGCAGCAGATTCACGTGCTGCTCGTCGCCTCCGCCGTGGCGGTCGGTGCCGCCCTCGGAGGCGAGGTCCTCTCGCGCGGGACGTCCGAGCCGTGGGTCGAGGGAATCGGCGAGATTCTCTTCCTCGTCGCCGGGACCAGCGCGGTCCTGCTCGGGGTCGGGCTTGCCTACCTCGCGGTGAACGCCTGCTGGGTGCTGCAGGCGGTGCGCCGGCCGCCGCCCCGCCTCGAGGATCTGGTCGACCGCCCGGACGAGCTCGCTCGCTGACCTCGCTGCCATTCCGGCAGCGGACTCGACCTCGCGCGCGAAACTGTCAGCGCAACCTCGGGGATCGGCCTCGCCGGATCGGCGCCTAAGTCCATTTCGAGCATCGATTTGCGACGCGTGCCGCAGGCTCGCGCCGCCGGGCTGCGCGAACCCGCGCCTCGGATCGGGCTGGTACGCCCTTTGTATTGCCGCCGACCCCTTGGGCTTCCCGGGGGCTGACGGACCGTTGACCTGTGGAGACCGAGGCGCCCGCATCGAAGGGGCGAGCGGATTCCACCTCATGATTCGGAGTTGAACCGATGGCTGTGAAGGAACTTTCGTTCGAGAACGATGCGCGCAAGAGCCTGCTGGCGGGCGTTGAGAAGCTCGCTGCGGCCGTGAAGAGCACCCTCGGCCCCCGCGGCCGGAACGCCGTGCTCGACAAGAGCTGGGGCGGCCCGACCGTCACCAAGGACGGCGTCTCGGTCGCCGAGGAGATCGAGCTCCGCGACAAGGTCGAGAACATGGGCGCGAAGCTCGTGAAGGAGGCCGCGACCAAGACCTCCGACGACGCGGGCGACGGCACCACCACCGCGACCGTGCTCGCCGAGGCGCTCGTGAAGGCGGGCTTCCGCCAGATCGCCGCCGGCGCCGACCCCAACGCGGTCGTGCGCGGCATGAAGAAGGGCGTGGCCGCGGTCGCCGCGAAGATCGGCGACTCCGCGCGTCCGGTCGAGAAGATCGGCGGCGGCATCGCCTCGGTCGCGACCATCAGCGCCAACAACGACACGGCCGTCGGCAAGATCATGGCCGAGGCCTTCGAGAAGGTCGGCAAGGACGGCGTCATCACGGTCGAGGAAGGCAAGTCCCGCGAGACGACGATCGACGTCGTCGAGGGCATGCAGTTCGACCGCGGCTACCTCAGCCCGAACTTCGTCACCAACACCGACGAGATGACCTGCGAGCTCTCGAAGGCGCTCGTCCTCGTCTACGAGGACAAGATCGACTCGCTCGCGAAGCTCGTGCCCTTCCTCGAGAAGGTCATGGACTCGAAGAAGCCGCTGCTCATCATCGCCGAGGACGTGACCGGCGAGGCGCTTTCGACGCTCGTCATCAACAAGCTGCGCGGCGTGCTGAACGTCTGCGCGGTCAAGGCGCCGGGCTACGGCGACCGCCGCAAGGCCATGCTCGAGGACATCGCGATCCTCACCGGCGGCAAGGCGATCATGAAGGATCTCGGCATCGAGCTCGACCGGATCACCATCAAGGACCTCGGGCAGGCGAAGAAGCTCGTGATCGACGGCGACAAGACCACGATCGTCGAGGGCGCCGGCAGCACGACGGCCATCAAGGGCCGCTGCGAGCAGATCCGCGCCGAGATCGAGCGCACCGACAGCGACTACGACCGCGAGAAGCTCCAGGAGCGCCTCGCGAAGCTCGCCGGCGGCGTCGCGCAGATCAACGTGGGCGCCTCCAGCGAGGCCGAGCTCAAGGAAAAGAAGGCGCGCGTCGAGGACGCGCTCCACGCGACCCGCGCCGCGATCGCCGAGGGCGTCGTCGCGGGCGGCGGCACCAGCTTCATCCGCGCGATCCCCGCGCTCGACACGGTGCGCAAGGGCCTCTCCGACGACGAGCTCGCCGGCCTCGAGGCCGTGGCCGAGGCGCTCTGCGTGCCGCTGCGCACCATCGCCGAGAACGCGGGCGAGAAGGGCACCGTCATCGTCGCCAAGGTCAAGGAGATGAAGGGCGACGAGGGCTTCAACGCGCTCACGCTCGAGTACGGCGACCTCGTCAAGCAGGGCGTGATCACGCCGGCGAAGGTCGACCGCTCCGCGCTCCAGAACGCCGCCAGCGTGGCCGGACTCATCCTCACCTGCGACTGCGCGATCAGCGAGAAGCCGCAGCCGAAGGAAGCCGCCGGCGGCGGCCATGGCCACGACCATGACCACGGCATGGGTGGCATGGGTGGCATGGGCGGGATGGGTGGAATGGGCGGCATGGGTGGAATGGGCGGCATGGGCTTCTGAGCCCGACGCGCATCATCACGACCGCGACCGCGACCGCGACCACCACCGCAGGCGAAACCACGAACGACCGAACGAACGCACGAACATCCGCGCCCCGCGCGGAGCCGAGAGAAACGAGAGAACACAATGTCTGTCCGACCCCTTGAAGACC